>Ga0209591_10002139_pt1 | contig 23982 bp, 18 predicted proteins | sample MAT01_FD_187207 | JGI IMG/M metagenome (GOLD analysis project Ga0209591, IMG submission 187207) | Freshwater microbial communities from Lake Fryxell liftoff mats and glacier meltwater in Antarctica - MAT-01 (SPAdes) (version 2) | ecosystem: Environmental > Aquatic > Freshwater > Ice > Liftoff... | reverse complement strand
ACACGCCGAGACCATGAGTTTCGAGACCCACCCGGCCATCCTGAACAGCTGCGTCACCGACACCGTCCATAACGCAAAGCCGCAGCTCACTGCCTTGATCATTCACGCAGCTCAAGATAACGATCGAGAGCGCGAACCATGACCTCCGGTACCGGTCGACCGATCGCGTGGCCCGCCACGCTGCGCACGCCGTGGCCAGCGCCGCGGCGGTCAGGTTGGACAGATCGGTGAGCAGGACCCGAGCCGGGACCAGCTCGGCCGGGAGCAGGAGCACGAGCGCACCGAAGACGCCGACCACGAGCACCGCCGCGCGTGGCAGCATGGTCCGCTCGGTAGGTGGTGCGCTCATGCTGGCCTCCCAGCCCGTCGCCGCCCCCCGATGATCCTTCCTCGCCGGTCGCCGTAATCCGTTACCCGAAAGGGTCACTTCTCGGGACAGCCTGTGACCGGACCGTCACGCTAGAGCAACGGCGACGTCCGGAGCATCGGGGGGTGGCATTGGGGTCGCGCGGCCCGCGCCGCACGGGCTACCTGCCGTCCGGACCCCTCACGCCGGAAAGCCGGGCGGGGTCGGGCCGGCTAAGCGTCGGATGCGGTCGAGCCCAACGGGTCGCCGTGCTGGTCGGCGAGTTCGGCGACGACCGGTTGCGCTTCCGGCGTCGGGGCAGAGATCGTTTCGTCCACAGTGGCGCCGTCATCCGTGGCACCGGTCGTCGTTGGGCTGTCGTCCGTCGGGCTGTCGTCCGTCGGGCTGTCGTCCGTCGGGCTGTCGTCCGTCGGGCCCGCTGCGACCGCGGTGTCGGTGACCGCGCTGTCCTCCGCTGCGGTGTCGGTGACTGCGCTGTCCAGGACTGCGCTGCCTTCGACTGCGCGGTCTGCGACCATGCGGTCTGCCACTGTGCCGTGGCCGAGCGCGTCCTCCAGGGTCGGTCGAACGGTGTCGTCCGTGGGCGGACCTGTCTGCTCGACGTCGCTCCGATCCGTCACGCCGACATCGGTCGCAGCGACCAGTACGTCGGCCTGCGGGGTGTCGTCGGCCGGGATGGCGTCGGCGGGCGGGGTGTCGATCGGGGCCGCGAGCAGGACGGCGATCGCGGGATCGGACGGGCGTTGCCGGGCGTTGCCGGGCTCCCCGCCGTCCGGGGTCCTGGCGATGAGCGGGGAAGTGTCCGGGGCAACGCGCTCATCGACCGATCTCGCCGATTCCCGCGCGGCAGGCGCCGCAGGTCGCCGCACCGGCGCGAGCTGTACGGGGCCGGCCGCCAGGAGCACCGGACGCTGCGGCGGCGGGGGTAGCGCGGTGGGCCGCGAGGCCTGGCAGGCAGGCAACCTCAGCGCCGCACCCTGCGCCGCGAAGGCGGCGCCGGTACCGGCCGTCGTGCCGGCGTTGTCGAAGGACGCGGCCATCCTCCGCGCCCCGGTCACAGGCGCGAGCAGGACGATGTGTCCGGAGGCAGCGGGAGGCGCCGCGGCGGGTCCACCGTCTCGTGCGGGGTAGTGGATCTCGCCGACGTGGGGCGTCGTGATCGGCACGCCGGGCGCGATCGGACCGAGCCGGCTGATCTGCACCGCCTGCTGGGTGAGGGTCGGAGGAAGCGCGAACTCCAGGGGGTCGTCGAGTCGCAGGTCGAGACCGAAGAGATGCTCCGGAACGGACCATGCCGGCGGCGGCAGGGCCACGCTGTCCGTCTGCGTCGGCGCGGTCTGTGAGCCGGAAGCGCCTTCGGCCGGCTCACCGACGTCGGCGGACGTGGTCGCCAGCGCCGCCCCGCCGAGGACCGACCCGGTCGCCAGGACCACGCCGGCGGCGATCTTGACCGTCCGCGGGAATTTGAGGACACCACCCACCGGGGTGACCAACCGCTGGTGACGCACCATTCCGGTGGTGTCGGCGGATCCGCCGGCATGCCTGCTCACGGGCCCGACCTCCTGTCCTGGACGGGGCGACCGACTCCGTGGTCACTCCTCGTGCACGGTCATCCTAGAGGGGTCGGGCCCGATCGGTGGAGGCGACCCACCGATCGTGGTGTGTGGGCGATCCACAGCACCGGTGACCCGCACTGCTCGGCGGCGCCGCCGAGCAGTGCGTCGAGCGCGGAGTACATCGGGTTCGATCGTCAGGTGCCCTTCCGCGCGGTGAGCAACAGGTACTCCCAGTTCATGACCGTCCCTCCCGCACCCTGGTCGTGGCGCCGGGCGAGCTCGACGAGCTCCCGGGTCACCGACGTCGATGCCCGCCGCGAGACGGTGACCATCGACAGGTTCCGCACCCCGGGGCGGCAGACCCGGACCAGCTCGTCGGCGGCGGCCTGGTGGTGCGGGGCGAACATGACCCCGACGCAGGACAGCACGGTGTCGAACTCGCCGTCGGCGAACGGCAGTGCCTCGGCATCGCCCTGCATCCTTTCCAGCTCGGCGCCGCGCTCGGTGGCCTGGGCGCGGCCCGCGTCGAACAGCTCCGGGGTGAGGTCGGAGGCGACTACGCCGGCACCGGCCAGTGCCACGGGGATGGCGGCGTTACCGGACCCGGCGGCGACGTCGAGCACACGGTCCCCGCTGCGCACCCTGCAGGCGGTGACGAGGGTCGGGCCGAGTTCGGAGATCAGGTCGTGGGCCGGGGCGGGGTAGTTCCCGAGGGCCCACATGGCGCGGTGCCGGTCCTTCAGGGCGCGGTCGGCCTCGACCTCGTCGACCGTGTTCGTCATCGCGCTTCTCCTTCATGTGGTGCCGTTCTCGTTGTCGTCCGGCGAGTTGCGTGGCGGCCGGGTGGCGTCCCTGGAGCGAGAAGGCCGGCGGGAGGTCATCCTGGCCCAGGATGCGACAGCCCGATTGCAACTCGATTGCAGCCGAGCTGGGTCCCGGACCTGTCCGCGGCCGCTCCTCTGGTTGATCCAGCCGCGCCGGGGCCTGGTCGCACGCAGCCCCACGGTGGTCGATCGCCCCTGGTTCCCGAACCGTCGATACGTCCCCTGACATGCCGTTTCGTGGCCGGGCTCGCCGATGAACGAGCCGGCATGGTCGTCCGGGCATTCCTCAGGGACATACGTCGGCATGGGTTGCCTCTCCCGATCGCGCAACGGTCACAACCGTGGTCGGGCCCTCCCATCGGGACGAGTCCCGGCCGGTGGCCGGCTCTAGACGGACAAAGGAGCGTCAGATCATGCGAGCAAGGCGGATGGAACCGGGTCTCTCGAACCCTTACGAGTGGAACGACGACGACCGGCCGGGCACCCGGATGGCCGGGAAGCTACTGGCCGCAGGGGTCCTCGGCATCGGCGCGACGGCTGCAGCGGGGGCCCTGAACGCTCCCGAGGCCGCTGCATTCCCCGGCAGTGACTTCGGGGGTGGTGACTTCGGGGGTGGAGGCGATTTCGGAAGCCTGCCCTCCTTCAGCGCTCCGTCGGCGCCTCCACCCACGATCGACTTCGCTCCTCCTCCACCGACGATCGACATCGCGACGATCGCCCCGTCCAACGAGTTCGCAGGCGTGGCCTCCTCCAACGACTTCGCCCCGCAGTCGCCCGAGGTGTCCGTCTCCCCGTCGACCGATGTCTCGGTCACGCCGTTCGTGGCCGACCAGGCTGACATCGGCGCGGTGGACAGCCTGCTGGAGACGGGGTTCTCGCCTATCAGCGAGCCGCCGGCTGAGGGGATCGCGATCGCGCCCGCCGACGTGCCCGAGTTCGTCCCGTCGACCGATGTCTCGGTCACGCCGTTCGTGGCCGACCAGGCTGACATCGACGCGGTGGACAACCTGCTGGAGACGGGGTTCTCGCCTATCGCCGAGCCGCCGGCCGAGGGAATCGCGATCGCGCCCGCCGACGTGCCCGAGTTCGTCCCGCCGACCGACTCCTCAGATCTTGTCAGCAGCCCCGCACTGGAGCCGACCGACGCGGTGCCGGAGACGGTCGAGCCGTCGAAGAGCCTGGAGACCGACTGGCCCACGATCAAGGTGGACGAGCCAGCGACCGGAGCGGACTTCACAGATTCTGCTCCGCCGGACGCGCCGGTGGGTGGTGGGACCACGGCCGGGGTCGGCACCGAGTACCTGCCGGTCTCGTACGAACCGGGAAGTGGGTCCGGCGCCGGTTTCGGCGCGCCGGTCGACGACGTCCCGTCCTCCTCGGAGCCGGTGGCCGCCCGCGCCGACGAGCAGTTCCAGTTCTCCGACGTCCAGTTCGACGAACAGCCCAGCTCGGTTGTTGGCAGCGGCCCGTTCACCACCGGCGTTGGTGACTTCACCGTCGCACGCGGTGCCACACCCGTCAGTGGCGGCGCCGGTGACACGGGGAACGTGACCGTCGCCCAGGTCTCACCGGCTCTGAACGGCGGCGGCGCCGATGCCCTCAGAGGCACGCAACCGGTCGGATACCGGTCCGATTCCGCCGGCAACCTGCGACCCATCAACACCGACCCACGGCTGCCACCGAGCGGCGAAGCCAGTACCTTCACCGGAGTGGGCAATCCCAGCAACGGGCTTGCGGCCGGAATCTCCACCACAACCGAGGTGCGCGGCAGCAACCGGGGCTTCGACGCCGGCTTCCCGGGTTCGGACCCGTCGTTCGAGACGTCGGCGTCGGCACTGGCGTCGGCCACCGTCCCGTTCGGGCCCACCGTCGACACCGACGGCAGACCGAGTTCGGGTCAGAACGGGCAGTTCAGGATCTACGGTGGTACCACCATCAGCGGTACGGGCGGTCCGGACCAGAAGGACTCCGCGTCCCAGCCGACCGCGACCGCCGGCGCCCAGCTGGCCCTCAAGTCCAACTCGCTTCCCACCCGGGGATTCGGAGTTCAGGCCGGCTTGTTGGGCGGGCTGTCGATCAGCACCCCACTCGGTCGCATCGAGGTGCCGACCAGGGCCGGATCCGAGCTGCGGGGGTACCCCACGACCACGGCTGCCACCCTTCGGGGAAACCTGGCCGTCGGGAACCGGGACACCAACTTCGAGGTGTTCGCCGAGGGGATCCGTAGCGCGTCGGCCGGCGGATATCTCAAGGGCAACACCGTGGGCAAGAACATCCTGGAGGCGGGGGCCAACCTCCGGACCAGGATCGGTGAGAACGGCAAGCTGCAGATCGGGCCGTCCATCCAGTTGATCCGGCCCACGCTCAACGGCAACGACAACGGACCGGGCGAAAACCGGCTGAACTTCCTGAATGTCAAGTACGAGTTCTGATTCCCGTCCCGGCGCCGCCCGCGGTCCATCACGTCGCGGGCGGCGCTCCCGGCCGGGACCGCCAGGTCCATGGGCCACCGGACGTGAGGTCCGTCGGCGCCACCCCGGCCAGGATCAGCGGGACAGATGCAGGCTCGACCGGGCGAGCGACACCGCCCCCGGAGGGGGACAGGCTCGTTCCCCGCTTCGCCGCGACGGTGAACTCGGCACCGCCGGGCCCGTCGAGCAGCGGGGCGAGGCGTTCCGCGTCGAGGGCGGACGGCTTGCCCGCGGCGACGAGGGTGTGGTGCAGCACGACGGCGACCTCGTCGGCGCCCAGCCGGACCAGCAGGCGCACGACGTAGCGGAGGTTGAGCCACTGCTGGGTCCGGTCGCCGACCCGGTCCCAGTGGTCGAGCACGTCGACGAACGCCCGCGCCGCCTCGGCGTGTCCGCGGTGCACCGCACGGGTGGCCGCGGCCTCCATCAGTGCTACGCCGTACCACCAGAAGTTGTGCACTGATGCCGCGAGCTCGCCGGCCCCGTCGAACAGCGCCCGGGAACACGCCCGCCCGCGTGGCGCGAGGTCCAGCGCCCGCTCGGACCAGTCGGCCGACTCGTAGCCCACCCGCAGGTGTGCCAGCTCCGACAGCGACGTGACCAGCCGCAGGACGAGGGCAGGCCCGGTGCCCGTTCGTGATCACCGACGGCCGTGACGGCCCGCGCCGCGAACGAGCAACTGCTCGAACTCCGCCGCGTCGAGCTCGTGGTCGGCGACGCCCAGGACGTAACCGGGCGCGCAGTACCGCAGCCGGTCCTCCGCGCCCAGGGCGGCCCGCAACCGGGAGACGTAGGCCCGCAGCGCGCCGAAGGCGGCCGATCCCCCCAGATCGCGTCGACCAACCGGTCGACCGAGACGACCGTGCCGCGCTCCACGAGCAGCGCGGCCAGCAGCGCCCGCGGCTTGGGTCCACCGACCTCGACGGGTCCGCCGCCGGCCTCGACCTCCAGCGGCCCGAGGATGCGGAAGCGCACGGCGACCTCGATCTGCGCTCCGGGGTGCAGTCGGATCGCACACCGGTGCCCGCACAGTATTCCGGGGACACAGCGGAGGGATTCCGGGGACACAGCGGAGGGATTCCGGGGACACAGCGGAGGGTAGGTCCGGAGAACCAGAGCTGTGCCCCCCCACCGGGGACGCCCCGACTCAGCCCTGCGAGTCTTCATCGGGACCGGAACGCGTACTCAGAGTCACCCACGGTCACCTGATCGAGTGGGAAAGTCACGACCGGAACAGCCCGGAGTCCCGGGTGGTGACCGAAAGCTATGACCGCCCGCAGAAAGCGATAGTGCCTGCGCACTGTTCTCATCGACCACAGTTGTGGCGCACGACCGGGCCGCTCCAGCCCGCTCCCCAAAACGGAGGAGGACCGTCATGTCAGCCCCAGCCGCGTCGCGCCCGGTTGCCACGGTGCACCGGCTCGGGTCGGCCCGCCCGATCACCCTGAGCCGGTTCCTGCCGCTGGTCCCGGAGATCGTCGTCGAGGTGCTGGCGCGGATCGAGTCCGACCTGCCGGAGTTCGCGACCGCCGCCTGGCGCTCGCGGGGCGAGGACGAGACTTTCCTCATGGTGGAGCTCGGCCGGCAGCTCGAGCTGTGCGAGCGAGGCGTCGGCTTCGAGGACGCAGATCTCCTGCGGTTCGCCGCGCACTTCGCGGGGATGGCGCGTCGCGGTGCGCCGCTGCCCGCGGTGCAGAGGTTCTGCCGCTCCGCGATCGTCGACACCTTCAGCGAACTGTGGGCGCGGGCCGAGCCCGGTGACGTCACCGAACTGCTGCGCTTCTCCCAGTGGCTCTCGCGGAACAACGGGGCCATGGAACGCCTGCTCGTCACCATCTACTCCGGGCAGCTCGATCCCGGTCGGCAGCAGGCCGACCGCAGGGAAGAGCTGGCCGAGCGGCTGCTCGCGGGTCTGGGAGAGCAGGCCAGCGCCGAGTCGTGCGACCTCGCGGTGGCCCCGGCGTACCTCGTCGTCGTGCTGTTGGGGACCGAGGAGCCGCGCATCCGGGACCTCCCGAGCGGGACGCTGTCCGCTCCCGTGGACCGGCAGTACCACCTGCTCGTTCCGGTCGACTCCGCCGCTGCCCGCCCTCGGGTGTGGAACGCGGTCGCGCGCTGGGTCACCGCCCAGGGCGGCATGCGGGCGGCGGGTGCGTTCGCCACCGACCCGATGCGGATCCCGGTCGCCGCGTCCGCAGCGCGCCGGCTCGTCGAGGCGGCTGCCGCGATCAGGCTGCCTGCCTCGCTGGTCGGGGAGCAGGAGATGGCGCTGGAAACCGCCCTGGCCGACCATCCCCACGGGTTGGAGCGGGTCGCGGCGGTGCTGGATCTGCTCGACGCGGACCGGCGCCTGCTGGTGACCCTCACGACCTTCTTCGATCTCGACCTGGACCGCACGCGCACCGCCGCCGCGTTGTTCCTCAGCCGGGGCGGCCTGTCGCTGCGACTGGACCGTGTCGCTGCGCTGACCGGCCTGGACCCGCGGTCGACCCGCGGCATCCAGGTGTTGGGCGCCGCGCTCTCCGCTCGGGCCCTGCTCGACGTCCGGGAGCTGCACGCCGGCTGACCACCCGGATGGGCGGTGCCCACCCACGCCGGACCCGAGGTCGAGGCATGGCGCTATCCTCCGGGCAGTGGAACTCGAGCTGCGCCATCTGCGGCGTTTGGTGGTGATCGCCGACGCCGGGAGCGAGTCCCGGGCCGCCGAGGTCCTCGGGCTGTCGCGGGCCGCCCTGACCGGGCAGCTCGGCCGCATCGAGTCGGGTGTCGGCGAGCCGCTCTTCAACAGGTCGGCGGGCACGCTCACCCCGACGACCCGGGGCCGCGAGGTGCTGGAGCTCGCCCGAGGGGTGCTCGCGGACATGGTCGAGCTGGTGGCCGAGTCCCGGCGCGACGGCTCATCGACGCTGCGGCTCGTCGGGCCCGAGTACCTGCTGACTCCGGTGGCCGCCCGCTTCGCCGCGATGAGGCCGGAGGTGCTCCTGAGCACCCGGCTGACGGAGGCCTACGGCGCCGTGGAGGCGCTGCTCGCGGGCACCGCCGAGGCGGCGGCGACGGTGCGGTGGCCCCACGCCGAATGGCCCCCGGCCGGGAGGAGCGGCCTGCGGGTGCACGAGGTCGACCGTGCCCCGCTCCAGGTGCTCCTGCCCGACACGCACCGTCTCGCCGGCGTCGACCTGCTCGATCTCATCGAGCTCTCGGGCGAGACGTGGTGCGTCAGGGCGGAACCGGCGCTCGCCGACGCCGTGGTCGCCGAGTGCGTCCGCCGCGGCTTCGAACCCGACATCCGCTACCGGCTCGACACGGACGACGCGGTCGAGGAGATGGTGGCGGCCGGCCAGGCGGTGGCACTCGTGGCGCACGTGCCACCGACCCGTCCGGGCACGGTCGTCCGGCCCTACCGCGGCGCCGCGCTGAGCGGCCTGGTCCTGGTGTGGCGCACCGACGCGGTGTCACCCGACCTCGCCCGTCAGCTCGTGGCCGCCATCGAGGACTGGCACGCCAGCCGGTCCTGGGCGGTGCCGCCCGACGACGGCCGGCGCTCGCTGGGGTCCGCCGCCCGGCCGCTGCGCATCGGCAGCGTGGCCGAGCTGGCCGCGATCCCGACGATCCCGCGGTTGCGGACCGTCCACGGCCTCTATTCGGAGATCGAGTTCGGTACCCAACAGGACCTCCTGTCGGCGATGGAACGGGGTGAGCTCGACCTTGCGCTGTGCCAGAGTCTCGGCATCCCACCCGACGACCTCCCGCCGAGCTGGCCCCGGCGTGCCGTCGTCGAGGGTGAGCACATCGTCGTGGCCCTCTCCGCGGGGCACCGGCTCGCCGGCGGGCGGCTCGCCCCGGCCTACCTGGCCGAGGCGGCCTGGGCCGTGCGCAGCGCGTCCGGTGAGGCCGAGATGCTGCGCGCGATCGGCATCGCGGCCGGCTTCACGCCGCAGATCGCCTCGACCTACACCGATCCGCGCCAGATCTCCGCGGCCGTGGCCTCGGGCCGGCTGATCCGGCTGGCAGACCCCCTCGACCTCGAACAAGGGGTCGTCCGCCGGATCATCGACCACCCCGCGGCGCGGCGCACGCTGCTCCTGCTGTGGCGGCCGGACGGCGAGGCGGGGTCGGTGGCCGACCTGGTGGCCGAGGAGCTCCGCCTGGCGCGCGTGCCCTACGTGACCCCGTATCCCGCGGAATGGTCGTGAACGGGCGTTAAGGTGGCTGCATGGACCTGGACGTCCGTCACATGCGACTCGTTGTCGCGGTCGCCGACGGGGGCAGCCTGTCCGCCGCGGCACGCGCGCTCGGCATCGCCCAGCCCTCGGTGAGCAACCAGCTGCGCCGTATCGAGGAGTCACTGGGGGGAGACCTCTTCCAGCGCTCCGCGCGGGGGGTCGTGCCCACCGACCGCGGCCGGGCGGTGCTCCGCAGGGCGCGCACGATCCTCGAACGCGTGGCCCGCATCTCCGACGCGCCCGAGCCGGGCCGGGCGCCGGCGGCGCTGCGGGTGCGGACGTTCGTGCTGCCGTTCGAGCTGATGCTCCCACTGTTGCAGCACTTCGTGCCGGGCACCCGGTGGGAGATCAACGCCGGTGGCGCCCAGGACGGCCTCGGCGCGGTCGCTTCGGGCGAGGCCGATCTCTACCACGGGCTGCACTGGGACGACTCGCCCCCACCGCCGGCGGGCGTCGTCGTCGAGGAGGTCCTGCACGAGCGCGGGTGGATCCTCCTCCCGGCCAACCATCCGCTGGCCAAGGAGCCCGTCGTCGAGCTCTCGGCACTCGCGGGGGAGGCCTGGGTGAACCGTCCCGAGGCGGAGCTGAACCACGCGATGCTGCGTGACTGCCGGCGGGCAGGGTTCGAGCCGAACGTCCAGTTCCGGGCGACCGACACGGCTTCGGTGATGTCGTTGGTGAGCTCCGGAGCCGCGGTGTCACTGACCTCGCCGGTCGTGGACACGAACGACGCCGTCGCCTTCCGCCCGTGTTCGGGCACGATGGCCTACTTGTGGGTGCTGGCGTACAGCCCGGAGACCGTCTCGGCCGAACTGGTCCAGGTGCTGCGCGACCTGTTGCGCTGGGCGTACCGGTCCAAGGCGGAGAGCAACCCCGAGCTCGTTCGGATGCTGCCCGCCGAGATCCTTGCGGCCGAGCTGCCGGCCCAGCTCGAACCGGTGATCCTAACCTGAGGCGCGTCCTTCCCTGAAGCGAAGGACGCAGATGGGACACGCACTGTGCACACGGTGACCTCGGCGGCGGCACAGGGCCCACCTGGGGTGCCCCGCCCGGTCGCCGACCGGGTAACCATTCGGCCATGGTTCAGCCCGTTGGCGTCGACGCCGGTGCCACCGCATGGGTCCTGGTCAGCACCGCGCTCGTCTCGCTGATGACGCCCGGACTGGCACTGTTCTACGGTGGCATGGTCCCGGCCCGGAACGTGCTCACGATGCTCATGCAGGGTCTGGCCACCATGGCTCTGGTCGGCGTCGTGTGGGTGCTCGTGGGCCACAGCCTCGCGTTCGGTGGCGACAACCCGTTCATCGGCGACTTCTCCATGGTCGGCATGGTCGACATCGACCGGCCCGTGCCGGGGCTGGAGGACATCGGGATCCCGCCGGTGGTGTTCGCCGGGTTCCAGCTCATGTTCGCCATCGTCACCGCGGCTCTGATCATCGGCGCGCCCGCCGACCGCTGGAAGTTCGGTGCCTTCGTGCCGTTCATGATCCTCTGGCCGATCCTTGTGTACGCACCCGTCGCGCACTGGATCTTCGCCCCGTCCGGGTGGGCTGCGCAGACCGGCGCACTCGACTTCGCGGGCGGGACCGTCGTGCACGTCAACGCAGGCGCCGCGGCACTGGCGATGGCACTGGTGGTCGGGCGCCGCCGCGGTTGGCCCGACATCTCCACACGCCCCCACAACCTGCCGTTCGTCCTTCTCGGAGCGGCCCTGCTCTGGTTCGGCTGGTTCGGGTTCAACGCGGGCTCGGCCCTGGCGGCCGGCAAGGTCGCGGGCTACGCGCTCGTCAACACCCACACCGCGGCGGCTGCCGCGCTGCTGGCCTGGGCGGCGGTCGAACGGCTGCGGTTCGGCAAGGCGACCACCCTCGGAGCCGCGTCGGGCGTGGTGTGCGGTCTGGTCGCCATCACGCCCGCCGCCGGTTACGTCGCGCCGCTCGACGCACTCGTCATCGGCCTCGTGGCCGGCGGGCTGTGCGCGCTCGCCGTGTCTCTCAAGTCCTGGTTCGGCTACGACGACGCCCTCGACGTCGTCGGGGTGCACCTCGTGGCGGGTGCCATCGGATCGGTGGCCGTCGGCCTCTTCGCCAGGGCATCGGTCAACCCCGACGGTGCGGACGGTTTGTTCGCGGGCGGGCAGTACTCCCTGCTCGGTGTCCAGGTGCTCACCGTCCTCGCTGTCGCGGCGTACTCCTTCGTCGTCACGTTCCTGCTCGGCTCCCTGCTCGACCGCATCGTGGGCAACCGGGTCAGCAGCCGCGTCGAGCAGGTCGGACTCGACCTCGCGCTGCACGGCGAGTCGGCGTACGACTCAGGGCTGCCTGCCGCCCCGATAGCGGCGCCCGGCCCGCCGCCGCCGTCCCGCCCGCCGCGAGGCGGTCCGATGAACGGTCCTGCCGTCCCCGGTGCCCCGACGTTCGGTGCCCCGACGTTCGGTGCCCCGATGCCCGGTTCTGCGTCGCCCCGCCCGCCGATGTCGGGCGGTCCGCCGCCCACTTCGGCGCCTGGACCGCGCCCGAGGCCCGCGCGCGGTGGAGAAGGTGTGCGGTGACCGACACGGATCGGGTTCGGCGGGTGGGCCGGGCGTTCGCCATCACGTTGGCGCTCCTGCTGCCGAGTGCGGTGTTGTTCGCACTGGTCACCGCGTCGATGACGCAGGAAGCGGCGGACATCGACCGGGCCAGGGCGGGCGTCGGCTACGCGCGAGCGGCCGGTCCGCTGCTCGGCGAGCTGGCGACGGCCCAGGCCGCCGCAGCTCGGGGCGACAACGTCGACGGACAGGCCGTCGGGCAGGCACTCACCGCGGTCGACGCCGCGGATGCCCGCCTCGGCGCGACACTGTCCACCACCGATCGCTGGACCGGCCTGCGCTCCGAACTGGATGGCCTCGCCCGGCGCGCGGGCGCGGGGCCGGAGGCTGCGCTCGCCGCGGGTGAGAGCGCCGAACTGGTAAGGGGTCTGCTGGAGGTGGTGGCCGACGGCACCGGCGTACCGAGCGACGGGACCAGTGTCCGCCCGCTGAGCGAGGCGGCGATGGTCCACCTGCCGGCGCTCGTCTCGGCCGCGGGACGCTTCGCCGCGGGCGCTGCCCCGGCGGGGCCCGACGATTCCGACCCCCAGGCCGCCGGCCCGGCCGCGGCCGCGCGCGAGGCTGTCCTGTTCGAGGCCGCGCGGGTGCAGGAGGCGCTGCGGCGCGGGGTCGACGTGTCGGCGCCCGCGACCGATCCGGCACTGCTCGCCCGCATCGGAGACTTCGGGGGAGCGGTCGCCGACCTGGGTCCGTCGAGTGCCCTCACCGGCACGGCGGACGGCGCCCTGGAGGGCGCGGACCGGTCCGACCCGGCCATCCGCACAGCCGTCGACCTGCAGCGCGCCGTACTCGCGGAGCTCGACCGGCGCCTCGCCGGCCAGGCCGAAGGCCTGACCGGCGGGCGGGTGCTCGCGATCCTCGCGATACTGCTGGCGGTCGTGGTCGCCGGTGGGCTGCTGTGGCGCGCTCTGGCACCGGCGAGGCCCGATCTGGCGCGTGAGGACGATGCACGGCCACCCGAGCCCAGCGAGGACGGCGTGGTCATGGTCGACGCCCGATCCCTGCTGCAGGACGATGAGCTGGTGCGGGTCGGGAGGTCGGTCCGTAAGCGACCGGAATACGACGATGCGCAGACCTGATCTGCAGGTTCGCGAGCGGCTCACCCTGGCCGCGGTCATCCCGCTGATCGTGGTCGTGTTAACCGGCGTGCCCCTCCTGGCGGCCCAGCTCGGCTCCTTCCGCGAGGCGGGTTCGGCCGCGCGCGAGGCGAGTACCGGAGCGTTGGTGGGACCTGTGGTCTCCGGGCTGCAGGACGAGGTCCTGCTGAGCCTGGCCTACCTCGCCGCACCCTCGGCGCGGCCCGGTCCGCTGCTCGAGCAGCGGGCGGTCGTGGCCGACCGGATCGGTTCCCTGCAGCGAGGTCTCGGCGCCGAGATGCCCGCCGCCGTGGCCGGCGCCGGTGTCCTGACCGGTGGTCTCGACGGGCTGCGGGCCGCGGTGACCGCCCGCGAGGTCGCGTCGCAGCAGGTGGTGTGGACTTTCGAGGACGCGGTGCAGGAACTGATCGCCACCGCCGGCCTGGAGTCCTCGGCCACGGAGGCCACGGCGGCTCCCGCGCTGATCCGCTGGGCACGACAGAACGGTGTCATGGAGGCGGCCGTCCTCGAAGCGGTGGTCGCGCCGCCGTCAAGCGGCTCGGCCGCGTCGCGCGCCGCCGACGCGAGGGCCGTCGCGGCCGTGCACAGGCAGAGCGTGACGGCACGGGCGACCTCGGCCCAGGTACTGGCGCTCGGCGTGGTGGACACCGGTACGACCGGCCAGCGGGTGGATGCGCTCATCGGCGGGCTGCGGGCCGACCCGGCGCGGTTCGTCGAGCCCGGATCGCCGTCTGCCGCTCAGCTGCTGGGCACGCTCCGAGCCCATGCGACGCTGCGCGCACTCACCCAGGAGCAGTTGTCGGCCGGCATCAGCCGGTCCGCCACGGACTCCGCGCAGCAGGCGGGCACGGTGGCGTCGCTGGTCGGGATGGTCCTCGTGCTCGCCGTGGCCTTGATCATCGGCGCCGCCGTGGTGATCGGGCGCTCGGTGGCGCGGCCGTTGCGTCGTCTGGCGGTCGCGGCCGACCGCGTGGCCGAACTGGCCCGTGCGGAGCTCGTGCGCGTGTCCGACGCCGACTCGCCCAGTGACGCTCCGCCCACCTTGGCAGCCGTCGACATGCACGCACCGGACGAGCTCGGAGCGGTAGCGGCGTCGTTCAACCGGGTTCAGGCGGTTGCCGCGCTCCTGCTCGAGCGCCAGGTCGCGATCCAGCGCAACGCCGCGGTCATGTTCGACCACGTCGGCCGCCGGACCCGCGGCATCGTGGCCCGCCAGCTGGGCATGATCGACGTGCTGGAGCACGACGAGCAGGACCCCGACCGCCTGGACCGGCTCTACCGCCTCGACCACCTGACGAGCAGGCTGCGGCGCTACGCGACGAGTCTCATGGTGCTGTCCGGGTCGAGCGCCGCCGAGCTCGACGCCACTCCGGAGACGCTGTCCACACTGGTCCGCTCCGCGGTCGGCGACGTGGAGGGCTACCAGCGGGTGTCGGTCCGCCCCCTCACCGACATCGTCGTGCGGGCCGGCGCCGCGGCGGACGTCGCGCTGCTGATCGCCGAGCTGTTGGACAACGCCACCTCCTTCTCCCCGCCCGAGACCGAGGTCCTCGTGACGTCCTCGGTCACCCGCCATGGGTGCGAGATCGCGATCACCGACCACGGGATCGGCATGAGCGAGGAGCAGCTGGCCACGGAGAACGAACGCCTCGTCCACCGGGAGCGGCTGGAGATCGCCCCCACCGGTGCGCTGGGCCTGTTCGTCGTCGGGCGGGTGGCGCGACGCCACGGCGTCGCGGTCGCGTTGCGCCCGACGGTGGGCGGTGGGCTGACCGCGACGGTCGAGATCCCGGCCCGGCTCATTCAGGGCGCCGGGTGGCCTGTCGGGCAACCGGAGGTCGCCGAGGACGCGCCCACGACACGTCCCCTGCCGCGGGTCGCGCCCGCCCCACCGGTCGGCACGGAGCAGTTCTCACCTGTCGGGGCCGCCGCGTCCGACAACAGGTACGCGGGGAGGCACGCCGGCGGGAACGGCGGCTGGAACGGGAACGGCGGCGGCGGCACCGAGGAGGCCGGGTCGCCCGGGGGCGGGCTGCAGCGGCGGATCCGCGGCAGCAGCCGGCAGCGCAACGGGGGCAGTCTCGGCCGGCACCGTCTCGAGTTCCAGGACTCGCCCGACACCGCCCGGGAGAGCCTCGACCAGTTCGACGAAGGCGAGCGGCGGGCCGCCGAGGATCTTCCCGGGGCCGGGATACGCAGCCTTGCGGCGCCGCCGATGCGGGCGCCGCAGCCTCCGCTGCCACAGGCAGAGCCGGCGGGGCCGGCGCGTCCTGAGCCGGCGCAACGCGATTCTGCCCAGCTCGAATCTGCCCGACTCGAATCCGGGCGGTTCGACACAGCGCCGCCGGCGCCGCCACCACCCCCCGGCGCGGAGGGCCTGAACCGCCGGGTACGGGGCGCCCGGATCCCCAGCGGTGGCCGCAGCGGGGGTGCACGGCTCGATCTGCAGGCGCAGGCCAGGGCGGACGCCGATGCGGTACGGCTGTTCGTCGACGACATCGAGGCGGGTATCACCCGGGCGATCGGCGACATCTACGCCACGCCCGCGAACCCGCCCGACGCGGCACCTGACGCGATCGCGGACACCGCGGGGGACTCGGCCGGTGGCGCCTACACCACCGGTGCCGTACAGACGACCGAAGGAAGACACCCATGACCGGCGACACCACCATCGGCCTCAGCCCGCAGGCGCAGGAGTTCCAGTGGCTGCTGGGCAAGTTCGTCGACGAGACCCAGGGTGTCACGGAGGCCATCGCCGTCTCGGCCGACGGCCTGCTGATCGCCGCGTCCACCACCGCGGACCCGGCCGGCGCACAGCGTCTCGCGGCCGTCGTCTCCGGCATGATCAGCCTGGCCGGTGGCGCCGCGCGCTCCTACCATCTGGGCGGCCTGCACAAGGTCATCGTCGACATGACCGGTGGCTACTTCGTCATCACGGCGATCAGCGAGACCTCGGTCCTCGGTGTGATCGCCGAACGGTCGGCCAGCCTGGGTGGGGTCGCCTACGACATGACGATGTTCGCGGCCAGGGTCGGACACATGCTCACCCCGGCGACCATCGCCGAGCTCAAGAAGTCGATGGTGTGACGAGGGTGGCGGGCGATCACGAGCGGAAATCGGAGACCCGGCCGTCGGCGGTCCGCCCGTTCCTGCTGACCGGGGGCCGGGTGGTGGCGGCGACGGACCTGCCGCTCGAAGCCCAGGTCGTGACCCGCGAGATCGACGGCAGCTGGCGGCAGCTGAGCTTCGAGCGGCGTGACATCGCGTCGCTGTGCCGAGCGCCGATCTCGGTCGCCGAGGTGGCGGCCACTCTGGGGCTCCAGGTCGGCACGGTGCGCGTGCTCGTCTCGGAGCTGCACGCCGCCGGGCACCTCGCCGTCCACGGGGCGTCGACGGAGGCCTCGCGGGACCCCCAGATCCTCGAGAGAGTGCTGCGTGGACTCCGTGCGATCTCCTGAATCCGACGAGGTGTAGCCGATGTCGACCCCTGTCCCATTGAAGATCGTCATCGCCGGTGGCTTCGGGGTGGGCAAGACCACCACGGTGGCCAGCATCTCCGAGATCGACCCGCTGAGCACCGAGGCGGAGATGACCGAGGTCTCGTCGACGGTGGACGACGCGGCTCTGTTGCCGGACAAGCACACCACGACCGTCGCGATGGACTTCGGATGTCTCACCATCGACCAGAACATCAAGCTGTACCTGTTCGGCACACCGGGACAGGACCGCTTCGGGTTCCTGTGGGACGACATCGCCTTCGGCGCGGTGGGTGCGTTGGTCATCGTGGACCCCCGCCGCCTCGACGACTGCTTCCCTGCCGTCGACTACTTCGAGGACATGGACCTGCCGTTCGTGGTCGCGGTCAACCTCTTCGACGGGCGCCTGACCCACGGACTCGAGTCGATACGCTGGGCGCTGGACGTCGACCCCCACGTCCCGATGGTCACCTTCGACGCGCGCGACAGGGTGTCGGTCCGCGATGCGCTGATCGCTCTGGTGGACAACGCGATACGTCGGGTACAGCAGCCGGTGACACGGCTCGTCCACTGACCGCGGGCCGCGCGGTTCACCGGCGGCGGTCGAGGTCGGACGAGGCGAGTGCGGTCAGCATCACCTGCACCCCCCGCGAGGACGTCGGACGGATCCGCGTGAGTCCCTCGACGCGGTCGAGCCGGCTGGTCAGGGTGCGGCGCGCGATCCCGAGCTCGCTCGCCGTCCGGCCGCGTTCGAGGTCGCAGGAGTAGAGCACCCGCAGGGTGCGGACCAGATGCGGATGCTCGGCCAGCCGGTGGACCAGTCCGGCCAGCTCGGCACGGACGTCGGGGCTGCTCTGCAGTGCGCGCTCCACGACGAGGGACCGGTGTGACACCACACCCCACCGATCGACGGCCCGGGCGAGGCTCAGAGCCTCGGCTGCTCTGCGCCTCGCGGCGGGCAGTTCGTCGAGCGTCCGGCCGGGCGCCGTCGCACCCACCGCCGTGGCACCCGGCAGGCGCCACACCGGTTGCAGCACCGCGTCCACGGCAACCGTGTCCTCGGCACCGAGCCCAGGAGGGCAGGGCACGAGAACGCACAGCAGGTCGTCCTCGCGGCTCCACAGGACGTCGCCCGCGGGAAGGCGCACCCGCAGCGCGGCAGCCACGGCATCGTCGTTCGCCGTCGGTGCTGGTGTGGACACGACGCAGTAGGCGGCGGCGACGACGAGTCGGCTGGCCGCCACGACGTCCTCGTCAGGTGTACGCCCGGCGATCAGGGCGGCGATGACCGCCCGGCGCGCGACCGAGTGCGCCCCCACCTTGGCCGTCCACGACACGAAGCCGTCGTTGACAGCGCGCCGCAACGGATTGCGGGCGCCCTCCAGCCGGGCGCAGATCGGCAACATGTCAGACAGGTCGTGGTCGGCGACCAGCGGCCACCAGTTGCGAAGCAGGTACGTGACCGCGAGATCGACGTCGCCGAGGGCGGTGTCGAGCGACGCACCGGCGGCGGCGCAGTGGGCCCCGTGGGTCCGGTACGCGTCCAGCGTCGCGGGTTGTACGTCACCGGGCCCGGGGGCGAGGGCGTCAGCGGCCAAGGCAGCCCACAACTCGACGCAGGGCTCGGAACGGTCGCCCGGACCTCGGGGCCGCAGGGGTTCCACGAACTCACCCACTGCGTGGAGCAGGCGGACGCGCAGTGGCGCACCGAGAACAGCCGGATACGGTGAGTAGTTGAACACTGGTACTCCTGGCGGATGTCGACCGAGAGCGTGAACCACATAGTCGTCAGGCCGAGATCGGTTCGGCACACCGGGGGGCGGTTGTCGCGCGAGCCCGCGTCGCGGACCGCGTCAGGAGGGCTGTGGACGAGCCCGCCGGCCTTGCGTCCGATGGGCTGATGGTGTCGTTCGATGACCCGGTGGTGGCATTCCCGCGTCCGATCTGCCGGAGGCGTGAATTGTTCTTGAACGAGCAGGATCGACGACACCTTGAGGCTTATTCACAACTACCATCCGCCACCGCATCGTCGCAGCTCAGAGGGCCTGCGCGATGATCGACAGCTGGGTTGTGAATAAGCCTCCTTCTTTCGGTACAGCGTCCTCGAACACGGTTCCTTCGGCGGTGACGACCGGGTCGGTCGGCGCAGCGACTCGTGCTGCGCGATCGGTGCCGGGCCGTTCTCGCTCGACAGGGTGATCACGCAGCCCGTGCTTCGGCTGACGGTGGCCGGTTGAATTCTGAAAATCGGCTGAAGACGGCATGCCGGAGATTGCTCCGGGCATGCCTCGACGATGCGCCTATCGCCCAGTCCGGCGAAGACGTGTTGGTACGAACTGAGAAGCAGGTGCAGACACATGGCCAAGAGTCTTCGTTCGCGGCATCAGCACCGCCTGGTCAATCCCTGTGCCGTCGATGGCGACCGGCGTCGCGCGCCCGGCGGGGTGGCTGCGGCGGGGGCGGTGCTCGCCGGGGCGGCGGGCCTCGTGGTCCTCGGTGCCGGGACGGCATCGGCCGCACCTGTGCTCGACGACGACACGACAGGTGCCGGATCGTCGTCGTCGGAGTTCGGCGCACCGCTCGACATCGGGTTCGGTCCGGGGTCGAGCGACCCGCTCGCCTCCATCGGCAGTGACTACGACGTGGACGTCGCGTCATTCGAGGGCTCGCTCTTCGACGAGCCCTCCCTCGACCTGGCCCCGGTTCTGGTCGATCCGACTCCGCCGCCGGAACCAGAGCCCGACTCGATCCCGGAACCCGCGGCCCTGACCGAGCCCGTCGCGCGGCCTGCGCCGGACTTCGAGACGTCGTCCGACGCCGTCGTGCCTCGTCTCGCCCCGACGTCGCTGTTCGCGTCCGAGTTCGAGCCGGCGACCCAGGTCATGGCGAGCGAGCCCCAGGCAAGCGCGCTCACGGAGGTGACGGACCTGCCTGAGACACCGGTCCTGCTCGCCGACGCCCGGCTCCCGGTCGTCGCGGATCCGCTGTACGCCGGCGTCGATGGCTCGCCCGTCGCTGTCACTCCCGTGGTCGACACGGCGGGGTCGCAGCTGCAGTTCGGCCTCGGCGATCCCGTGACCACGGCAACGTTCGACGAGGCGCTCAGCACGGCACGCGCCACGACGCCATCGCGGGACGAGTGGGCGTGGCAGTTCGGCGCCGACGCTGTCGGTGCCTTCGATCCCGCGGCAGACGGGATCGACGCCGTCCTTCGACGTGGCGTCCCTGGACACCGGCTCCTTCGGCGGCTTCGGCGGCTTCGGCGGTTTCGGGTTCTGATCCTCCGAACCCCGTTCGAGTGCCGCTGACCGCACCTTCCCACACACCCGACCGACCCGTCCGCATCCGCGGACGGGTCGGTCGATCGGTGCCGGGCCGCTCTCGCCCGACAGGTATTCACCCGATCCGTGCTTCCCGGACGGTGGCTGGTGAATCTGAAAGATTGCTGAAAGCGGCATGGTCGGCCTGCTGCCGGGCATACCTCGGCGACGCACCGATCGTAATTCTGATGATGGCGTATTGGTGCGAGCTGAGAAGCAGGTGTAGACGCATGGCGAAGAGTCCCCGTCCGCGGCATGAGCCGCGTCTGGTCAATCCCTACTCCGTCGACGACCAGCGGCGTCGCGCGCCCGGTGGAGCAGCTGCTGCGGCGGCGGTGCTCGCCGGGGCGGCGGGCCTCGTGGTCCTCGGTGCCGGGACGGCATCGGCCGCACCTGTCCTCGACGACGACGCGACCGGTACCGGGTCGTCGTCCGGGTTCGATGCGCTGCCCGACCTGGGATCGGGGTCGAGCGACGTGTTCACCTCCGCGGGCGGTGTCGACCTGGACGCCGCGTCCTTCTCGGACCCGTCCGACCAGCCATCCTTCGAGTTGGCCCCGGACCTGGCCGATCCGCTCCCGCTGCCGGAACCAGAGCCTGTGTCGATCCCCGAGCCCGACCCGGTGTCGGAGCCGGTGACGCAGTTCGAGTTCGAGCCCGAACCTTCCGACGCCGTTGTGCGGCTTCCCGAGCCGGCGCCTGTCCTGCTCGCCGACGCTTCGCTTTCGTCGCAGTCGCCCCGGAATTCGGGCGGTGGCTCCGGTGTCGATGGCGTGCCCGTCGCTGTCCCGCCCGTGGTCGAGGACGGTCTGACGTTCGGGGCGACCGATCTGAAGACCACGGCCGCGTTCGACGCGCTGCTCACTACCGCACGCGGCACGACGACACCGCAGGACGCGTCGGCGTGGCAGTTCGGCGCCGACGCCGTCAGCGCCTTCGATCCCGCGACAGGCGCCATCGGGTTCGCCGACCCCGAGACGACCGCGGCGCTCGACGTCCTGCTCGGCAACGCGGCCGGCGACCCGGCCGATGCGTCGAGGACCAGCGGGGGAGTCACCGGATCGGACCGGCCGCTCGCCCTCGACTTCGCCGACCCCGCCACCCAGGCGCTGCTCGACGAGCTGGGCATCGCGCCCACACCGTCGGTGGGCACCACCAGATCCGGAACCGGTGGCACCCGCGTCACCACGAGCACACCGGGTGGTGCCTCTGGTGCACGCACCAACCCCTTCGGTTCGATCTCCGGCTCGTCGTCCACCGCTCCGCCGGGGTCGATGTCGGGCGGCTCGTCGTCGGGCGACCTCACGACGACCGGGAGCCTCGCCGGCATCGACGCGGACGCGGACTTCACCGACCCCACCGCGGGTTCGCAGGAGGCGAACGGTCGAGGCGCGGGCACCGTTGCGGGTGCCACCGCGACGACGAACCCGGTGCCGGACTTCCTCCGGTTCGACCCGGACTTCGACCTCTTCGACCCGAAGGCCTGGACCCCCACCCCGGCGACCGGGGTCTACACGGTGCTGGGCACCGGTGCGTCCGGCATGGTGAACACGGCCGCGTTGCAGGCCCAGGCCCGAGCCGCCGGCCAGACCCTGCCGTTCTCCACGGCCTTCCGCAACCAGCTCCCAGGCCAGCCACTGAACATCTTCCGTGACCTCGCTCTGCTCGGCGTCAACAACCAGACCATCCTCGAGGACCCGGTCGCCGACGCGATCGCGAAGGGCACGATCGGGTCGGTGTTCGGCGTCGGCAGCCAGGAGCTGGCGCGGCGGGTGCTGAACCCCGCGGTGAACGACGCCGTCACCAACCGGCAGGTCAACCGCTTCACCAACTATCTCGAGACCGGTGACGAGCGACTTCTGCGCGGCCTGAACTTCACCGATCCGAACATCCGGCTCGACGCGCCGCTCAACAACCCGACCATCGCGGGCATCAACTTCGCGGTGCCGTTCGCCAACCTGGCGGTCGACTCCGCGCTGCGGGCCGCGGGGCGCTCCGACATCCCCGGCCTGTCGGGGATCGACAAGAACTACTGGGCCAACCTGGCCGGTGACTCGGCCGCGATGTGCGCCGGGGTCGGGGTGCCGATCTCGGTCGCCCTCCGTCGCCCGATCTGGCCCGCCTGCTATTACCCGGCGGGCCAGTCGGCCGCGGCCACTCTCCTCACCCGCCCCCCGCAGGGCATCGACCTCGGACCCGTCGGGACGGCCCTGCGCGAGACCTGTTCGGACGACAACCCCGCGGTGGACCTCCTGGAGCAGGTCGTCTGCACGCTCGGGGAGAAGCCCTCACCCCCCGCGACCCCTCCCGGAGCGCCTCCGGTGGTCGACCCGTCGATGTTCGGGTCGGGCGCGACACCGTCGCCTGCCCTCGCCGGAGCGGTGCCGACCCGGCGCGACGTCCCGACTGTGCCGGTCGGGGCCCTCGTCACGGGGGAGGTCAACCCCAGCACGGTGTCGCCCGGGCTGCGTACGACCACGCCCTCCATCGGGACGAGCTCGGTGCCGGCGGCCAGCCCGGTGTTGACCTGTGACTCCGGTGCCTGGGTCCGGTGCCCCGGCTCGCCCGGACATCCTGCCGGCCAGCCGCGGGTCGGCCGGGGGATCGTGGGCCGTGCAACGGTGGGTCCGGCGAAGGTGGGTCCGCGGATCGTGGGTCCGGCAACGGTGGGTCCGGCGAAGGTGGGTCCGCGGATCGTGGGTCCGGCAACGGTGGGTCCGGCGAAGGTGGGTCCGGCGAAGGTGGGTCCGCGGATCGTAGGTCCGGCGATCGTGGGTGAGCCGGAAACCGGTCTGGTGCAGCGGAGCATCAACGCGGTCGGCGACGCCTACCAGCGACTGGATGCCGCCGGACGGGAGTCCCTGCGCACGACGATCAGCGGCTCGCAGCCCCTGGACGGGACGCTGGGCTTCGGGGTGACCCGGCACATGGTCGAGTTCATGGACGGGGGTCGCGGGGTCTACGACCCGGAGGGCAACCTGCTGCGGACCGAGAAGGGGAACCCGCCACAGCGGGTTGCGGGTTGGCAGCTGTTCAAGCCGGGGGGCGCTCCGATGATCCCGGGCCGGGCCGGACCGGCTGGCACACCGATCATGCGCGGAGCACCGATCCTCATCCGGTAGCGGGCTCAGCCGGTCGACGCGTGCCGGTCCGAGGGCGACCGAACAGGTGGGGAAGACCGCGACCGCCCATGTGCAACTGCCCACCACGACCACGCCGCCCGACGGTGGCAACCCGGACACCGTGCGGTGTCCGGGTTGCCGTTGCCGCGGCCGGTCGGACGACTCGGTGGGGAGTTCAGGGGTGTGTGGTGTGGTCACTTGTTCCAGGGCAGGTTCTTCCAGGCCTGACCGGCTTCGTCGACCCTGTCACCTGTCCAGCCCTGGACGAAACCGGCTCCTTGCTGCAGGCCGGTGCACACCGCTCGCGCGCCCTGCTCGATGAGGACGCGCGCGTCGTCGGTGCGGTCGGCGACGCCGTCCAGGACCTGTTGTCCCGCCTGCACGACGGGGTTGTTGATGATCGGGTTGGTCAGGGCCGGAGTGGGGGGCCGTGGTTGGTCCGGATCTGCTGGCCGATCCGTTCGAAGTCCTGCGGGGTGCGGGACTGGACTTCCTTCACCAGCGATTCGTAGGTGACGTCCTCGACGGTGCGGCCGGTCTTGTCGGTCGCAGTTGGGCGGCCGGTGCCGACCCGGAGCTGGTTCGTACCCGGGGTCAGGCACTGGACCTGGAAGGCGGTGTTGCAATCGGGCTGGCGCGCCACGGTCAGGCCCGCTCCATCGACCCGTGTGGGCGTTCCGGATCCGACGCGGAGCTGGTTGGTGCCCGGTCAGACACTGCGACTGACCGTGCACGGCGCAGTCGGAGTACTGCTGCGCGGTGCCGGTAGGCGCGGCAGCCGGCAACGCCGCGGGCCGGTCCGGCACGCTGCTCGGTTCCGCCGCGACAGCAGGCGATGTACCGGCGCTCACCGATCCCTACGACACGTCTGCGTTCGACGCGCTTCTCGGGTCGTCGGCGGGCACCGACCCCTTCACCACAGCAGCACCCGAAGGC
>Ga0209591_10002138_pt1 | contig 23985 bp, 18 predicted proteins | sample MAT01_FD_187207 | JGI IMG/M metagenome (GOLD analysis project Ga0209591, IMG submission 187207) | Freshwater microbial communities from Lake Fryxell liftoff mats and glacier meltwater in Antarctica - MAT-01 (SPAdes) (version 2) | ecosystem: Environmental > Aquatic > Freshwater > Ice > Liftoff... | reverse complement strand
GTCGCCAACATCCGGCAAATTGCTTTTGGAGCGTCGCGACGGATCGCGAAAATACCGATCGATCGCCGGTGTAGCGACGCCGGGCGCGCGGATTCGCGGATTCTTGAGCAGCCGTGCGCCTCGATCATCGGCCTTGATTGCGCCTTGCTCGCGCTGTTGCGCGATCCCGCGAGCGCTGGCCAGCAGATCGGCGCTAGAAGGCAGCTCGCTTAAGTCAACCGCGAGTGCGAGCAAGCTGGGCGGCTCAATTGCCAGGCGCAAGTGAATCTTGCTGATTAATTGCGACTGCGACTGCAATTGCGTTTGCGGCTGAGATCGCGCGGTTTGCTCTAGCCGCTTGAGTTGGGGCGGCGGGCTGAACAGCTCGACCCAACGAATGCTGGCGCTGGGCAGTGGCGGCGGTGGAGCAATCAGGACGCGCCATAAAAAAACGGCAAGCAGCGCATGCAAAGTCAGGGTCAAAGCCAGCGCGATCATTGTTGGGAGGCGCCAGCGCATCGTTTATTGCCGATCAAAGGGAGCGGCGCAGGTTATCTGCCGGAGTCGAAATAACGGGTTAAGTGCGCCTTTGATTTTGGTTAAAAGTGCCCCGAAAATGCTATGTTCCGCGCCCTTTTTTGCCAGCTATTGCCAGCGGGAATTTCTATGGATGCAGCCACCATACAAGCCATGATCGAAAGCGGACTATCCGGATGCAGCGCCCAAGTTGACGGCGCAGACGGCGTGCACTTTGAAGCTCGGGTTATTGCGCAACAGTTTTCCGGCTTGCCGACGATCAAACGGCACCGCTTGGTGTACGCCACTTTGGGCAGCAAGATGGGCAATGAAATTCATGCGCTAGCGCTTAAGACGCTGACGCCAGACGAGGCTAAATAAGTTTCTAGATGCAAAAAATACTGATCGAAGGCAACGGGCCGCTGAATGGCGAGGTTTGGATCTCGGGTGCGAAAAACGCGGTGCTGCCCATTTTGGCGGCCACGCTCTTGGCCGACGGCCCGTGTCAGGTGCGCAATGTGCCGCACTTGCACGACGTCACCACCATGATGGCGCTGCTGCGGCAGATGGGCGCCAGTGTCGCGCTTGAAGACCGCTCAAGCGTGCAGATCAACACCAATTCCGTGCACACCACAGTTGCGCCCTACGAGCTGGTTAAAACCATGCGCGCCTCGATTGTCGTGCTGGGTCCGCTGCTCGCGCGCTATGGCCACGCCGATGTGTCATTGCCCGGCGGTTGCGCAATTGGCACGCGACCGGTCGATCAACATATCAAGGGCCTGACTGCGCTTGGCGCGCAAATCGAAGTGGAAGGGGGCTATATCCGGGCACGCGGCAAGCTCAGCGGCGCGCGCATTGTTTTTGACATGGTCACTGTCACCGGCACCGAGAACATTCTGATGGCGGCGTGTCTCGCGGACGGAACCAGCGTGCTTGAGAACGCAGCGCAAGAACCTGAAGTGGTCGATCTGGCCAATTTCTTGATCGCGCTCGGGGCTAAAATCCACGGTGCAGGCACTAATACCATCACCGTTGAAGGCGTCGAGAAGCTTCACGGCTGTTCGTTCAATGTGTTGCCGGATCGCATCGAGACCGGCACTTTTTTGGTCGCCGCGGCGATAACCGGCGGGCGCGTTATTACCAGGCGCGCGGCGCCATGGTCGCTTGACGCGGTGCTAGGCAAGCTGCGAGATGCGGGGGCCGAGATCAAAATCGGCGACGATTGGATCGAGCTGAATATGCACGGTCGCCGACCGCGCAGCGTCGATTTGACCACTGCCCCGTACCCGGCTTTCCCAACCGATATGCAGGCACAGTTCTGTGCGCTAAACACCGTGGCCCAGGGCGTTGGCGTCATCCATGAGACGGTTTTTGAAAACCGCTTCATGCACGTGCCGGAACTCAATCGCCTTGGCGCGGACATTCAAACCTCGGGGCACACGGTGGTGATTCGCGGCGTTGATCATCTGTCCGGCGCGCCGGTCATGGCCACGGATCTGCGCGCTTCGGCAAGTTTGGTCGTCGCGGGTCTGGTCGCGTGCGGCGAGACGCTGATTGACCGCGTTTACCACCTCGACCGAGGCTACGAGATGATCGAGGAGAAGCTGTCGGGCCTGGGTGCCAAGATCAAGCGCGTCAGCGCCTGACCTTAAGACTGGAAATTTGAAGCGGGTTTAACTACTTGACCCGCGAGACGTATTCACCGGTGCGTGTATCAACCCGAATGACTTCGTCTTGACCCACAAATAGTGGCACGCGAACCGTGGCGCCGCTTTCCAGCTTGGCGGGTTTGCCGCCGCCGCCAGAGGTGTCGCCGCGCACGCCCGGATCGGTTTCGACGATTTTTAGTTCAACAAAGTTAGGCGCAGTGACCGCCAGCGGGACGCCGTTCCACAGCATCACGATGCACATTTCTTCGCCCTTGATCCACTGCACGGTGTCGCCCAGCGCGGTCGCGTCGGCTGCGAGCTGCTCGAAGGTTTCCTGGTTCATGAAATGCCAAAAATCGCCGTCGGCGTACAAAAACTGCATATCGGCTTCGACGATGTCCGCGCCTTCCACGGTATCTCCCGATTTGAAGGTGCGCTCAATCGTGCGCCCGGTTTTTAAGTTGCGCACGCGGGTTCGGTTGAACGCCTGGCCTTTGCCCGGCTTGACCATTTCGTTTTCCACGATGGAGTAAGGATCACCGTCGAGAATGATTTTGAGACCGGATTTAAATTCGTTAGTAGAGAAGCTGGCCATAGCGTTTTGGAAAACCTGTCGAGGAAAGAGTCGAGGCGGCTATCATGCAAAGGCCGCAGAAACAAAATTGAAAATAAAAAGCTAGCCGCCGATGATAGCCCGAAGCACCCAGCCGACTCAAAATGTGGATTGGCGCCATGCGCTCCGCGAGGCCATCAGTGATCCGCTTGAGCTGCTCGACATGCTCGGTCTCGATCGGCTTGATCGGCGTGTAAGCAGCCTTGCGTCGCAGCAGTTTGCGCTGCGCGTGCCACGCGGTTTCGTTAAAAAAATGGCCTATCAGGATTGGTCTGACCCGCTGCTGCGGCAGGTGCTGCCATTGCAAGACGAGCTGAACGACGTTGCCAATTTCTCGACCGACGCGGTCGGCGATGTCCTTGCGACTCGCGAGCTAGGCGTGCTGCATAAATACGCCAATCGCGTGCTATTGATCACCACGGCGGCCTGCGCGGTGCATTGTCGCTACTGTTTCCGACGACACTTTCCGTACGCGCAAGCGGTCGCCGCAAAAGACAATTGGGCGAGCACGATGCGCTATCTGGACGGTCATCCAGAGGTCAACGAGGTCATCTTGAGCGGTGGAGATCCGCTGAGTCTGTCCACGGCAAAGCTGCGCGCCCTAACCGACCAGCTGCAAACGCGACCGCAACTCAGACGACTGCGCTTGCACACGCGCTGGCCGGTGGTGTTGCCGGAGCGCATCGATGCGGAGTTGCTCGATTGGTTTGGCAGCATTCGGCTGCAGAAAGTGGTCGTGATCCATAGCAATCACGCCAATGAACTGGATGCCGCAGTGGGCCATGGGCTTGCTGCGCTGCGCGCCCGTGGCGCTGAGCTGCTTAACCAAGCGGTGCTGCTGCGTGGCGTCAATGACTCGGTAGACGCGCTGAAAAATCTAAGCGAAGCTTTGATTGCACATAGCGTGTTGCCGTATTACCTGCATCTGCTTGATCGCGTGCAGGGGAGTGCTCACTTCGAGGTCGACGAAGCCCGCGGCGTTGCGCTGGTTGACGAGCTAAAGGCGCATCTTCCGGGCTATTTGGTGCCACGATTGGCGCGCGAAACCGCCGGTGCCGCGAGCAAAACGTTCGGATGATCCGCCAGATTCCAGAGCTTGCGCCCGCGACGCCCGAACGGCACCGCTTGCGCTGGCTTAAACGCGACGATCTAGCCCAGTTTCTCGAACAGCTGCCGCTCGGCGACCCCAATCGCGCGTTGGGCATGCTGCAAGCGCGTTTGCTCAAGGAACGCGCAGCCGACTGCAATCCCACGCGCTGCGTAAGCTTAGCGGTTGCACTGCATGGCCCGGTGTCGTCAGTCAGCGACACACTTATGCGCACCCACGCGGCCTTCGGGCTACCGCTTCCCGAACGCACGCGCGCGGAGCTAGCGCAAGCGGTGATCTTGAATCAGCAGCTGCTTGATTTGTTTTTACGCGGGCAAGAGATGAGCATCTCGCGCCCTAATTTGCTGCTCGCTTTGCATGGCACGTTGAGTGTTGGTGCGCGCGTATTGTGTTTGAGTGAGCAGCTAGGCGAACGCGCGCCGAAAGGTTTTTGGACCACCGTGCACCAAACTCTGGCGCTTTCCGCGCATGCGCGCCTGTTGCACGTGCCGCTGCCTACGCTCAACTCGCCGCAGCCGTTTAGTGATGTGCTCAACGCGTACCGCCGCTTACTGCTGCTGGGCGCCTTGGATCTCAAAAGCTTTGCGCGCGCCGAGCAAATCGCCATTGCCGACGCCGCCTGGCGCTGGGCCAACGATCTGGAATTCATTAAATCAGGCGCTAGCGATTCGCAACGTGCCGTGTTTGGTTTTCGACCGAACGAGGACTCAAGTCCACGCCCCCGGTTGCAAGCAAGCCTTGATGAGCATTTATTCACGCTCGAGCCGCTGGTCGATCGCTTGACCAGTTTTTCGATGCGCCTGCCTGCCGACGCGCATGGCAGCAGCGATCTGCCGGTATTTACCCTCAAACGCATCATTCGGCACTTGGGGATGGCCACCGCCGCGCCGCGCGCGCTGCGGCAAGCGTCACTAAGTGAAGTTCAAGGCTGGGTGGGCTTGAGCACTGTCCAACGCGTTTTGGCGGATGCAGCCGGACGCAGCGCGGACAAGCTCAAAGCTGACTCGGTACAAACCGCGTCGTTTACCTTGGGGCAGTCGGTCGCACAGCGCTTCGACGGTGCGGTCGATTTCCTCCGCGCGCGCCGCGCACTAAACGTCAACGAGGAAAAAATTGCGCCAGAAACACGGCGCTTGCGCGAAGTATCCGCGCAGACCTGGCAATTGCTCGATCGATCCGACGAGGGCTTCAAATTGAGCTGCCGCCAGTCTAAAGAAGTGCTGCGCGTCGGGGACTTGCTGGCGATTGCCGAGTCACCCACGCGAATTTGGATCGCACTGGTGCGCTGGCTCGCGCAGGGCGAGGGTGATCTCAGCATCGTCGGTGCACAAGCGCTTGCGCTAAACCCAAAACCTGCACGCGTGATCGTTGCCGACCAGCGCTTGCCTGCGCTAATGCTCGACGAGGTTTCGAGCGCTGAGCTGCCCGCGAGCCTGATCATTCCAGCGCATCGCGCCCGCGAAGGCGAGCGCGCGCTGCTCGATGACGGTGCATCACGGCGTTGGATTGTGTTGGAACGCGTATTGGAAGCCAGCCCGAGCATGCTGCGTATGCGCTATCGAGCGCCCGATGCGAGCGACACATTGCGCTAATTCGGCTGTACGGAAATGCGGGCCAGTTTCACGCATTGCGTATCCCATGCGGCAGATCGATTCTGTATCCTGCAAGCACCTCTTAAAATGATCGAACCGGTGTGCGTGTTGAGCGAGTTGCGTCGCAATCACGCTAGGTCCAGACGAAAACATGGCATTAAAAAGTGACAACGCGCTGCGCTTGCTGGTGATTGAAGACAGCGTCGAGGACGCTGAAAGCTTGGTCAGCATGCTGCGCAACGGTGGCGTGGTGGTACGCCCTACGCGGCCTGAGGACCTTGAAGATTTCGAAGAGGCGATGGCCAAGCAGAGCCTGGATCTCGTGTTGGCCAATGCCAATTCGAAAAGCATCCCGATTGGGAAAGTGCACGATGCGATCCACAGTCTCGGCAAGGATCTGCCATTGATCGCGGTCATCGGTACGGCCAGCACCGAGCAAATTGTGGACTTGTTGCGCAAGGGCGCGCGCGACGTGGTGTATCGGTCCAACCAGGATCACGTGCAAATTGTAGTGCGTCGCGAGTTTGAAGCGCTCAACGCGCGCCGCGCGCTGCGTCGCCTGGAGGTGAGCTTGCGCGAAACCGAAAAGCGCTGCTCTGCGCTACTCGATTCCTCGCGTGATCCGATCACTTACGTTCATGAAGGCATGCACGTTTACGCCAACCGCGCGTACCTTGAATTGTTCAATTTTGACGAACTCGACGGGATTGAAGGCACGCCGATTCTTGACATGGTCGCACCTGAGGCGGCGGACCGATTTAAAGTTCTTTTGCGCGGCTTGTCCAAAGGCGAAAAGCCACCTGCGCAGCTCGAAATTCGCGCACAAAAGCCGCACGGTGGCGAGGCGTTTGACGCGATCATGGAATTCTCCGAGGCATCGGTCGACGGCGAGCCATGCACGCAAATCGTGTTCCGCCAGCAGGCCGCCAACCCTGAGCTGATGCGTCAGCTTGAAGGACTGAAAACGCAAGACCTAGTGACCGGATTGTTGAATCGCCAAGCGTTCAATGAGGCACTCGACGATGGCATAAGCGAGGCCCAGCAAGGCCGTGGCGAGCGCATGTTGATCCTGCTTGAAATTGACCGGTTTAAGGCTGCACTCGAGCAAGTGGGCATGGGCGGCGCCGATTTGATTTTGGGCGATAGCGCGCAGGTCATTCGCGGCGAGCTCAAAGCGGGCGACGTGGCCGGTCGCGTGAGTGATCACACCTTTGTCGTGCTGTGTCGCGATCTCAGCCTGAAAGAATGCGAGGCGCACGCGCAAGTGCTGCGCAAAGCCATTGAAGATCACTTGTTTGAGACCGGCAAGCAGTCGATCAACCTAACGGTAAGTATCGGTGTCACCACGATCGGCGAGCGTACCAAGAGCTCGCAAGAGGTGATGAATCTAGCGGGCACTGCGTGCAAAGCAGCTGCCGACGCGGGTGGGAATCAAGTATTGGTCCACGATCCGCGCGCCAAAGATCGCGAAAACGAAGAACGCAACGCGCATTGGGTTGCGCTGGTTAAAGACGCCATCGCCAAGGATCACTTCGTGCTGTTCTACCAGCCGATTGTCAGCCTCCACGGCGAATCGGGTGAGTTTTATGAAGTGCTGTTGCGCCTGCAAAGTGCGCGCGGCGAGATTCTCCCGAAGGATTTCATGCCACCTGCGGAATCGGCCGGCTTGCTACCCGCGATCGACCGTTGGGTGATCGAGCACGCGATCGATATCGTTGCTGAGCGCCGCCGCAGTGGGATTAAGACCACGTTTTTTATCAAAATCACGCCGAACTCGTTGGATGATCCGACGCTATTGCCGTGGCTGGCAAGCAAACTTAAGGCTGCGCGTCTGCACGGCGAGGCAATCGTCTTTGAGATGCCCGAGAGCAAGGCTCAAACCGCTCTAAAGGCGGCGCGCGCGTTTCAGCAGGGGCTGGCCCAATTGCGTTGCGGATTCGCGCTTGAGCAGTTCGGTTCGGGCATCCAATCGTTCCAGATGCTCAAGCACTTGCCGGCTAACTATTTGAAGATCGATCGCTCTTTCATGACCGATTTGCCGAAAAGCGCTGAAAACCAGCAGAAGGTCAAAGAAATCACCGACCAGGCGCACGCAGCTGGGCGTTTAACGATTGCGGAATTCGTCGAGGACGCCGCGTCCATGTCGATCCTTTGGCAGTGCGGTGTGAACTTCGTACAGGGTAACTTTTTGCAGGAACCGGAAAAAATTCTGTGCTACGACTTCAGCAACTGATCTGAATTTACAACGAGCTTAAGGCTTGAATCGTTCAATTGCGCGCGCCCGATCAATGGGTGTGCGGGCGCTATTTCCGCCAAAGGTTCGATGACAAAGCGACGTTCGATGGCGCGCGGGTGGGGCAGGGTCAGGCGCGCATCGGCGATCACGCTGCCGCCAAAATCGATCAAGTCGAGATCAATCGTACGCGGACCATAGCGCCGCTCGGGGTCACGTACGCGGCCGAGCTGCGCCTCGATTCGGTGCAATTGGTCTAGCAAAGCATGCGCATCCAGATGCGTTTCGACCGCTAGCACCGCGTTGAAAAAATCGGCTTGCAGCGCATCGCCCCAAGGCGCGGACGCATAAACTGAGGAAGAGTTCACGATGCGGCCTAACGTCGGCTGGTTAATCGCTCGATAGGCGCGGCGCAAGTGCTCGAGACGATCATCCAGATTGCTGCCGAGGCCGATATAGGCGATCACGCGCAGCCGATCAGGTCGGAGCAGTGGTTTCTGGCGTATTTGGCTTTTTCCGTGTTCGCCGGCGTTTACGTTTGGCGGGCGCGTCGGATGTCAATTCGGGCACAACCATCTGCGGCGTCATGCCCACTTGCGCCTGCGTCCACCACTGCGCAAGGGGCGCAAGGCCTGGATCAGACTCCGCGCGCAGCAACAGAAAATCATAGGCAGCGCGGAATCGTGGGTGTGTCAGAAAGCGTTCAACGCGTTTGCCTTGGCGACGCTCAAAGCGATCTTGCAGCAGCCAAATTTCGATCATCGGTAGCGAAAAGCGCTTCGGCAGTGCCACGCGCGCAACGGCTTTTCTCACCACATCGTCGGCGGCCGCGCCGAGGGCCTCCAGCGGGGAATCCGGCGCGAGTTTGAGTCTTTTCAATTCAGCTTCAAACGCAGGCCACAGCAGCACTGCGAATAAAAATGCCGGCGTGACCGGCTTACCAATGGCGATTCGTTCGTCTGAATTTTCGAGCGCTGCTTTCAGGAAATCGGCATAGTGGGCGCCTTCAGGGCTGCACAAAATGCGCCCGCCCTCGCCAAACAGCGTTGCTACCAAGCCGTGCTTGGCGAGCGCAGCCCACGATTTAGTTGCAAACCCGGCTAGCAGCATTTTCAACACTTCATCGAACAAACGTGCGGGCGGCACATCGGCCAGCAGCGGCTTGACCTTCTTCGCGGCGATGAGCGTTTCTTCATCGATCGAGAATCCGAGCTTTGCGCTCAAACGAATCGCGCGCAGAATGCGCACCGGATCTTCGCGCAGGCGTTCCTCGGCCGGTCCAATCAGGCGCAGCGTGCGCGCTTGCAGGTCGCGCATGCCATCGACGTAATCGCGAACGCTGAAATCGGCAATGTTGTAGTACAGCGCGTTAACGGTGAAATCGCGGCGGATTGCGTCTTCTTCAATCGAACCGTAGGCGTTGTCGCGCAGCAAGCGGCCATCGTCGCTAAGGTCCGCGTCAATGCCACCGGCTGCTCTAAACGTGGCCACCTCGATAATTTCCTGACCAAAATGGACGTGCGCCAAGCGAAAACGTCGGCCGATCAGGCGGCAGTTGCGAAATTCACGTTGGACCTGTTCAGGCGTTGCGTCGGTGGCGATGTCAAAGTCTTTTGGATCTAAACCGAGCAGCAGATCGCGCACCGCGCCGCCGACCAAATAGGATTGGAAGCCCGCGTCCTTGAGGCGATAGAGCACTTTCAACGCGTTCGGGCTGATGCCACTGCGCGAGATTCTGTGCGCGTCGCGGGCGATGATTTTTGGCTCGAGCTTTACCGGCGTCGGCAGCGCTTCGAGCTCTTTGGCGCTCACGCTCGGCGTTTTTCGTTGAAACAGGCCGCTAATGCGCCGCGCAACTTGGGTGATCGTGGAAGGTTGTTTCATTGTGCCGTCATTGAAGTTGCGGTTATTCTACGGGCGCTTAACTTGCTCCCTTCGTCTAGTGGCCTAGGACACTGCCCTCTCAAGGCGGGAACACGAGTTCGAAACTCGTAGGGAGCGCCATTTTGTCCTGTCTTGCAGCTGAGCTCCATGCCATTTGTCGTCACCGAGAACTGCATCAAGTGTAAATACACGGATTGTGTAGAAGTTTGCCCCGTTGATTGCTTCAAAGTGGGGCCAAACTTTATGGTCATTGATCCGGATGAATGTATCGATTGCACATTATGCGAGCCAGAGTGCCCGGCACACGCCATTTTCCCAGAAGACGATGTGCCTACCGGGCAGGAACACTTTATCAAGTTAAACGCCGAACTGGCTAAAATCTGGCCGACGTTAACCGAACATCGAGAAGCGCCCGCTGATGCCAAAGAATGGGACGGCGTCGCGGACAAGTTCAAACTCCTCGAACGCTAGCGCTTAAAGTTTCCCGCTAGGTTGATCCGCTATTTCAAGCGCTCAGCGAGCTGTTCAAGCAAGGTTTGCTGCCCCCTGGCACTCATTGGTTTTTTGCTAGACGAAGCCACGCGCAGCTCGCTGCCAGCGTTTGGGTTTGCTGAAAGCACCACAGTTACCGGCGCACCGACGTCGCTAAGAGCGAGTCGCTTGAAGAACCGCCGCACCGCGCCGCCATCGACCGGCAACCCGTCTTTGGCTGCGCGCACTTCATAGCTAAAAGCCTCAGGATTTTTGCGCAAGATCGGGTAGCCGCCGCGTTCGAGCGCGGTTGCCAACAGCGGGTAAGCCGCGTCCGGAGCAGACTCCAGATCCAACACCCACGCGCCGCCGCGTTCAACCACTCGTGAAGCCTGCGCCATGGTCGCGGCGCTTGCCTTCAGTTTCGGCGGTTCCGGTGACTTAAACGATTTGCTGCTGTGTGAGGGTGGAATCACCAGCTGTGCCTGAGTATTGGGTACATCCAACCCCGGTGGAATCTGCAAGGGCGCGCTTTCTTTGGCGCTCAAATAATCTTCTTTTTGCTCCCACGAACTGCAGCCGGCAAGCGCCAGAAGCACGCCAGAAACGGCAAGACTGCGGCAGGTGGTTTTTGACACTGGATGGTTCAAAAAATGCTGATTCAAAACAAATCCTCAAACTTCAAGGGAAGCCAGTCGCGCCTCTAAGCTGCGCAACGCGGCAATGATCTTTGGACGATGAGTAGCGCTCAGTTCGACCAACGGTAAGCGTACATGGGCCGCGCAACGCTTCAGCTCATGCAGTGCCCACTTTACGGGAATTGGGTTCGGCTCAATCCCCATTAACGCCATCAGCGGCTGCAACGCTTGGTTGAGCTGTTCAACGGCCGGGTCGTGGGCGTGCGCCGCATCCATAAGCGCCGCCATCGCACTCGGCAGCACATTAGCGACGACCGAGATCACCCCGTCTGCTCCCAGCTGCACGGCACCAGCTGCGGTTTCATCATCGCCGCTGAGCACCGCAAACGATGTCGTGCGCTTGATCTTGAGCAATTCCTGAATACGCGCCAGGTCACTTTTGGCTTCTTTAACACCAATAATGTTTGGATGCGCGGCTAGGCGAGCCACCGTGTCGGGCTGCAAATCAACACCCGTGCGCGCTGGTACGTTGTACAAAATCACCGGCAAGCCACCCTCATCGGCAACCGCACAGTAGTGTTGAAAAAGGCCTTCTTGTGGAGGTCGCACGTAGTACGGCGTCACCACCAAAGCGGCATTTGCGCCGCATTCGCGCGCGAGTTTGGTTTGTTCAATGGTCTGTGAGGTGGATGCGTAGCCCGTGCCCGCGATCACTGGAATTCGCCCGGCGACGCGCTCAACTGCCTTTGTGAGCAGCTGTTGGTACTCGGCCTTGTTGAGCTGCGTCGCCTCACCGGTGGTGCCCGCCACGATGATTGCGCTGGTTTGTTGGCTTATGTGCCAATCGATCAGCTCAAGGTAAGCGCTCTCGTCAAGCGCGAGGGTTGCATCGAATGGAGTGACCAGTGCGACCAAGCTGCCGCGCAGTGCTGCGGGTTTCATCGTGATGTGCGGGCCTCGAGGCTAAAAACGCCCGGATGTTACTTGCGGGGTTTAGCCACCGCAAGTTATCTTCAAGCGCGGACCCGTCATTGCTGTCTAGGACTTTTTTTGAGCAACGTGCCAATAGTTGAAAACCAGCTGCTTGTTTGTGCCGTCGCGCAAGCCAGTTTCCCGCTGCTGATGCAGTTCACCAAGCGGGTATTTGATACCGGCTGCAACCTGCTCGACGTGCGCTTGGCGGTGTTGGGCCAGGAGGTCACGCTGGTTGCGCAAATTGCCGGCACATGGGATCAAATCGCCAAACTTGAAACCGCGTTGACGCGTCTTGAGCGCGAGGACCAGGTGGGCATGATCGTGCGCCGTACGACCGAGCGCATGTTGACCGGCACCAACCTTCCGTATGCGGTCGAAGTAGTTTCGGCCGATCGCCCAGGCTTGCTGCATCAGGTCAATGATTTTTTCACGCGGCGCGGCGTGCTGATCGACAGCATTACCTCGTCGCGCTATCGCGCTCAGCAAACTGGGGCTGAGATGTTTACCGCGCAGTTCGCGCTCGCTGTGCCCGCGTCAATGCCGGTGGCGCATCTGCGCGAAGAATTTCTCGATTTTTGTGATCATCTGAACCTCGACGCGATCATGGATCCCGTCAAGGGCTAATCCTTACAGCCAACGGCGCAAACCAAAACGATGACCGACCCCCGCAAAATCTACGTGCTCGACACCAATGTGTTGATGCACGATCCCACCGCTTTGTTTAAATTTGCCGAGCACGACGTTTATCTGCCAATGACGGTGCTCGAAGAGCTCGATGCCGCCAAGAAAGGTGTGTCGGAAGTGTCGCGCAACGTGCGCCAGGTCAGTCGATTTATCGACGCACTGCTCGGCGAGGCGAGCCTGTTTGATATTGAAAATGGCCTGCAGCTCAAACGCCCTGAAGCGATCGTGCTGCGCGGACAAGCGGCAGTCGGGAGGCTGTTTTTCCAAACCCGCCAGATCAAGCGCGAGAATGGCACCGCGCTGGCCGACAATCATATTTTGGCGACGACCGTTGCGCTCAAGGCGGAATACCCCGAGCGGCAGGTGGTGCTGGTGTCGAAGGACATCAACCTGCGCATCAAGGCGGCGATCGTTCAGGTAACGGCTGAGGATTACCACAACGACCGCGCGCTCGATGACATGAGCCTGCTCTACACCGGCTCAACCTCGCTCGGTAGCGATTTTTGGGAGCGCCACCCGGAGGTGAAATCCTGGAGCGAGCGCGGGCGCACGTTTTATCGCATCGAAGTGGGCGCGCAGGACGATTTTTACCCGAATCAATGCGTCTACATCGATGAAGAAGGGGGCCTTGAAGCGCTGGTGCGAACCGTCGCCAACGGCACCGCGACCCTTGAAATCGCTGACGATTACCGCTCGCAGTTTCGGTCTGTGTGGGGCATTACCGCGCGCAATCGCGAGCAAAACTTTGCGCTGAATCTGTTGATGGACCCGGCGATCGATTTTGTCACGCTGTTGGGTACCGCAGGCACCGGCAAAACGCTGCTGTCATTGGCCGCGGGCCTCGCGCAAACCATGGATCAGCAGCGCTACCGCGAAATCATCATGACCCGTGCAACCGTGCCGGTCGGTGAAGATATTGGCTTCTTGCCGGGCACCGAAGAAGAAAAGATGACGCCGTGGATGGGCGCGTTGGCGGATAACCTGGAAGTCCTCACCCAGCCTTCTGAAGGAGGCTCGTGGGCACGGCAAGCGACCAACGATTTGCTCGCCAGTCGCATCAAAATTCGCTCGCTTAACTTTATGCGCGGGCGCACGTTTTTGAGCCGCTATCTGATCCTGGATGAAGCGCAAAACCTGACGCCAAAGCAAATGAAAACGCTGATCACGCGCGCCGGCCCGGGGACCAAAGTGATCTGTTTGGGCAATATCGAGCAAATCGACACGCCCTACCTAACCGAAACCACCTCCGGCCTGACCTTCGTGGTGGATCGCTTTAAGCACTGGGCGCATTCCGCGCACATCACGCTCAAACGCGGTGAGCGTTCGCGCTTGGCCGATTACGCGTCGGAATCGCTATAGAGCGCATCACCGCTGTGACAGAGCTTGCGCCACTGCCCCAAGTTCGCGGCTATCAAATCGAGCGAGTGCTCGGGCGTGGCGGGATGGCGGTGGTCTACCTTGCGACGCAAACTGCGCTGTCGCGGGCAGTTGCGTTGAAGGTGCTTGACCAAGACAGTGAAGCGGCGGCGGTCGCGATGGTGCGCTTTGAGCAAGAAGCCAAGCTCATCGCGCAGCTCTCGCACCCGCATATCGTTGGCATCTACGACATTGGGCGCACCGATAGCGGTGCTTTGTACTACGCAATGCCGTACTTGCCCGAAGGCGACCTCAAACGGCGCGCACGGCCGCTGAGTGGTCCGGATGTGGTTGAGATTTTGCGCGCCATTTTAAGCGCGCTTGAGCACGCGCATCTCAACGGCGTGGTGCATCGCGACATCAAGCCGGAAAATATTTTGTTCGACGCGCACGGCCACGCACTGCTCGCTGATTTCGGCGTGGCCTATAGCGCCGCCGGACGCGAGCGCGTCACCACGGTTGGGTTCACCGTCGGCAGCTCGGGCTATATGAGCCCAGAGCAAGCGCGTGGATTGAATGTGGATGGCCGCTCGGATTTATATAGCGTCGGCGTGCTGGCCTTTGAACTGCTGACCAGCGCGCTACCGTTTGACGGCGTGGATTCGGTCGCGATTGCGATCGCGCAGATTGAGGAGCCGATTCCACGGCTGCCGCTAGCGCTCAAACACTGGCAGGCGTTTATCGACCGCGCCCTGGCCAGCCAGCCCGATGCGCGCTTTGACACCGCGCGTACGATGCGCGAAGCGCTGCCAGCGGCCAATGCCGAGGCAAAGTCAGCGTCGTCGCCTAAGCGCTGGTTAGCCTGGAGTGCTGTGCTGCTTTTAATTTGTTTGCTTGGTGCTGCTGCGGCCTGGCATTGGCGTGCCAAGCCGACCGACTGGGCGCCCATTGACGCAATGCTCGCGCGTGGTGATTTGATACAACCCGCGCAGCCCAACGCTTTCGACGCGCTGCTCGTCGCGAAATTGACCGACTCCGAACCGGACGCGCGCACAATCCGTGAAGTTCAACTTCTCAACGCGCTGGCAGATCGGGTCGAAGTGGCGTTGAATGCGCGCGATTGGGTGGCGTTGAACGACTCGCTAGCATCATTGAACGACGTGGCCGCAAGTTTCGGATTGGAGCACTCAGAGCGCCTGATTGCTCTGCAAAGCAAGCTCGATGCGATGCTGGCAGCAGAGTTTTCACAGGCATTGACGCGCTTTGATCGAGCGCCCGCTGAGTCAGCGTTGGCGCTCAGCGCCTTACTGCCCAAGCTGGCAACCGAGACCGTTGCTTTGCGCGAGCGCGTGCTCGGGCTTCCAGGCGCGGCTGGTGAGTTCTCAGATACGCCACAAATGGAGCTGCTGCTGATCGAGCGACCGCGTATCGCGCGCGCCGGATTTGCCGTCAGCGCGCAGCCGCTCACTGCAGCGCAGGTCAGCGCCGAGCTTAAGTTACGCGTGGCATCAAGCTGCAAAAGCCAATCTGGAGCACAAACCTGTATTTCACTGAATGAGGCGCGCGAACTCGCGGCGGCGCTCAGTAAATCCACCGGGCACCGCTATCGACTGCCCACTCAGGCCGAGTGGGGCCTTGTCCAGCGTGCGCCTGGGTTTCAGCCAGCAGCGCTTTCGGTGTGGACCGACACCTGCAAAATGGACACCGTAGTGATCGATAAGCCGAATGCGCTACAGCGCGGCGCCGGCAAAATCCGCTCACTGTTCGGCGGCCGCCCCGCGCAATCCACAACTACTCGGCGCTGCGCCGGTTACTACGCAATGGCATTCAATGGGCCCAAGTCGCGCGTGTTGAGTTCCGCTGCGCGCGACCCGACTGTTGGAGTGGTGTTGCTGCGTGAGATAGCGCCGCTGCTAGCGAGATAGCGCTACAAACTGCACTCGTAGGCTAAAGTAGAGCGAGGCGAAATCCAGAATGTTGCTGCAAGCCAACAGCCGCTAGGGTGTCGTGTGCATGAATTCCATCTTAGGCGCTACCCATGACGCTCCTCGAAGGCCCAAAGGCTAAGTGCAGTGTTACTCCTCAACACGCAGTAACACCGAAGGTTGGCAGACTATGGCTACAACCCTTACCAGCAAAGGCCAGGTCACTATTCCGAAGCGAATCCGCGATGCGCTAACTAGCATCGCCAAGATGCGCCGAACCCTTGTCAATTTATTGCTGTTGAGCGTGTCGTCACTGACTGGCTTGTTGCTGATCTTGTGGGCGCTTCCGCATTTGCGCAAACCTGCACTTAAGCTCACCGACTACGACGATCTGGTGATTTTCGCAGGCCATCGCGGCGGCGGCCACTTGCGCGAGAGCATCGATCAAGTGGTGCAAGGCGAGCGTGCCGGCATGAGCGTGCACTGGCGCACGGACGCCAACGGCTTTCGGGTTGATCAAGAGACCAAAGCGCGTGCTCCGCCCAACGTGCGGCGAATTTTGCTGCTCGGCGATTCCTATATCGACGGCATGCGCACTGATCAGCGTTTCACCATCGGCGCTGAGCTCCAGCGCGCCCTCGGTGCGGGCGCCGAAGTCATCATCGTCGGCCACAACAACCCCGCCAACGCATGGTACTGGCTGCAAAACCAAAGTGCCGCATGGCATCCTGATGATGTTGTGTTAGGCATTACCTTAGGCAACGACCTGACCTTTCAAAACCTTGGAGCCGGCTTGCAGGAAAGCGCAAATGGCGGTGTTGAGCTGCTTGATGAGAGCCTGCTTGATGGCAACCCAGCTTGGCGCGCATCCGCTTTGCCTGCGCAGGCTTATTTGCCGCGCTCAAACCTTGCGCTGAGCACCCTTCGATTCGAATTCCACGTGCGTCACTGGCTGGCCGCACGCGCGGGCATGTTTGGGCAGCTTCCAGCGCCCGAAACAGGCCCCGAGCTGAACGCCCCCGGGCGTTTTTTTGATCGCGATATGTATACCGGCTTGGGGCTTTTTGCGAGCCAGCAAAGCGCCTTTATTCAAGCGAGCTACCGGGCCAATCGCGCCACCCTTGCGGGCATCCAAAGGCTGCTTAGTGCTCGCGGAGTGCGCTTTACCGTCTTGGTTCTCCCCGTGCGAATACAGGTCAACCCGACCGATTGGGCCCGGCTCTTGCGTCAATACGCGCTCAACCCCGACGCCTTCGATCTGCGTGCGCCAAACGCCCACATAAAAGCCAGCTGTGCTGAATTCAGGATCGATTGCCTTGACCCGACCGAGGCGCTTATCGCCCAGTACCAAAAGCGTGCTTCCGTTCTCTACCGGCCGCGCGGCGATATGCACTTAAACGAAGCTGGCAATGCGCGCATCGCCGCTGAGCTGGCGAGGCATCTTGAAGAGGACCGCGGGGCGCAATAAGCAACGGGCTTTGCGCCGAATGGGGTGTGCGCCAAAACCGAGCGCATGCCGGACTGCCGCGTGCATGCGGGGCCGGTCGCTTCGCGCCCACCCGCGCAAGCGCTCGAATCCTCGCGCAGACGCGCGGGCGCGCTCATCGTTTCCATTTGGGGCGCGGGTTTGTTACTTTTTGTCGCCTCACCAATTGGGGCCAACCATGAACCTGCAAAAAAGCCTAATCGCTGCCGCCTGGGCCAGCAGCGTGCTGTTTGCTTCTCTCGTGCAAGCCGCGCCCGACTCGCGTTTTGTGCGCGTTTCGAGCGAAAACATCGCGCAGCTTGAGACGCTTAACTTAAGCCCGCTCAAGCGCGAGGATTACTTGAGTTTCCAGTGGTTGGAGCTGAGCGCCGCACAGTTCGAAAAGCTGGTGCGCGCGGGCATTCCCTTTGAGCGCGACGAGCAGATCCGCGAGCTCCACGTGGGCAAGTATCGCTTTGACCCGCTTGCCAATGCGCCCAAGACCCAAGCCTCGCCCGAGGCCTTCGGTGCAGGGCTCAAGCTGGTGCAGTTTCAGGGCCCGCTTAAAAACGAATGGGTCGCGCGCCTCAAGCAAGACGGCGCCCGCGTGCTTCAGTATTACCCGCACAACGCGGTGCTGGTTTGGGCCGCCGATGCGCAGATCGCGCGCGCTGCCGTCGCCGCAGAAGTGCGCTTTGCCGGCCGCTTTCAGAACGAATTCAAGTTTTCGCCTTCATTGGACGGGCGCAGCGGTCGGATTGAAAACGTCGACGTGTTTTTCTACAACGATGGCCAGATCGAAGCGCTTAAAGACCAGCTCCGCGCGGCGGGCGCCGAGGTCAAGAACGTTTTTGCAGCGCAGCCGGATTTGACCTTTTTCAGCGCGATCATCTCAATCGACGCCGCGCGGCTAAGCGAGGTTGCCGCGCTGGCGCAGGTGGTGAACATGAGCTATTCGAGCCCGCGCGCCTACTTTGACGACGAGCTCTCAAACCAGATCAACGCCGGCAACTACAGCGCCAGCAACGTGGTTACGGTACCCGGTTACGCGAGCTGGCTTGGCTCGGTTGGGCTCAACGGTGCGGGCGTGACTTGGGCTGTGACCGACTCGGGCGTGGATATCGACCACCCTGACCTGATCAGCGGGATTGCCGGCGGCTACACCTATCCCGGCTGCGCGGCCGGAACCGGGCTTGGCGACGACAGCGCTTCAGGCGGCCACGGCACCCACGTGGCCGGGATTATGGCCGGGCGCGGCGTAGGCGATGGCGCCGGGCCCGCTCAAGAAGCCGATGCCAACGGCTATTTGCATGGCCAGGGCGTGGCGCCCGGCGCGCGCATCTGGGCGTTGGGGCCAATCTGCACCAACAGCGTGCCTTGGCCGCCCGCAGGCGGTTGGCAAGAAAACTCCAAGCAGGCCCTGCTTGGCGGCGCCACCGGAACAAACAACAGCTGGACTTCCGGCGAAGGCGCGGGTCGCGGCTATCTGGCGTCGGCGCGCACCCACGACGTCATGGTCCGCGACGGCAATTTCGACACCGCCGCGCAAGAGCCGTTTGTGCTGGTGTTTTCAGCCGGCAACTCGGGCCCCAATCCACGCACCATCACCTCACCCAAGGAAGCCAAAAACTCGATCGTGGTCGGCGCATCGGTTAACCAGCGTGCAGGCTCACTCGGCAATTTGGCCGGCTTTTCCTCGCGCGGGCCTGCGATCGACGGGCGAATCATGCCGACGATCTCCGCACCCGGTGAGTCGATCAACTCGACCCGGCGCGTGCAGGGCGCGTCGGAGTGCGCAACCGCGATTGCGGGCTCTCAAACCGGGGTGGGGTCGGACGCGCTCTATGCGGCTTGTTCTGGCACCTCGATGGCAGCACCGCACGTGTCTGGAAGCGCGGCCTTACTGACCCAATGGTGGCGTATTCAAAACAGCGGAATCACCCCAAGCCCGGCCATGTTGAAAGCGCTGTTGGTCAATGGCGCAGTGGATATGCCCGGCCCCGGCCCCATTCCAAACAACGACGAAGGCTGGGGCCGCGTGCACCTGCCGAACAGCCTTTCGCGCAACCTGCAAGGCGAGTACATCGACCAAACGCAGGTGCTAACCACGACTGGGCAAACCCATGAGTTGACCGTGAGCGTGCCCGACAGCAGCAGGCCGCTACGGGTGACGCTGGTCTGGACCGACGCACCGGGGGCGCCAGACGCCAACCCGGCGCTGGTCAACAATCTGGATCTCGAAGTGAGCAACGGCGCCAGCGTTTACCGGGGCAACGTCTACAGCAACGGCGTGTCCGCAGCCGGCGGCAGCTTCGATGTGCTGAACAACATCGAAACCGTGCTCATCCCCGTGCCGTCCGGCAGCGCCAGGGTGCGCGTGCGTGCCGCCAATTTGAATGCCGACGCCTTGGCCGGCAACGGCACGCCGGGCAGCGCGCGCCAGGACTTTGCCCTGGTTTGCTCGAACTGCCTCGCACGGCCCGACTACCTACTGACGGTCGCCCCGCCCAGCCGATCCGTTTGTGTACCGGCACCGACCAGCTTCGAGGTCGCTGTGGGTTCGCTGCTCGGTTACAACGCCCAAGTGAATTTAAGCGTGTCGGGCGCGCCCGAAGGCGTCGCGGCCATGCTCACGAATGCAAGCGTTACCCCACCCGGCAACAGCATCGTCAACATCTCAACCCTTGGTGCTCCGCTCCCCGGAAGCTATACCCTTTCGCTGAATGCAAGCTCAACCAGCGGGCCCAGAACGGCGGCGCTTGGTTTGAACGTGTTCAGATCAAGCCCAGGCGCGCCGACTTTGGACACGCCCGCCAACGCAAGTGCGGTCGCGACCACAACGCCCACGCTCACCTGGACGCCAGGCAGCCAAAGCGACCGCTTCCGCGTCGAAGTCGCGACCGATGCGGCCTTTGCCAACATCGTCTACAGCGTGTCCAATCTGTCTTCGCCCACAGCAACCGTAACGCCCGCGCTGCAGCCTGACACGCTGCATTACTGGCGCGTGCGCGGCAGCAACATCTGCGGCAACGGCAGCTTAAGTCTGGTCCGCACCTTTCAAACGCCGATGGTCCCGGGCATGTGCCCAAGCGGTCGGGTGGTGCGCAATGTGCTTTCCAACGATGTGGAATCAGGCGACGCCGGCTGGACCCATGCCCCGGCAACCGCGGGCGGCGTCAACACCTGGGCGATCAGCACCGAGTTTGCAGTCAGCCCCACCCGGGCCTGGCGCAACACCGGCCACAGCGACTTCTCAGACCAGCTTCTGACCTCCCCAATCGCGGTATTGCCAGCCAATCGCAGCCCACTGAGCCTGCAGTTCCAGCAGCGGCGCCATTTTGAAACGCGTCCCGCCGGCGGCTGCTTTGACGGCGGCATGGTTGAGGTGGCGGTCAACGGCGGCGCTTTCACCCAGGTTCCGGCCGCGCAGCTGCTGAATGATCCCTACAGCGGCCTCGCCGGCAGCGGCAATCCAGCGGGCGCCGCGCCCATGTGGTGCGCCGACCCAGCGCGCCCGTTCGCGAACACGATCATTGACATGACGCCGTATGCAGGCAGCTCGGTGCAGTTCCGCTTCCGCGTGGTTACCGATTCCTCGGACAACCGCACCGGCTGGGCAATCGACGACATCCGCGTGCAATCGTGTCCCACCGATATGATCTTCAGCAATGGCTTTGGCTCGGTGCCTTGAAGCGGCGCTGAATTTGGGCCAATTTTCGGGAAAAAAAATGGGCGCGAGAAGCGCCCTTTTTTATTTCACAAGCTCTAAATCAGTTCACGGCTAATAAATCTAATCCCTGGTAGTGCCGTTGAGTTTTCTTTAAATCGCAATGGCGAGGTGATTTTGCAAGAGGTTAGCAAAGCTACCCAGAAACCGGATCGTTTCGAAGCCGCGCGAGGCAAGGCCGATGTCAAATGGCGCACTGATGAGTTGATGGCCCTACTGCCCGGCCAAGGCTAGCCGGTTGGGCCGGATATTGGTCGATACCAGTGTACTTATCGACGTTCTTACGAACGATCCGCAGTGGGCTGATTGGTCGATAGCACAGCTGCGTGCTCAGTCAAAAGTTCACGGCTTGGCCATAAATCCGATCATTTATTCTGAACTTTCGCTAACGTTTTCCACAGTCGAAACATTAGATCAAACGATTAGTGATCTGGATTTGATAATGCTCGAATTGCCCCGCCCGGCTTTATTTCTGGCAGGAAAAGCTTTTCTCCGCTACCGCAAGCTGGGAGGTACCAAAACCGACCTTTTTGGAGATTTTTTTATTGGTGCGCATGCAGCTGTAGGCGACTTCCCCCTTCTGACGCGCGATATAAAGCGATACGCGGGCTATTTTTCTGGCGTGCAGTTGATTGCTCCTTGATTTGGTTGGGTGGAGAGCAGCAATTTCCCGTTAGTCTAGGGGCAGTTTGAAAAACCTACTGCGCGAGCCGATGGCTAAGTTGCTCCGTGCTCGGAATCCTCAACGAGACTTACCGTCCGCTGCGGTTCCTGCGCGCGGTGCGCACGTCCCTCAGCTCGCTCGCTTAAGGTTTTTCAAACTGCCCCTACGGACCAAATCACTTAACAAGCCCACCTCACATGCGCACCTCCACCTATCTCACCGTACTTTTGCTCAGCGCCTGCGCGCAACCACCGAACACCGCGGGTGAGCGACCCACTTTAAAGGATGCCGAAACCTTGTCTAAAACTAGCGCGCCGTATGGCAGTTGGCCGAGCCCGATCACAGCTGCCAGCTTGGCGCTCGCCTCAGTGGCGATGAGTGATTTGCGCACGCATAAAGGCTCAGTTTTTTGGCGTGAGAGCAGGCCTGCAGAAGGTGGGCGGCAGGTGTTAATGCGCCGCAGTGTCACGGGTGCCATCGATGCTCTAACACCCGCTGGATTCAATGTGCGCACTCGGGTGCATGAGTATGGCGGCAACGCCTATTTGCCGACCGATGACGGCGTGGTGTTTGCAAATTTCGCCGACCAGCGGCTGTATTGGCAGGCTTTTCCAGAACAGAAAGCTGCCAGTGCAGATGCGCCAGTTGCAGTAACGGACACAGGCTTTCAATTTGCTGACGCGGTGCTGGATGCGTTGCATCAACGCATGATTTGGGTGCGCGAAGACCACCGCGCCGCGACGATGGCTGCGAACGGTGATGAGGAACGTAATGAAATTGTTGCGCTGGCTTTGCCGAGTGATTCGGCCATCGCTTCAGCTGAAGCGCAAATTCTAGTCAGCGGCTCGGACTTTGTGGCCTCGCCCAGTGTCAGCCCGGATGGCATGCTGGCGTGGGTGGAATGGAATCACCCACAAATGCCCTGGGATCGAACGCGCTTGAAGCAGGGCAAACTCAACCCGACGGGATTGAACGCAGCGGTAACGCTACTGGATGCCGAATCAGTGGCACCGTTGGAGCCGAACTACGCGGCCGATGGCACGTTGTATTTTGTCGCCGATCACGCCGCAACGAATGAACCAAGCGATAGCGCCGACTGGTGGAATTTGCAGCGTTGGCGCGATGGGGCAGTGCATGCGGTTAGCCCGATGCCGCGCGAGTTTGCGGGGCCGATGTGGAATTTGGGCGTCAGCAGCTATGTGTTGACTAGCGATGGCCATGCCGTGGCGCGCACCAGTAAAAACGCCGTGGATACGCTGGGCGTCATCGATTTGAAAACGGGCCGCTATCAGGCGTTTGACCTGCCGTTCGTTGCATATTCAGAAGTGCAGCTGCTCGATGAGCAGCGTGCCGTGGCGTTGGCGCAAGCCAGCGATGACACCGGCGTGTTGATCGAGATCGCGCTTGCTAGCGGCGCTTGGCGGATATTGCATCAGCCGACCAAAAATACCCTGCCCGAAAACTATTTGGCGCGCGCAGAAGCGATTGAATTTGCGACGGTAGCCGGTGCCGATAAGCTGCCGCGAACGGCGCACGCGTGGTTTTATCCGCCGACGCACGCCGAGCTGCAAGGCGCGCCGGGCGAGCGGCCACCGTTGATCGTGACCATCCACGGCGGGCCAACTTCGGTTTCGAAGTCGACCCTGAATTTAGCGCGGCAATATTGGACAACGCGTGGCTTTGCCGTGGTGGATGTCAATTACGGCGGCTCCACCAGCTATGGCCGCGCGTATCGCGAACGCTTGAACGGTGAATGGGGTGTGGTGGATGTCAACGACGCGATTGCAGCAGTGGATTTTCTTATTGCTGAGGGTCGAGTTGACGCGAACCGCGTCGCGATACGCGGCGGCAGCGCAGGCGGATTCACCACTTTGGCGGCATTGGCATTTCACGATCGCTTCAAGGCGGGCGCAAATCTATATGGCGTAGCGGACATCGCCGCATTGGCAGCCACCAGCCATAAGTTTGAGAGCCAGTACGATGTGTCGCTGGTTGGCCCACCCAACGCCGAACGCTATCGCGCGCGCTCACCGCTCTATCATTTGGAAGGCTTTACCGAGCCACTGATAACGCTGCAAGGCAGCGAAGACAAAGTGGTGCCGCCCGCGCAATCACGCGCTATTGTCGCTGCCCTTGATAAGCGCGGAATACCGCACGCCTACATTGAATTCGAAGGCGAACAGCACGGCTTTCGCAAGGCAGAAAACATTATTCGTGCGCAAGAAGCCGAGCTGTACTTTTACGGCCAAATTTTCAGCTTCACCCCAGCAGATTCAATCACGCCCGTCGCAATCAAGCATTGGCCGCGTGGCTAAATGGTTGGCGCTAGCTTCGCAATGGTGCGCAGAGGGAAAGTTGCAACGCTTCACCTGAGGGTTTTTCTCGGGTGGAAATACGCGTCTAGCGAAGGGGCAGTTTGAAAAATCTCAGGCGAGCTAGTCGAGGGACGTGCGCACCGTTTTCACAGTTCAAATCACCCGAGGCAAGGACGATTTCCCCAATGGAA
>Ga0209591_10002134_pt1 | contig 24019 bp, 19 predicted proteins | sample MAT01_FD_187207 | JGI IMG/M metagenome (GOLD analysis project Ga0209591, IMG submission 187207) | Freshwater microbial communities from Lake Fryxell liftoff mats and glacier meltwater in Antarctica - MAT-01 (SPAdes) (version 2) | ecosystem: Environmental > Aquatic > Freshwater > Ice > Liftoff... | reverse complement strand
CCAGATCCCCCGCCACTCCAAGATCATCGAAAATGTAGTGCCGAAAATCCACTGAAAAACCCCGCAAACCCGCATGGTTGCGATATCGGTCTTCTCAAACTGCGGAACTTGGGTTAAGTCTGAGGAGATTCTCGAAATCATCCACCCCGGTCTCAGTGATCGTCATCGCCGGCGGATGCCAGCCGGCGTTGTTGACGATGCAGTCGATCCGCCCGAAATAGCTTACGGTTTGCCCAACCAGCGACTTCATCGCGGCCTCATCTCGGACGTCGCAGGCAACGAACTGGGCTTCGAAGCCGGCATCCCGCAACTCGTTCTCGGCGGCGCGTCCCTTCTTCGTTTCTTCTTGCGAGGCGAGCACGACGCGGCACCCGTGGGAAGCAAAGACCCGGGCGCAGCCAAATCCGATCCCCCTGGTTCCTCCGGTGATGATGGCAGCTTTTCCTTCGAGTTTCATGTTATGTGGTCAGGGATGCGAGAGTTTCCCCGGGTCCTCGCCGGCTCTGAGATGTTGCGGTGGCAAGCCCGAGTGTGCCCGAGGTTTTCGAGGCAACACGATGATAAAAATTTAGGTTTTCCGGATTGGCGAGGTCAACTTCGTACCCGGGCAACATTTCATCCATGCACGCCTTCGCCGCGCCCGTCTGGAGCACCTGCGGAAAACAGCGCCGGACGACTCCGAACATCAGATCGGCGGAGATTGAGGCGCCGGGCGAGGCCCCGAGTAACGCGGAGATCGTCCGCTCGTGGTTGGTGAGAATTTCGGTTTCAAAGTGAATCGAGCTTCCCCTCCCGTTCACCTTCTTGATGACTTGAACACGGATGCCCGCATCCACTAGACGCCAGTCATCAGCTTTTGCCTCCGGGTAGAACTGCCTCAGAATAGCCAGACGGGCGGCTATCCCCTGGGTTCCCTGGCGCAGCATGTATTTCACCAAAGGAAGATTGTGGAATCCCGAGTGCACCAGGGTCCCAAGGTTGTCCCGCCGGATCGAGCGCACCAGATCAAACATGCTGCCGGCCTCATCCAAAAAGCGGGTGGTGAGCTTGGTGAAAGGCCCGAACAGAATCGAGCGTTTGTCGCCAATGATTCGGGTGTCCAAATGCGGGAGTGCCATGGAAGGCGAGGTTCCCATGGTTGCCTGGCCATAGATCTTGGCGTGATGTTTGGCCACCACCTCGGGATTCGTGCAGACCAGCCACTGACCGCCTACGGGAAATGCGCCGTAGCCCCTGCTCTCCGTGATTCCGGCCATTTGCAGTAGGGGCAGGCTGCCGCCGCCTGCTCCGACAAACACAAATCTCGCCGCATCCGTACGGCGCTCTCCGGTATGCAGATTCCTCACCGCAACCCGCCAACCTGCGGAGGTCTCCTGCAGTCCGGTGACACGATGGCGAGTGTTCACCTCACATCTGGGCTGGCGTTCCAGCCATTCACACAGCTTGCCGGCCAGGCTACCAAAATCGACTTCCGTCCCGGTCACCATCCGCGACGCCCCCAAGCGGACTCCATCCCGCCGTCCCGTGGTCAGCAGCGGTGCCCAATCGCCGATCTTTTCCCGATTTGTCGTGAACTCCATCGACTGGAAAAAATGGTGCTCCGCAAGGCGTGCGGCGCGCTCCCTCAGGTAGGCCACCTGCTCATCGGTCCGGACGAAGCTCAGGTGCGGCATCGGATGAATGAAATCCCGAGCCCGCTCGATTAGCCCCTCCCGTACGGCATAAGCCCAGAACTGAAGTGAACGCTCATATTGCGCAAACACCGAAATTGCCTTGGTCACGTCCACTCCGCCGTGCACGCCGACAGGTGGCGTCATATACAGCTCGCAAATCCCGGCATGCCCGGTGCCCGCGTTGTTCCATGCATTCGACGCCTCCATCCCCGGCGTCACGTTTGCTTCGTAAATCGAAATTTCCATCCCCGGAGACAGACGCTTCAACATTATTCCTAGAGTCGCAGACATGATTCCCCCTCCAATCAAAATCACGTCTTTGACTGATTGCCGCCGCCCCATTTGCTCACCACGGTGAACTTTCGTTATGGATAGATCAAGTATCATATATGTTATTTTTTGAAAAGTTGGCCAAAATCCAGCCAATCCCGATGTGTTGACTCAACCCAATGCCTTGACCGTACGGGATATTTCCTATGAAATATACGCATGCAAACCGAGCGATTGAGTGAAGCGAGATGATTTTGCGGCAGTTGGTAAACAGAGTGTACCGGCGTCAAGCCGCCAATCCGCATTGAACGACTCCAAACCCTTGCCGCACGACAGTCCCGTGTTGTTGGAACGCCGATCCATTCGACAAGACCTGCTCAGAACTCTGCTCATGGCTATCTTCCAAGGGCAGATTAAAGTCGGACAAACCTTGAATATCCAGCGTCTCGCCGCACGTTTCGGAGTGAGTGCAACGCCGGTGCGGGAATCTCTGGTGCAACTGGCCTCCATCGGCATGGTGGAAATGCGCCACAATTATGGCACTGTAGCCCGCCCGTTCGGCCGTGTGGAACTCAGTGAGATCTACCATCTCCGGGCGGTGCTCGAATGCGAGGCCACGCGAACAGCCTGTGGGCGAATTTCCGGCGATGAACTGTTGGCATTGAGGACGGAAATGCAGGGGCTGCTGGACGCGCGCGGCGAGCAATGGTCGGAGCGGGCGATGGCTGCCGACCGCGCTCTGCACGCGTTGATCGCCAGCCATTGCGGCAGCCGTCGGCTGGAGGAGGAAATCGGCCGCTACAATATGTTGATGCAATGCATCCGCGAGGTGGTTGGCAACTACTGTCATGCCCAAGACAAGGGCCTGTATGAGCACCTCAACATCGTGGATGCCTTGCTGGCCAACCACCCTGAACTTGCGGCGCAGGCGATGCGTTCCCACATCCTGAGCACCGCCGAATCGGTCAAGACGGCGCACTTCGGAAAGTCGCAAGTGCAGATTGAGGAATCAATCAGCACATAGTTGGCGTCAATTTCTGCGCAGAGGGAAGGGTGACCTCAACGTGCTCCGTACTGACCACCAATCCCCGCTCATCCGTCAGGTTGAAATAGTAAACCCGTGACTCTTCGGGCAACAGAGCGGAAACCTGATTTTCTTCGCTGCCGATCTCGGCTGGAATACTGGCCCATTCCCTATTCCGCCAGACACCTTCAGCTTTCGTGAAATTTAATTCTGCCTTCACAACTTGCGAAGTACTCTCATAATCGGTCCAGGCATGATTCCCTTCGCGCCCTTGTTCCTTGATTTGTGTCAGCGGTATTCCATGGTTCAAATGGAATTCTGCGAAAGAATGGATCTCCTCAGGGTTTTCGCCGGGACCGCCGTGGGCGTGTGGCATGCGCAGTCGAACCGCGAGGGTCCTGGATCCGGACGGGAGTCGATATGATTTCTGGAGGGCATTCAGGGGATAGCTAGTGTCATTGCTGCCGGTCACCCAAAGCATTGGTATCGTAACTTGTGACAAGTAGCTGCCGGGGTCCCACCATGTCATCCATTGCTCGGCTTTTACCGGGCCAAGAAGTTTCACGTAGTCAGTGAAGTCGGTGTCATCAAGCAGGAAACCGCAACCATACACAGGAGCCGCAAACTTAAATCGATGGTCGATCGCCGCAGCAATGCAGGTCAAGTATCCTCCCCAGGAAATTCCCGTGATGCCTACACGTTCTGGATCCACCTCCGGCATCGAACGGATCAGGGAATTTGCAAGCAAGATATCTGCGACCGCATGGTAGCACCATTGGTCCGTTTGGGGCCAATCCATCTGGTCAAAACCACCCCATCCCGGGGGCCCGGCCCATTCATGGTGCCGCGATATGTCAGCGTCGAGTGTGGGTACGGCCCCGCATAGATCCATCGCGATGGCCGCATATCCACGAGAGACCCACAAACGCACCCAGTCTGCATATGCAGTTCCTCCCCCCCCGTGCACGAGGACCATCGCGGGCGTCTTTTGACCAGCTTTTGACTTTGGAATTCCATACCATGCAAACACCCGGGTGGGTTTGCCTTGGAAAGGGAGCCCCTCATAAAGAATAGCTTTGACTCCGGAGGACGTCATATCATCTGCCGGATAAGTCGACGGCGGCTCAGACAAGGAATCCAGATTCCATGGAAATGTCCGGACCGCGAGACTGGGAAAATTCGTGCCACTCATAGTATATCTCTTGCCCCTTAGCATTTCCCAAGCAAATCAGGAAGCTGATAGAGATGTCGTCTTGCTTTGCGAATCGACAAGTCCATAGGTTTAATCAAAAACCAACCAACCAAAGCGTCCGCCTGTCGCGTCCTTGTTCGCTGGGAGCAGGGTCTGAAATTCCTGATCGCCCAATAAATCCGCGGCCCGGCCCATGTCAAAGCGCAGCGGGCGCAGATGCCCCCGTTTAAGTCCCAGCGCGGCCAACGGAAATCGAATGCTCAAGGACCAGAACCCGTCCCCGCGGAACGAGCGGGCCGTCCAGCGGAAATTGCCAGGGGCGCCCATCGCGCGCAACCACTCGCCACCGGAACGGGGATCGATATCATTCATGGCCCGACCGGCAAAATACTCGCGTGCTCCGGCTGCATTGATCAGAAACCCACGGCTTTCTTCGAATTGACTGGAAAAAAAACTTACGTGCACTTGGTCATCCGGTCCCAATTCATTGGGATCGTGTGGATCGGCGCGCAAGCGCTCCATGTGCGGTTCGCGACAAATAAAGCCCAGGTAAAGCGCATCGCTGGTGTAGCCGGCCTTCCATGTGGTGGCCCGTCCGTTATTCCTCTGCCTTTCGGGAACATCAAAGGGCGGGGCCTCCTCCATGGCATCCCAAGCACCCCCGACCGGGCGGCCCTCATGGGAAGGCGGACGTTCGAGCCGACGGCAGCGGTACACGTACCCGGCAGGTTCCTCACCGGTATAGGCCGGGAACAGTGGCAAACCCGGCCTGATCCTTGCCTCGACGCGCGGAAACTCCCTTGCCACAAGCCTTTTCAGCTCCCTCATGCGCCAGCGAATTTGGGCGGGAAAATACTTGTGGCTGTTGGCCTCCGGGCAGAAACCCAAGCGCGGAAACCGCGTGGCTAATGGCAGCAATCGGCGGTCCACTTCGATCTCCCGCTCCACCAAGATTTTCATTTTCGCGAGCAGCGCCTTTCGATTGCCGGAGCGTTGCCACGCCAACCGCTCGCGCAGGGCGTAAAAGGAAAGGATGTTGACGGCGCTTTCGAGCTGCAGTTGCACGGCCTGAACAAGTCCGATTTGTGCCTGCCGTTCGTTGTTTCCTGCCGCGGCGTGACGCAGAGATTCCATGAGCCTGACTCCGCGCCGCCAACGGTCCCGCATGCGGGTGCAAAGGATGATGACTTCGGCAAGGGTGTGGTAACCGGTGCATCCGCCGATGACATCTCCACCCGGCTGATCGGGCCGCCAATTGCCGCCCAGTTCGAATCCGCGCGGTTCAAGGTAAAGCGGCCATACCGGACCGTTGTGCACGGGCCCGTAGTAACTGAACCCGATCGCTACCGGACAGTGATCGTAAGCGGATTGAAAATGCTTCCAAGCCCTCGCCACGGTGCGGGCATGGCGGCCCCAATCGCGGCGGGCGTGCTGTTCGAGGAAGACCTCTTCCGAGGCCGGCAGAGGCGCGAAGGCCAGTGTGCCAGCCGCTCGGTTCATGAGCGATGGATCGTTGCCCGATCCCCAGTTTTGCAAGACCCCGGACACTCCGAGCGCGTGCATCGCGCGAAAACGCCGGTAGAGATTTCCCGGCACCGGTACGTAGGGTACGCTGGCCAGTTCGTGGGAACATCCCGCCATGATTTTGGCAAAGACCCGAGTGCCCTGTTTGTGCGCCAACCGGGCGCAGTCGCGAAAGAGCGCACTCGGTCCCGGCACCGAGAGCCAGTAATCGTCGGCCCGCCGCATTTTGCCAAGTTGGCGCACCCGCGCCGCGCTGTCAAAATTGTGCATCAAGATGGCGTTTGGCGGCACGTGCGAAGCCGCATCGCGAGTGAGGCGCTCCCCCCAACATAGGTATTGGGAGTACGGCCAGGCAATGAATTCCGCTGCAGGATCGGCAGCATGCACCCCGCGCGCCATCGCCGCCAGCGTCTCCCGCAACACATCCCGTGGCGCGCGCTGACTGCACCGCGGGCAGCGAATCGGACGTACCTGCGGCTCATACCCGCCGGAGTAACAATGAGTGGGTCTTTCGCCGACACAAATGACAATCAGTCCGCCCAGCCCCGGCACGCCGGCCACTAATTTACGGAATCCCTCCGCAAGAAAGTCGCAACCCTGTTTGGTGCCGGTGCAATAATAGGTCAACCCGCGTCCGTCACCGCCCAGCAACTGCGGGTAACGGGAGCGCAGCGGACTGCCGGCCGGGAAAGACTTCGGTTCGTTCAGGTAGAGATAAAGCCGGATGCCATACCGTGCGTAATTGCGCACCATTTGGCTAAGCGTTTGAAAAAGGGCCTCCGGCGGATGTTCAAATTCCGGCACCAGACGATAGGGAAAGAGCGAGTCCAAGTGAAGCATCACTCCATTAATGCCATCGTGCGCCCACCGGTTGAGAAATTCGTCCGGCAGTACGGTCTGACCGGCTCGCTCGAACATCTCGACATGGAACGCGATGCGGCGGCGGATGACGGGCTCTCTGGCCACCCTTCCCACCCGGAGCAATGGCCCTCCCAGGCGCAACATCTCGTCCTCCAAAAAGACCAGTGCACGCCGGACGGCTTCGATGTCGGCGACCTGTACGAGGCCGCGATCTTTGCCAATATCAATGCGATACGCCTCGGGAACCGCCTGCGGCATGGGGACGATCCGCAGAGGATAGCCCGCATCGGCGGGAATGCCGGCCGACTGCAAAAACCGCGTGAAATCTTGGAGGGCGGTCGTGAGGAGTCCGGCGGGGTCGGGAATCTGCAGGTCGAGCGCCACGCCGCCAGCCAGCGAGATTTCACTGCGGCGGCAATTCCGCCGTTCCCAGCGGATTTTTTCTGCATGCAAAGGTTGCATTAGTTCCCGCAGAAAATTCTGGCAGTCCGGCTGCAGTGGGGGCGGGTAAAAATACCGTTGGTTGGTTTGAGCGCTCATTGAATTTAGGGGTTTGAATTGAAAGCCGCCTGTCACCTCATCGGCCCGGGCGGCAGGCCGAGGAGCGATGCGCTGGACTGCCGCACGCGGGAAACGACTTGTTGCGCATCGAAGTGATAGCCTTTTCTCTGCAGCACCACGGACTCGCCGGCCGCGAGGGTGGCTTCATATTTGCCCTCCGTAAGGACCACCCGCCCCTCGGGCACATCCGGCGTCTCGCCCTCGAATGGATCCAACAGCCGCAGCAGACCCGGCACGGTGGCGACAACCTTAACCCAGACCGTTTGGCCGCGGTGCCGCACGGCAGACACTTTCCACGCGCCTTCGGTGGCCAGGTCGCGGAAGGCCAGCTCGCGCCAATGTGCGGGCACAGCCGGAAAAACGCGCACCACATCCCGCCACCCCTGCAGCACCATGTCACTGATTCCAGCGCACACCGCAGCATTGGCCTCGTAGGTGAAAGGCGCGCTCTGCCCGAGTATCCGTGTCGATCCAAAAAAGGAGTGGCCGGCCTCGCGCCAATCGGCATTGACGTGCAGTCCGTTCCGCATCACCCAGTGGTCGGCGAACTGCCGGAGGCAATCGTAGGCCCACTCTCCCCGGCCCAGCGCCGCAGCCAGGCCGGCTATTTGGGCATATGTCCACCCCCACCAGAGATAGGTGCCCAGTCCCAGATACTGGTTCACGCTGGCCTCGATGCGCTGCCGGGTTTCCTCATCATCTCCGATCGTCCAATCCATGCCCGGGTGAATGGCCATCAGGTGGCTGGGATGCCGGTGGGATTCATCCAGCACTTTCCCGGGCCACAGGCACAGCGCACCGTCTTCGGCCAGAGCGTATGGGACCAGGCGATCCTTGATCCCGCGTGCGTCGGCGGTCAACGGGCTGATTCCCAGCGCTTCCTCCATTTCGACAATCCAGTCGCAGCAGCGCCGGATCAGCGCCAAGTCGACATTGGGATCCTTGCAAAACGATTCTCGTGCGTTGGAGCGCCGGTACTCAGGGCTGTCCGAAAGCGGCACATGCAAATGTCCGTCCTTCTCCTCGACCAGGTTTGCACGATAAAATTTAAAGGTTTCCGCCACCAGCGGGTAGCCGGTTTGCGCCAGCCAGCTCCGGTCCATACTGTGGCGCCAGCGCATCCATGCCAGCCAGACCAGCCAGCCGCCGGTGCTCCAGGCAAAAGATCCCGAATACCAGCTTGACGTGTCGCAGAGAGCGAATTTTCCGCACCAGCCACCCGGCCAAAACGCGCCTTCGGTCCCGAACACTTGCCGACAGTAAGCCCGGGCTTGCGGAAGGCACTCGAGCATGTAGTCGCACCAAACATCGGCCAGATCGAGATGGCCCGCGGCATAGGCCGGCGAGAACGTCTGCTGGACGTTGGTGTCGCAGGTGTAACTTGCCTGCCAGGGTGGCATGACGCCGTCCATGGCCCATACGCCCTGCAAACCCGGCGGCAGAGCGCCCTGCCGCGCCGAGGCGGCCAGCAGATACAAACCGTAATACCAGAAAAACTCCATCCTTGGCTCGGGGAGGAAGACCGCCGACCCATCCCAGAATTCCTTCCAGGCCTCCTCGTGCGAAACGCGCAGCGAATCAAAGCCGCATTTTGCCGCCCACTCCCAGGTGGCGATGGCCTTGGCCTCGGCCTCCGCAGAATTGGCGCCGCACTCGATGGCCAGAAAAAAATCCGGACCGTTTGGGTTCCACACCATGGCCCATGCGGGGCCTTCTGGGATTTGCTGAACCCACACGCGCGTATTCTCCCGCGTCCGGGTTTCGGGCAGCGGATGCCCCAAGGCCGCCATTTCTTTGCAAACTTCGGCCAGAGCCAGAAATTCCAAGGTGGCCGGTTGCTCATTCTCCGGTCGAAGGCGCAGACAGACCACATTGCGGATTCGATGAACGAACGCCGTGATGTCGACATGACCCAGTCCGGTTTGGGCCATGCCCGTCACCATGGCGCGGTCCAGATCGAGATGGCAGTCGTAGGCCGTGGCCGCACCGATGCGAACAACGGCCCGCCCGATGCTGATCTTGGTGGGCGTCGGAGCATTCGTCGGCGTACCGAAAATGGCCTCGGCCTCGTCGAACCGCTGCGCCTCGATCAACTCCCGGAGATGTTGGTAGGTGTGGGACGGATGGTCCCGCCAGGAGTGGGCATCGGTCCGCAAATCCCACAGGTCGGCGCAGTCCAGGGTCAGGTTCAGGGGATCGCCATCTCCCCAGAGCATGGCGCCAAGAAAGCCATTCCCCAGTGGGAAACCATCCTGCCAAATGCGCGGAGGAGATTGGTGCCGAACCCCGTGAATGGCGGGATCGCGATTGGATGTCCAAGAATCGTGTGTCATAAACATTCTTACGGTTGGGGACTGCTTTGTGGTTTGCCGCTGATGCTGCCTTGGGGGCCCAGCAGAGAACTCGCCGCCTCGCCCGGGGAGGCTTCAGATGGCTTGTTGATACCCAGTTGTTCGCAAAGCGTCGAGGTCACTTGGGCGGTCAGTTGTTCATTGTATTGCGGGCCGGGGTGGATGGCCGCATAAGGATCACTCATCGGAATGTGATTTTCCTTCATCACCCTGGCCGTAGCCGCTTGGAGTTGCTTCACCTCCGCCGGGCGGTTCGCCTCGTTCCACGGAACAGAGCCCGCCCAGATCATTTTGGCCCCTTTTCCTTGATCACGAATCAGCTTGATGACCCCGCGCAAACCCGCTTCCCACCCGGGGATGTCCGAGAGAACCGTTTTCCACATAGGATCGGTTTCGTTTCTTTCGTTACAGTGCAAGCCATTGTTGAACAGGATAACGTCATACCTGTATTCATTGAGGATGTATTCAAGCTCTTTGACATACAAGGGGTCGGCAAAGCTTCTGTTGGTACTGTAGGTGGAAAGAAAAGCTGTCCCCGCCAGCGCCTTGTTCACAAGTTGCTGGTAATCGTCGTAGATGGAATCTCCAATCACCAGCACCCGCGGAAGCCCGCTCTTTTCAGCGTCATACCAAAAGATTCTGGTCCAATCCATGTTCTCCGCCCTTTTGTTCCCGGGCGGCCCACCCGGAGAAACCACCGCATCTGACCCCGGTCCGGATTCCCTGTGGCCAAGATTCTCCCGAATTACCGTCGCCACTTGCGTGGCCGCTAGTTTCCGCCCTTCCTCGGTATGGTGGAGGTTATCCGTCCAATACTGTTTGCGATCGAGGGGATCCATCAAGCCGAAGAGGTCGTTGATTGGGATATTGTTCTCTTTCATCAGTCTGGCAGCAATCTGATTCAACTCCTTCACCAACCTGTTGTTGTCCGGATTTTCAGCCGGAGTAGAGGACGCCCAAATGATTTTTGCCCCTTTTCCATCTTCGCGCAGCAACTTGATGACCTCGGACAGGGCCAATTCCCATTGCTTCAAATCGACGCCTAAAGAGTGCAGTCCATTGTTGAACTGGATCAGCGCATAGTTATTTCCGGCAAGCATAAGCTTGAGTTCTTTAAGATAGGAACGATCGGTGATGCACTTGGACGTGGTGTAAGTGCTGATATAAGCCGTCCCGGAGAGGTCCTCGCTCACAAATTCCTGAGACATGTTGGCGATGGAATCTCCAATCAGAAGGACGCGTGGAAGATCGGAGGCTCCGGGAGCATGGCAAACCGTATAGATACATTCGATGTTTTCGCGCTTGCGTTCTGCATAAACGGTCGCTGCCGAACAAATAAATACGGCGGCCAAAATAATGGTGCCGGTGTGGTGTGTCATCAGGTTCATGTCGGTTTTGAAATTATTTATTTCACTGGTTTCTTCACAAAAATAATTTGATCGCAAAGCACCGAGAAATCTTGGGTGGGGCGGGGCGAGGTGTGGTAGGAAGGTTTGTAACCATCGACCAACTTGTCGAATTTCATCGAGACAAAAACGTCATAGCGATTATCATTGTCCGGGCCGGGGGGACTGAATAAGCGTTCGCCTACCTGCAATTGGGTGACATTGCTCAAACCCGAAAACCACACTATACAATTCGGGGTCACTTCGATTTCGCCCAATTCGTAGAGGCGATAGACCCCTCTAGGGATATTGTCCGGATTCAGCGAGAGTGACGGGCCCGTCTTCTTGGTGTCATTTTGGGCAAAGGCGAGGGTGAATGGCGAGTTTGGCACATCTACGACCGCAGCATAGCCGAAGGCCGCATCGTCATCCTTAACATTCGCGGGCTCCCCGCTGCCCCGGATCGGAAGAAACCGCGAAATCCGGGAGGGATCGATCCCATCGAATTGGGGCGGGAGCGGCTTTTCGGCGCCGGAGGCCTGGATTTTCATTACCCAGTCGTCAACCGCAGCGACGTCCCACGGCAGCAGGACACCCAGTCGGTCCCTGATGACTTGATAGTCGGTGAAATAGTCCGGGTAGGCCTTGGTCAGTGCGGTCCATTGTGCAAGAGTTGCAAAATCCAATGTTCGCCGCAGGCGCCTTACGTTGTTGAGGCAGCGCTGGTCGGAAGAAACCATTTTCTCCATCTGGTCAAGATACCCCTGCCATTGCCGAACCAGCGCGGGCGTGCGACTGGTCATGCGGCGTTCGAGACTTCTGCCTGCGCTCAGCGATTTGCCGTGGCTGGCCTTTTCCTGCGCCGCTTCCAGCTCCTCCAGATAAGTCCGGACCAATCCCGCAGCCGGGCCGTATTGATAGTCCGTGAATTCCGTGATCAGTGACGGAACGTCGGCATCCACATTCCGCAGCAGTCGCGTGAGGATGAACCTCTGCAGTTGGGTGAAATTGGTGCCGGCCAAAGTATCCCTGGCTGGCTCGACCATGACTCCCTCGACACCCGCCTGCTTCATCAGACGCACGTCGGTGACCAGCCGCTGGACGGCGGCGTTGGGCATGCGGCTCAGGTCGGCATAGGTGCTCGCATAATACCAAACCCAGAGATGTGGCGTGAGCTTCCTCCAGGCCAGCAAGTCTTCGTAACTCGGGCGGTTGATGGGATTGTTCCAGTCGGCATCGGTGTTGTCCTGGACGTTGGCAAACTGGATGACCAAGTTGTCGGGAAACTTCTGCCCCTCGGGCATCACCGGCGGCTTCTGGGTTTGCGCCAGTCGGTAGGCCAGCGTTTGCATCATCACCCCGGGATATTGCTCCGCGACCAGCGGGCAAAGCTCGAAGAGATAGTCGAAAATCGGACCGCCGGGAGTCTGGTATTTTTCCTCCAAAGCCCGGCAATCGGAGCAGTGACAAAACGCACCGGTATTGTCCATTGCGCTCAAAGCCAGCAAGAGCCTCTCTTTTCCCTGGGCTTTGAGCAGGCGGAGATGCTCGAGCACGTTTTTGGTCAGCTCCTTGCGCAGCTCCGGGTTGCTAAAGCAAAGCTGATCGATCACGCGCTCCCCGGCAGGGTTCATGGTGAAAAAATCCGGATTGGTTTCAAAATAATTCTGCTTGGCCACCCAGCCGAATCCCCGGGGGGATTGCAGATGATCCGGGGAAGGGGGAATGTAGCCGAATAAGGTGTGCCCGACGAATGGCATCACGCGCAGGGAAAACTCCTTGGCGTCGATGTGCTCCGGTTCATCCAGAAACATATTCATCCCGTTTTGAAGGTTATAATCTAGCAGGTAGGTTGTGATGGCCATGCGATACTTGAAGGCGAACCCGCCTTGCCGCGAAAAGGGCACGAGCGACAGGGTTGGCTCGACAGAAAACACCGGTTTCCCCACTTCGCTGGCCTGGATCGAGAGGTCGCCATGGGTCAGCGGCGCCGAATACCATCGCCACCCAAGGCTTTGCTCCATGAAGTCGAGAATCGCATGCAGATTGCCATGCATCCCCTTGCCGAAAACGTAAATGTCCTCACCGATGCTGCGGCTCACATACTCCTGATCCTTCAATGAACCAAGAGGGTCGGGACCCAGGCCGACGAGCGCTGGAGCGCCGAGCCCCACAAAAATCTTTTTCATGCCGGGCGTTAGTTGATCTCTGGCGATCACCGGAAAAACCGCGTCGGTTTTTTCCCGCAGAAAGGCGCTCAACGTCGCAACGGCATATTGGTCAGCCTGCGAGGGAGCATCCGGAGCAACAATCACATACCCGGTCGTGCCAGAATCGGCCAGGAGCAGGGACGGACCGTCGGCATCCCCAACTGCGGGAGAGGGCATCCGGTCGGCACCAAAAGCAAACGCCTGAAAAATCAACAGGCTGCAAGCAGCCAGGGAGGTTCGTTTCAAACCGGGAATGAAGAATGTTGGTGGCATGGGCAAGGTGGCTTAATTGCTGGTGTTAACTGCAGGTGATCAGGGAAGGTGAAGCTGGCCGGCGCGATCGCGGTTCATGCCGCGGACTCTTCCGCAAGGGTTTCGCGCACCAAGTCGCTCATTCGCATGAAGCGTGCTCTCCCGGTTGCACGTAGCGCGGGCAAAAGTTTTGCATGCACTGCGTAGCCAGTGCCGCATGGATGGGGCGGTAATGCGGCGTCATTGGTTTCCGCACGCTGCAGCCCTTGAAAGTGCGAGACGACAAGCATCGGGTGCCCGCGATCGGCATAAACGGAGAATTCCCTGAGCCCAAGGTCCACCATCGCATCGATCCGCATCGGTTCGTCGGGCACTGTGAATCCATAATCACCGGCGATGGGAAATTCCCAAATCCCCTCCGCCAGACGGTGTGGTGCCGTCGAAATTTCAGCGCGAAAATCGAGCGGCGCTTCCCATCGTCCGGCATTCCACAACCAAGACGTCATACAGGGCAGGCGCGACGAAACCCACTGGTAGCCGAGCGCAGCAAGCGCCCGGTAGAAATTGGTGCAAAAGGCACCCCACCCGGGACGAAAGCCCGCAGGATCTTCGCCAAAAGCGCGCCGCCAAATGCGCCGCCCCTTGTCGAGCATCTCGACCTGCGCCTCGAAAGTGTGCAAGGCCTCAATCTCAGCCCGCTTGACGTCAAACTCCCGATACGCCCCCGGGTCCAAAGAAAACATGCCCAAGTCCGGCACCCCGCACTCGAACGCAAAGTGGAGGAAGCCGTGCTGGTAGAATTCGTGCCCGCGTCCGCGCGCCGACTCGATCAGGCGCATTAATTCGACATCTTAGTCAAGATCCCCGCCACCACTGCGCGGAACGACAAAAAAGACGCCGGGAATTTCCAACTCGTCGATAAACTCGAGCTGCCGCTTCAACTCGGCGGCCTTGCCAAAATGGATGTCGTCGTTGGTCCACAGGACCGGGATGCTTGATCGCGGTTGGTTCATGGCAAGGGGCTCCTTTGTATCAAGCTGACGTCGTTAAGCAGGAGTTCGACCGGCGTCCCGTAGGCACCGCCCTCCCCGGGAGTGGTTTCGGCACCTCTCAAAACAGATAGCGTTCCCAGACCAATCGAGGGCGTGAAAAAATACATCGGTTTCATGAAAACAAAAGTTTGGCACCGCGTCCAGCAAATAAAATATTATATACGATGTGAGGGGTTGAATATTGGGTTGGCAACAAAAGAGATATCTATCAATTGACATTGCAGGTTAGGAAAGCCGATTTGAGGGCTTCAAGGGGATCGCCCTTTGGTTTAAATTCGTGTCCGACATAGAGGTCGTATCCCGACGCGACGATGGCTCTGCAAATTGCGGGATAGTAGAGTTCTTGGGTGTCGTCCAAATCGCTGCGACCGGGATTCCCTGCCGTATGGAAGTGACCGATCCGGCGGATGTTCTCGCTCAGTGTGCGGATCACGTCTCCTTCCATCACCTGCATGTGATAAATGTCGTAGAGTAACTTGACGCGGGGACTCTGGACGCGCTCGCAAACGGATACTCCCCAGGCGGTGTGATCGTTGAGGTACCCTGCGTGATCGACCTTGGAGTTCAGCAGCTCCATGTTCAGATTAATATCATGTTTTTCGGCATAGGGTGCTACGCGGAGCAGTCCGCTGACAACGGCATCGAGCGCGTCCTCCGCGCTTTGTCCGGGTCTGCGGTTTCCGCTGAAACAGATCAGGCCGGGGATTTTATGTCGCACAGCGATGTCAATGGACGCTTTGAGTTCATCCTCGATCCGATCATGGTTGGCCGGATTATTCAGACCGTCGCCAAGGGATTGGTGACCGCAGATACTGGAGAGAACGAGATCGTGACGCTTGGCCCGGGCGGCTATTTCCTCGAAATCGTCTCCGCGAAACCACGTCTCGACTGCGGCGTAACCGGTTTGGGAAGCGGCTAGAAAAAGGGTGTCGAGGCTCAAACCGGTGGTGTTGAGCATCGGATAGCAAAGGGATTGTTTGATTTTCATGGTGTTTGCTGAAGCGGGGGTTGAAAATATTTACGGGCTTGGAGGATTTTTCTCATGTTCGCCCCGAGAATCGGGAGGAGGGTCTCGTCCGGTACGTCGAGCGACAACAAGCGCCCAATTTCCCAAGCGGGAGAGTGGGGGCAGGCATCAGTGCCGAAGACGACCTGTTGGGAACCGACTCGACGGATGGTATCTTCGAATGGCGTATCGCTGCAAAAGCTGCCGCACCATTCCAGATAGACGTTGGGATTGGCAATTGCCAGTTCCTCGGCCTCGCGTCGCCCCACGTCGCCTCCTCCGGAGTGACCCAGCAGAAACTTCGCCTCCGGAAATTTTGTCACGATCTCCTTGAGCATGCCCGGCTGGTTGTAGGGGCCGTCCCAGGTGTGCAGCAAGATCGGCATGCGATGTCGGTGCGCATAGGCCCAAAGGGTTTCAAAGCGGGGATCTGTAACGGGGACTCGCCAGTAATCACATAATATTTTGAATCCGACGAAAAAGGAGCCTGAGAAAAAAGTATCGAGTGCCGCCTCCAATTCCGGAGCATACCAGGGGTTGAAGACAACATACCCGAGAAAACGATGCCCGTAAGAACCCAAGGCCTTCTCCAAAGCCAAATTTCCGGCGACGGGATCACCAAATAATGCTTCCAGACCGGAGACAATGGCCGTTCGGATTCCGGTACGATCCATGCGTCGCACCAGATCCGAGATCTCATCTTCGAGGCTTCCATCTGCATGCATCCAGAGTCCGGATGGCCCGATGTGGGCATGAGCATCCACGATGTCCGTATTTTGCGGTTTACCTGCCAAAAGGGTTGCCCAAAAATGACCTTGACACGAAGATTCCTGAGGCTCCCTGGTGGGAAGATCGAGCAGCCTTTCGATATTCCCATGGGCGATCATTTCGCGGGCCGCACCGGTGATAGGGACATCCATCAGTTCCGCAATGCTGGCGCCGTTGTGGGTGAGCGGTCCGAGGCCAAACACCAGCCTTTGGGCGCCGAATTTTTCTATGATCAATTCCACGGCGCCGCGCATGTGCAACAAGGAGGTGTCCACAAGAATGTTTTCGCAACGTGCCATATAATCGAGAGCGGCCGAAAATTGGAGCCACATTGTTTGTGTGTAGATGAACGATATCTCCGGGAACATCCGGGCCAACGGAACCAAATCGGTCGCCACAACCAATTCAGATTTATTGACCAGGACAACCGGTTTATACCTGACAAGCTCGCGCAGAATTGGCTCAATTTGTGCGAGGCGATACATCAATGTGGCGGGACAAAGACGAATGGCGCGTGCGCCTCGCGAGGTGAATGCTTGATGCAGGTGCTCCATGGCACCTCTTTCGTAAAGTTGACTTGGCCCGAGGACGAAAGCGGGGATCAGCCGTTCTGACCCGTCAGCAAGTTCGTCCAACAATTTTTGGTTGCCCCACGTTGGGTTGTAATCGCGGGCCCCGACGTGAAAGACGATCGCTCTTCCGACGCCCAGCCGATCCATTCGGGCCAGCAATTGCGCGGAATCGCGAAATTCCGGCTGTGCAGTCGCCGGACAACCAATTTTTCCGTTCACGTCAATCCAGGCGGGCAGGTTTCTTAAAGGTTGCTTCTCGGAGTCAAGTTTCGACATGATGTTATTTTATTTGGTTTGTTGTTTATTTCTCAAAGGTTGCTTCTCGGAGTCAAGTTTCGACCCTCTAACAAAATGATGGGGGTTGGTCATAAACAGTTACTGTTTAGTATTAGTCGGTCGCCACCCAATCCAGAATGGGGATATAGTCTATGATCACTGGTGAATCATGTTCGCCATCCTCAATTTCGTGATACCGTACGGTTGCGTTGCTGGCCCGCAATGCGGCAACAAGCTCACGGGAATGTTCCACGGGAATGATGGTATCGGCCGAGCCATGAATAAGCGCCAATCGATAATGCGCCAAACTGCTGACATGATATCGCACGGAACGTTCATGATAAACCCCGATCAGTTGGTCGGGTGGCCCGCCATAGCTCTCGTTAAAATGTTCGGGAAATCGTGAGGCCATCACGGTCACATCGGAAGCGGGACAGAACGCGAGGATCCCATCGATGATTCCGGGATGACGGGAGGCGAAGATGAGTGCACTTGTGCCGCCCATGGAACCCCCTATCAATAAAGTCTTGCCCGGGCGGTAGCGTTCCTGTGCGAGGCGAAAGATTTCGCGTACGTCGCCCTCGGCCGCCGGCCCCATCCAGGAATTTCCGCGGTATTCCGGACAAATGTAAATAACGTCGCGCTTCGACATCCATTCTGCCATGCGTCCGAAGGCGTTCTGATAAATCTCAGAAGTCATGCCCTGTTGCTGGTGCGAAAGAGCGCCGTGGAGGAAAAGAATCAGGAGCGGAGCAGGATGGCAGGCCCCGGCACCAAATTCCGCGATGAGATAGGTCTGTCTGGTTTTATCATACGGAGAGATAAAAGTTTCCTCATGTGTGGTCTGACTGATCCACTTCATGACATCGCACCGTGAAGCTGTTCGAACGTCGCTGTTCGCAGTCCAGTCTCGGCGACGTATTGAAATGTTTGTTCCAACATCTTCATGGTGGGATCAAATTTCAGGAGACTCCATGGGTGCCATATAAGAGACACATAGGGGAGTTTTTCGTTAAACGCCAGATCGATGAATGGCTTGTTGTTGAACCGCACTTCTTCTTCAGGAGTTTTGATGAAATCGGCCGGTGTGGCTTCGGGAAACTGCAGCGGAAAAAGAAGAAGCAAGTTGGGGCAAGAAAAACAACCCTTGAGAACATTTTCATGCCAGCCATGAGCGGGAAATTCGCGAAGAGCGGGAAATCCGTCTTCGGCATATGTGAAAGACTGGGTTAAAGGCGCTGGCAGGGAAAATTTTGGGCCCCATAGTGCGCTACTTACGTATTCATATTCGGCCTCCTCCAAAATCCGCAAAATATCAGAGGCTCCGAGCAGTCCATCAGGGAATCCATATGGTGTGCGTAACCCAATACAACGACGATTCGGGAAAATCCGTTCTATGACTTCCTTGCTCCGGACGATTTGCTCTCGCGTCTCTGCGAGTGTGGTGCCAGGGCCGCCATAAGGATGATCGCGTAGCAAGCGATGTGAATAGGTGTGGGATGCAATTTCAAATAGCGGATCGTCCAAGAGTCCCCGATATTCGTCCTGGGAAGCTTCAAGGACCTCGCCGACAATAAAAAACGTGGCGGGTATCTGGAAATGACGATGCACGCCCACGATTCTCCGACAAGCCTCGAGGCAGGAGGCTGCCTCCGTGTCATAAGCGGGAACGAAAGTCGTCATGAATCGATTCGGGTGCAAAATGCGGACAATACCTTATTTATACCGGTGGCAACAGCCGTGCAATCCTCCGGCGACCACCAGGGATCGAGGTTGATATTGATGCAGCGGTTGAAGAGATCAGACGCCACAGGACACAGGTTGGATCGGCATTGATCCCGGAACTCGGGAAAAAGAGGGAACATATCTTGGAAGAGGTGCCAGTCGGGGGAGGCGTCGGTGCCCCGGTAAACGGCATTGATGCCCTCTGCCGCCAAGGCTTTACAAATCATACAAGCGAGCCCATCAGAATCCGGAAAGAGCCGCAAGAAATAACCGATGTCGCCTTCCGGATCATTGCTCTTTTGCCAGGTAATCTCTTTGAATGATCCCAGTTTCTTGCGAATGCTTCGCGAAACCTCGCGGCGACCGGAAACAACATCGTCCAGTTTGCGGAGTTGGACCACATTCACGGCGGCCTCCAGTTCGGAGAGACGGTAATTGGTGCCCACGAAGAGTTCGCCGGGATAGCGCTCCGCCGCAAAACGGTTTGGCCTCCAGAGACCGCCCGCTTCCGCCATCTGACGCGCCCGGTCGAACAACCGGTCATCGTTTGTCACGACCATGCCGCCTTCTCCTCCGCCGATAATCTTGTAGCAGGAAATACTATAGCAGCCAAAATCACCCAACGATCCCACCGGGTGTCCCCGATACGAGGCCCCGGGGGACTGCGCGCAATCTTCGATCACCCGCAAATTGTGTTTGCGGGCGATCTCAAGGATGGGCTCCATGTCACAGACCGCGCCCATGTGGTGTGTCGGCGCGATCGCCACCGTCCTCGGAGTGATAAGCGCCTCCAGGCAACGGGGATCCATCATTAACGATTCGTCCACATCACAGAAAATAGGTGTTGCTCCAGCCAACGCCGCCGCCATGCCGGTGGCGATAAAACCTGTGGCCGCACAGATGACCTCCCGGCCCGAGGCCGCTCCCGATCCCACCATGGCGCAATGGAGGGCGGCGGTTCCAGAACTTACTCCCAAGGCGTGTTTGACCGCAAATTTTTCTCGGCCCAACGCTTCGAATTCCTCGCCTTTGATGGGTTTCGGATGGCCATAATATCGCCCCAAATGTGGACCTCCCTCGGGAAGGTCCTCATTGGAAACGGCCACCGAGAGTCGCGCCATCGCCTCCGCACTAAAACCAAATCGCTCTGCGATGGAAAGAAATTCATCCACTCCCAGTTTGGGTTGGATGGTACCGGTCATAATCGGAAATGCTTTGGGACCGCCCTCTTGGGCAAGTTGCGGGGAAGCGGATTGAGACAGAGTTGAAGATGTCATAAAGTATTGGTTTTTGCGGGAATGGTGGTCTTATGAGAAAAGCTGACCATCCCACTGGACGACCGCATTTGGAATGGCTAAAACTCCCAAATACATATCAATTTCTCTCAAAGATCGGCATGCCCTCCTCGCGAAGTATTTCAAAAGACCATCAGCTTCCAGAAGCGAAATTGAATGTGGCTCATAATGGAATCACGCGTTTTCAAACAACGTGGTGGACGTATCACCTCGATTCCTCTTGGGGGCTTGATGTGATCAATCAGGGACAACAAAGACAGCGGATTGGAAGCGGCAAAGCCTTTACCCGGATGAGTGGAGTGGTGGCATTTTACGCGCCGAAATGTGTCTATCATGAGTATCAAACCGCGGGCGAAACCATCCATGAGTCCTTTATGACCTTTTCGACTTGGGGAGAGCTTGAGAAGATGCTCCGTCCCCTGGTTGGCAAACGAGGATGGTGTCATATCCACGACCCCGAGCATACCATCGCTGGTCGTCTTCAGCGCCTTGGGGATCTCGTTTTTCAGCGGCGACCAGGTTATCAACTCCTTGCGCATGCGGCGATGCTGGAGCTTTTGGGGATCTTGCTTGTCACCTCCATGGTCGCACCGACGAGGCGAGAACTACAATCGGAGACGCAGGGAAGTAAGCGGCATCTTGTGCAGACGGTCGAACGGTTCGTGCGGGATCATATTGCGGAGTCTCTAGGCGTCGAAGATCTTGCCGTGCATTTGAAAATGAGTGTTCCGACTTTTGCACGCATCTATCCGCGCCTCGCTCGCGAGACGCCATGTCGCACCATAAGACGTTTAAAAATGGAGGCCGCGAAAAGTCTGCTGCTTGCGAACAATCTTAGCGTCAAGGAATGTGCTCTCCAATTGGGCTTTTCCTCTGAGTTTCATTTTTCGCGTACCTTCAAACGGATTGAAGGGCTCGCACCGAGCGACTATGTGAAAGCACTTTCGGACCGGACGGCGGGATAGCGGGGGCAACCGATGTGACACAGACGCCTGGGTTATTTCGGCGTCGAAGCGGTGATAGCGCCCGCAGGCGGTCCATTCCTTGAGACGATACTCGAGGTCGTCGGCAAATGCCCAAAAAAGGCCGACGGCCAACGCGATCAGAATGGCGGCGGCAAGGAACCACCGAAGTGGAGAAGCCGTCTTGCGGTTGGGGGTACGGGGAGGGACGGAAGCCGGCGAACGGGTCGCGGCTGGTCGGGTTCGCAAGGGCCTACAATTGTGAAAGAAAATTGAAGGCGTGATCGGTGAATCCGGGCAGTCCTTCATGGCCGAAATCCGGATAAATGATGCCGTCTTTCTTCGATGTGATGGCATTGTAAGCGGCAAATTGCGTGGAAGGCGGACAAATGGTGTCCATGAGGGCGAACCCAAAGAGGCTCTCGGCTTCGATCCTTGGCGCGAGGTTCTTGATGTCGATATAGCCCAGGCGGGTGAAGATCTCCTCCTCCCGCTCGTGGCAGGGATCGAAATTGCGGAAGAACGCTTGCAGCTCTTCATAGGCTCCTTTGGCCAAATCCATTTTCCAGATCCGACGGTAGTCGGAGAGGAACGGATAGATGGACACGCAGCGTTTGATGGAAGGAGCGAGCGAGGCACAGGCGACCGAGAGCGCGCCACATATCTTTTAGCCTCAAGTTGATTGCGGTGTAAATGTTACACGAGACTTGTGTCGATGACAAATCGCTCAGGTTGTTCCTAAGCGCTAAGGAAACTGTCGAGCCTTGCAAGCGGCCCTACCAACTGCAACCTCGGAGATCAATCGGCCAGACATCCACGACTTTTTTAGACTGCATGATAAAAAACTGGTCGAACAAATTCACGGTTGGGTCGCAATGGGAAACGACGAGGTGCAGCTTGTCGCCCAAGCGCAATGGCGGGTTCGCGAGGTTGCCCGAAACTTTTCCGTATTCGTCGCCGAACCAATCGTAGTGCAAGCCGGGCTCGATGACTTCCGGGATCGCCCCGTCGCGGTAAACGGCCTTGAGTCCGGCATCAACGGTGACGAACCCCTTCCGGTGCGTGCTCACAACCGTGGTGAGAAGAGAGAGCGAGGGGGCGAATGTATCGAAGCGTTCAGCGTTTTCGTGTGATCCGATGGAGCGATATTGCACATCCATAAGCGCATAACTTCCGGCTTGGATTTCCGTCACGTCCGAGTGCCCGCAATCGAATACGTGGCTGCCGGTGCCGCCCACCGAAAGGATCGGGTCCGGGAACCCGCTGTCGCGCAGGATCCGGAGTGCAGAGGAGGCGGCATCAAGGCACTTCTGATTTGCTTCGCGGCGATGCTCGTAATCAGCGATGTGCTGCACGTCGCCGGCATAGGCCTGCACCCCGAGGATTTTGAGGCCCGGAAGACGCCGCGCCGCAGCGGCGAAGCTCATGAAATTTTCTAACGGAACTCCCGAGCGACCGAACCCCACGTCGAGGTCGAGCAAGCATTGCAGGAGGCGTCCTTGGGAGACAAGAAGTTCGGAAAGCCGAGTGGCATTTTCCAGATTGTCGATCGTGGCAATGAACCCCTTGTCCGCCCTCGCGCACTCCAGGATTCCTTCATGTGCCAAAGGCGTGACTGCCGGCCCCGTGAGCAAGACATCACGGATTCCGCTGGCGATCAACCCCTGCGCTTCGGAAACCTTTGCCGCGCAGATTCCCATGGCACCTTCTTCAATTTGCAGGGCGGCAAGACGGGAGCATTTGTGGGTTTTGGCGTGCGCGCGGAGTCGTTTGCCGTGCTTCGCAACGAACGCCTGCAAGGTGCGGATATTGGTTTTCAGGGTGTCCAAATCCAGCAACAGGCATGGCGTGGGGAGATCCTGCTCCTGAGCGCCTGCATAACTTGGTGTCTTTCTCATCAAAACATTGAACTATGCATGCCAGAGCTTTGCTGCTTCGAAGCAAAAGCGGCAACCCAAAAAGAGCCTTCCGCGTTTTTTCGCCGGACAGAGGATCACCGGCAAGTGGGCGGCCGTGTAACTGTTACACGCTCGCTCATTGGACTGTGAAGGGTTAAACGCTAGTGTCTGATTGTATGTACGGTCCTTTCCGTCCGTTCTTTTTGCTCTCCCGCGCTGTCCCGCTCTGTATTTTTGTTCAGGAGGTTGAATGGTTCGTGCGGGATCATATTGCGGAGTCTCTACGCGTCAAAGACGCTTGCCGTGCACATGAAGATGAGTCTTCCGACTTTTGCACGCATCTATCCGCTCTTCGCGCGCGAGACTCCTTGTCGCACCATGAAGACGTCTAAAAATTGAGCAAACCGAAGTCGTTCTCTATGCCTCATTCACACGTCTCATGCTCCGCAGACTGGCTTCTCATCATAATCAGTGAGACTTTTTTCACAGGTTCAAAGGAGCTGAAGCCTTCGCTGGTGACTCCCCGCCAACCAGTGTCCTGCGGATTTTCGATGGAGGCATGCCGAAGTGGAGGTGCATGTCGCGGCTGAACTCATGCACCCGTGTATAACCCGTGCGCTCCGCCACTTCCGAGATGGCCAGGTCGGAATACTCCAATAGGCCGCGGGCCATATCCAAACGGAGCCGTTTAATTCGGCGGGCTGGGCTGCATCCCGTTGCGGCATGGCATGCACGTTGCAGTGTTGCCGGGCTCACCCGCCCGATACATGAGAGATCGTGCAGCGAGCGGCGGGAGGCGAGATCGCTTCGTACGCGTTGTTCGACTTCCCACCACTTGCGGGCAAGCCAATTCTCGTGGCGTTTTCCGGTCGGCGGATGCAGGGGAAGGGGACTATGGGTGAGCAGGATTCTTCCAAGGGCAACATGACAGCGTACCGCGCTGGCAACCGTTCGTCCTTCGTGCCAGGCGGAATAAAGTTCCTCGAATAGGCAGACGATCGTACCCGGTGGCCTGGAAAGGCGGTCACAGGTTGCCGGTGGCGGCAACGCGGGAGCGTCGAACACCACCGAATAAAAGCGCCAAGGCGGACGTACCTGCACGCCATCCACCAATTCATTGTCCGCATACCAAAGCAGGTCCCCTGGCCTCAAGCGGTAATCT
>Ga0209591_10002133_pt1 | contig 24020 bp, 16 predicted proteins | sample MAT01_FD_187207 | JGI IMG/M metagenome (GOLD analysis project Ga0209591, IMG submission 187207) | Freshwater microbial communities from Lake Fryxell liftoff mats and glacier meltwater in Antarctica - MAT-01 (SPAdes) (version 2) | ecosystem: Environmental > Aquatic > Freshwater > Ice > Liftoff... | reverse complement strand
CGAGTGGACGGTCCCCGATGCGGTGGTCTCCGAACGGTTTGAACGATTGATGGCCACGGTTCGCGGTATCTCGCGTGAACAGAACATGGTGCGCCTTGGCGCGCGCGTTGAGGTGTTGGTGGAAAAGGTCGCGCGCGATGGTACACTGCTGCAGGCGCGGTCGCGTGACTTCAAGACGGTGATGGTGCCCGCGGAATCGGCGAAGATTGGTGACTATCTCACCGTCGAGCTGAGCGGAACGACGGGTGCGACGTTCCTGGGAACGCCGGTGCGTGACCGCGCGCCACTCCCCATGGCTGGCTCCGCCGTGTAGGGCAGTCGTACGCGGCGTGCGATGGGCGTGCGATGGGCGTGCAATGGGCGCGCGGTGAAATGGTGACGGCGGCAATGCGACGGTAACGATCGGCGTGGGCGTGTTCGCTAGTCTTGATAGTGCCCCCGCTCATTCATCTGGTTACCGCGTGGCTTGTCGGCGCGTGCTTCGGCGCCACCGGATTGCTCAGTGGCAGCAGCATCGCTGCGATCGCCTGTGGCGCGGCCGGTGCGGGACTGGTCATCGGATGGTCTCGCGGCGTCGATCGACGTGCCACGGCCGTCGTGTGCGCCATCGTCGCCGCCGCGGTCGCATGGCAGGCGCGGGCACTTTCGGACCAGCAGCGGACCTGTCGCGCCGCACTGGGCGCGGCGCTCGCGCGCGGTGATACCCTTCACGCCGTGTTCGACGACGAGGCACGGCCTACTGCGAGCGCGCGAGGTGTCGGTCCCATGCGCAGTGACGGTCCCATGCGCAGTGACGGTCCCATGCGCAGTGACGGTCCCGTGCGCAGTGACGGTCCCGTGCGCGGTGTTGCGGCTGGAAGCGGGCGCTTCGCCCGCTGTCGGGTACCGGTGTCGGCGCGTGTGGTGAGCGGGCATGCGCGTGCCGGCTATTGGGTCGCGCTCTCCGGTCGCACACAGATCACGACGCGCGGTCTTCGCGTCGACGCGCACCTCGAAACGCCACCCACCGCGCGTCGCGACGCACTGCGCGCCGTGCGCGGTCGTGCCGGCGCGGTCATCGATCGCGACTTCGGGGTGAACGCCCCAATGGTGCGTGCACTCTTGATCGCCGATCAGGACGGCATCGCGCCGTCGGTACGCGAGGTGTTTGCCGACGCTGGGTTGGTGCACATGCTCTCCATCTCCGGACTGCACGTCGCGATTATTGCTGGTGCACTGCTGATTGTCCTGCGCGCCTTGCGATTATCTCGCACCATCGCCTTCGCCGTCGCGATGCTCGTCGTTGTGTTCTACGTGGCGATGCTTGGCGCGCCACCGCCAGCCGTGCGGAGCGCCGTGATGCTGGGCGTGGTGGGGCTCAGCGAACGCCTGCAGCGCCCAACGCACCCGTGGACGGCGTTGGCCCTTGGTGCGGTCATCCCCGCGCTCCAGCCATTGGTCGTGCTCGATCTGGGCTGGCAGCTGAGCGTGAGCGGTATGGCAGCGCTGGTGGCAGCTCGCGCACTCCTCCGGCGCGTACGGCTCGCCGAACGGCGTGGACATCGTCGTGCGGTGCGCAGGGCGTTGGCGTGGGTGCAGGGTCTTCGTGGTTGGCAGTATGCGCTGGCTCGCGAACTGGTGACCGGCACCGTGGCCACCATCGTGACCGCGCCGCTCATCGCGTGGACGTTTGGACGCATCAGCGTGATCGCGCCGGTGTCGAATGTGGTGGCCAGCCCATTGGTCGCCTTCATCCAGCCCGCGCTCTTTCTGTCGGTCATTACCAGTCCATGGCCGTCGCTCTCCAAGCTCATCGCCGACGCCACCGCACCGGCCCTCGCGGCGTTGCATATCGTGGCGGATTCTGCGGCGCGGATTCCCTATGCCACGCTCCATATTGCCCCCACCGCCGCAGGAGCCATCTGCGCGGGAATCGCCTCCGCCGCCGGTGTGCGAGCGACGGCGTCGCGCCTTTGGCTTCCGGGTTTTGTCGTCGCCGCTGCGGCACTGACCTGCGCCATCTGGCTCCCGCTCCTCGGGCGTGGCACGGGCCAACTTGAAATGCATGTGCTCGACGTGGGCCAAGGAGACGCGATCGCCCTGCGTACGCCGCGGGGGCGATGGCTCCTGATTGACGCGGGGCGTCGCTGGGACGGAGGCGACGCCGGCCGACGAACCGTCGTGCCCTACATCAGGCGCCTCGGAGGCCCGGTGTCCGCCCTCGTCGTGACGCACGCCCACGACGACCACATCGGTGGAGCGGCCAGTGTGATTCAGGCGTTGTCGCCACAGGTCGTGTGGGAACCGGCCTTTGTCACACCGAGTGCTACCTATCGCGCCACGCTGGAGCTTTTGGGCCGGACCGCCGTGCCGTGGCATCGGGTCCAACCAGGTGACCGATGGGTTTTGGACGGCGTTGAGATCCGCGTGCTGGCCCCCGACTCCATCTGGACGGCGCACCAGAACGATGCCAACGAAACCTCGGTCGTGCTGCGCGTACGGTATGGGGAGATCGTCTTCTTGCTCACCGGCGACGCCGAACGGGCGGAAGAGGAATGGATCGTCGCCAACACCGACTCGGCGTTGTTGCGTGCGGATGTGCTCAAGGTGGGGCACCACGGCAGCAAGACCAGCTCATCCGAGCTCTTCCTTGACGCCGTCCGCCCTCGGCTCGGCGTCGTGTCGGTGGGCGCGAACAACAGCTATGGTCACCCGTCGCCATCCACCCTCGGCACCTTCGCCGATCGCGCCATCCCGCTGCTCCGAACCGATTTGGAGGGGACGCTCGTCCTCTCGACAGACGGGAGGCAGCTGTCGGCCAGGGTGGGCGGAGAACGGTGGGTCGTGCCTCCACGCTGATCACTTTCGTTCATACTTCGGAGGCGCAGCTCTTGCCGTGTTGAAGGCGCAATCGTCACTTTCCATCATGCCGCGCGCAATCGATTGCATTTCGTTCGTGCGGCGTCAAACTCGAAGCTTATTCCCGCCCTGAGGACCTGATTTTGGTCAAGCATACTGCGACATCTGTCGTCACAATCGAGCGCTTCATTATCGAGCAGGAACGCAAGTTCCCCGATGCCACCGGGGAGCTTTCGGGCCTCCTCTACGACATGGCCCTCGCCGGGAAGATGATCGCCAATAAGGTCCGCAGCGCGGGCCTCGCGGATATCCTTGGCGCGACCAGCGATACGAATGTGCAAGGGGAGGTACAGCAGAAGCTTGACGTCATCTCGAATGAGATTATCGTCAAGGCCTTCGATCATGGCGGCCGCCTGTGTGCGATGGCGTCGGAAGAAGAGCCCGATATCATTCACATCCCGGAAGGGTTTCGTCCAGGGAAATACGTGCTGTTGTTCGATCCACTCGACGGCTCAAGCAACATCGACGTCAACGTGCCCGTTGGTACGATCTTCTCCGTCTATCAGAAGATCACGCGTGGAACGCGCGGTGAGATGGAAGACATGCTGCAGCCCGGACGCCGACAGGTCGCCGCGGGCTATGTGATCTATGGCTCGAGCACCATGATGGTGTATACCACAGGCCAGGGCGCACACGGCTTCACGCTCGACCCCTCCATCGGCGAGTTCTTGTTGTCGCATCCGGACATCAGGATTCCAGAGCGCGCGCGATATCTCTCGGTCAATGATGCCTACGAGCAGGATTGGCCAGAGCCGACGAAAGCACTCATGCGGCGATATCGTGGGCTTGACGGTGCACGCAAGCCGCTCAACGTGCGGTACGTGGGCTCGCTGGTTGCCGATTTCCATCGCAATCTGCTTGGTGGTGGCGTGTTCTGTTATCCTGCAAACTCCAAATCACCGCGCGGGAAACTGCGCTTGCTGTACGAGGCCAATCCACTGGCCTTTATCGCGGAACAAGCCGGCGGCATGGCGACGGACGGACACAAGCGCATCCTCGATGTGGAGCCCACCGAGTTGCACCAACGCTCGCCACTCTACATCGGCAGCAAGGCCGAAGTGGAGACGGTCGCCGAGTTTCCGCTTCCAACGCCCGATCGGCGGCACCACGCGCGCGAGCAGTAGTCGTTCGCACGGTGAAAGATCGCCTCTCGCCTTCGGGCATTCCCATTCCGACCGTCGTCCGCCCGGACGATGTGCATACGGACTACGCGCGCGACCTCGGTGATCCGGGGCAGTATCCCTTTACGCGCGGCGTGCAGCCCACGATGTACCGTGGTCGACTGTGGACCATGCGTCAATACGCCGGATTCGGCACGGCGCAGTCTACGAACGAGCGCTTTACGCTGTTGCTCGATGCCGGCCAAACCGGTCTGTCGGTGGCCTTCGATTTGCCAACACAAATGGGCATCGACTCCGATTCGCCGCGCGCGAGCGGCGAGGTGGGGCGCGTCGGTGTGGCGATCGACACCGTCGAGGACATGCACGTGCTGCTGGCGGGTATTCCGCTCGATAAAGTGTCCAGCAGCATGACCATCAACGCGACCGCCTCGACGCTGTTGGCGATGTACATCGTGGTGGCGGAAGAGCGGGGCATCGATCGCGCCGCGCTGTCGGGAACGGTGCAGAACGACATCCTGAAGGAATACATCGCCCGCGGCACGTACATCTATCCGCCGGGGCCGTCGATGGCGCTCACCGCGGAGATGTTTCGCTTCGCCGCCGCTGAGGTGCCGCAGTGGAATCCCATTTCCATTTCGGGGTATCACATTCGCGAAGCGGGCAGTACGGCCGTGCAGGAAGTCGCGTTTACCTTCGCCGACGCGATTGCGTATGTCCAACAAGCCGTCGATGCCGGACTCTCCGTCGACGCCTTTGCGCCGCGCCTGTCGTTTTTCTTCGCTGCGCACAGCGATCTCTTCGAAGAAGTCGCCAAGTTCCGCGCGGCACGTCGCATGTGGGCGCGCATCATGCGCGAGCGCTTTGGCGCGAACGACAATAGCTGCCGTTTGCGGTTTCACACGCAAACCGGCGGCGTGACGCTCACCGCGCAACAGCCACTCAACAACATCGTTCGCGTGACCGTGCAAGCGTTGGCCGCCGCGCTCGGTGGCACGCAGTCGTTGCACACCAACGGCTACGACGAAGCACTGGCCCTTCCGACGGCCGATGCCGCTACCTTGGCGCTACGGACGCAGCAGATTGTTGGCTACGAGTCCGGCGTGACGCAGACCGTCGATCCGCTGGCGGGCAGTTGGTATGTGGAGCAACTCACCGACGAAGTCGAACGGCAAGCACTGGAACTGATTGCCAAAGTCGATGCACTGGGCGGTGCCGCTGAGGCCATCAAGGTCGGGTTCTTCCAGGACGAGATCGGGAAAAGCGCGTATGCGTACCAGCTTCGCGTCGAGGCCGGTGACACGGTGGTGGTGGGCGTCAACAAGTTCGGCGATGGGCAAGATCCACCGATCATTCCCGCGCCGGATTTTTCGTCGCTGGAGCGCGGACAAGTGGCCCAACTGGCGCGCGTGAAGGCGTCGCGCGATCACGCGGCTGTTGCGGCCTCGCTCGCCGCGATTACCACGTGCGCCGAGGACTACCTGCCAACGCACGTCGGCACACGCCGGGAAATGATGCCGCGCATCATCGAGGCGGTACGAGCACGGGCAAGTGTGGGCGAGATCGCTGATGCCTTAGAGCGGGTGTGGGGGCGGTACCGGCCGACGATGTAAGGCTTTGGTGCTCAGGACTGCCGTAGAAGTACTCAGCACAGCTGGTAAGTACTGAGTACTCGGTCCTCCCGACTTCCGACTCGAAAGCCGCCACACCATAATCGCAAAGCGCCTATGGTGTCGCTGCTTTCGCCTTCGGTTCCAGCTTCGCCGCCCACAGCCCCGAATTGAAATCCGTAAACAGCACCCGCCCCTTCCACGGCATCGCGTTCATCACAAACGGCGCATTCGCCGTGAACGCTTGCGGATCGATCGGCTTGAAGACCGCAATCTCTCGACGCTGGTCAGCCAGATTGCCCATCAATTCACCGCTCACGTCGACAATGCGCACACCGCCGTCGTAGTACGCCTGATACAGAATGTCGTCTTCGACAATGATGTCATGCGATCCGTAGTCTTCCAGCTGATAGCGGCCGACCTTGCGCATGTGCATCGGGTCTGTCGCGTCCACAATGTGCACATAGCCACCCGAGGTCTGCGCCACGCCGCCAGCGGAGCCTAACGTATTCTGATAGTTGGTGCCTTCCCACACCTTGCCGGCACGATTCATCTCTTCGTCGCCCAAGAACAGGTACGTGCGCCCGGTAGACTTCTGGAAGTACGGATAAATCTCGTGCCCCGAATTGATCGGGAAGACGTTGATCAACTTCGGCTTCTCGATCGTGCCGCCGTACGTGCCGTTACCGACGTCCACGATCACGGCACCAATGCCACCCTGCGCCGAATAGGCGATGCCGTCGTTGACCCAGAGATCATGAATGCGCGCGTTGGGATGCTGATATTCGCTCACGTACTTCGGCTTCGTGATATCCTTCACGTCGATAATCACGTACTTCTGCCCGCCGGAAATCGCGAACAGGTGATCGTTCGTGGCGAACAGGTTGTGCACGCCACCGGTCAGCTCCTGGTCAAACGTGCTGGCGATCTTGGGATGGGCGGGAACGGCGAGATCAAGGATCACCACGCCATTGATGCGATTCGACGCCCCTTCGCGCGACAGCGCGCCGTAGCGACCGTCCGGTGACACCGTCACGTCGTTGATGGTACGGGCATCGATCTTGATCGAATCCGTCTTCACGATGTTGTCCATATCCGTGATGTCGAACACGAGCGCGTAGCCATCACCACCCCAAGTGCCCACGAGGCAATAGTCGCGGCCATCTTTGCCTTTCCACGGCCACAGATCCGACGTGGCCGTCGTTGACACCGATCCTCGGCCCGTGACCGTGATCCGACGCACGACGTCACGCGGCTTGGCTTCGAGGACCTTGCGCGCCATCGTGTTGCCGGAGCTGGCCATCAGCGTAAATCGACCCGGCGCATTTGCGGTAAAGCGCCCCCAATCGATGATGCCAGGTCCGCCGGGAGCGGCCGTTGTGTCGTCCGGCTGGTAGCTGTAGCTCCACACAATCTGTGCGTTTTTGACTTCGCTACCAGCGGCGTTCCGAGCGGTCGCGTTCAGGCGCACCACGTCGCCCGTGCGAATCACGTCGTCCTGGATATCAATGGCGATCGAGCGCACCGGGTTTTGCAAGACGCGATACGCCTTCTCGGCGCGCACGCCTTCTGTTTCCGCAGTGATCGTCGTGGCGCCAGCGCTGAGCGCCGTCACCGTACCGAAGCGATCGACCGTCGCCACGCCCGGAGTGCTGCTTCGCCACGTCACGGTCAGCCCCGCGCGCATGCTGCCGTTGGCATGCATGCCCACGGCGCGATGGCCGAGCGCGACACCGGTATACAAGGTGCCGGAATCGGCGGTAATCTCGATCGTGGAGAGAGCGGGCCACGTCACCAGGACGGGGATGTCGAGAGTGATCGGGACACCGTTGGCCCCCTGCGCCGTCGCCGTCGCGGTATACGACCCGGCTTGGAAGGCACGGACTTGTCCGCCACCAAACGCGACGGCCAGCCGTGGTCCACCAATCCGCACCACCGCGTCGGCGATCACGCTGCCACGTGTATCATACGCGGTCACCTTGAAGGGCATCGCGTCACCAGCGCGCAGGGTGATTCGCGCCGGTTCGGCCACCAGCGTGGCCACAACGGCCTGTGGTGCCGATTGCGCACTGGCACGGGAGGCAAGGGCGGAGCACGCAGGGAGGGCGGTGCTGAGCACCAGCGCGGTCGTGACGAATCGCATGCGACGGGATAAGTTCATATCTCGTGACTCCGGTGATATCTCTCGAAACGCACGCACAACAGGACGTCGCACGTGCACGGGGACATGGGTTTTTCAGCAACGGACGAGCAACATGCCTACGACATCGCCAATGACAGCCTCGCGCGTGACGATCGGCGCAGCACGAACACACACGATTCTGGCGCGCAGACAGGGGTTCGGCAAGACGCGCAACGTTGCGCGCTGCTCCGCATCGCTGTTCGCCGCCTCGCTTGTCGCGACGCTGACGCCGAGTCCCCGGCATGCGCAAGTCGCGCCAGTTCCGGCGAAAGCGCAGGAAAAACCGGCTGCCGACTACTGGGTCTACGTTGGGGCAGAATCGGCCGACCAGATCTATCGCATCCGATTCGGGCCGACCGGCACCGTGGTCGAAAAAACGATACGCATCGGCGAGCTCGCCGCCGAGATGGAGGGCCCACACGGCTTGGTCATCTCGCGCGATGGGAAGTACCTGCACATGACCACCGGACACGGCTTCCCCGACGGGAAATACTGGCGGTACGAACTCGGACCGGACACGCTGGTTGGCCCAGGGGTGTTACTTGGCAACTTCCCGGCGTCGCTCGACGTCACCCCCGACGGGCTCTATTCCTTCTCCGTCAACTTCAATTTGCATGGGGACATGATTCCGTCGACCGTGTCGGTGGTGTACACGCCATCGCACACCGAAGTCGCGCGCATCGTGACCTGCACTATGCCACATGGCAGCCGCATCAGCGCCGACGGCATGAAGCAATACTCCACCTGCATGATGGATGATCAGCTGGTCGAGATCGACACGCGCACCTTCGAAGTGTCGCGGAGATTCTCGCTCGCCAAGGGCAAGGAAGGCCCGTTGGCGAAAGACGTAGAGGTAACCGCCGCCGGGATGGACCACAACATGGCTGGCATGGACCGCGCCATGCACGCGGCGACAACGGGGACGAAACCCGCACCGGTACCGCCAGCAACCGCGACGATCGATCCCGCGCAAGTTGGACGCGCCGGCATGGGGATCGAGAAGCACGAGATGGCGCCCAACAGTTGCTCGCCAACCTGGGCGCAGCCGTCGATTACGGCCGATCGTATCTGGGTAGCCTGTAATAAGGCTGACGAAATTCTCGAGATCAACGCCGCCACGTGGACACTCACCCGCAAGCTCAAGACCGGCCGTGGCGTGTACAACATCGCCGTCACACCAAACGGGAAGCTCATGGTGGCCACACTCAAGCAGGGTGCCGGCATTGAGATTTTCGACATCGCCAGCGGCAAGAGTGTGGCGCAGCTCAAGACGTCCACCACCATCGCGCATGGCGTGGCCATCAGCAGCGATTCGCGGTACGCGTTTGTGAGTAGCGAAGGGGTTGGCGCGGCGCCGGGAAAGGTAGACGTGGTGGATCTGACGGCGTACGCAAAAGTTGGCACGGTGGACATCGGGCCACAGGCCAGTGGCATCGCTTTCTGGAAGATGCGCAAGTGACCACGGCGGGGATCGTCCACTGACGGAGCCCACGCCGCGGTCGCTGCCGGTCTTGCGTGCAATGATCGACGCGCTTGATCGCGATCTCTTGCACGTGCTCGCGCAACGCATGGCACTGGTCGCCGAGGTTGCTGCCTACAAGCGACAGCACAGCATCCGCATTCGCGACTTCACCCGTGAGCGCGAAGTGCTCGACGATCGCCGCGATCGCGCCCGCGCCCTTGGGCTCCCGCTCGGTGAGATCGAGTCGATCTTTCGGGTGCTCTTACGATCCAGTCGCGATCATCAGGCCGCGCTGCGCGCCGAAGTCCCCGCCGACGCCAGGTCGCTCACCATCGCCGTCATCGGCGGACATGGAAAGATGGGCGCGATGCTGGCCAGACTCTTTGGCGATATGGGGCATCGCGTCATCATCGCCGATCGCGACACGGCGCTCACGGCTTCAGACGCTGCCGCGCAGGCTGATGTGGTGGTAATCAGTGTCCCGATCGAACACACGGAGCAGGTGATTCGCGACGTGGGTTTCCATGTGCGCGATGACGCGTTGCTGATGGACATCACGTCCATCAAGGAGTCGCCGGTTGCCGTGATGCTCGCGAGTACCAAGGCCAGTGTTGTCGGCACACACCCGTTGTTTGGCCCCGGGGTGCACACGCTGCAGGGACAGCGCTTCGTAGTATGCCGAGCGCGCGGTGAAGCGTGGGCCGATTGGGTGGTGCAGACGTTTACCGCGAGAGGATTGGCGGTGACCGAAGCGACACCGGTGCAGCACGACCGCGCGATGTCGGTGGTGCAGGTCCTCACGCACTTTCAGACACAGGTGCTTGGCCTCACGCTGGCGAAACTCGGTGTGCCGCTCGATGACACGCTACGCTTTACGTCGCCGGCCTACCTGCTGGAGCTGTACGTGGCGGCGCGACATTTCGCGCAGGACCCGCAGCTGTACGGGCCCATTGAGATGCGCAATCCGCAAACAGGCGCGGTCACGGCAGCCTTTCGGAGCGCCGCCGACGAACTGGGCGCTATCCTGGCGAGCGGTGATCAGGAGGCATTCAACGCGCTCTTCGCTGACGTGCGTGAGTTCTTCGGCGCGTTCACTACCGAGGCCGTGGAGCAGTCCAGCTTCCTCATCGATCGCATCGTGGAGCGTAGCTAGCGTGAACGACCGACAAGGTCACGGCACACTTGAGCGCATCTGGATCAAACGCTCAAAGCGTGGCCCCATGGATTTCGTGCCGCAGGCGGCGGTTCGTACCAACCGCGGGCTTGTCGGAAATGCCAACCAAGGTGGCCGTCGCCAGATCACTATTCTGGAGGCCGAGCGTTGGCAGGCACATATGTCCGCGTTGGGAGCGACGTTCAATCCCTCAGTCCGTCGCGCGAATCTGTTGGTAAGTGGTTGCGACCTCACCAACTCACGCGGACGGATCCTGCGCATCGGTGCCGTAAGACTGGAAATCGCCGGGGAGACGAAGCCCTGTCACCAAATGGATGCAGTGTTCACCGGGCTCCAGGCCGCGATGCGGCCGGCGTGGGGCGGTGGGGCATTCGCCATCGTCTTGAACGACGGCATCATCAATGTGCAGGATGCCGTCGAGTGGGAGATTGCCGATGCGCCCAACACCGTAGGCGTCGCAAGCGCGGCGGCGGACTGACGCAGCCGCGCGGTGGTCTTATTGGCGAGCGGGCTTGAAAGTCGACGCGCGAATGCGAACCGTACGCTCAAGCTCATCCCTTGCTTGAAGGACCTTTTGTCGCAGATCCAACGGTAACGCTGGTTGATTCGCCAACCACCCATCGATCTCTCGCAAGGCCTCGGCGCTCTGCTGACCTCCCACCGCCGCAGTGAGCCAGCTGCCAAGGAAAAAAATCCGGCGGTTCTGCTGGATCCAGCGCAGAGTGTCAAGCGACGGCACGAGATACTTTCGACTCAGTTCGCTGTGGTCAGGATCGTGGAAGCTTCGCGTGCTGGACGTCACCCACTCCTCGTTCAGCGTCGCGTCCTGAAACCATCGGGCAAAGAGCAGGCGCTTGGTCGCCGAATCCGGGCGTGCTGCACCAGCCACAAACGCTTGTCGCTTTCCCTCGGTTGTCGAATCGCGTTGCGTTTCCGCCGCCAACCTCGCATCAGCCGTTGGTGCCGAGCGAGACATCAGTCGGGTGACGATTGCCCAACGGGTCGGCGCACGCAGTGGCAAACCAAAAATGGAGTCGGCCTCCAGCCAGCGATCCAGCTGGGCCAACGCCACCGGCCCGCGTGCCAAGTTGATGGTGGCATCGAGAAACGTCTTCCGCGGGCCATACGCGCGCGTCGTATCGGCCGCGGCGCGCAGCAACAGCGCTTGTGCGTCGGGCAGCAGCGAGTCCCGCACGCGCGTCGCGGCATAACGCGTCAACGCCGTGCTCAGGCGGCCCACCAACGCGCCCACCACCTGCTCATCCGTTTCGCGCGGAATCTCCCGCAGGGCGACGGTGATGAAGCGCTCGGGCGCCAATCGCGACTCCCGCACCAGGTCCCAGAGTGCGCCCCACAGCATCGCACGCAGCAAGTCATCCTTCACCGATCCGATGTGCTGTTCCAGCCACGCCACGCTTGTGGAGTCCGGAAGCACGAGGGCGTAGCCAAAGTCGCCGTCGTTCGCGAACACAAAATCCGGTGCCGGCATGCCGCGAGCGCTGGGCACATCGAGCACGGTGGTGCGCATCTCGACCGGAATGCGCATGAACGAACCATCGGCGTAGGCAAGCAGGACTTGCAGCTTGATCGGCCATGCACCGGGGCCTGAGAGGCGCGGCTGTGCGGGGCGCTGCGACAGCCGAAGGCGCGTGATGCGTCCGTCGCGAATGGTCAGTTGTTGCTCAACAATCGGCATGCCCGGCCGCAGAATCCACTGCGCACCCCACGGTGTGAGATCCGTCCCCGCGGCCGAGCCGATTTCCGACAGCAGCTCGCGCCATGTCGCATTGCCGTACGCATACCGCTGCAGGAACTGTTGCACGCCTTGCTGGAACGCACGCTCGCCCACGAGGTAGTCGAGTTGCCGCAAGATCCCCGGTGCTTTGTTGTAGACGATCGGGCCGTAGTTGCTCTTGGCTTGATCAAGATTGCCCAGTGCCTGCCAGACCGGCGTGGTCCCCGCCGTGGCATCGGTGCTGTACGCCACTGGTTTGTTACGCAAGTAGAATGTCTTCCATGCGTTGGCCCTGGGTTCAAGCGACGCCTGCATCTTGGCCGCCATGTAGGTCGCGAATCCCTCTTTTAGCCACAGGTCATCGAACCACCGCATGGTGAAGTAGTCTCCAAACCATTGATGCGCGACTTCGTGAAATGTCGTCGCCTGACGCCCCAGCAACTGCGTCGCCGTGGGCCGTTCACGATAGATGAAGCTCTCCTCGTTGTAAAACACGGCGCCCGGATGCTCCATCCCGCCAAACGGAAATGCCGGCGCCAGCAGAAAATCATACTTGTCGAAGGCATACGGCGTGCCAAACCACGTCCCCAGCCACCGTAACGCGCGTGCGTTCATGGCAATCAACGAGTCGGTGTCGGCATCCTTGGCGCGTGACGCTCGTGCCCACATCGACATGGGCACCTCGGGTCCGCCCTCTCGGAGCGCGACGTTGCGCGACGCAACCGTCCAGGGTCCGGCCGCGAAGGCGATGAGGTACGTGCTCAACGCTCGGGTTTCTGCAAAACGATGCGTCCAGCGTGGTCCCACACTGTCGACCGATACACGGGCGCCGTTGCCGAGGGCGCGCCACGAAGGTTGTGTGATGAGTTGCAGCGTGACGCGCGCCTTGAGATCCGGTTGATCGAAGCAGGGGAACAACAGATTGGCGTCCGACGGCACGAGTAACGTATACAGATAGTCCTGACCGTCCGTGGCATCGCGCGTTCTGATAATGCTGGCACCAGCGGCGGCGATGGGCGCGCGAAACCCGATGGTCACCGTGTTCAGTCCCGGTCTTATGAACGGTGCGGCAATCGACACGTGTGCACCGTTCCAGACCGCCCCGTTCACGATCACTGCATTCCCGTTCACACGGAGTGAGTCGACACCAAGGCCACGGAAGTCGAGCACGACGTCTCGCCGATCGGCTAACGGGCGATACTGGAACGCCACGGTGACCGATCCGACCGCGGTGTCGCGTCGTGTGACGTCGAGTTGCAGGGCGTAGCGCACATCGCGCACGGTGGCGCGGCGATGCGCCGCCAGCGCTGACGACACACCGGGGCCAGTGACTGGTGCGACCGTTCGCGCCTGCGATCTACGTGGCCGTGACGATTGTGCCTCGAGCGCCGAACCGCACGCGATCGACGCCAATACGACGCGTGCGAGTGCATATCGCGTCACGCGATGCGCCCCAGCACCTCGCCCACGGTGCCCATGATCTGCTCGATCTGCGCCTCGCTCACAATCAGCGGCGGCGCGATCGCCACGGTGTCACCGGTTTGACGCACCAACACGCCGCGCCGAAAGCATTCGAGGAACACCTCTTGCGCCCTCGCCGTCGGCGCCCCCGGACGAGGCGCCAACTCGATAGCTGCCACCATGCCGATGTTGCGAATGTCCACGACGTAAGGCTGTCCGCGTAACGCGTGCGCGGCACGCTCCAGCAGCGGTGCCGTCGTCGCTGCGCGCGCCAACAAGCCTTCGTCTTCGTACAATCGCAACGTGGCGAGTCCGGCGGCTGCCGCCAACGGATGCCCTGAATAGGTGTAACCATGGAAAAACTCGATCCCGGGCGCCGCATGATCCACCACGGCGTCGTGGATCTTGCGATCGACACAGACAGCACCCATCGGCACCGCGCCGTTCGTGATCCCCTTCGCCAGCGTCATCATGTCCGGCCGCACGCCGAAGGTGGTAGCGCCGAAGGCCGCACCGGTACGCCCGAAGCCCGTGATCACCTCGTCGAAAATCAACAGGATGCCGTACTGATCACACAGCGCGCGCAGTCGCTCCAGATATCCAACGGGTGGAATCAGCACGCCGGTTGAACCGGCGACGGGTTCGACGATGACCGCCGCGATCGTGTGCGCCCCATGCTCACGAACGATCCGCTCCAAGTCGTCCGCGAATTCAGCGCCGAACGCGGGTCGTCCCCGGGAGAACGCGTTGCGCGACGGATCGTGCGTATGCGCGAGATGATCAATGTGGGGGAGGAGCTGCGCGGCGAACGTATCGCGATTGGGCGCAATCCCGCCCACGGAGATCCCGCCAAACCCCACGCCGTGATAGCCGCGTAGTCGCCCCACAAAACGCACCCGAGCAGGCTCGCCCACCGCGCGGTGATACGCCAGCGCCATCTTGAGGGCGGTGTCGACCGCTTCGCTCCCGGAATTGGTGAAGAAGATCCGATCGATCCCCGGCGGTAGCCATGTCGACAACTGTTCGGCCAGCGCAAAGGCCAGCGGATGTCCCATTTGAAAGGGGGGCGCAAAATCGAGCGTCGCGGCGGCCTCCTGAATCGCCGCCGTAATCGGCGCGCGTCCGTGTCCGGCGTTTACGCACCAGAGGCCCGACACGCCATCAAGAATCTCACGGCCATCCTGGTCGCGATAATACATGCCATGAGCGCTGGCCAGCAAGCGCGGCGCGGCCTTGAACGCGCGATTGTTGGTGAATGGCATCCAGAGCGCGTCCATTGGCGCTGCGGTTGGGCGATGATCGACGTTTGTCATGCCGCGAAAGTGCTGTTGCGGACCGCATTCGTCCAGCGCCCCACCGGATACGGGCAGGGCGTGGCTGATGCCGAGGGGCTGTGACGCGCGCTGCCTCATGGTGGTTAGCCACGCGACGCCACTGGGTCCTTCATCACAGTGTCCGTCTTCCCCCAAGCCGATGGACGAGGATCTTGCGGTACAGATCGGTGCTCGTCATGTATCTATCTTGTGACAGAGTCCTTGCCGCCCCTTGCCCGCCCGTTTTTTCCACTCTCCCAACACCGAGACCCGCCGATGCGAGCATCCTTTCGCGTATTGCCGTTTACGCTTGCGCTGCTCACCGCCGCGTGCGGCAGTGATGATACCAACACGACGCCGACTCCGGTTGCCGCCGCGGTCACCATCGCACCCAGTGCGACCGGCGCGCTCGTCTCGTTGACCGAGACGCGCACGGCGACTGCCACCGTCCGCGACGCCAGCCAAGCCGTGATTGCCAATGCCACCGTCACGTGGTCCAGCAACAATCCGGCCGTGGCATCAGTGACCGGTAGCGGCGCAACGGCCACGATCACGGCGGTTGGCAACGGATCCGCGATCATTACCGCCGCCAGCGGAACCGTTTCGGCGCAACTCCCCGTTGACGTCGCCCAGCGCTTTTCGGCGCTCGCTGTCACCCCGGCAACCGCAAGCCTGGCGATCGGTGCCACCTCGACGCTGCAGTCAACGGCTCGCGATGCCCGGTCGGTCACGATTCCCGGTGCGACGGGCGTAACCTATGCCTCCAACGACCGCACCAAAGCAATCGTGGACGCCGGAGGCATTATCACCGCCATTGCGCCTGGTGCCGCCACGATCACCGCGTCGCTCCTACGCGACGGCGTCACGGCCACTGCCACGTCGGCGATTACCGTCACCGCTCCTGCGGCTACCTTAACGGTCGCTGAAGTGACCGGGACAGGGTCGAATACGTTCTCACCGACCAGCGTGACCGTCGCCGTTGGTGGCATCGTCAACTATACGTTCGCTGGCAACCACAATGTGACCTTCAGTACCGCCGGCGCACCGGCCAATGTGCCCACGGCCAGTAGTGGGACGTTTGCCCGCACCTTCTCGACTGCCGGTACGTATAACTACACCTGCACCATTCATGCGGGGATGAATGGCGCGGTGCTCGTACAGACGCCAAGCATCTTTGCGCAAATGAATGGGGCAAACGAGCGCCCGAACGCCGTCATCACGTCAGCCAACGGCGCTGCGGTATTCACCCGCAACGGCGCAACCGTCAACTACACGGTTGCCTATCAAGGCGTTGCCAGCGCGCCGACGGGTCTGCACATTCACGGCCCCGCAAACACGGCGAACAATGCAGGCATCATCGTCGACCTGATCACGACCCCACCGACGTCAGCCAGCGGCGTCGTGACGGGGACATTTACGGCCACGGCGATCCGCTCGATCGGCGGGCAGCCGCCTATTTCGATGGATTCGCTGTACGTGTTGCTGCAGAATGGGTCGGCCTACGTGAACCTGCATTCCAGCACATTCCCCGGCGGCGAGATTCGTGGTCAGACAGGAACGCCGTAAGGACCGCAGAGAGCAGGCGGTACGCCACCAAGCCTACCGCCTACTCTTCACGATCGCCGATCGACGTGAGGCGATCGGCGATTGCGGCGATTTCTTCCGCGTCACGCCATGCCGATTCGAGCGCTCGTAGCTCGCCGTGCATGGCCTGACGCTCGGTGTCTTCGTGCATCGCGATTTCCAGTGCGAAGCGTTCCGTGGAGGTCAGGCCCAACACGCCAACGTCGTCATCCCAGAAGATGCTGTTTTTACGACGACGCGTGTGGCGCAAAATGCCGCTCCCACGAATAAACTGCTCCGGGTCTCCTGCATTGGTGATCAACCGCGTGGCGTGCTTCAATTCGCCAGCGCTGCCCCCGCGATGATTGAGTCGCGAGAGGAGCTGTCCAGCAACCTGACCGGCCGTCGGCCCTTCCAGATCAAGCGTCCCCGCTTGGTGCGCGATCCGAAATGTCCACGGTCGATGCTCCTGCGTCGCGACAATCTCGAGTCGCGCGACGTGGCTGAACCGTAGCGGGCGCAACACGCCGTCCGGCGTCCGTACGTGGGCGAGCACGCGATCGTAGATGAGTCGCGATTCGATCTCTTCGAGCGGCCGCTGCACGGTTGTCCGCAGCAGCCTGCTCCCCGTCGCCATCGCCGCGACGCCGACGATCGCCGCCATCGTGCCGAACGCCATTGCCGCGCTGTTCGCGAGCGCGCCTGTCGCGGCATTGGCCGCACGTTGCAGCTGTCGCCTCCGAATGCGCGTACCGTAGCGCCACGCGGCGAACTCGGGGCGCAGAGGCTTGCCGACGCGTACCAATTCCAGTCGCGACGACACCGTGGCCAGGCCAATGTTGTCCGTCGACACGCGGATCGGGGTAGCGCGGTATGCGCGTTCACACTCCTCGACGGCTGCAAAACGCTGCTCAAGCGGTGTCAGGTTCCAATTGTCGCACACCCGGCAGACGGCCCAGAGACGTCCGCGCTCCACATCGAAGGCGAGTCGCCGCCCGACCGGAAACGACTCGATGGTGTCGTTATTCCCGAGCGCACTGTGACAAAACAAACAGGTGGCATACACTGGGCGTTCACTCCAGTCCGAAGTCGCCAAGGCGTGGTTCGAGCAGTATCCCATGATGGCGTCCATCGACCACGCGGACACACTCCGTCGGCGCATGACACCGAGGCACATGGATCGTCTTTCGATTGATCTACGAATGTGATGCCAGCGTCGCGCAAGCGATAGCTCCCAACCGCACATTGTGACGCCGATGACACGATCCAGTCGCCAATCGGGTTGATCATTTGCACGACAGGCGGTACCCTGCGAAGTGCCGTCGAACAGAACCTACACGATTTGGAGTCGCGCCGTATGACGGACCGTCCAGCCCAGTCCCCGACCGATCCAGCCGCACACAGTCCCGCCCCACACGCCTGCGGCAACTGCGCACACGTCGATCGCCGCGGCTTCCTCAGCGCTGCGTCCGTCCTCTCGCTCGGCGCACTGATGGCGGCCTGCGGAGACGGCGTCCTGAGCGGACCCGAGGCGTTCCTCGATATCGTGCGAGACCCCATTCGCATTGATCCGCGCCTGTACCCCGCATTGCAAACGGTGGGTGGTCGTGTCACGATCACCCCGGCGGGACGGGCCCCGATGGTGATCGAGAACGCCGGAGCACAGCGCTACCGAGCGTTTTCTTTGATTTGCCCCCACAAGGGCACCGTCGTTGACGTCGCGGACGACGGCTTCGTGTGCCCCAATCACGGCGCCCGGTTCGCGCGGGATGGTGTGTGGACCGGCGGCCAGAATACCGTCAATCTGTCGCCGATTGCGGTGTCCGTTGAAGCCGACGGCGCACTCCTTGTCGGCGGCATCGTGTTACCGCCGTCGCCGCCCGTGCTGGCCCTCTCGACGAATAGCGCGTCGTTCGCCGTCAGCATCGGCGGCACGGCCGCGGCGCCGCAAACGGTCAACATCACGAACAGCGGCGGGGGCACGCTCAATGGGCTGTCGTTGTCCCTCACCTACGCCGCCAATCAGCCAACGGGCTGGCTCGGTGCCTCCCTCTCATCGCTTGCCGCACCCGCCACGCTGTCGCTGTCCGCGAACCGCGGCTCGCTGGCCGCTGGCACTTACTCGGCCACCGTCGGGGTGGCGGCGACTGGCGCTGCCAACCAAGCGCAGTCGATCGCTGTCACGCTGGTTGTCATCGATCCAACCGCGCCGCCGGCGATCCAGCTATCGAGTACCACCATGTCGTTTTCGTCGACCGTTGGCGCATCGGCTGCGGCGAGAACGGTCCAGGTGATCAACTCGGGAAGTGGCACGGTTGGCGCGCTGGCCATCGCGATCGCGTACGGCGCTGGCGGAACGGGGTGGCTGTCGACGTCGTCGATTGGCGCGACCTCAACGCCCAGCACGCTGACGGTCCGACCACTCACCAACGCCCTCGCCGCTGGCGTGTACTCGGCCACCGTGACCGTGAGCGGAGCAGGCGTCGGGTCGCGTACCCTGGCCGTCACACTCACCGTGGCCGTCGATGGTCTTGCCGTCACCATCGCGGACTGGCCTGCTTTGGCGAATGTCGGTGGCATCGCGGGCAGCGTTGGTTCGCTCAACTTCAACCCGGTCGCCGTGGTACGGACCGGTGCAAACACCTTTGCGGCGTTTTCGTTGATCTGTCCGCACGCTCAGTTTTACGTGCAAGTCATCAACGGGCAGAGCTTCCGCTGCCCAAACCACGGGGCACTCTTCAATGCGAATGGCGGCCTGGCGTCCAACTCCCCGATCCAAACCAGCTCCCTGACCCCCATGCGAGTGAGCTTCACGCCGGGCAGCCCTGTCCTCTACGTCTCGTAAATGCCCCACCGTGCACGATGACACGCGATCGCTCTGGCGTCTCGAGACCGCGAACGTAGTCTCCAGCAGCGATTGAACCCCGGGTGACGGGTGGCTATGTTTCGGGGTTGCGTTTCCTCCCGTCTCATAATCGTCCAAGTTCCGATCCCATGCCGACTTACGAGTTCCGCTGCCCCGACGGCACCGTGATCGAACGCGTGTTCAAGATCTCCGAAGCCCCGTCAGAGATCCCGTCGCCAAACGGCGACGGTGTTGCAACGCGCATGATCTCCGGTGGTGCCGGTCTGCTTTTTAAGGGATCGGGTTTCTACATCACCGATTACGGAAAAGACGGCAAAAAAGATCAACGCGCCGCCTCTGAAAAGAGTGCCTCATCAGCCGCTTCTTCCTCTGAGGGAAGCGGTTCGAGCAGCGACGCAAAGGGCGAGTCAAAGGGCGAGTCAAAGGGCGAGTCGAAGGGCGAGTCGAAGGGCGAGTCGAAGGGTGATTCGAAAGGTGATTCGAAAGGTGAGAGCAAGCCGGCCGCGCCGAGTGCACCGGCGTCGTCGTCTCCAAAAACCGAATGAGGAGGCCCGTGATGGTGTCGCTGCTCCTCCTCGGCATCGGCTCCTCGTGAACCACGCGGATACCTTGCGCGCAGAAATTGCGCGCGCGGCACGCACGCTCGGCGCGCCAGACAACCTCGCACCCGTTCTCGAACGCCCTCGCGACCCCACACACGGCGACTGGGCGACAAACATCGCGATGACGCTCGCCAAGCCACTCGGAAAGAAGCCTCGGGAGATCGCAGAAGCGCTTGTCGCGGCGATGTCGTTAGCCGATGTCGGGGTCGCCAGCGCCGAAATTGCCGGACCCGGGTTTCTCAACTTTCGACTGGATGCCGGATTTCTCGCGCGCGGGTTGCTGCCGATCCTTGCCAACCCGGACGGGTGGGGCCGCCACGACGTGGGCCATGGCCAAAAGGTGGTGGTGGAGTTTGTCTCCGCCAACCCGACGGGTCCTCTCCACGTCGGTCACGGCCGGCAGGCCGCGCTCGGCGATGCCATCAGCACGCTGCTCGAATGGACCGGATGGCGTGTCGATCGCGAGTTCTATTACAACGACGCCGGCACGCAAATCGCCAATCTGGCGCGGAGCACGCAGGCGCGTGTCCGTGAACTTGCCGGGGCACCGTTGGACATTCCCGAGGGTGGATATCACGGGGAGTACATTCGCGAAATTGCCCAGGCGTACATCGCGCAGCATCCGCACGATCAGAACGGAGCGGATCTCGACGCGCTGCGCGAGTTCGCTGTCGCTGCGCTGCGCCACGAACAGGATCTCGACTTGCAGGCGTTTGGGGTCAAGTTCAACACGTATTACCTCGAGAGCTCGCTTTATGCCGACGGTCGTGTCGATCGCATCGTGAGTACGCTCCGTGCGTCGGGACACACCTACGAAGAGAATGACGCGCTGTTCCTGCGAACCACCGAGTTCGGAGACGATAAGGACCGCGTGATGAAAAAGAGTGCGGCGAAGGGCGGTGACTACACCTACTTTGTGCCCGACGTCGCCTACCACGTCACGAAGTGGGAACGCGGCTATCATCGCGCCATTAACGTGCAGGGCGCTGACCACCATAGTACGACAATGCGGGTACGTGCTGGCCTGCAAGCGCTTGGGGTGGGAATTCCTGTGGGCTACCCCGACTACGTGCTGCACCAGATGGTGACGGTCATGAAGGGCGGCGAAGAGATGAAGATCTCCAAGCGCGCGGGAGCGTATGTCACCGTGCGTGACCTCATCGACGAGGTGGGCCGCGACGCCGTACGATACTTCTACCTGATGCGGCGCGGCGACTCGCAACTCATCTTCGACATCGACATCGCACGCAGTCAGTCGGAAGAGAATCCGGTATACTACGTGCAGATGGCGCACGCGCGTATGTGCGGCATTTTTCGTGTTGGCGAGATCGCGGCAGCGACCGTCACCGCGGACGACGTGGATCTCGCCGTGCTCGCGGAGCCGGCGGAGCAAGAGCTCATCAAGCAACTGCTCGACTTTCCGTCTGTCGTGCAGAGCGCGGCGGAACAGCTCGAGCCGCATCGTGTGGCCGCGTGGTTGTTGGAGACGGCGCGTGCCGCACACACGTGGTACCACAAGCATCACGTCCTCGGCGAACCCGAGGATATCACGCGCGCGCGGCTCGTGCTGGCGCGCGCCACGCAGCTTGGCCTACAGGCCGGGCTGCGCATCCTTGGACTTTCTGCGCCGGAGCGCATGTGAGCGTACCACCAGCCAGTGCGGTGCTTGTTGTCGGGTCGGTAGCCCTTGACTCGGTCGAGACGCCGTTTGGACGCGCCGATGATGTGCTTGGCGGGTCAGGGACGTTCTTTGCGTCGTCAGCCTCCCACTTTGCACCAGTGCAGTTGGTCGGTGTGGTCGGCGACGACTACCCCGTCGACAAGCTCACGCCGCTGGCAGATCGTGGCGTGGATCTCGCCGGGCTCGAGCAGACGACCGGATCAAGTTTTCGCTGGCGTGGTCGCTATCGGCATGATCTCAACGCTGCCGAGACGCTGGAAACGCATTTGGGAGTCTTCTCGAACTTCCGCCCCAAAATCCCCGAGCAGTTCCGCGATGCACCGTTCGTGTTTCTCGCCAACATCGATCCTCGGTTGCAGTTGCAGGTGCTGGAACAAGTGAACAAGCCCAAGCTCGTCGCCTGCGACACCATGAATTTCTGGATCGAGTCGCGTCGGCCCGAGCTGCTGGAGCTGTTGAAGCATGTCGATCTTATCACGCTCAACGACGGCGAAGCGCGTCAGCTCACGGAACGCACCAACCTCGTGCAGGCGGCGCGTTGGATTCTCGACAAAGGACCGACGCACGTCCTGATCAAAAAGGGCGAGCACGGCGCGTTCATGTTCACGCGTGACACGGTGTTTTTTGCACCCGCGTATCCCCTGGAATCGGTGTTCGATCCCACCGGTGCAGGCGATTCATTTGCGGGCGGCTTTATCGGCTATCTCGCGGCCACCAACGATCTGAGCGAGCGCTCCATGCGCCGTGCGGTCGTCGTCGGCTCGGCCATGGGGTCGTTTGCCGTCGAGAAGTTCTCGAACGCGCGCTTACTGGAACTGACGCGTGCCGACATCGATGCGCGGGTGCAGGAATTCCGCCAGCTCGTCGCCTTCGATGCGGACCTCGACGCGTGAGTGGCGCCGGTGGCCCGCCGATGGATTACCGTTCCGCCGGCGTCGACATCGAGGCGGCGGAGAACGCGAAGCACCGACTCGCGCGGTTAGTCCAATCCACCCTCACGGCTGGCGCGCGTGGCGCGTTCGGCGGCTTCGGCGGCATGTTTCGCATGCCCGATGGCCTGCGTGCACCGCTGTTAGTGGCCAGCGCCGATGGTGTCGGAACCAAGATCAAGACCGCTATCGAGAGCGATCGCCACGAGACGATCGGGCATTGCCTCGTCAACCACTGCACCAACGACATTTTGGTGCAAGGTGCGGTGCCGCTGTTCTTCCTCGACTATGTCGCGTTTGGAAAGCTCGAGCCGCCGATCGTTGAGGCGGTCGTGGCGGGTGTTGCCGCCGGGTGTCGGGAAAACGGCTGTTCGCTGATTGGCGGGGAAACCGCCGAAATGCCGGGGGTCTATACGCCGCCTGACTACGATCTCGCGGGCTTTATCGTTGGTGTGGTGGAGGAGGAGGCAGTACTTGGCAGCGCGCGCGTGCAACGCGACGACGTCCTGATCGCACTCGCGAGCGACGGTCTGCATACAAATGGCTATTCTCTCGCTCGACGCATTGTCTCCGAACGTCTGCGTCTCTCGCCGCACGATGCGTTCCCGGATGCCGGCGGCGCAACAGTCGCCGACGTCATGCTGAAAGTGCACCGGTCGTATTTGAACTGTCTCAAGCCGGTGTTGCACAGCATTCACGCGATGGCACACATCACCGGTGGCGGGCTGCCGGGGAATCTCAACCGCGTGCTGCCTGCATCACTCGATGCGAATGTGATCACCGACACATGGACCATCCCCTCGTGGTTCAGGGTACTGGAGGAGGCTGGCGCGGTCCCTCGCGCGGAGATGTATCGGGCCTTCAACATGGGAGTCGGCATGGTCGTCATCACGGCGCGCGACAGCGCTTCACAGGTCATGCAGCGCGCCGAGTCCAGCGGCATACACGCGTGGGAGGTGGGCACGCTCGTCCCTGGCACCGGCGCCGTGCGCTTCGATGGCGTGACGGCGTGAACGGTGGCGCTGGCGTCGTCATCGGCGCGACGCTCATGTTTGTGACGTCAGCAGCGCTTGGTGCGCAAGCGGTCTCGCCGCAGTGCACGGTGACTCCCGCCGTCGCCGGCAGCGCACTCGATATCTGCCGCAAAGCTGCGGACTTGTTTGCGTTTGTCGTCCCGCAGGTAGGGGTGGCGTTGTCGGGAGGCAATCCGGTGCTCGGCGAAGGGGGAACCCTCGGCGGATGGGGCAAGCGATCCGTGACGTTTCGTGTCACCGCGGTGGATGGGCGCCTCCCCGTCAACTCCGTGCCGCTCACCTTGCAGCGCAGCGGTGCCGTGGGAGATGATTTCGGTGCCGATCGCGCGCCTGTTCCCATGGCATCGATCGACGCGGCGATCGGAGTGCTGACCGGTATACCCGTAGGTGTG
>Ga0209591_10002130_pt1 | contig 24040 bp, 26 predicted proteins | sample MAT01_FD_187207 | JGI IMG/M metagenome (GOLD analysis project Ga0209591, IMG submission 187207) | Freshwater microbial communities from Lake Fryxell liftoff mats and glacier meltwater in Antarctica - MAT-01 (SPAdes) (version 2) | ecosystem: Environmental > Aquatic > Freshwater > Ice > Liftoff... | reverse complement strand
TAGGACTTACGCACTATACAAATTAACCGTGATGTGAATTAACGAAAATAGCTCGTTTCAGGCTTTTATTAATTATCTTTATGATCGTAAATAGACCACGCTGTAGGGGTTTAGCAATGCTAAACCCCTACGAAAGACGTAGCTTTTAACCATATTCATATTTGGTATTTCTTGTCAATGCGTAAGTCCTAACTGTGAAAGATATACAGATGCCAAGTAAAAATAATTACATTAAAATTGAGGATGTAATTTATAGTTGAGGAGTATCACTCATAATGTCTAATATCAACCCCAGTGATACTAGCAGCAAAAAAATTGCAGCTGGTATCTGCGCGGTCTTGTTAGGAGCCTTAGGTATTCACAAGTTTATTCTTGGTTACACTACTGAAGGTCTGATTATGTTGCTTGTTACCTTACTCACCTGTGGTTTTGGTGGGGCAGTAATGGGGATTATCGGTTTGGTTGAAGGTATCATCTACTTAACCAAGACTGATGAAGAATTCCTCAATGCTTACATCGTTGAGAAGAAAGGCTGGTTTTGATTGGCTGCCTCTGAAGTTTTGTTAGCCGTTTTAATTTAATGTGCATTGATGTTTGAATTATCTTCTTATCCTTTGTCATCCCACGGTAAATTAGTTCGCTGGGGTTTACTTGGATTTTCCTGTACACCCCTACTTGGTACTTATTTTTATCACCAAGGTCATAGAGTAGGATTTTTAGTTTGCCCAATCCGGCATTTGACTGGAATTCCATGTCCAACTTGTGGCATGACTCGTTCCTTCATGGCTATTGCCCAAGGAAATTTAGTTCAAGCAGTGGCAGAAAATTTATTCGGCCCACTTTTATTTGCTAGTTTTGTGATTGTGGCAGTTCATATTACTCTGGAACTACTCACCAAATGTCAAATTACAGCATTTTATTGTCATCCAGTAAAACAAAGAAAGTTACAAATTGTAGGGCTATTTGCAGTTTTGACCTATTATATTCTCCGCCTGTATGAGCTATCACAAACTGGAGAAATGTATCTTTCTTTTATTAACTCCCCCTTGGGTAAACTTCTTTTTTGAGTAACTATTAATTGAAGTTACCGTGTATTTTATACAGCATTTCTAAGTATTTTTGCTAAAAAATTCTCAATCCTACTGCTATGCTAACTATCAAAAGTAAACATCTGGTCTGGATGATCTTCTTGTTGTTGGGCTTTGGTTATTTCAGCGCCATGTCTAATTTAGAAATTCACAATTTTTGGAAAAGCCTAATTGTCCTCATGCCAATGCAGGTTGGAGCTATTATTTATGTAACTTACCGCCATTGGAACCAACGTTGACCCACAGCGAAGTATGAAAAATTAATAATTTTAATATGGTTGACATTCGGTCGTAGTCCGATATTTCGTCTACGCTCAAATTAGAGACGCTTTTAGTCAGGCGTTGAATTTCTGTAGCGAATCTAAACACTTGCCATGCAACTTGTCCCGAAAACTCAGCTAGCCCCAGAACTTGCCCCAATCTTAGAAAAAATTATTCTAGATGTTGGGGGCATGAAGTGTGCTGGGTGTGTGAACGCAGTAGAGCGACAGCTAACCCAATATCCAGGAGTCAAAAGCGCCTGTGTCAACCTGGCCACTGAGGTAGCAGTTGTAGAGTCAGAAATGGGTGCGGTAGATGTAGATGCACTAGCACAGCGCTTAACAGCCGTTGGATTCCCGACTCAACACCGAAAGGCTGGTGGCATAGTAGCAGGTGAGACATCTACCTTGTCAGACCCAGCAGAACGACAACGCCGAGAAATGCACTCTTCACTCAGGCAGTTGGCGATCGCTGCGGTGTTGCTAGTATTGTCAGGAAGTGGACATTTTGGTAATCTTGGTAGCTCAGTGCTGCCAGTGTTAAATAACATCTGGTTCCACTGTGGACTGGCAACAGTGGCGCTATTAATTCCCGGTCGCCCGATTTTAGTAGATGGCTGGCTGGGCTGGCGGCGAAATGCACCCAACATGAATACCCTGATCGGATTAGGAACGCTGACAGCCTACATTGCTAGTTTAGTAGCGCTACTTTTTCCCAAAATGGGTTGGGAGTGCTTTTTTGACGAACCAGTAATGATGCTGGGCTTTATTCTTTTGGGAAGGACATTAGAGCAACAAGCTAGAGGTCGCGCCGCCGCCGCATTTAGGAAATTGCTAGCACTACAGCCCCTCTTAGCACGATTGATTGCCAACCCGGAGAAAGGAGGAGTGGGATCTAGTGTAGAGATTCCTGCCGAACAGGTGCGTGTTGGTGAATGGTTACAAGTGCTGCCAGGTGATAAAATCCCTGTGGATGGTGAAGTGGTGGCTGGTCAAACAACGGTGAATGAGTCAATGCTGACTGGGGAAGCCGTGCCGGTAATCAAGCAACCGGGAGATATTGTAACAGGAGGGACGCTAAATCTGTCAGGTGCGATCGCTATTCAGGCAACCCGTATTGGAAGTGATACAACTCTAGCTCAAATTGTCGCTTTAGTAGAAGCCGCCCAAACTCGGAAAGCCCCGGTACAGAAATTAGCAGATACAGTCGCTGGTTACTTTACCTACGGTGTGCTGACAGCATCAGTATTGACTTTTATCTTTTGGTACTTTTTCGGCACTCACATCTGGACTGATATCACCATGTCTGGTGGTATGGAAATGATGAGCCACGCTACACATGAAGCCCAGCACTCCCCCCTATTAATCAGCTTAAAACTAGCGATCGCAGTTATGGTAGTCGCCTGTCCCTGTGCTTTGGGACTTGCCACACCAACAGCCATTCTTGTTGGGACTGCTATGGGCGCAGAACGGGGTCTGTTAATCAAAGGCGGCGACGTTTTAGAAAAAGTACATCAACTAGATACTGTAGTTTTCGATAAAACCGGCACTCTGACCACGGGTAATCCCATTGTCACAGATTGCCTGTTAATTTCAGAAATGGCTACTGAGATTCCCTACTCCCTAATCCAACTAGCAGCAGCCGTAGAAAGCGGTACTCACCACCCACTAGCAAGAGCGATTCAGCAAGAAGCACAGCGGCAAAAGTTATCTATTTTAGAGGCTGTGGACTTTCACACCGAACCAGGGCTAGGGGTGTCTGCTGTGGTAGAGGGTACAGTTGTGCTGTTGGGTAACTGGGAATGGTTGAATTGGCACGGCATTGCCATTAGTGAAACTGCACAACAGTTAGCACAGGATTTCGCAACAGATGGTAAAACAGTCGTTTGCGTTGCAGTTGGGGGAATTTTAGCGGGGCTAATTGCTGTTTCTGATACCCTCAGACCAGATGCCCGATCCACTGTAGACAAATTGCGTCAGATGGGCTTACGGGTAATCTTGCTGAGTGGCGATCGCCCAGAGGCAGCTAGCGCGATCGCCAAACAACTAGGATTGGACAGCGCTGATGTAATAGCAGGTGTTCCCCCAGCGAAAAAGGCGGCTGCAATACAGTCTCTCCAGTTAGAAGGAACAAGGGGACAAGGGGGACAAAGAGACAAGGGGACAAAGAAAACTCCCCACTCAGCACTCAGCACTCCCCACTCGATAGTCGCAATGGTAGGAGATGGAATCAACGATGCTCCCGCTTTATCCCAAGCGGATGTAGGAATTGCTTTACACTCCGGGACAGATGTGGCGATGGAAACTGCTGAAATTGTCCTAATGCGCGATCGCTTAAACGATGTCGTCGAATCTATTCAGCTGAGTCGCGCTATTTTCAATAAAATCCGCCAGAATTTATTCTGGGCTTTTGCATATAATACAGTTGGCATTCCTTTAGCAGCAGGTGTTTTGTTCCCTAGTTTGGGTTTTGTTCTTAACCCTTCTGGTGCTGCCGCCTTAATGGCTTTTAGCTCTGTTAGCGTTGTTACAAACTCAATATTATTACGGCGGTTGGCTCATCATCCGTAAAATGGTTTTTAGGTTTTACACAGATCACAAAGCCTGTTGAGACATTTACCAAGCTTACCATAGCTACTGGGGTAGAACGGCCATGTTCTACTCTTTCAAGGTATTATGCAACTTTAACGCTTATTTAGATCAGCATCACAGCCTATATTGCGCGAAAATGGCAAGATACGATACTAAACAAATCTTGATTAATCACAGTTCAACCGATTTTAGCAACGATTTGTCAATGGCAGCAGAAACCAATGAAAACCATCTACTGATTCTTGAAGACGATCAAGGTCGCAAAGAATTTTCTCTAGAGCATCCCGTCTACTCTATTGGTAGAGACCGCGAATGTAATATCCGTTTGATGTCGCAGTTTGTCTCTCGCCGCCATGCTACATTAGTGAGATTGCCACGAGGGCATAATAGTCATAGCTACTATTACCGGATTGTCGATGGCGATGCCAAAGGGAAGCCTAGTTCCAACGGTTTAATGATTAATGGGCGCAAGATCCCAGCTCACGATCTAAAAAATGAAGACGAGATCGTTTTTGGTCCTCAAGTACGTGCGATTTATTACCTTTTAAGAAATACTCAGCGTTTGTCTCAAACGGATTCAAGTGAGTACGACATTACACTAATAAACCCCGGTATGGCTGAGGATTTAGAGGATGTAACAGACTGAATTACAACTATTAATAAAGTAAAAAGCCCATTATATAGTCCGAGAATCCCACGGCTTCAAACCGTGGGAGCATCCAACACAAGCAGCAAAGCTATCCTGCAAGACTTTCAATCAAATGCCAATGGCGGCTACTTTCTATTGCCTGTTTGATGAATTCAAACATTTGTCGGCAATAGTTATCTAGTTGGAGTGGTAGTTCTTCATTTTTAATCACAATACTCATCCGGGTTTCTGTTTCGGTAGATTTTGATTTATCAAGCAGTACTTCCACGGTGATTAATTTGGGAAAAGAAACATGACCTGGAACCTCACGAGCAATTATGTAATCGGCTGTATGGTATTGAATATCCAATTGACAATCCTGTAGAAGTTCTACAAGTAACGCCTGAAGATGTTCACTAGCAACAGAAACAATAAATGAACAGGTATAGCGAGCCATAATAGCCCCACGCCTTACAACACTCCGTCCATCCTATAATACTGAAGCACATAAACGGAAAGTCATTTAAAAAACAAAGTTTTTGAGTTTTGAGAGCAAGCAGTACAAGATATACAGTCACATCTCTCCTACTATCTATAAGGCAATACGCTTGGGTTAGTGATATTTAGTGTTCGGAGATCCCCCCAACCCACGCCAGGTGCTTCTCCTTGCCGGAGACGCTGCGCGTAGCTTGCTTCCCCGCAGGGGTACAAGTCGGCGGAGCCGCCCAACGCACTGGCTCCCCTTCAAAAGGGGGGCTAACATCTCTTCTACCCCCTTAAAAAGGGGGTTGCCGGAGGCGGGGGGATTTTAACCCAAGCGTATTGATCTATAAAAAAGATGCCGTAATCTGAAAGTTTGATAAAAAAATTTACAATAAAGGTTTGGCGGAGATCAAAAATGAAAGTAGCAATTACTGGGGCAACAGGATTTGTGGGTAGTCGTTTGGTACAACGACTACATGGGGAAAATCATAGAATACTTGTGTTAACTCGGAACACCACCTTTGCTCAAAAGGTTTTTCCATCTGAGGCTTTCCCCAATCTAGAAATTGTTGCCTATACACCAACTGTATCCGGTTCTTGGCAAAGTGCGATCGCTGGTTGTGATGGCGTAGTTCATCTAGCAGGAGAACCCATTGGTGAAGGACGTTGGACACCAGAACGCAAGCAAGAAATCCTCAATAGCCGGAAGCTAGGTACACAAAAAATAGTTGAAGCAATAGCTAAGGCTAACCCAAAGCCAAGTGTGTTACTTAACGCTTCAGCTATAGGCTACTACGGCACCAGTGAAACAGCTACCTTTGATGAAACAAGTCTATCTGGTAACGATTTTCTCGCCCAAGTCTGTCAAGCCTGGGAAGCAGAAGCTAGAAAGGTAAAAGATGCTGATGTGCGGCTGGTAATTCTGCGTTTGGGCGTTGTTCTAGGCAATGGTGGTGCCTTAAATAAAATGATTCTGCCTTTCCAACTTTTCGCCGGTGGGCCTATTGGTAGTGGTCGGCAGTGGTTCTCTTGGATTCATGTAGACGACTTAGTTAACTTGATGCTGCAAGCTTTAACTAAACCGGAAATAGATGGTGTATATAATGCTACCGCGCCTAAAGCAGTTCGCATGGCAGATTTAAGCCAAACTTTAGGGCAAGTGATGAATCGCCCTTCTTGGTTGCCCGTTCCAGCTTTTGCGATCGAGGCTCTTTTAGGAGATGGGGCTATAGTAGTTTTAGAAGGTCAGCAAGTCATCCCAAAGCGCACCGTGGAAACAGGCTTTGAGTACAAATATCCTAATTTACAATCAGCATTAACCCAAATTCTTAACTAAAAGGGAGTGGGGAGTGGGGGAAATGATTCCAGCATAAAATAACAAGAGTAGTTTGCTACTCTCTTTAATTTATCTGCAAGTGCGATCGCACCGCCTCCCCACAAATCGAAAAACTCCACAGCACATTGTTAAAATTAAATTTCGCTAATTGTAGATGACTTCTGTTCGGTATGGGAAAATCGTTTCAATCCTTAGTAGAGATTATGAGCCTGGTTTAGGAGCAGGTCGCTGTGTAGCGGGATGAGGTATTGGGTTGTTATTAATTTTAAAAAGCTTTTTAACTGTTGCTAACTTTTCAAAATATTGATCTATATTTATATTAAAACACTGTCTTGCGGTAGTTCTTATTCCTTTTAAATATCGAGATTTCATGCTTGCATGAAAAAGTGTTTCGTATGCACTAAATGATAAACCCCTATCATTATCGTTGCTGTAACTAATATCGTAAACATAATCCAAGATACGCCCATGTTCTGTATTTGGTTTGTTTTGATTAAAATAAAGTTGATAAATGTCCTCTTGCTTATAACTAGCGTAAGCTTTTACATAATGAATCGCAGAGTAGAAGCATATTGTAACAGCCCAGTCATTATCTCCTGACTGGGCTGCATTGGTAGCGGCTTTTTCGTTAAGCTGGGCTTGTTCAGTATAAATTTCAGTAGAAGGTTTTGCCACACTAGAAATCAAATATGTTTTTGTTGAAGTCTTCTACTAATTCTGTGTAGAAATACCATCTTTCTTTTGTGGCATCTCTTAAATTCATACAAGTTTCAACAATCAAAGACTGGGCTACTTTCCATAGTGATTCTGAAGATTCACAATTGTTTTTTATTTGAAATGTCACTCTGTGAATATCTCCTCCATTGAAAGTATGTCGTACTCCCTCTACTCCTTCTAGTTCAGAAACTCTTTGTGTGACAGATTCAATTGCTTCAATTAGTTTACTTGATTTTAAAGGTGTGGTTTCATTAGCGATTCTTTGCTTCGAGATTCCATGCAACAATGTTACAAATGTTTCAGGTTGGGGACTAAGTGAAGTAAGTGAAGGTATTGTTTTTAATTTTACAGACCCTACCATTCTGATACCTCTTCCAAGACGCTAGAGAGCGTTGATTGCTGTACTGGTTATATCTATACCTTAATTTATCCTAATTCCTCTAAAAAGTTATTCATAAAAGTTACTTTTTGGAATTTTTTTTGAAAGTGGATTTTCATTTTATCCTAATCTCAGTCAAGCAAATTCTGACTAATCTGTGTCAAATCGTCGTAGTCTGTGGATCACCGAGTCTACAAGGCAGTCGAATTGCTCAAAATGGGAAGACTGAATGAAAATCGTCTCATAATGCTATCTCATGCTCTCCTGCTGCGCTATTGATTGGAGAGAAATTTTCTGGAAACCCAACTGATGATACCGCTGAGAATGGCACCGCCCATGAGGATGCCGATCGCTGGGTTAAATAAGGGTTGCCACAGTTGATGCCACAAATCCAAACCCAGGTTTACTCCTGCCGCCTCACCGATCGCAGCGATCGCTAACCAACCAAAGCCAAACAAAACTAAAAAAACATCTGCGACTAAAACCATGTTTAGCCAATTTAACAATTTATCTTTCATCTAATCGTACAAAGTTTTAGGATTAGTAACTAAGCGATGGGTAAGTTAGAAGTGAGGGTTACAGACGCGATTAATCGCGTCTTCTAACTCTTCATTCTTCAAACAGCCAATTTCTGACTTTCGTCAAACTCTGCCAATCTGGTTTTCTAGTTAAACCATCTTCAATACTATTTTTTATTTCGTCACTCCATTCTTCATTGACAAACATTAACTGTTGTGCAATGTCAATATGTTCCCGCAAACCTTTTTGACCGGTTTCCAGCATTGCTAAAGCGAGATTTACTCTAGCCTGTGGGTCTTGTGGATTTAACTTCACTGCCTTCTGTGCAGCTTTGTAAGCCAGATTGGGTTTGTTATCGAGTAGATATAACCACGCTAAACAAATCCAAGCTGCGCTAGTTTTAGGAGCGCGATCGCACACTTCTTTAAACACAGGGATTAAAGATTCTACTGATTCTCCGGCTTTATAGCCTTCTAAACCTGTATCAAACAGGGATTCAACTGTATTAGTCATTGGTCATTGGTCATTAGTCATTGGTCATTAGTCATTTGCAAAGGACAAATGACAAAGGACTATATTACACCCCAAAGGACTTGCCGCAACCGCAAGTTTGGTTAGCATTGGGGTTAGTAAATTGAAAGCCACCGCCAATCATAGCATCGCTATAATCGAGCATTAAGCCGTAGAGATATAATAAACTCTTGCGATCGCTGACAATTTTGAAGCCATCATAGTCAAAAACTTCATCATGAGCAGTGATCTTGCTGGTGTCTTCAAAGTCCATTATGTAAGACATCCCAGAGCAGCCACCTTGACGGACTCCTACCCGTAAGCAGAAGTCTGTTCCTTGCCTGTCCCGGAGGGATTTGACCTGGTGCAATGCTGCTTCGCTCAACAAAATACCGCGTTCTTGAACCTGAATTGCTTGTGTCATCTACTTTTTCAACTCCTTAATTAGTGTAAACGTTACCCTGTGTAGGCTTATTATTGCCTCCGGGTTGCCATTGGTGTTTTTATATTCATTCTAGCGGCTTAGATGACACTGGATGCCAAATTGTAAACACTCGGTAAAAAGCAGCCAAAGATTTTTATTCTAGAATTGAGAGACTCAATGTGTTTATAAGAGAAGCTAGGAGCCTCCTGCCTCCTGAAAGATTCGGTATTTTTAAAGTTCAAGCCTGAGGAGCAACCAGCCTTCAGGTGCAGCCATAAAAACTTAATCCGAGGCTAGCTATGTCCCCAAAGTTTACTTCCAAATTGCTTCTTTTGATTAACTTACTCTATGACAAATTTTAATCGCTCTACCAGTCGTCGGTTGCAGAAATTAACTCAAATTCCTTCTGTATGGGAGGGCGATCGCCGTCCGTTGTCATCACCAAACCAACACTCAGACTCAGAGGTAAAGGGAGAATGCATTCTTTGGGTAGATTACTCTCAAGGTGTTGTTCGAGGCATGGACGTAGTAGCTTCAGACATCGGGCCAGAAGCAATAGTTCGCACCTTAATGCAAGCAATGGAGCATCCCCAGAGTCCGGCAAGACCTGCCAGACCCCAAAGAATTGTAGTCAAAGACCGCGAGATTCAATTTTACCTGCGGGGGATACTGCAAGATTTGGATATTGCGATTAACTATGCACCAGAACTGCCTTTAATTGACGAACTATTTCGGGGATTTGCCGATCTCCTCGATAGTCAAATACCCGACTTACCGCCACGGTATGCCCAAATTTTGCGAGAGAAAGCATTTGTAATTTGGCAAACAGCACCTTGGGAATTTTTAGAAGAACAGCAAATTTTCTCAATCGAGATTAATAAGTGGGATGTTGGCACACTCTACGCCTCAGTCATGGGAATGCTGGGAATAGAGTATGGCATTTTATTTTATCGCTCCGAAGAGTCTTTAAAACAGTTTCGTGCCGCAGTTTTAAGAGGTGGAGAATCAACGCAGCATTTAGAAGAAGCGTTCCTCAAACAAGATTGCCTGTTTCTCACTTTTGAGAGAGCTGAGGAAACCGATGAAGATGAGGATGAAGGTGATTTGGCGGATCTGCCATTATCAGAAATTGACCCCGGTTTCGGTAATATTCACCCCTTAGAAGGACTACGGTCTGTTTTGTATGACGAAGAAGCACTTATAACCTTCGTTGCGATCGAAAGCCTGAGCCGTTTTATTCGCGATCACCGTCGCCAACTTCATGAGGATATCTTCCCTACCTTTAACCGTCGCTATCGGATTTCTTTGCCGCAGTCGGAAGAATCAGCTAAATCTGTGGCTGTGACAGTCTCTACCATGCCGCAGTTGGCAACAGAATTAGAGGCAATGGCAGGCTTTGGTGTTGATGATCAAGAGATTGAAAACCTTAGCTCCTCAAAGTTACAATCATTACAAGATGACTTGATACCAGAAAACTCCTTCCTCAGCTTCGGTGTAGTGTCTTGGAAAATGTTGGAGTACTTCAGGAAGGGGGTTAACTACCATAAGGCTGGTGAAATCAAACAAGTGGGTGATGGTTTGCCGGTGATTTTAATTCAAACTTCCCGACCGAAGGCTAAAACTATAATTGAAAGGATTGAAGCCGCAGGTGGACTGAGAGCAATTTGCTTTAATCCAGATGATAATGCCCTTGATGGCGATCGCTACGATCTAGGTTTATTACAAACTCAAAATGGCGAATTGTTCATATTCGGTAAATTTTTAGATAAAGATCCTATTCATGTAGAAGCCCGAAAAAAATGGAATCAGCGGTGTAAAAATACTAAGGGCTACTGTGGCTTAATCATTGCCAAAGGGTTGACGGGAGCTTCTCGTGCCAATCCTCAGTTACGAGATATGATGGCTTTATTTGAAGCGCGTAGGCAAAGCCCCCACTTCGACCCTTCAACATAGCTCAGTGACCACCGTAGGCATTGCTTTCACCTATTGTCCTAGATATCCTTGTGACATGGAATTTCACATCTATCTTAAGTTACTATAATTTACCAAATTATTCTCTCGATTGATAGAAGTAAAAAACAAAGCATTACTGGTAATCTGTTTGATAGCTTAATTAACCTCAAGGTGGGAATAGAAACCATGACTGCCGAAAAAAGAGTAGAAGCTACTGCAAAAAATATTGAAGGAAAAATTCAAGAGGTTGTTGGTGAAGTAACTGGCAATCCACAAGATAAAGCTGAAGGTCAAGCAAAGCAAGCCCAAGCCCAAGCTACTCACACCGTAGAAAACATCAAGGATGAACTCAAGAAAGCTTTAGACTAATTTAGTTCAGGGCTATTTCATTCTAGGCATAAACCGCCCAGAACTAAAGTTCCAGGCTCATAGCTAAAGTCCGTTAAAACGGACTATAACCTTTTCTCAGTCGTCTTTAGACGATAGACTCAGAATTCATTCTGAGGCGGGCTAGATGAGAATGAAATAGCCCTGCGTTTCACTTTTACACCACCTGAAAACTAAAGCTTAGACTTGCCCAATTGTTCACATCCAAGATATATGAGTCGGCAGATGTGCCATTCATCTCAGTTTTGGGTGCGCTGGCATTATGCAAATCTTGTAGCAAAGCTTGGGCAACGTCTAAGGGATTCGACAATGGGTTAATCGGTTGGTCATTTGCGGGATACTTTTCAGTGTTCAAGACTGCGAGAGTTCCGCTCAAGGAGGCAGTACTAAAAATCAGTTGTTGTTCATAAAAGAAGGCTGGCCCTGGAATCACCCATTGAGAAGCGGCATTAGTTTGGGGTAGGGTGAGGGTTTCACCTGGAGCAATGACGACTTCTTTGAGGAAAGGTTTGGTGTCCGCAGTTTTTGGCTCTTGGGGGGGTTCCCAAAGGTAGAAGACAACTGCTGTTTGATTATTTTTTAATCCTAACAATATTAAATATACCGGGCGATCGCTCTGATTTTGCACCCGATATTGCATTCGACTACCAATAGGCACGGTAGGAGTGCTGAGTGCTGAGTGCTGAGTGCTGAGTGGGGAGTGGGGAGTGGGGAGTGACTTGCTGGTAGAAGTTTCAGTTTTGAAAGCTCGAACTGTTTGACGTTGCATCACCATCTGAGATGAGATGCCACTAATTATTTCTAAAGTTGCCTTGATTGCCAAGCGGGAAGAACACTCATTTTCTGTGAGTCGCCATAACTTAGCTGCTAGCAGGGTGGATAATTTCGGCGCTAACCGCAGGACTGCCACTTTTACCGCTTCCCCAACTTCACCGCCAGCATTGGGAATTAGTTCACCATCAAGAGCAAATAGTCCATAGCGACTAGGTGTTTGCTGTAGCTTGGCAAATAAATAATCAGCTGGTTTTTCTCCTGCTATTACAGTGGATACACGGGGAAAGGCAGCAAAGCCACTTGTAGCATCTACCCGCTCAATTCTTTCTAGTCCAGTATCGAGAGCAATTGTTAAACCAACATTCCGGGGTAAAATTCTGACTGCTTCTTGGACGAGTTGCCCGACTTGTAGAGAACTTGCACTTTCAACTTTGGAGATTTGCGCTTTTGCTGTTAATCCACTACGCGATCGCAATATTAACTCTTCTCCGGTTGCTAAGGTGAGTCGAGAATTAACTCCGTAGTATTCTAGTACTTCTGGAGGTAGTCCTCCTAACCACAAGTGGACTGTTTTGCTGTCTTCTTCAATGACTGTTACAGCACCTTCTGCACTAATTGAACCGTCTGGCAGTAAAGATGTTACATTATGTTGATTTTTATTACTATTTAATAATGCTGGCTGTTGTTTGCTACCCAATTTGTACAAAGAATTTTCTACATGAGAAACGGCGACTTGAATTCTTGTAGCTGGGGTTGATTCCCACAAATACTGCGTCAAAGCGTAGGTAAATAACCCGGCTTTAAAACCAGAAAATAGTCCTTCCCTCGCCGACTGCTTGGGGTCTGAGGTAGCTGCTAAGACAACAGGGGTGTTGAGTAACTTCTGAGTTTTAAGTTGTTTGAGAAAGTCGAGTTCCTCTGTTGCTAGCTTTGCCTCTACTAAGTCCTGAAGAGTGCGAGTTTTTAATCCTAAGACTGTGCTAGGAGCATAATAGCTAGTATCTAATACTGCTGTTACTCGGTCTGTGGGCAGCGATCGCAATAATAGCAGTAGAGTTTCTTCTAATAAATAGTTGACTATTTTCTTATCTTGTGAATTATTGCTTTGATTAGCTGGCACTAGAGCATTCTGCACTGCGTCTAACGATGTTTCTAATTTGACGCGGGTGCCGTAGCCGCTAAAGTGGAAAACAACCACATCACCAGGTTTAGCTTGCTTCCCCAGATGATCCAAAAAAGCCGCTTCAATGAATTCTCTGCTAGCTTGTTCCTCAGTTAAAGTCAGGATATCTGAGGCTTGGAAACCAAAGCGGTAAATTAAAAGTTCTTTTTGCAGTTCTACATCTGTTAGACAACCGCTAAGGCTAGGAATTTGCGGGTATTTGTTAATACCTATTAATAATGCCAATTTGCGCTGACTCGGTTGCGCTAAAGCTTGGTAATAGCGATTTCCCAAGGTTAACCACTCAGCTTCAGTTACTCCCAATACCGCGAGTATTGAGCCAATTTTATTTAAAAACCTGCGCCGTTTCATAATTAGCTATCAGTCCTCAGCCCATCAGCTAGCAGCTTAAAGGGTTGAGGTCTGTAATGTAAAGTTACAGTCTGTACTGTTTGCTTGAATGAGTGCTGAGTTGGGAATCTCACTTCTTGACTCAGAACGGGCTAAACCCTAGCTATCCGCTAACGGAACTGTTTTTGCCCAATGCCCAATGCCCAATGCCCTAAGCCGGTATTTGCATTGCCCGCGCCAACTCTGCCGCCACTTCAGGACGAGAAAATTCTGGTGGAGGTAACTCACCGCGCCGCAGCATTTCCCGGACTTTTGTCCCCGATAGGTGAATGCGTTCTTCTGGCTTACTGGGACTGGTTTTAGATGTTGCCATCTGCTTAGTACGTGTGCAGTAGAAAGCGTGTTCAAATTTCATTGGCACAATGCCCAATTCAGTTGGCTCAAACTCATCAAAAATGTACTGAGCATCATAAGTACCGTAATAATCGCCAACGCCAGCATGATCCCGTCCGACGATAAAGTGAGTACAGCCGTAGTTTTTGCGGACTAAAGCATGGAATATGGCTTCACGAGGGCCAGCATAACGCATTGCGGCGGGATTAATTGCCAAAACCACCCGATCATGGGGGTAATAGTGTTCTAGCAAAATTTCATAGCAGCGCATCCGCACGTCGGCGGCAATGTCATCATCTTTTGTAGCTCCGACTAATGGATGTAAAAAGAGCGCATCTACTGTTTCCAAGGCGCACTTTTGGATATACTCATGAGCGCGGTGAATGGGGTTGCGAGTTTGGAAACCGACAATTGTTTTCCAACCATTTTCTCGAAACAACTCTCGTGAGGCAGCTGGATCTATTTGGTAGGTGGGAAACTGGGGATGAGGTTCGCGTTGCAGTAGCCAAATATCGCCAGCAAGATGTACATTACCTTGGTTATAGAGTACTTGTACACCTGGATGTTTGGCATCATCAGTGCGGTAAACGTTTATTGCTTCGCGGGTTTTGTCGTAGTGATATTTTTGCGTGAGTTGTAAAACTGCAATAAACTCACCTCTGGAGTTATCCAGACGGATTAAGCCGCCTTCCTGCAACGGGTCAGCTACTTCTTCGCTTACCGATAGTGTAATTGGAATTGACCACACAAGACCGTTAGCTAGTCGCATTTCTGTAACGGTGCGATCGCAGTCTTCTTGGTTCATGAAACCCGTCAGTGGACTAAAAGCACCGATCCCAATCATTTCTACATCAGAAACGGCGCGATCGTCAAGTTGCACTCGCGGCAAAAAGTCAGCTTTTGAGAGAAACTCGGCTCTTTGTTCTGGTGTGGCGACACGGTTAACCAACTGTCCACCGTGGGGGGCCATAACATCTAGATTGTGACTCAACGTAATCCCCTCTCTACTTTTACTGCTATTGTTTCAGACTATGTACTAACTTATCAAATGCTGGTACGTGGAGATAAAGAGTTTGGGGAGTAGTGTCAGCAATAATGCCAGAATTAGCTATGATAATCCAAGCATGGCAGGAACTCGTTATATCCCAAGGTGTAGGGGCACGGCATGCCGTGCCCCTACGGATGTACCTCACATAAACGAGAACTGCTATGAAATATACATTTATTGAAGTGAAACTCATATAAATATGAATGATTATCAATGGAAAGAAGAAGTTAAAGAATGGTTATTTAAACACAAGAATATTAAATCAGATTTAGAACAAGATTTTATTAGTTTCTTCGAGTATGCTTTTATTAATACATATTATCCAGAGCAAGCATGGTTTGGTATTCATAAAGAAGTTATCAGTCTTGTTATAGGTGGAATTTTTTTGGCAGCAGTTCATTTAAGAGAAGGTATATGGCTCTTAGTAGATCAATACCCACCAAAAGTGTATGGATTAGACTATCAACCTGTTAAATCAACTCTAAAGTATGAAGCTCCACTAATTTGGGCATATGCTGATTCTTTCGACATAGTTTCAAGAATTATTGAGAATAGTGATATATGGAAATCTTACGCTAAGGCTTCAGAAAAAATATTGAACTATGGAATTTCTAGCCCTCGTGATTCAATTCAAAAAAGCAGGATCAAAAAAAGGTTGAGTGATTTCTGGATTGCTAATTCCAGCAAAGAGAAAAAGGGATATTTACAAGAATTAGAAGAAAAGGTTAGACATTCTCAACAAATTAGTAAGTTAGAAAGAAGAGAACGACTTAAAAAAGCTCATAAAATACCTGAAACTATTCAAATTACTCAAATAGTATTCAAGAGAAATCCTGATGTTATTGCTGAAGTTTTAGATAGAGCAAATGGAATCTGTGAAGCCTGTAGAAGTCCAGCGCCTTTTATTCGCGCTTCCGATGGTACGCCTTACTTGGAGGTTCATCATAAAAAGTTCTTAGCCCAAGGAGGGGACGATACGGTAGATAATGCTATTGCTGTATGTCCTAATTGCCATAGAAAAGCACACTATGGTTAACTTTTAGATTGCGCTAAATTTGTTTTCAAGCGCGATCGCCTTTTCTCTGGGGGACTCTTCGCTAACATAACCTATCAATCAAATCCTACTTTTTCCCCAGGGCTATTTCATTCTCATCTAGCCCGCCTCAGAATCAATTCTGAGTCTAATAGCGAAAGTCGTCTAAAGACGACTGAAAAAAGGTTATAGTCCGTTAAAACGGACTTTAGCTATTAGCCTGGAACTTTAGTTCTGGGCGGTTTATGCCTAGAATGAAATAGCCCTGCTTTTTCCCCGACTTTTGCAACTGTATCAGATAAAATTGCCGACTTCAGCTGACTGACAAAAGAAAGTGCGTAGTTTACCGCCGTTAGACATCGCTTAGGCTATTGGGTAAAGTTTTGTACGGTGTGTTATTCTCTCACATCACAAACTAACCTTTTAAATAAAGACAGAGAAATAATAGTTGTGTTTAACAAAGTTTGCGCCTCATTAAAATCAGCATCACCTGTAATAAAAAAATCTGCTCCTGCTGCAATAGCACAAGCTAAAAACTTTGCATCTTTCCTATCTCTGGGGAAATCAACCTCTACATCCATATCAATTAGTGTTGTCACTGAATCAATTAAATAAACCCATCTTTCGTATTGTGCCTCAGTTAATTTTAAACGAGGACGCTTTAAAACTTCCTTATACTCTGCGATAATCTCTGCCGATACAACCCACTCAAAAGCAGAATTAGCAATCACAAATAAAACTACTGCCTCTGGATTTTTATCAGTTATAGCAGCAGAGACTACGATATTAGTATCAATAATAACTTTCATTCTCCCAGTCTATAAGCTTCAATTTCTGCTGCTATTTCTTCACCAGTTAAGGGATTATCTGCGTGTATCGCTTGTATTTCTTTGAATAACTTTTTTAATTCTTCTGCTAAAGTAACCCTTTGATTATCGTCTATCAAAATAATCACCTCAACTCTCTGTCCTGCTTTAAATGGTAAATCAGATAATACTAACTGCTTTGGATCTGCAATGGTGATATATCTTTTATAAACGTTCATGATTTATCCTGTTATTCAACTTTTATTTGGAACTACTCATTAATAAAAACAAAGGACAAATGACTAAAATCCAAAATTGGTATAAGCTGGCTTTAACTTCCGCAGAAAGTTAAGTATGGCTGAAACAACAGCATCCGGTGACTCAATCAAGAAGCCATGACCACCACCATCGAGGACTACAAGTTCAGCGTTGGGAATACCTTGAGCAAGTTGCTGAGAAAACTTTGGCGGAGTGAGAATGTCTTGTTTCCCAACCATAACTAAGGTAGGACAATGAATTTGCTGGAGACGGTTTGTTGTGTCATAATCAAGCATGGCTCGGCTATGATGATAGAGTGAATGAGTGGCAGGTGGGAAGGGATATCTAATTGCAAATTCGATCAGACTTTCGATCATCTCAGGAATCGAATAGAAGGCATCTGTAAATATCCAGGGTAATATAACCTTTTCATAAAGTTTCAGGTTTACATTACCGGGGAGATCGCCCCAAGTTTCAATGATGCTATTGAATAGTTCATCACCCTTTGCCAAAGATGAAAGTAGTATCAGACTTTGTACCTTTTCAGGGTGTGCTAACACGAGTTCTTGGGCTATTTGACCACCCATTGAATGACCTACTAGATGCACCTTATCGATCGCAATGTAATCGAGCAATGCTGCAATGTCACTAGCCATCTGCTTCAGATTATAAGGGGTTTCGGGGGCAGAACTTCTTCCCATGCCTCGGTTATCTAAGCGAATGACTTGATACTGCGAAGTTAGTGATGGCATGATCAGCGACCAATAAGCATGATCGCAAAGGAAGCCAGCTATCAATAGCAAAGGCTCACCTGTTCCTTTAATGTCGTAATACAAATCAATCCCGTTAATCTGAACCTTAGGCATAGTCAAGAGTGCTGAGTATTTTTACTGTAGTACTTTCGGATGGTTGGTCTTAGCTTGCTGCCATAAAGTATCAACAGTCACAAACTCATAGCCTTGTTGTAGCAGTTGAGGAATGAGAATTTGGATTGTGGCAGCAACATCTTCTCCACCGTAAGCACCATCATGTAAAACAATCAGCGAACCATTTTTGACCTGCTGCATAATTCGCTGTACCACGGTGGTAACGCCTGGTCGCACCCAGTCTTCTGGTACAACACTCCACATCACTGGGCGGTAATTCCACTGAAATAATAATTTTAAAGTAGCAGGTGTAAATAAACCATTAGGAGGGCGAACATCCTGTACTTGTTCAGGTTGCAAGTTGCAAGCATTGTAGATCGCAGCTTGAGTTTTTTCTAAACTGTCCTTCAGATCATTTGGAGAAAGCATCGGAAAAGAGCGATGATCGTAGCCATGTAATCCGATCCAGTGGTTACGATCGCTCACAGTTTTAGCGATCGCTGGTGAACGGTTGACGCAAACACCCAACCAAAAAAAACTGGCTGTAATGTTGTAGCGGTCTAACACTGCCAAAACTTCGGGTGTGTATTGCGGATGAGGGCCATCATCGAATGTGAGGGCGATCGCTTTAGAATTGCGATCGCCGCACCAAAGGCAATTGGGAAAACTCGGCTGGAGAATCCGGTAGAAAATTGGGAACAGGGGAGCTAGCTGCATTTTGCGTTTATCTGCTGCTGATAAATTTTTCTAGGTGTTGCTTGTGAAACTGCAATGTCTGCGATGGGTTACGCCTACGCTTTTGGCGATCAAGCATATTTGGTTAAATGGTAATCTATGTCTGCTAAATAATAATACGCTTGGGTCAATATTTTATCCTGTTTAACCCCAATTATCCCAATAATGTAGAGGTAGAGATTTTGCAATGCCCAAAATCTCTACATTTAACACTTAAAAACTGGAGTTTAAACCCACACGAAAAGTGAATCCAGGGCTATATATGCGATTAACTCGCTCATATTGCTCACCGAGTAGATTTTCTAAGTGAACTGTCAGTCCTAAATTGTTAGTTAAAGGTATACGACCGCTCAAATCTAAATTCACGAAAGACGGTGCAAAATCTGTAGTCCTGTCACCAGGATTAGTAAAAAAGGCTCTGCGAGTGCCACTATTGTAAGTGACATATAAGTTAGCTTGCCAACCCGCATTTTGATAACCTACACCAGTTTGGAGTACAGAGTAGGGGATAAAACCTAATTGTAAACCTGTCTCTGAGCCTGTTTTTATTTGGGAATCTGTATAAGTATAGTTAAGGAAAGTTGACCAACCAGCCGCAATTCTTAATTGCAATGCAGCTTCTAAACCATTGGTATCTACTAGCCCAATGTTTTCCCATCTTCCGGCGATAATTCCCAAGCGATCGCCTATACTACTACCAAAGTAAGTAAACTGTCCAATTAGATTTTCAGAAAAATTAACATCTACTCCCGCAGTCCAAGTAGAGCCAATTTCTGGTCTTAAATCAGCATTAGGTTCCCAAGCATGAACTGTATCATAAACATACAACTGATCTAACCCCGGATTGCGTTGTCCCCCTGCCCAACTTCCACGCACTGCTACTATTGGTGTGACGGCATAACGTAACCCAGCACTAGGGTTGAGATAATTACCAAACTGGCTGTCAAAGCTTTGCCTTAGCCCTAAATCTATCAGAAAGTTATCGCTAATATTCCAAGTATTGACGGCAAATAAAGCTGTATTGAACAAACTCCGATCTTCAGTTTCGTTATTGGCAATACGACTAGGATTTGTACTCAAAACATCACCGATTAAGTCGGTGTTTTTCAAATCTAAACCCCAGCGCAATTTATTATTAGAAGTAACTTTCCACTCATGATCTACTCTAGCTGTGAGTTGTTGTGTATCTAAAGACCCTCTACGATAAAATGATACTCCTGTAGGGCCATAAGTGCTAAAGTAATCTTGGTTATAACCAATTGAGGTTGTCAGATTGGAGCTTTCCCCATTACCTAGCCGAGTTTTCCAAGATAAGCCAACGTTTAAACCATCGTGGTCTAATCTATCTCTTTGGAGAGGGAACCCGAAATAAATTAAGCCGCGACGACTGCTGAGTTTAGTAACATCTAAATTCAAAGAATTTTTTTTATCTAAATCTAGTCCAATGCTACCAAAGTAGGTACTTGTAGCTGTGTCTGCATTTGATAAAAACCCCTGACTATCACGATTTGCTGCACCTACAGGGACGCGGTAACGGTTATCTGTAAAGAATCTTTCAAAGCTAAAGTTGTACTTAACATTATCAGCTGAACCACCATAGGTCACTTGTTGATTATTTAAACTTAATGAGCCAAATTCGGCGCTACCACTCAATTTAGGTTTGCCATAACCTTCCTTGGTAATGATATTCACAACTCCCCCAAAAGCTGAGGAACCGTACAAAGCTGAAGCTGTCCCGCTATATAATTCTACTCGCTCAATAGCTTCTACAGGAATGCTATTTAAGTCAGTTCCACCATGATAAGTGTTGACATTATTGTTAATTGGTCTGCCATTAATCAGAAATACAGATTGATTAATTGAGGCTCCCCGGTAATATGTACCTGTGTGAATATCTGCACCATGACCTACATCATTGATCGCAAAACCAGGCATTCTTTTCAAAATATCGGCTAAACTTGTAGCGCCCTGCTTTTGAATTTCTTCTTGATCAATAACGTAAGTTGGTGTAGATTCAGGTAGGTTATCTGGTTCTGCGATCGCTTCTATAGAAATGTCTGGCTCAGTTTCTAGATTAACTTCACTCGGTGCAGATTGTTGAGTTAATAATTCGGCATTAGTGACGGGTAGCTCGATTTCACTCAAACTCGGAATATCTGAAATAACTTCGGTTGATTTATCAGTATTTCTCTGCTTAATTTCACTCTCAGCAGCAAAGCCAGGAAACGCTATCAGTAAACTCGGTAAAGCAACTGTTAGCAGCAAAAAATCTTTTTTCACGTTCTCTTTAACACCAAGTAAAAACTGTCACTACGTGATATTGTGGCTGTAATAGTAAATTTATGTCAAAAGACACGCTGTCATATTTCTACAACTCAAATTACCGACTTCTCTGAGAATCGACAATCTTATTGTTCACAAATGATTAAGTAGAGATATGTAGCAATACGCTTGGGTTAAGATCCCCCCGCTTGCGGCGACCCCCTTAAAAAGGGGGTAAAAGAGATATTAGCCCCCCTTTTTAAGGGGGTTGGGGGGATCTCCGAACTGCTCTATTTTGTAACAAAATTTGTAACAGCAACATTATTTGAGTTAGCACTCGTTTAGATTGGTGAGAAATCTCCGGGTAATCCCTGAATGAAAGAGTAATGTTGCTCAAAGATATACGAGATTATCAAATTCTATTTCTCGGCTTGTTCCTAGTGTTAGGAATCGGTACGCGAGATTGGACACTGCGACCAGAATTAATTGTAGTAGCGATCGCCACTTGTCTTGTAACTCAATGGATATTTTCATTAGTTACTAGCAAAGAACAAATCCTCAATCTTCGCAGCGCTTTAATTACATCTTTGGGACTGGGCTTATTATTGCGGGCTGATCACTGGACAACAATGGCAATAGCCGCAGCAATGGCGATCGCTAGCAAATTTATCTTTAAATTCGGCGATAAACATTTCTTCAATCCCGCCAATTTTGGCATCATATCTGCCTTGATTCTCACCCCCGATGCTTGGGTTTCACCGGGACAATGGGGTGAAGAGTGGTGGTATGGGCTATTATTTGTCGGGACTGGCGGCATGATTTTGCAGCGCATTGGTCGTTGGGACACCACAGCAGCATTTTTGGGTACTTACTCGCTACTGGAGGCGATTCGCAATCTCTGGCTGGGTTGGACTTGGGATGTTTACTGGCACCGATTGATGAGTGGGTCTTTGCTGCTGTTCGCTCTATTTATGATTACAGATCCGCGATCAATTCCTAATTCTCGAATTGGGCGGATAGTTTGGGCTATGTGCATCGCCGGATTAACTTTTATCCTGCGAAATTATTTCTTTGTTTCCACCGCAGTCTTCTGGGCACTGTTTGCTCTTGCACCATTGACCATTCTGTTAGATGTTCTCTGGTTGTCCCCGCGATTTTCTTGGCAAGAGGCAGATAAAGAGGCAGGAGAAGAAGTGCTTCTTGTACAGACGCGATTCATCGCGTCTCTAATTAAAAATGCAGAGGTATAAAATGAAGATTTTTCGACTTTTAACACCATTATTGTTGGCAATTGTAGCTGTTTTGTGCTTTGCACCCGCAGCTTGGGCATTTTGTGGATTTTATGTAGCCAAAGCTGATACAAAACTGTATAACAAAGCTTCTCAGGTAGTGCTAGCGCGACAAGGCGATCGCACTGTGATGACAATGGCAAACGACTTTCAAGGCGAAGTCAAAGATTTTGCCATAGTAATACCTGTGCCAACGGTGCTGCAAAAAGAGCAAGTTCGTGTGACCGAAGCGAAAATTATCGAACGCTTAGATGCTTTTAGTGCGCCGCGATTGGTAGAATATTTTGACTCAGATCCTTGCGCCTCAGCTTACAGCGATAACTTACCACAATCCGCACAAGCGCCAGCAGCAGGGAGAAATCAAGAAGCTGAGAAAAGGAGCGATCGCAGTTTGGGTGTGACAGTCGAAGCCCGTTTTAACGTCGGCGAATACGACATTTTAATCCTCAGTGCTAAAGAATCTGGCGGACTAGAAACTTGGCTTAAACGCAATGGCTACAAAATTCCCAGAGGTGCGAAACAGTTACTTCAGCCTTACATTCGTTCTTCCATGAAATTCTTTGTTGCTAAAGTCAACTTAGATAAATTCGAGGAATCTGGCTATCAGTTTCTCCGTCCGCTACAAATTTCTTACAAATCACCTAAATTCATGCTACCAATTCGTTTGGGCATGATTAATGCTACAAAAGAGCAAGATTTAATTGTCTACATCCTCTCGCCCCAAGGACAGACAGAAATTACTAACTACCGCACCGTGAAAATCCCCTCCGACGCAAACATTCCCTTATTTGTCAAAGATGAATTTAGTGAATTCTACAAATCCATGTTTCAAACTGCCTACACCAAAGAAAACAGGAAAGTTGGTTTTTTAGAATACGCTTGGGACATGGGTAGTTGCGATCCTTGTTCTGCCGATCCTCTAACCCCAGAGGAACTCAAGGAAGCAGGTGTATTTTGGTTAAATGATAATTCTCCAAATAATATGCCAGTACGCCCCGGCTTTCGTGGTTCCTTTGCCAGCAGTAACGTCTTCATCTCCCGGTTGCACGTCCGCTACACCCGCGACAAATTCCCCGAAGACTTGATGTTTCAACAAACTGCTAACAGTGAATCTTTCCAAGGGCGTTATGTTTTGCAACATCCCTTCCAAGGGGAAGTTAAATGTCAGGCGGGTAGAGAATATAAACGATCTTTACCCAAGCGTTTTGAACAAGAGGCGCAAACTCTGGCTAAACTAACCAACTGGAAAATCCAAGACATTCGTAACAAAATGAACCTGACTGTTGGTAATCTGACATATTCTTGGTGGGAAACTTTCTTGTCCTGGCTGGGATTAAATTGAGGAGGGTGGGGAGCGGGGACAAGGGGATGAGGAAAATTAGAGACTCATTCACCTTTGAACTCGGTTCATCGACCTTTGAACTCGGTTCATCGACCTTTGAACTCGGTTCATCGACCTTTGAACTCGGTTCATCCACCTCAAAGACTCGTTCATCCACCTTTGAACTCGGTTCATCCACCTTTGAACTCGGTTCATCCACCTTTGAACTCGGTTCATCCACCTTTGAACTCGGTTCATCGACCTTTGAACTCGGTTCATCCACCTTTGAACTCGGTTCATCGACCTTTGAACTCGGTTCATCCACCTTTGAACTCGTTCATCCACCTCAGTTAAAAGCTACGTCTTTCGTAAGGGTTTAGCATTGCTAAACCCCTACAGCGTGGTCTATTTACGATCATAAAGATAATTAATAAAAGCCTGAAACGAGCTATTTTCGTTAATTCAC
>Ga0209591_10002126_pt1 | contig 24070 bp, 20 predicted proteins | sample MAT01_FD_187207 | JGI IMG/M metagenome (GOLD analysis project Ga0209591, IMG submission 187207) | Freshwater microbial communities from Lake Fryxell liftoff mats and glacier meltwater in Antarctica - MAT-01 (SPAdes) (version 2) | ecosystem: Environmental > Aquatic > Freshwater > Ice > Liftoff... | reverse complement strand
CACCGGTTCCAGATCGTCGGGTGCCTCGAGACGACCGAGCGATCGCTTGATGGCGATCTCCCACCCCGACACGATGCTGACGAGCACCTGATTGTCACGATCGACGATCGCAGCGCGTGCGAGCGGCGACAGACGTGGGCTGTCCTCGAGCGCCCAGATCAGGGTGTGCGTGTCGAGCAGAAGGATCACTCACCGTTCCAAGCGGCGAGCTCGTCGTCGGGCAGCGCCGCATCGAAGTCGTCCGCCATCCGCACGCGCCCACGCCACTGGCCGAGCACACGCGGCGCTGCCGGTCGCCACGGCACGATGCGCGCGACCGGCGTGCCCGCCCGCGCGAGCACGACCTCCTCGCCATTCTCCACCTGCTCGACGAGCTGCGAGAGCGTCGTCTTGGCCTCGTGCATGTTGACGACCTTCACGGCTCGACTCTAGCTAACCTGGCTAACCCCGTCAAGCTCCAGCCGGTCGCCGGCTCCTGGTGCTGCTGTCTCCGGAGAGCCGGTTGCGCGGGGGCCGCGTGAGGAGCCACCCTCACCGCTCAACCGGCTCTTTCGGGAGCCGGTTTCTGCGTTTCGGACAGCTAGAACTGCTGAATCGCGCAGGCTTTTTGGCGGCCGACGCGGTGGGCTGTCAACCGCGTCGCGCGCCTGAATACGCCTCACCGCTCTCTCGCGCCCTTCGCGGGGAGAGAGACCCTCGGTGGTTAACAGGCCCGAGAGATCTCCGAGCGACCGCATCCTGCTCGTCGTTGTCGCGACTGTTAACCCGAGGGTCGCGACTGTTAACCCGAGGGTCGCGACTGTTAACCCGAGGGTCGCGACTGTTAACCCGCGGGTCGCGACTGTTAACCCGCGGGGCCGCCGTCCTCGATCAGCCGCGCCACATGGAGAACTTGCTTCCGGCCTTCGGGGAGGGCGACGACCAAGGCAGCGTCGCGGATCGTGTGGTCGCGACCCTCGAGCAGGCAACCCCGGAAGGGCCGCGCACGCTGGTGCGCCTCACCGTCCAGCAAGGGCTGCCCGGCCTCCAGCTCCACGACGTCGCCACCGGCCACCTCGTCGCGGCGACCGCCCGCACCACGCTCACCCTGCGCCTCTTGCCCGCGCCGCCCGCCCCCGCGCCAGCCCCAGAGCCGACCGAGCCCGACCGGTCCTACTGAACTATCGCGGATACCAGTAATACGCGGCGTGGGCGGTGACCTCGAGCGTACGAGACGATTCGCCGCCCAACGGCACGGCGTAGGAGGCGCCGGCGGCAGCACCGATGACGAGCCGGCGGCCGACGCGGTAGTCGAGGCCAAGGTCGGCCACGCCGACGGCGTCGAGCTGAAAGTCGGCGGTGCGGCCGGTCTGTGCCGAGGAGAGTAGAACGCCTCCGACGGTGACCACCGGCGCGCCCCGGTGACGCCCCTGGAGCCCAGCCGCGAGACGCAGTGTCGGAATCCAGCGGACGCCGAGACGGAAGGTGACGCCGCCGTCGAGCCGCACGGCCTGGGTGGCGACGGTGAACGGGCCCGTGCGCGATGGTTGGCCGGGCGCACCGAACGTGCCCTCGTCGAAGCTGGCCCGGCCCGCGAGCAAGGAGACCGCCAGATCGTATTGATAGCTATTCCGTGTCGCGAAGCTGGCTCGCGCGGCGATGCCGGCAGCGGGTCCGGTCCCAGCACGCCTGCTGGCGGTGTCACCCACGCTCAAGAACGCACCCAGCACGTGCGCGTGGACCGAGGCTTCGCGGCGATCGGCGCCGGCGCCGGAAGGCACCGCGACCACGGCGACCACGGCGAGCGCAGCGGCGCAGCGAGTCATCGCAACACGACCCGATCGACCGTGACCTTGCCGCGACCCTGGGGCTCGGCGACCACGAGGTCGAGCCGCTTGCCGAGGAGATCGCCCGAGCGGCGCACCACCACGATGCCTTGGCCCTGCCCGCCGGCCCGCACGACCCCGATGACGCCCGCGCCCGCGGCCTCCGCGGCGTCGCTCACGAAACGCACGACGCCGGCGTGATCGGCACTGCCATCCTTGATCTGAACACTGGCCAGCCGGTAAGGCGCCTTGTTGCGGTTCTCGATCCGGAACACGACGTAGGCGTCCTCGCCCAGGTAGATGACCTCGGTGGCCTCGACGACGACGTTGTCGTCGTTGCGCTCGATCGAGCCCAACTTGCGCACCTCCCGGCGTTGCAACAGCCGCGAGGCGATCAGGCCATCGGCGACCTTGGGCAACTCGGCGTCCATGGTCTTTTGCATCGTCGCGATCTTGGCCTCGAGCTCGGCGGTCCGAGCCGCGACCCCGGCTGCGATGCGTCGCTCCACCTCGGCCTCGACGTCGGCGCGCTTGAAGGTCACCTGCGTCATCGCCTGGTCGCGGGTGGGCGCGATGCGGAGGACGACCGAGACCTTGATGGTGTCAGTCGCCAGCGCGAGACTGGCTGGCTTGGCGTCAGCCTTGAGCGGGCGAATGGCGAGGCTGGTGGCGCCGATCGGCTTCACCTCATAGCTCGTCGTGTCGGAGGCCAGCGCCTTCTGGATCTTGTCGGGCAGGTACAGCACGGTCACGTAGTCGGGGTGGACCATGATCTCGTACGAGCCGCCCTCGTCGACGAGGATCGTGCGGGCCTGCGCCGACTCCTGCGCTGCCAGCGGGCGCGACTGGAGCAGCACGGCGGTGAGGGTGGCGAACGCGACCAGGCTGACGACGACGGCGCGCGCTGACTTCATGTGGACTCCATCTGATCTCTATCGACCCGGCCTGGGTAGCGGTTGCGGGTCACGTTACTTCGGGAGCTCGATGTCGTGAATCGTCGACGCGCTCCCCGAGCCGGCCGAGCCGGTCGAGCCGGTCCCGTGCGTCCCGCGACGACGGGCGTCGAGGGGGACGCCGGCATCGACCAGCGGCGCCCCCGCTTCGACGAGCGGCGCGGCCTCCGAGGTCGCGGCGTCGCCCGCTGCGGCGTCCACCGGGTCCGCACCGCCGTCGGTGGTGACGATCGGCGGGCCCGCGCTCGGTGCGCTCGCCGGCTGTGAGCCCCCGCTCGATGCCACCACGACCACCACGACCGCAAGGGCAATGACGATGGCCGCCACCGCCGCGAGCAGCCCGGTTCGACGCGCCGGACCACTCTCGACCGCGCTCGTCGCGAGAACCGACGATGGCGGCGCGCCCGGGACGACGTGGCCCGGCACGGTCGATGGCGGTGGCGGCGCGGCCGTGCGGGTGTCCGCGGCCATGGCGGCGGCCTGCGCGGGCGACCACGCGGTCGGCGGCGTCGAGAACACCGGCGTGGCGGCGGCCGGCGCCGGACGACTGCGCTGGCCGGTGCGCACGGGCGCCTTGTGTGGGAAGCGTTCGATCAGCAGATGCTCGAGCTCGCGGCGCCCGTCGCGCGGCGCGTGTTGGCACTGCAGCAGGTCGTCGACCGCATCTTCGGCCGTCGCGTACCGCTGCCCCGGCTCGCGCGCGAGCAGCTTCATGACCACGGCTTCCAGATCCATGGGCACGTCGGGCACCAGCGTCCGCGGCGGCGCCACCGTGCCAAACAGCACCCGAGCCAGCGTCTCGGTGGTCGTGCCCGACGCAAACAGGTACTGCCCCGTCAGCATCTGCCACAGCATCACGCCCACGGCGAACAGGTCGCTGCGACCGTCGAGCGGTGACCCGTTGATCTGCTCGGGGCTCATGTACGCGGGCTTGCCCTTGATCACCATCGACGCGCTGGCCGCCGTCGCCGCGCGCGCCTTCGCGATCCCGAAGTCACTGACCTTCACCGCGCCCGACCACGAACAAAGCACGTTGTGCGGAGAGACATCGCGATGCACCAGCCCGCGCACGCCATCGGCGCCGACCGGTAGATCGTGGGCATATCCCAGCCCGCGCAGCACCTCGGCAATCGTGTAGATGACGATGGAGTACGGCAGTCGACCCGAATCGATGATGTCGTTCAGGTCGCGGCCCTCGACCAGCTCCATCACCAGGTACAGGCGGCCTTCGACGTCACGGTCGAAGTCCAGCACCGAGACGATGTTCGCGTGCTGCATCCGCGACGACAGCTTGGCTTCCGCCACGAACATCTCGCTGAACGCCGGGTTCCTCGACGCATCCGGCAGCACGCGCTTGATCGCGACCGGCCGCTGAAAGCCCTCGGCGCCCACGGTGTGGCCCTTGAAGACCTCGGCCATCCCACCCATTCCCAGCGGCGCGTCCAGTACGTACTTGCCCAGCCGGACGCCCGTTCCCGATTCTTCCGGGCCCCGTGACTGCGCTCCCATGGAAGGCTCGACAGTATCAGATCCGTGCAAAGCCAGCGACAGTAGGTCTGGTTGTCTGACCGCAACGATCGCGATTCGACCCGCGAGCCGGCGGCAGCGCCGGCGCCATCATCCCGAAAACGCAAAGAGATCAGCGGGTTTCCCCTCTGATCTCTTTGGCGTCCAAGACTAAGGCACCAGGGACGACTGGCGGAGCGGACGGGACTCGAACCCGCGGCCTCCGGCGTGACAGGCCGGCGTTATAACCGACTTAACTACCGCTCCAGAAAGTGATGCTAGTTTTCAAGCTCGTAGGCGGAACAGGGTTCGAACCTGCGACCAATGCCGTGTAAAGGCACCGCTCTTCCGCTGAGCTATCCGCCCGCGTCGCGGCGAGAGGTGGCGAGGTTCTAGACGAGCCTCATCGCGGTGTCAACACTGCGGCACAGGATCGACATGGTTCGTGTCGAATGTCGATCGGAGCCGGCCACGACCGCGTCCAGCGCCGCGGAATCGCAGGTCGCCGTCACTCGATTGGCCGCGTGCCGATCGACGCGCTGGGCGAAAACACGGTGGTCGTGCCGATCACCGGCGGCATGGTGGGGCCGGTGTTGATGCGGATGCGGCCGGCCGCAGCACCGCCACCGCCGGTGCCGTCGACCATCCCGTTGCCCTGGCTTGGCAGCGTGGTGGTGATCGTGTCCGACTCCTTACCGCCCTTGCCGCCGCGGCCGTTGTTCATGCCACCGCCATCGCCAGCGCCCCCGTCGGCGCGCATCGAGCCCCGGTTTCCGACCTCGCCCGCGTTGGCGGTCCGACCAGCCCCGCCGCCGCCGCCGTTGGCGGTGACGTGGGCGGTGTCTCCGATGGTCACCGCCGGCGCCTCGAGGAGGAGGCCGCCGCCCGCGCCGCCCCCGCCGCCGCCGTAGTCGTCCACCGAGCCCTCGCCGCCGCGACCGCCGGCGTAGAGGTCCGCGGTGCCGGCGACGCCGATCGACGCCAGCGACGTGAGCTGGATCGCGCCGCCCGCGCCGCCGCCCACAACCCCGCCTGCGCCGCCGCTGGTGGTCGTGTAGGCGCCGCGTCCGCCGCCGCCGCCGCCCTGCAGCGGGATGAGCGTCGGCCCCGCGCAGTTGAGGATGGACACGGCCGTACCGCCCTCCAGCACCGCGTTGTCGCCGCCGTTGGCGCCCATGGTGCCGAAGCCGCCGCCGGCGCCGCCGGTCTCGTCGGCGGTGCTGGAATACTCGCCGTTGCCGCCGGGCGCGCAACCGGTCGCAACCGCCGTGCGGGTCGCGCCGGTGCCGCCGCCTGGGCCCGCGCACTCGCGACAGTCGAGGCCGAGGCTGTGGCCGGCGCCGGCGTCGACCGCGCCGCGGATACTGATCGCGCCGCGCGACAGCACGATCGCGGCGCGCACGCCGACGAACCGCATCGTGCCGTGCATCGGCAAGGACGCGCCGGCGTCGACGGTGACGGCGGCGACCGACCACACCGCGAGGCCGGGGCGGCCGGCGGCCTGCTCGGCGCGGCGGAAGCCGATGCCGGCGATGAGGCCGTCACCCGCCGCGCGCACCGGGATCGGCGGCAGGCCGAGGTTGGTGAGGTCGTAGTTGTCGATCGAGCCGTCCGCGCTGTCGAACAAGAACAGCCGTCCCAGCGGGACCTGGAGCGCCGCCGTCACGCCGTCGAGGTCGGCCAGGGTCGCGCCGTTGGACGGCGACAGTTGCTTGCAGTGGGGTGCCGGCGCGACCGCGCAGCCCTGGGCGCACACCTCGGTGCTCGGCACGTTGGCGTTGCAGGTGGTGAGGATCATGCCGGTGCTGTCGCAGCTCGGCATGCACACCGGCACCGCGTCGATGGCGGCGTCGATGGGCAGCGGCGTGGCGTCGAGGTCGGCGGCGTCGAGCTCGGACGCGTCGACGGGGAGCGGGGACGCGTCGATCTGCGGATCGTCGTCGCCGAGACCGCCGCCGGGGGTGAACGAGCACGCAGCCAGTACCGTGAGCACGACAAGCGAAGCGCAGCGCATCGCTCGACGCTATCACGCGAGGCGACGGGCTTATCGTGACCGTCGTCCCGCTGGCCGCTTGCGAGGCGCCGTGCGAGCCGGACGGGCCGGGCGGGCGGTGGTGGCCTTGCGGGCCGGCGCGGTCGGCTTGGGCGCGGCCTTGGTCTCGAGCTTGTCGAGGCGCTCGCGCAAGATCGCCGACGACGAGCGCAGCGTGGCGAGATCGTCGCGCAGGCGCGTCAGCTCCTCGCCCGGCCGGTTGCCGTCTTGGAGGTCGCGCGTGAGCTCGCGCCCGCGCCGACGGAGTCGACCGTCGAGCTCGCGCTGGATCATGCGATCGATGGCCGGCAGCGCGGCGCGGTCGCCCCAGGTGCCGAGCGCCTCGAGCGCGGCCGACTGGACCCGGAAGTCGGGATCCGACAGCAGCTCTTCGACGCGCTCACGGGCCCGCACCGCGTCGCGATCGCGACGGCCCTTGCACAGCGACGCCAGCGCGGTGAGCGCGGCGCGGCGGCCCTGCGAGGCGTGGCCCCAGCCGGCCCCGGCGATGAGCAGGTCGGTCGCGCTGTCGTCGCGCGCCTCGGCGAGGCCGCGATACGCGTGCTGGCGGATCACGTCGGTGTACGACTCGCGGGTCGCGGCCTGGCGCAGCAGCGCCGGCGCCTGCGGGGCGCGCACCTTGCCCAGCGCGAGGCAGGCCTCGGCCTCGACGAAGTAGCTGGCATCGCCGCGCTCGACCAGATCCGCTAGCACCGCGGCCACCTGGGCGTCGTGGCGGAACTCGGCGAGCGCGCGCACGATGGCCCGGCGCGCCCGCGGGTTGGTCTCGCTGGCGACCGCGCGGATCAGCGCGTCGCGCGCGGCCTCGGTGCGGATCACGCCGAGCGCGGCGGCGGCCCAGCCGCGCACCGCCCAGAACGGATCGTCGCCCAGCGCCTCGACGAGCGCACGCAGCGCGAGCGGCCCGCCCTTGCTGCCCAGCGCGCGTGCCGCGTAGCCGCGATCGATCGCGAGCCGCGCGCCCGCCAGCTCGGCAGCCCACCAGCGCAGGCTCTTGTCGGTGTCGTAGGCGGCCAAGATGGTGCGGCCGGGATCGAGGACGAACTCGGTCGGCTCGCGGTCGACCGGGAAGTAGAAGACCTGGTGGGCCTCGGCGATCTCGAGGTCGCGCACGACGTGCTGGTTGCCGACTCGTAGCTCGACCTTGGCGTGGAGCCGAAACAGCGGCGTCTTGCCCTCGACCTTCTGGGTCTGCTCGACGCGCAGCTCGGCGAGCTTGGCGTCGGGGTCCCAGCTCATCGCGACCTTGAGCTCGGGGTGACCCGCGCCGTCGATGACCCACTGGCTGAAGAACCAGTCGAGCACGCGGCCGGTGGCGTCCTCGACGGCGCGCGCCAGATCGCGGGTCTCGACGGCGCCGTGGCGATGCTTGCCGAGGTAGTGGCGCAGCGACTTCCCGTAGTCCTCGTCGCCGAGCTCCTGCCGCAGCATGTGCAGCACGCGCCCGCCCTTCTCGTACAGGTGGTGATCGAAGATGTCGATCGGCTCGTCGTAGAGCTTGGTCGCGATGGTGCGGCGGTAGCGGCCGCCATCCTCGCCGAAGTACGACTCGGCCCACTCGTCAAGCTCGAGGTCGGCGGCGTCGCGGCCCTCGTGGGCCTCGCGCCAGACGTACTCGGCGTAGGTCGCGAAGCCTTCGTTCAACCAGCCCTCGCCCCAGTCGCGGCAGGTCACCAGATCGCCGAACCACTGGTGGGCCAGCTCGTGGGCGACCAGCGAGTCGACGTCGTGGTCGAGGGCGGCCCGCTCGTCGAGGAGGACGGTGTCGGTGAGCGTGGTCGCGCTGGTGTTCTCCATGCCGCCGAAGATGAAATCGGCGACAAATACCTGGGCGTAGCGCGGGAACGGATAGTCCACGCCGAACTTGTGCGAGAACAGCTCGAGCATGAGCGGCGTGCGGCCCAGCGTGCGCTGGGCATCGGCCTCGCGCCCGCGCACCGCGTGGTAGGTCACCGGCAGGTCGCGCCAGCGATCCTCGACGGTGCCCAGCTCGCCGGCGGCCAGCGTGATGAGATAACAGGCGTGGGGCTCGTCGAGCCGCCAGTGCAGGACGCGCCGCTCGCCGACGGTGCGATCGTCGAGCAGCACGCCGTTGGAGATCGCGTACCAGCGGGCCGGCACGTCGGCGATGACCTCGCTGGTCGCCTTCTCGTGGGGCGCGTCGACGCACGGGAACCAGTAGCGCGAGTCCTCGTCCTGGCCCTGGGTCCAGGCCATGAGCGGCTTGTCGGGATAGCCGGCGTCGGGGCCGGTGAAGTACAGGCCACGCCGCGGCCGCGCGCGGTAGTCGAGCTCGAGGGTGAACCGCTCGCCGGCCAGGCGCGGGCTGCCCAGCTCGATCCGCACCTCGCGGCCGTCGTTGACGAAGGCGCGTGCGGTCTTGCCTTCGCGGACCGCGGTGATGTCGAGCTCGACGGCGTCGAGCCGCACCCGGTGCAGCTCCGTCGCGATCACGGTCGCGGTGATCGTCGCGGTGCCGCGCAGCGAGCGGGTCTCGGGTTCGAGCGTGACGGCGAGCTGGTAGTGCTCGACGTCGATCGGCCGGTCGGGGGCGTAGCGAGAACGGGTGCCTGGAAGCGCGAACTCGCGGCTCATGGCCGCGACGGTCGCACGCGACGCCGGCCTTCGACAAGCTACTGGCCGGGCGCGGCAACGACCGGACCCGGGGCCGCATCGGCGCTAGTCGGTCGCGCGCGTCGGCAGCGCGTCCCAGAAGTCGCAGGTGGCCGCGGCCAGGCCTTCGCCGAGGCCCGGCGTGACGTCGAGGATGGCGTGCTGGTCGCGGGCCAGGTCGTAGCGCGGCCAGGCCAAGGCCGGCGTCGTCGGATCGCCGGTGCGCGCGAAGGCGCCCCAGGCGTCCATCATCGTCCACGACAGCGGGCGCTCGTCGTCGGTGATGCCGAAGCCGAGCGAGACGTTGCCGAACACGAAGAACAGGTCGATCGAGTGGGTCGCGCCGAGCTCGTGGACCCGCGGATCGGCCAGCGGATGCGTGAACTGGTAGAGGAAGACCGGCACCCCGCGGGCGGCCAGCGTGCGCGCCACCCGCCGAGCCTGACACCCGAACACGCCGTCGTTGATGATCGCGTCGAGCGACGCCTTGGGATCGGGGCGCTGATAGCGCGCGAGCACCGGCTCGACCGCGCCGGTGCCGAACGACGTGCCGACGAAGTCGACCAGGTCGGCAGTGGTGACCTCGTCGAAGCCCCGGACGTGCAGCGTGCCCTCGTCGCGGTTGGCGCCGATGAGCAGCGGCACCGCGAGCGCCGTGCCGGCCCGCATCGCGGCCAGCGGACGCGCCGGCAGCTCGACGCCGTCGACGACCGGGCCCCACGACGCGCCCGGCTGCAAGATCGAGCCGCGCTTCATCGGCAGCGCGTGGACCAGCGCCTCGGCCGGCTGGCCGCGCAGGCAGGGCAGCGGATCGGGCTCGGTGCAGCCGAGCGCAGCCGCGAGGGCGTCGCCTTGGGCTTGGGCGACGGCGGGCTCGAAGTAGAGCGCATCGTCGCAGGCGCCGCGCTGCATGATCGCGCCGGCGTAGAGCCCGCGGCTCGACGGCGACGCCAGCTGCGCGCACACGCTCCACGCGCCAGCCGACTCGCCGAAGATCGTGACCCGCGCCGGATCGCCACCGAAGGCCGCGGCGTTGCGCTGGACCCAGGTCAGCGCGGCGCGCTGATCGAGGAGCGCGATCGACGGCGAGGTCGCCCGGCCCAGCTCGCCGGCCAGCGCGCGATGCGAGAGCCAGCCCAACGGCCCGAGCCGGTAGTTGATCGTCACGACGATCGCGCCAGTGCGCGCCGCCAGCCCCGCGCCGTCGTACAGATCGTCGTTGCCGCTGCCCTGGTAGAAGGCGCCGCCGTGGATCCACACCAGGACCGGCGCGGCCGACGCTGCCACCGGCGGGGCCCACACGTTGAGCACGAGGCAGTCTTCCGACTCGGGCGCGCGCTGGTCACCGTCGAGCTGGAGGCACGCGTTGCCACGCCGGGTGGCGTCGCGCGGGCTCGACCACGGCGCGACCGGAGCCGGGGCTCGCCAGCGCAGGTCGCCGACCGGCGGCGCCGCGAACGGGATGCCGAGGAACTCGCGCACACCAACGCGGGCTTGCCCGACGACCACGCCGGCGTCGGTGGCGATGGTGGTGGAGCTCGACGCGCGCGGCGCCACGGTGTGGCAGGACGCCACGATCACGATCCAGGCACAGCTCATCGCGGCGCAGACACCTCCCCGGCCTCATCGGTTGCCTCCGGAAAGCTGGTCGGGCGGCCCGTGATAGGCTGCGCGCCGATGCCGGTCGACGACCTGCGCTCTGGGACCTGGGTCACCTACGTCGGCGGCCGGGCGGCCGGGCTGCGCCTGCGACGCTGTCGCGTCGAGGTCACCGCCGGCGCTGACGCCGGGCTGGTCCGCGATCTCGAGGCGCCGGTCATCCGCATCGGCGCCCGCCGCGGCAACGACGTGCAGCTGTCGGACGCCAAGGTGTCCGGGCTTCATTGCGAGATCCGACTCGACGATCGCGGCTATCGCCTGCGCGACCTCGACTCGACCAACGGGACGTTCGTCGCCGGCATCCGCATCAACGACGTCTACATCCAGCCGGGCGCGCAGATCTCGGTGGGCGGCACCCGCATCCGCTTCGAGCCGCTCGGTGAGTCGGTCGAGCTCGAGATCTCCGAGCGCGACCGCCTGGGCGGCATGCTCGGTCGCTCGGTGAAGATGCGCGAGCTGTTCGCCCGGCTGCAAAAGCTCGCCGCCTCCGACACGACGGTGCTCATCACCGGCGAGACCGGCACCGGTAAGGAGCTGGCCGCCGAGTGCGTCCACGATCTGTCACCGCGGGCCCACGGACCGTTCGTCGTCCTCGACTGCGGCTCGATCCCGCCCACGCTCATCGAGAGCGAGCTGTTCGGCCACGAGCGCGGCGCGTTCACCGGCGCGACCGCGAGCTACGCCGGCGCCTTCGAGCGCGCCCACGGCGGCACCGTCTTTCTCGACGAGATCGGCGAGCTGCCCCTGGCGATGCAGCCCAAGCTGCTGCGCGTCCTCGAGGCCAAAGAGGTTCGCCGGGTCGGCGGCCAGAAGATCATCCCGGTCGACCTCCGCATCGTCGCCGCGACCAACCGCGACCTCGGCGTCGAGGTCAACCGCGGCCGCTTCCGCGAGGATCTGTTCTACCGGCTCGCGGTCGCGCGCATCGTGGTGCCGCCGCTACGCGAGCGCAAAGAAGACATCCCGCTGCTCATCGAGGGCATCCTCACGACGACGCCGGGCGGCGAAGGCGCGTACATCGCGCCCGAGACCGTCGACCTGATGATGAAGCACGACTGGCCGGGCAACGTGCGCGAGCTACGCAACGTCATCGAGCGCGCCGTGCTCTTGGCCGAGCCGCCCGAGAACGAGGCCCAGCTGCGCCGCGTCCCCGCGCCGATGCCGGCGCCCCGCATCGACGCCACGCCGTCGACGACCGCGTCCTCGCCCGACGCCACCATGACGGTGCCGGTCGACATCGCGACGCCGTTCAAGACCGCCAAGGGCAACGTGGTCTCGGAGTTCGAGCGGCGCTACATCTCCAAGCTGCTCGCCTATCACGACGGCAACATCTCGGCGGCCGCGCGCGCCGCCGGCATCGACCGCATGTCGATCCACAAGATGCTGCACCGCCTCGGCCTGGCCAACCCGGGTCGCGACGACGGCCCCGCCTTCGACGTCAGCGACAGCGACCGCGACGACGAGCCATAGCGCTCACTCGGCCTCGGCTCCGCGCTCGACGGCCCCGATCGCGCCGCACGCCACGGCCTTGCCGGGCTTGCCCTGCTTGTCGGCGTGCAACACCAGCGCGTGGCCGATGACGGTGGCCGCGCCCTCGAGCGGCAGCGCCAGGTCATCGCTGTCGACGTCGGTCGTCGTGCCCTTGCTGGCGTCGAAGCCGACGGTGGCGCCCGCGGTCTCGGCCCAGATCGCGCCGGCCTTGGTCGCGTTCTTCCCGCACGTCGCCGCGGCGTGGACCACGAGGTGGTAGGCGCCCGGCTTGAGCCCGTCGAGCGCGACGGTGACCCGGGTGTTCTCGCCCTCGGTCTGGGTGAACGTGACGGCGGTGCCTGACAGCTTCACGCCCTTCACCGGCACCAGGGTCGCGGTGGCCTGCCACTGCGCAGGCGGCGGCGCCTCGACCACCGGCTCGTCGACCGGCTCGACCTCGCCACCGTCGTCGTGGTCGACCGGCGCGGGCGCGACCGGCTCGGCGGCCGGCTTCGACTTGGAACCACCGCAGCTGGCGGCGAGGAGACACGACAGGAGGAGCAAGTTGAGCTTCACGCGGCGGCTCGAGCGCACACGCCATGCCAGGCGACAAGGCCGCGGAAGGTCCTCGGTCCGCGTGGCGCGGGGTTGCGAGATGCAAGAGCCGGCTTGCGTCTTGCCACGATCGCCGCTCCGCGCGCGTGGGTTGTCGCGCCGCTGTCGCCGGCACACCCCGTGCAATCGGTCCGCGCGTCTTGGTGATCGGCGCTCGGCGGCCGGTCGCGGCGCATGCGATCCTCTCTGCTTCTCGGTTCGCGTACGTTGCGACCTTCCGCCGCCGGGCGTCGGTACACCGCCAAGCTGCGACCCGGCGGCTACGAGATCAGCTGGTAGCTCAGCTTGACGACCATCGCGAGGGAGACCGCGACCGCGGCGACCCGCACGACGGTGCCGCCCTTCGACAGCACGATCTGCGCGCCGATCAGCGCGCCCACGAACTGCCCCGCGGCCATCGGCAGCGAGATCGCCCACAGCACGCGGCCGTGCGACGCGAACCACGCCACCGACGCCAGGTTCGACGCGAAGTTGATGACCTTGGCGTTGGCGGTCGCGTCCTCGGGCGGCTCGGCCAAAAGCCACATGAACCCGACGATGAGCAGCGTGCCAGTGCCCGGTCCGAAGAAGCCGTCGTAGGCGCCGATCAGCAGCGCGATGCCCGACGCCACGCGCAGCGGATGACGCGGCGGATGAGCGCCCCGCGGTCGGGGCAGGAGCACCAGCACCGCCGCCACGCACAGGAGCCCGATGATCACCGGCTGCAGCGCGTCGTCGTCGAGCTGCGAGACCAGCGCGGCACCGGCCAGCGCGCCCGCGAAGCCGAAGACGAACGACGGGACGCTCCGCCGCACCCCGAGCTTGCCGGCGCGCGCGAAGCGCCAGGTCGCGGCGCCCGAGCCGAACACCGACTGGCCCTTGTTGGTGCCGAGCGCGAGCGGCCAGGGCAAGCCTGCGGTGGCCAGCGCCGGCAAGGTCAGGAGCCCGCCACCACCGGCGATCGCGTCGACGCAGCCCGCGATCAGCGCCACGCCGACCAGCGCGCCCGTGGTCGCGATGCTGACGTCCATCGCCGCGGACTGTACACCGCGCCTGCTACTGTCCGCCGCGATGGCCACCGCCGACGATGAGCTGGGTCCAGTCCCCGAGGTCATCGCGGCGGCCTACGACGCCGAGCGCTTCCGCGGCGACGGTCATCGGCTCATCGATCGGGTCGCCGATCGACTGGCGGCCGCGGTCGGGCGCGACGACGCGCCGGTCCTACCGTGGCTGCCTCACGACGCCGGCCTCGCGGCCTGGCCGAGCGACTTTCCCGAGGAGCCGGCCGACGAGCTGGTCGACCTCCTCGACCGCACCATGGCGGGCTCGATCCGGCTGCATCACCCGCGCTACCTGGGCCATCAGGTGCCGCCGCCGCTGCCCGGCGCCGCCCTCGCCGACAGCGTCGCCGCGATCCTCAACAACGGCATGGCGGTCTACGAGATGGGCGGCGCGTCGACTCCCCACGAGCTCGCGGTCACCGGCTGGATGACGCGTACCCTTGGCATGCCGGCGGGCGCCGGCGGCCTGCTCACCTCGGGCGGCTCGCTCGGCAACCTCACCGCGCTGCTGGCCGCGCGCCAGGCTCGCGCCGGTCGCGACCTGTGGACCGAGGGCAACCACGCCGGCCCGGCGCTCGCGGTGCTGGTCGCCGGCACGGCGCACTACTCGATCGATCGCGCGGTGCGGGCGTTGGGCTGGGGCGCCGGCGGCGCGATCGCGGTCGCCGTCGACGATCAGCACCGCCTGCGCGCCGACGATCTGGCGCGCGCGCTCCAGACCGCGACCGCGGCCGGCCGCCACACCATCGCGGTGGTCGGCTCGGCCGGGTCGACCGCGACCGGCGCGTTCGACCCGCTCGACGACCTGGCCGACTTCTGCGCGACCCACGCGCTGTGGCTGCATGTCGACGGCGCGCACGGCGCTGCCGCGGCGCTGTCGCCCCGTCACGCCCACCTGGTGCGGGGCATCGAGCGCGCCGACTCGGTGGTGTGGGACGCCCACAAGCTGCTCGCGATGCCGGCGCTGTGTACTGCGGTGCTCTATCGCGACGCCGAGCATGCCTATGGCGCGTTCGCCCAGGAGGCGTCGTACCTGTTCGCGCGTGAGCGTCAGTGGTGGAACCTCGGGCTGCGCACCGTCGAGTGTACGAAGCGCATGATGAGCACGATCCTCTACGCCAGCCTGCGGGCTTACGGCGTCGGCTTTTTCCGCGCCTACGTCGAGCGCGTGTTCGCGCTGGGCGCCGCGCTGGCGACCCGGGTCACCGCCGCGCCCGACTTCGAGCTGGCGCTCGCGCCCGACGCCAACATCGTCTGTTTCCGCTACCGCCCGGCCGCCGGCCCCTCGACCGACGCCGAGGTCGACGCCCTCCAGGTCGCCGTGCGCACCCGCTGCCGCAACGCCGGCCGCTACTACTTCGTCGACACCCAGCTCACCGGCCGCCGCTGGCTCCGCTGCGCCCTCATGAACCCGCTCACCACCGCCGCCGACCTCGACGGCCTCCTCGACGAGATCCGCGCCTCGACGCCGGGCTAGGGCGACTGGGGCTTGGCGGGGGCGGCCAGGTCGACGCGGCGGAGCTTGGCGGATTGCAGGCGGGCGAGGAAGCGCTTGCGCGAGCTCGACGACGGGCCGCGGTAATGGAAGTGGGGCCCGGCGGCGACGGTGGCGAGCGGGTCGAGCGGGCCGAGGCCGCTGGCGGCCAGCCAGCCCTCGACCTTGTCGGTGAGGGCGGCGTCCTCGGACAGCCAGACCAGCGTCTTGTGCTGCGTGAGCCGCCACGTCGACATCGGCGCGCGCAGGTAGATCGCGACGTCGACGTGCCCGCTGGTGAGGACGTCGTCCTCGAAGTCGTCGAGGAACCGCACCGCGCGCCGCACGTCACGCAGCGGCGGCGACAGCCACACCTGTGGGGCCGGGGCGTCCTCCAGGTGCTCGGCGACCACGACCTCGATGTTGTCGGCCGACGGCAGCCGCTCGAGCACGTCGAAGAATCGCTCGCGGGCGTCGGCACCGGCGGCCACCACCTCGATCACGTGCGTGGGGTCGCGCATCGTCCGCAGGTACCCGGCCGCGACCGCACCACGGGCCCGCTCGCCGAGCGCCGGTACGATGCCGGCCGGAAACTCGAACTGCGACAGCCCGGCGGGAGCCGCGCCCGACACCACCACGCCGCGGCCCACCGACTCGCCGAGCGGCACTTCGCCAGCCGGCAACGGCGCCGCCGCCACGGGCCACACCCGCTTGCCGCGCCCCAGCCGCGCCGCCACCGCGGCGATCGCTTCGCCGAGATGCTCGCCGCTCGCCGAGGCCAGCGTGACATCGGTGCCGTCGGCCAGCGCGATCCGGTACCAGCGCGGGCTCACCGCGCCCCCGAGCTGCCGGCGCGCATCCTCACGACGACGACGGTCAGGTGGTTGGAGATGAGGCCGCCGCGCGCGCTGCCGTCAGCGACGGTGTCGTCGCTGCCCACCGCCGCCCAGCTGGTGTCGATCGGCGCGTCGAGCGACAAGAACAGCCCCGTCGAGCCGGTCGCGCCCAAGACCGTGCCCTGCAGGGTCGCGTCGGGATAGATCACCGAGCCCTCCGACGGCGTCACGGTCACCCCCGGCAACAGGTGGTTGTCGACGTCGACCACCAAGCCCAGCACGATGCCGGCGATCGGGAAGATGCCGTCGAAGTCGAACTCGCGATCGGCCAGCGCGAGCAGGTCGTTGATCTGCGAGCTCTCGAGGCGGTAACCGGTCATCGGCAGCGACGCCGACGGTAGCACCGTCGCGACCTGACAGGACGCCACCGGCGTCGACAGCGCCTCGCCCTCGCGCACGCGCAAGCAGCGCAGGCCCTCGATCGGCCCCGCCACGGTCGCGACCCAGCGCGGCTCGGCGGCGCCGGCGATCGGCTCGAGTTCGACGAGCTCGCTGCGGGGCAGGCGGGTCAGGCCGTCGTCGCCGACGATCGGGGTGCCGAAGCTGACCTCGAGGTCGGCGGCCTCGGCCGTGTTGACCGAGCGACCCGCGCCCGGCACCAGCACGGTCGCGTTGACCGTGACCGCGCGGGTGCGGCAAGCCTCGGTGTCGAGCTGATCGAGATCGGGACAGCCCAGCTCGAGCGACGCCACCTCGCTGTCACCGACCGAAAAGTAGATCTCGCCGCCGACCGCGGGCACCGGATCGACCAGCGCGTCGAGCTTGGGCAGGCCGCGCTCGTCGAACTCGGGATCGGTCGGACAGCGCGGCGCATCGACCGGACGATCGGCCAGCTCGTCGACGGTCCAGACCTGGAGCTGGATGCGCACCATCCGGTTGGGGATCTGCGTCCCCGACGGGATCGCGAGGTCGCCGAGGCCACACAGATCGCCGCCGGCCGGCAGGTCGAAGCACTCGCTGTAGAACACGCGGGTCGCGTCCTCGGCATCGACGACGCGGAGCCGCACCCGGGCGTCGCAGCTCACCGGGAGGTCCTTGCAGGAGACCGCGGTGGTGTCGGTGGGATCGAGGTTGCAGTTCTGGCGAGCCAGCGACGTGCTCCACCCCAGCCGTAGCGTGAACGCGGCGGGATCGCCGCAGCCGACGACCAGCGCCGATGCCAGCATCGCGAGCCCGACCCCGCGCATCACTCGACCTCGATCGATGGCATGAACGTGCTCGAGCCGGCGTCGCGGGTGACGAGCGCGGCGACCACCGCGACCACGACCGCGGTCGCGCCCACGCCGAAGCTGACCTTGGCCCACCGCGCCTCGTACCAGGGCGGCACCGGCGTGGCTGGCACGAAGGGCCCCAGGCCAGCGCCGGGCGGCGGCTTCACCAGTCCAGGCGCGATGGGCCGCAGCGGCCGCAGCACCGCGCCCAGATCGTCGTCGACGGGCCGGGCCGGGCCCAGGCCTCCGCGCGCGGTGTACAGGCGACTCGAGAGCGCGCCGTTGCCGTCGGCGATCAGCACGATCGCGTCGGTGGTTCCGGACAGCTCGAGGAGCGCGACCAGCGCCTGGACCCGGGCGCCGTCGGTGGCGGCGGCGACCAACCGATCGCGCGCCCGCGCGGCCCGCACGCCGACCGGCGCCAGCACCGAGATCAGATCGAGCCGCACGGTCTGACCGGCCGCGGCCTCGATGCGTCGACCGCTGCCGAGGATGGTGTCGCCGCGCGCGGTCACGATGTGGGGGCCGGGCGCGACCTGGGTCGCCAGCGGCTCGGCGCCGACCACCACGCCGTCGATCAGGATCTCGCTCGCGCCGGGCGCCGCGACCATCACCAAGCCGGTCGCGGTCGGCGGCACCGCGGCCTTGGCGAACGCCTCGAGCACCTCGGGCGGATAGCGGGCCGGGTCGAGGGTGCGGCCGGGATCGAGCCGATGCACCAGCCCCAGCGCGGGCCCGGCCGCGGCCAAGTCGGCGTCGCCGGCGAGCGCCATCGCCTCGACGAACACCAGATCGGCGAGCAGCGCGCGGACCGATGGACGATCGGCGTCGCCGGCGATGGCGTCCTGGGCGGCGCGGGCCAGCGCCGCCGCCTCGCCGTGGGAGAACCGAGCCAGGCGATCGCGGGCCCCGGCCAGCGTCGCGGTGGCCGTGATCCGCGCCGCATCGTCGACGGGTGTCGGCACGCTCAGCGCCGCGATGACCGCGGCCGAGCCGGGCCGCAGCGTGGGATCGGGCACCAGCGCGCGGGTCAGCCGCGCGGCGATCAGCGCCCCGGCGCCGCCGGTGGCGTCGACGACGAGCACCGGTCGTTCCTCGGCCCACGCCGGCCTCACCGCCGAGAGCGCGAGCAAAGCCGGGAGGAAACCGAGCGCCAGGCGGGCGCGCATGGCGCTACTATAGGGCATTCGGGTCCTGTCGACCGTCTCATCCTTCCGCCGACCACCCTCCCGCCGCAGATGTCCGAGGTCCCCGAGAAAAGCTTGGAGCGCTACGACGTGCTCGATCGCATCGCGGTCGGCGGCATGGCGGAGGTGTTCCTCGCCAAGGCCTACGGGGCCCACGGGTTCGAAAAGACGCTCGCGATCAAGCGCATCTTGCCCGAGCTGGCCCGCGATCCCGAGTTCGAGGATCGGTTCATCGCCGAGGCCAAGGTCGCGGTCCAGCTGTCGCACACCAACGTCGTGCAGGTCTTCGACTTCGGTCGCTTCGCGGGCTCGCTGTTCATCGCGATGGAGTACGTCGACGGCCTCGACCTGGCCGCGCTGCTGCGGCGCTTGAAAGATCGTGGCACCAAGATCCCGATGGCGGCCGCGTTCCAGATCGCGATCGACATCGCGCGCGGCCTCGACTTCGCCCACCAGCACGGCGTCGTGCATCGCGACGTCTCGCCGTCGAACATCCTGCTGTCGCGCGCCGGCGAGGTGAAGATCGCCGACTTCGGCATCGCCATCGCCGCCAACCCCAGCCGCGGCGCGCCCGGCAACCGCAAGAAGGTGATGGGCAAGTGGCGCTACATGTCGCCCGAGCAGTCGCGCGGCGAGACCGTCGACACCCGCAGCGATCTGTTCTCGGCGGCGGCGGTGATGTACGAGCTGTTCACCAGCGAGAAGCTGTTCCCTGGCGACGAGGCGGAAGACATCATCGACAACATCCAGCACATGCAGCTGCCGCGGCCGTCGCAGGTGCGCAAGGGCATCCCGCCCCGCCTCGACGACATCTTGCACCAGGCGCTGGCCCGTCTGCCCGAGCAGCGCCCGAGTCGGCCCGCGATGATGCTGCGCGCGCTGACCGAGCTGACCTACGAGTCGAGCATCGTCGCGACCGCGCTCGACGTCGCCGAGATCGTCTCGGAGGCGCTCGACACCGCGACCCCGACCGGCAAGCGACTCGACGCCATCATCCGCGCCCAGCTCGCCAACCTCGCGGCCGAGCCGTCGCAGCACCGCCGGACCGCGCGCGGCGACTCCGACCGCGGCGCCGCCAGCGAGGCCGCCGTCGACCCCGATCGCGAGACCGCGGTCACGATCATGCGGCGCAGCCGGCGCTCGACCAGTGAGTCGCCCGCGGTCGCCGCGGCCACCGGCGGGTCGGGCTACGCGCACGCCCGCGATCCCGCCGACGACTCGGTGCCGGTGCTGCTCAGCACCGTCGGCAGCGACGGCCTCACCCGCCTCGAGCTCGACGAGACCACCCAAGGCGTCGCGCCGTGGCGACCGCCGGGACCGCTGCGGCAAGGCACCGAGCCCGAGCCCGCCAAGGTCGTCGCGCCGAGCGCGAGCCTCACCGCCGGCCTGCCGGCGCAGCGCGACGGCGTCGATCGCCGCCTGGTGTTGGCCGGCGCCGCGATCGCGCTCGCCCTCGGCGCGCTCGCCGTCGTGAAGCTGCGCGGGGGCCCCGCGCCCGCGCCGGTCGCCGCCGCGCCCATCGACGCCGCGCCCGCGCCGCCGCCCGCGCCGGTGGCGCGGCCCGCGATCCTCGTCGTCGAGAGCGTGCCCCCAGGCGCGCGCGGCACGCTCACCGGCGCCAGCTGGGGGGCGCGCGCCATCGGGCCCACGCCGGTCACGCTCGAGGTGCCAGCCGACGAGGCGCTGGTGCTGCGGCTGGAGCTCGCCGGCTTTCGGGTCTACACCGACGAGCAGGTCGCGGTCGCCGCCGGCAAGACGCTCCAGCTCCGCACCGTCATGCTGGCCGCCGGCGCGCGCCTGGTCATCACCAGCGAACCGCCAGGCGCTGACGTCACCATCGACGGCGCGCGGGTCGGCGTCACCCCGCTCACCCTCGACGACCAGCCGCCGCACCAGGCCCGCATCGGGCTGTCGCGCGCCGGCTTCGTCACGGTCAACACCACGATCACGCTGAGCGCCGGGCGGGAGGCCAAGGTCGCGCGCACGCTGCGCGCGGCGCCCCCGCCCATGGGCATGATCGCGCTGCAGATCACCGACAGCTGGGGCGAGGTCTTCCTCGGCAGCAAGAAGATCGGCCGCGCGCCGTCCAACGCGCTGCGCCTACCGCTCGGCCGCCACCGCTTGAAGATCGTGAACCCACCCACCGGCCGGGCCGGCGAGATCGACGTCGAGGTCGTGGCCGACGAGAAGCACTTCTATCAGGTGAAGCTGCGGTGACCAGGACGCCGCTCGGGGTCGCGCTGGGGCTGGTCGGGCTGGGGCTGGTCGCGCCGGCGCAGCTCGGGTGCGCGGCGCCGCCGCAGCGCACGCTCATCGCCAACCGGATCTCGCCCGACGAGGACGCGGCCGACCAGGCGTTCGCGGGCCCGATCACCGAGGCCAGCCTGGTCGCCATGATGCGCACCCGCTTCGCCGCCCAGCTCGCGTCCGGCAGCTTCGTCGCCGAGCTCAACGGCACTACCGCCGACCTGCTGAGCGAGCTCGACGCCATGGGCATCGACGACCTGCGCGAGCTCGCGCGGCTCATCCCGCGCGACTACGACGAGCGCGCGGCCGGCGACTTCACCGTCGACGATCCCGCCAACATCCCGGGCACGCTGCGCGACCTGTTCATCATCCACGACGCCCGGCGCTACTTCCGCGACGCCTGGCAGAACCACTGGGCGAGCCTGTCGGGCAGCAACCTGCCACTTTACCGCGAATATCATGTCGATCTGCAGATCCTCGTGCAATACGGCGTGATGTCAGCCGACGCTATCGACGCTTCTTCGACACCACCTCGACCGTGACGTCGCCGGTCACGCGGGTCCGACACGCCAGGCGGACCTTGGTGATGCGATACAAGTTGCCGAGGTGGCGTTCTTCCTCGTCGCTGTAGGCCGACAGCCCGGCCGCGCCGTCGACGATCCTGACCCGGCACAGCCCGCAGGTGCCCTTGCCGACGCACGCGGTGTCGACGCCAGCGCCGGCCCTGCCGCCGGCATCGAAGAGGGTCGTGCCGACCTCGACCTCGACGGTGACGTCGGCCGGGAGGAACCGCACCTTCATCGCGCCCTCGACACCGACGGGTGCCCGGCGATCGAATAGCGCAGTAATCGCCGGGCCCATGCCCCGGCGTAGTCGACGCCGATGCGGCGCGAGCGCGCGAGCTGCCCAGCCGGCACCCGCTGGTAGCGCGCCACGAACAGCTGGTCGCCGTCGAGGCTGTGGGCGTGCTGGGCCGGCCCCAGCCCGAGGGCGCGCGTCACCTTGCCGGGGCCGCGGCCCACCACGGGATCGGCGGGCAACCCGAGGAGCGGCGCGATCGCGCGAATCAAGATCGCGCCGGGCGCGCCGTCGTCGCCGGCGACGATGTTGAACATCTGGTGGATCCCGTAGCACAGGTACACGTACGTCACGCCGCCGGGGCCGAACATCACGCGGTTGCGCGCGGTCGGTCCGAAGCGCGCGTGCGACGCGAGGTCGCGCGGGCCGCCGTAGGCCTCGACCTCGACGATGACGCCGGCGCGCTCGCCATGGACCAGCGCGCAACCGAGCAGCGCCGGCGCAACCACCGCGGGCGGCCGCTGGAACCAGGCCAGCGGCAGGCGGGTGGCCAGGAGCGACGCTCGATCCAGCTGCGCCGGTACCGTCACGATGCTCACGACCGTAGCAAGATCGGCCACACCGGGGCGCCAGACGGCGTGGGTTCATCGACTTGCACCGGCGAATCGTCCACCCTCGGAAAACTGCCATCTGTGACCGGGTTCGCGAGGCACGATCGGGACTTGCAGTGCGCGCGCCGACGGCAATAATCGCCAGATGCGCCTTCGCTTGCTGTCCCTCGCGCTGTTCGCCGGCCTGGCCGGGGTGGCCGCGCCCGCGTCGGTCCACGCCGCCGAACAGTGCCGCGTGATCGACGTCGATCTCCAGCCCACCGACCAGCTGCAGATGGTGGCGTGGCTCGAAGACGCGCAGGGCAACTACGTCGAGACGATGTTCATCACCGACGCGGTCGGCCGGCGTGGCCTCGGCAACCGGCCGGGCCGCTCCGACTTCAACAGCGGGCCGATGTGGCCCTACGGCCGCCGCATCTCGACGTTCCCGATCTGGTCGCGCCGCCAAGGCCTGACCTTCCCGCTGGTGGTGTTCCAGAACCGGCGCGAGGACGATCTCTCGCACCCGTTCAACCAGTCGTCGACCGAGGCCTTCTTCTGCCGGCCGCTGCGCGTCGGCGAGACCGGCTGGGACACCGCGACCTGCCCCTCGATGGTCTATACCGACAAGGGCAAGCTCGACGCCGCGCAGACCAGCTACTACCCGCCGCGCGAGGACGTCGCGCGCGTCGATGGCCTCGACGACGAGGGGGTGTCGACCTATGGCGCCCTCAACCCCTACGACAGCGTCTCGCAGGCCACGCCGGTCGCCGACCTGCCGTTCACGGTGAGCTGGCCGATCCCCGCGGGCCTGCCCACCGGCAACTACGTCTTGTGGATGGAGGTCGCCAAGGAGTTCGATCACAACTCGACCTACTCGGTCGCGGCCCGGCCCTCGCCGGTCGGCATCGCGTTCGGGGATTTCGGCCTGCCGTATCAGGGCCAGCCGTCGGTGGTGTACGCGGTGCCGTTCGAGATCGGCACCTCGATGACGATCGCCGAGACCTCGACCTACGCCGGCTACGGCGACCCCGACGGGCTCGACGGCAATGTCCGGCCCCCGGACAGCACGATCACCGCGACCGTGCCGGGCTCGGGCGCCGCGCGCATCCTCCTGCGTGCCGACGGCAGCGACACCTACCGCCTGCGGGTCACCGCGCGTCCCGAAGACGACGCCCAGGCACCGGAGGCGCCGACCGAGCTGACGGTGCCGATCACCAGCCAGTCGACCGCGACCGTCACGTTCGTCGCGCCCTCCGACAACAGCGGCAAGGTCACCGGCTACGACGTGCGCTACCGCGCGATCGACCCGATCACCGAGGCGAACTTCGAGAGCTCGGCCCTCGTCACCACGCCCCTCACGCCCGACGATCCTGGCCAGATCCAGGACTTCCAGATCACCGGACTGTTGCCCGAGACGACGTATTACGTCGCGGTGCGCGCCTTCGACAGCTGCCGCAACCTCGGCGCGATCACGACCGCGCGCTTCACGACGCCGGCCCGCGGCACCGGTGAGGTCGACGCCTGCTTCGTCGCCACCGCGGCGTATGGCTCGCTGCTCGCCAACCAGGTGCAGCCGCTCCGGCAGTTCCGCGACGGGTTCTTGCGCCGCAGCGTGCTGGGCGAGCTGTTCGTCGAGACCTACTACACGGTGGGCCCGGCCTTCGCGACCGTCGTCGAGCACTCCGACCCGCTGCGCGAGGCGGCGCGCGACGGCCTCGGCCCGATCATCGACCTGGTCCGCGGTCTCACGTACGGGCCCTAAGGGCCCGCGAATGGACAAGTCGATCGATGATCGCGGTCGAGGCGCTCGGATGGCAAGGCGACGGTGAGGACCGCAGGGGAGCATCCTCGACGGATGTGACCCGAGGACCGGAACCGGCAACCCAGCCAGCCGGGATGGATCGGCCGCGAGAACGGTCGACTTGTTCATTCGCGGGCCCTTAGTTGCTC
>Ga0209591_10002125_pt1 | contig 24070 bp, 15 predicted proteins | sample MAT01_FD_187207 | JGI IMG/M metagenome (GOLD analysis project Ga0209591, IMG submission 187207) | Freshwater microbial communities from Lake Fryxell liftoff mats and glacier meltwater in Antarctica - MAT-01 (SPAdes) (version 2) | ecosystem: Environmental > Aquatic > Freshwater > Ice > Liftoff... | reverse complement strand
GGACGACCCCGACCGCTGGGGCTTTGTCCGCGACTTCGACCACGACTTCAAAGTCCCGCGTCGGCGTGTGCTGTTGAGCGGAGAACTCGACGTGCGCGGCGTTCTCGGTCTTGTCGAGCCGGACGGTGTGCGTCGGCGACGAAACGGCCTTCAGCGGCACCGCGGATTGCACCTTCACGTCGAGCGAGAGTTCCCGCAGCGGGTGCTGTTGGAGCATCTCGCTTTGCAGGGCGTAGCTGTAGCGGTAGGCGTTGCCCTTGAGCGGGAGCACTTGCGTGTAAGTGATTTTGATGCGCTTTTCCGAGTTGGCGAAGATCGGCCAAACGCGGGCCTTGAAGATGTTCCCGCCGGTCCACTCCAGCAGTCCGGGGTCGCGGCGTTCGCGCAGGATTTCTTCGTAAATCTCGCGGGCCCGCTGCTTCTCCACCACGTCCGCGTCGATCATTTGATCGCCGATCCACATGGCGAACCCGGAGATCGACGCATCCTGCGGCAGCGGGAAGTGGAAGACGCCTTCGAGTTGCGAATTGGTGTGGTTGACGAACGATTCTTCGATCGTCGTGCGGGCGATCTGGTCGCGGATGTCCACGGTCACTTTGTGGTAGCCGACCGTGAGCGGGGTATTGCGGCCATCCACTTGTGCGACCAGCGAGCCGAGCGATTCATTCGCGCTCGTGCCCTTGAAGCCCTTCAACCAGACCGGTTCTTTCTCGATCCTCGCGATCAGTTCTTTCTGAATGCGGTAGAACCCGCGTTCGGTGACGGCGATCTTGGTCGTGCCCGGTCCGAGCAGTTCGATGGGCGTACCTTTCGCGGGATTGATTTCCGCTTCGCCCTCGTGGAGCCGCACTTGGTTCGGCTTGGTGATTTCGAGCAATCCGCCGGGGCCGACGATGATCTCCGCTTTCGGAAGTAAACGGAGCGTGGCCGCGTTCGCACCGCGGGCGTCCGCACGCACCCAGTCGCCGGGCATGAGCAGACCATTGGGCCGCACGGGGAGCCACCGCGAGCCGAGCACCGGCTTGCGGCTCACCAACCCTTGCACGTCTGCAAACTTACCGACGCGGCCATCCTCGGAGAGCGTCGCTTTCACCACGAACTTCTCGTCCGGTACCGCTTGCACCTCGGCCAAGACCACCATGGCGACGAGGGTTTGCAGCACGCCGTTCTGCGCGAGGACGAGGGACCGCACGCCGAGGAGTTTGCCCGTCGTGCCATCGGCATCGACTTCCACCACGCGAGCCGCACCGTCGCGGTCGGTGGCGTCGATTCGATAAACGTCCACGGGTCGGCCATCGCGATCCACCCGTTCTGCGGGCGTGGTTGCCTTCAAGACCCGCGGTGTCGGGCGAGCCAAACCAAGCAAAGCGAAGACATCCAACCCCGGCCGGTCGGGGCGGAAGTAATCCCCCGTGCCGGACGAAACGCGATTCACGGATTCGTCCACGCGGTACGTTCGCCCCTCCTGCACGATGAGGTAGCGGTCCGCGGATTCGTCCCACCGCAGCTTGTTCGCACGACTCACCCAGACATCGTCGGTCCGTTCGGCCCGCGTGACCTGCAGGTGCAACCCTTCCGCGTCGGTAGCACTATCGAGTACCTGCGCGAGGGAAACCTCGTCGCGGCTGCTGGGCCACAATTGCCAGGCGAGGGCGATCAACACCGTCGCGGCGACGGCCGCACTCGCCAGGCGGAACAGGAGCGGTTTCATCGCAAGCCTCGGTCTTGGAGAGGAGAGGGCCGCGTCGGGCGGGCTCGGGACTGTGTTCAAGAAGGCGTCGGTGGTTTGCTCGCGCAACCGGTCGAGAAACTCCCGATCCGGCGGAGGCGCACCGTCTCCGCCCGACGCCAGGAGGTCGGCGAAGCGGTCGTCCTCCGGTTCATCGTCGTGCGGGATCATGGTCGCGTTCCAATCGTACGGGTCGCCACGGGTTTCTCGAACGCCTCGCGAAATGCCTGCCGGGCCCGTGCCAGTTTGGACCGCACCGCGACGGGCGTGCTGCGCTCGCGCGCCGCGATCGCATCCACGCTGTCCCCGTCGAAGTATTTCGCGCTCAGTAGCACTTCGTAATCCGCGGGCAGATCGACGAGCGTGGCCCGGACCAGCAAGGCGAGTTCCGCCGCTTCCAGCGGGTCGCCGGGCTGGCCGTTCGATTCGCAAGCATTGCGGCGAGCCCGGATCAAGTACACTTGCTCGCGTCGCTCGACCTTTCGGTAGTGCAGCGCGACGTGGACGCGGGCGATGCCCCAGAGCCAGGCCCAGAGCGGCCCCCGCTCGGGGTCATAGGTGCGGGCCGAGCGAGCCGCGGCGAGGAAGGTGTCTTGAACGACATCGGCCACGTCCGCGGCGTTCGGCCCCAACCGGCGCGCGACCGCCCGCCAGACCCGCTCGGCGAACGCATCGTAAAGCGCTCGCCAAGCGTCCGGCCGGCCCTCGCGCAATCCGAGGGCGACCTCTCGCTCGTGGTGTTCGTCCATAACCCGGCCGGTCCGCCGCTGGGGAGGCTCGCGATCCGGTGCCGCCCCGGATACGGATGATTGGCGCGAACGCGGAAAGATGTGTCGAGAAAAATCGCATTCCCGTTCAAAAAGGCTCAATCGGCGGATTCCGTTCGGATTTCGGCCGGGTCGTGGAGCGATTTTCTATCTCAACCTTGGGCCTGAACTCGGTGGGTTGTGGAATGAGACGGGTTCTCCGCGGACTGAAACGGATCGCATTCGATGAACAACTTTTGGCGATTCTTCATCCGCGTGGCGATCAGCGATCCTCGAAAGATCGAGTTGAGCGCGGGCGAAGTACGTGCGCTTGACGCGGCCCAAGTGATGGAACCGCTCGCCCGCCGCTTCGCGGTCTGGCGACGGTCGGTCCTGTGGATCGCGGGCATTCTCTCGGCCATCGCCGCATTCGCGTCGTTCGGCAACGGCATCGAGGCGTACAAGACCCTACTGACGCCGTTCGGCGTAGTCCTCATTGGATACGTGTTGCCGCTGGCCAGCCTTGCGATCCCGTTCGGTGCGCTCGGCGCGGCGATCCGTTACACCCGACCCTCGGACTCATCGCGAGTCCTGGTCGCGGCAGCCGCAGTGTCGATCGGGGTGCCGCTCGCAGTGATGTTCATCCCGATCGAATATTTGGCGAGACTCGAACACGTCGAGGGCTTGGAACCCGGATACCGCGAACTCACTCGGGGAGTTGTCCGGACGCTCGTAGGGGTCGTATTCTACATCACGCTGGTACCGACTGTACTGTCTCTGCTCTCCGCCATTTCTCGTGCATGCGTGCAAGTGAAAATGTTCATTCCCGAGTCGGTCGTGCCCGGTTGGGGGCTCGTGACGAGCGTGCCGCTGACCGTCTTACTTTCGCTCGCGGCGTTCGTGCTCCTTTACCACACCGCAGGGAATTGGCTGCTCCTCGCAGGTGTCGTCCTCATGGTCGGTGCTCCCATGATCTACTTGACGAGGTTCGAGGAACTGACGAAACCAATCTCCGCAACCGTCGCTTTGGGGTTGAGGAAAACCGGCCGCTGGACGTTCGGGGCCACCATTCTCGGCGGAGGATGCTTGCTCGCGTTCCTCTTCACGGCCACGCTGTTCGGTAAGGCACTCGTCGGACTCGACGAACGCGGATCGTGGTTCCAAATCTGGTCTTGGGACTTACTGGCGAAGTTGGCCGAATATCTCGGACGATCGCTTTTCTTAACGGTGCTGTTCGCGGATTTGCTGGTGCGAATGTCCCTGTCCGTTTGGCTCGAAGAACGGGCCTTTTTTCGAGGTGAAGAAGCAAAAGCTTACGATTCGCGAATGACCGGCCTCGGTATGGTGGCCGCGTGCGAGCACCTGTCCGCAGAGATCAAACAACAACCGGTCGATTCGCAATACGAAGCGGATGGGTCAAACCCATCCGCGACACCGAGTTAGCTCGCGAGGCATCCTACTTTCTCGCTTCTGCGCACGCCTTTGCGCACATCTTGCAAGCCTCTGCGCACTTCTTCATGGCTTCGTGTTCGCCTTTCGCGCACATCGCGCCGCAGTCCACGCAGATTTTTTCGCACAGCTCGCACGCGGCCCAGGCGTGCATCGTTTTGCCCTTGACCGCGACCGCGCACATCATGCACGCGTGGTGGCAGACATCGCACATGTTGGCCATTTCTTCCATCTTCATTTCGCGGCACTGCTTCATGCACTTCAAGCATTCCGCAGCGCAATCCATGCACGGCTTCACGCAGGAGTCTTTGGGCGTCTTGGCCGGTGGGTCGGCCGCTTGCGAGAGCGAGATGGAACCAAGACAAACGGCCACGAGCGAGAGCATGAGGCGAGTCATGGAGAAGCTCCGTTGGAGGCGGGAAACGACCCAGAATGGATCGTTATGGTTCAGCGAAGCACGGCGTGTGCCGAAGTCCCTTCGAACTTTTCTGCGTTTCTTCGCTCCTTCGGCGCGGTATCTTCTCCCTCATCGTCCGGTTTCCCTCTTCGCCCGGAGCATTGCCATGTCCGATGAAACTCGCCGCGAGTTCCTGCAAACCGCCGGGGCCGCGACCGCGGCGCTCGCCGTGGGCACGGCCGTCGTCGCGGACGACAAGCCGGGCCAGGGGCTACCGCAACGACCTCTTGGAAAGACGGGGGCGAACGTCTCGATCCTCTGCCTCGGCGGCTGGCACATCGGGGACTTGAAGGACAAAGACGAAGCCGTGAAGATCATGCACGCCGCGATCGACGAGGGCATCAACTTCTTCGACAACTGCTGGGATTACCACGACGGCGGTTCGGAAGAGATCATGGGCAAAGCCCTCGCCGCGGACGGCGGGAAGTGGCGGAAGAAAGTATTCCTGATGACCAAAGTCTGCGCCCGCGATGCCAAGACCGTGCGGTCCCAAATCGAAGACAGCCTGCGCCGGCTCAAGACCGACGCGATCGACCTGATGCAGATGCACGAGGTCAATTGGGACAACGATCCCGAGTGGGTCGTCGAGCAGGGCGGGCTCGCGGAACTGCTCAAGTGCCAGAAGGAAGGCAAGGTCCGGTTCGTCGGGTACACGGGGCACAAATCGCCGCACATCCACGCGAAGATGATGCCCGTGCACAAGTGGGACACGGTGCAGATGCCGGTCAACGTCTGCGATCACTTCTACCGCAGCTTCGTGAAGGAAATCTGCCCCCTGGCCGCGAAGCAGGGCACGGCCGTGATCGGCATGAAGAGCCTCGGCGGCGGCGGCAAGGGCGACGGCGGCGGCAAGATCGTCCGCGAGAAGGTCGCCACGGTCGAGGAGTGCCTGCGGTTCTCGCTCGGCCAGCCGATCGCGTCGCTGGTCAGCGGGATCGATTCGATGGAAGTGCTGAAGCAGAACATCAAGATCGTGCGGAACTTCAAGCCGCTCGAAGGTGCCGAACTCGACGCCTTATTGGCGAAGGTCAAACCCCACGCCGGGGACGGCCGCCACGAGCGGTTCAAATCGACCATCGACTTCGACGGCCCGTACCACCGAAAACAGCACGGCTTCGAGATGGCCCCGAAGTGAAATTCCGCCCTTCGACGGAACCGATTTAACCTCACCGACCGTCAAAGTTGACCGCGGTTGCCGGTGGGGAACTTGGTAATTCAGGGAATTCTCATCCTTCACCGGCTAAACTCATGAGAGACCGTTTTCGGCCCGACCTGAACTGACTTCTCCATGACGATCCTCGACACGCTTTCTCGCCGCGGATTGCTCTCCCCCGAGGACCGCGCGCGGGCCGCCGCGGCCGTGGCCGCGAGCCCGGATCGGCCCCCGCACTTCGTGCTCTTGGAAAAGGGCTTCGTCAAAGAAGAACCGCTCTACGACGCCCTCGCCGAGGAACTCGGGCTCGAATTCGTCGATCTTACCAAGGTCATTGTCACTTCGGACGCTTTGGTGGGCGTACCGCAGAAGTTGGTCCATCGCCGCAACCTCATGCCGCTCTCGCGGGAGAACGGCACGCTCACGGTCGCCACGGGCGATCCTTACGATGCTTACGCCCTGGATGAGCTCCAGACCGTCACCGGGTTGCACATCCATACCGTACTTGGCAGCCCCCGCGAAATCTCCCGGCTGTTGAAGATGCACTTCGGCGTCGGCGGCGATACCGTAGCCGCGCTCTCGGAGGAAGCGGGCGCCAAGGACGAGCTCGAACTCCTCGAAGACATCGAAGCGGACGACAGCGAACTGGCCAAGCAGGCGTCCGAGGCTTCGGTCGTGCGGCTGGTGAACCAGATCCTCGTGGAAGCCGCGACCGAGCGGGCCAGCGACGTTCACATCGAACACGAGGAAGGCACGCTCCGCATCCGCTACCGGATCGATGGCTTGCTCCAGGAACAGAAGCTGCCACCGGAGATCAACCGCTTCCAGGCCGCGATTGTCAGTCGCTTGAAGATCATGGCCCGGCTCAACATCGCGGAGAAGCGCCTGCCGCAAGACGGCCGGATCAAGATGCGAGTCCAGGGCCGCGAGGTCGACGTCCGCGTGTCGATCATCCCGATGATCCACGGCGAAGGCATCGTCATGCGGCTCTTGGACAAGGGCCGCATGGTCTTCAGCCTGAAGAGCATCGGCATGCTGCCTGCGATCGACAAGAAGTTCCGCCAGATGATCGACCGCCCGCACGGCATCGTCATCGTCACGGGGCCGACGGGGTCGGGCAAATCGACCACGCTTTACTCGGCGCTGAACGAGGTTAAGGACGAATCGACCAAGATCATCACGGTCGAAGACCCGGTCGAATACCAGCAGCCGGGCATCTGCCAGATTCAAACGCACATGAAGATCGGGCTCACCTTCGCCTCGGCGCTGCGGAGCATTTTGCGGCATGACCCGGACGTAATCCTCATCGGCGAAATGCGGGACGTGGAAACGTCCCAGGCCGCGATTCAAGCGTCCCTCACCGGGCACTTGGTTTTCAGCACCCTGCACACCAACGACGCCCCGAGTGCGTTCACCCGGCTCATCGACATGGGCGTCGAACCGTTCCTCGTCGCGTCCACGGTCGAAGGCGTCATGGCCCAGCGGCTCGTGCGGACGATCTGCCAGGATTGCAAAACGACGTTCGATCCCAATTTCGACGAACTGCCGATCGACTTCCCCAAGGGCGCGGACGACGTCGTTCAGCAACTTACGAAGGGCCTCGGCTGCCGTTCGTGCCGGCAATCGGGCTACCGCGGCCGAACCGGGATCCACGAACTCCTCGTCAACACCGACGTGATCCGCGACCTGATCGTCCAGCGCGTGAACTCCAGCGTCATCCGCATGGAAGCGATCAAGGGCGGCATGACCACCCTCCGCCAGGACGGCTGGTTGAAGGTGCTGAACGGTACTACGACCGTGGACGAAGTCGGCCGCACGACGGCCGGAGACCTCAGCTAAAGCCGCTTGCGGTGAGCATCGCGAAGCCGCGAGCGGCAACCTTTTTTGGCTATCAGTATGCCCGACTTCTCCTTCGTCGCCCTCGCGAAAACGGGGCAAAAGAGCTACGGAGTGCTCACCGCGGGAAGCGAGCGCGAGGCGGCGGCACAGCTTGATTCCCGCGGTCTCTTCCCGGTCGAGGTGAAGCCAGCCCGGTCCGCGTCCGGCAAAGGCCGGTTCGGCCAGGGCGGCGTCGGCGGCCGGCACATTGCGACCTTTTACGGGCAACTCGCGGACTTGCTGCACGCCGGCGTCCCTCTGCTTCGCTCGCTCGAACTGCTCGAACGCCAAAGCACGAACAAGCGGCTCTCCGCCACGATTAAAGAGGTGCGGATCAAAGTCGCCGACGGCGTCGGACTCGCCCAGGCCATGGCCCTGCACCCGGACGTCTTCGACGAACTCGCCGTGAGCATGGTCCGCGCTGGTCAAGAAGGCGGCTTCCTCGAAGACGTGCTCAAGCGGATTGCCATCTTCGTCGAACACCAGCAAGACCTCAAAGCGAAGGTGATCGGGGCGCTCGCCTACCCGGTCTTCCTCGGCATCGCAGGGTTTCTCGTCGTCAACGTTCTGGTCATTTTCTTCGTCCCCCAGTTCAAGGAAATCTTCGACAAACTCAAGAGCCAGGGGGAACTCCCGGTCCTCACGCAAGGGTTACTCGCGCTCAGCGACTTCGCTCGCTCGGTGCCCGGCGTGCTGACGGCCATCAGCGCAATCGGCGGGTTCATCCTCTTCGTTCGCTGGACGCGGCGCGGCGGGAGAACTTGGGCCGACGGCGCAAAGTTGAAAATCCCCGTCATCGGCAAGGTCTTTCTCGCCCTCGCACTGTCCCGATTCACCCGGATCCTCGGGACCATGCTGCACAACGGCATCCCGATCTTACGGGCATTGCAGATCGCCAAAGACTCCACCGGCAACCGGGTACTCGCGAAAGCGATCGAGCAATCGGCCGAGAATATTACGGCGGGGGCAAAACTCGCCGACCCGCTGCGGAAGTCCGGCTACTTCCCGACTGACGTGGTCGAGATGATCGCCATCGCCGAGGAAGCGAACAGCCTCGAAAAAGTGCTCATCGACATCTCCGAGGGTTTGGAGAAGCGGACCTCGCGGAACCTCGACCTGACCGTCAAGCTCCTCGAACCGATGATGCTGCTCGTGATGGCCGTGATCGTGCTGTTGGTCGTGCTCGGTTTGCTCATGCCGGTCTTCAAGATGGGCCAAACGGTATCGAGCGGTGGATAAGTTTTTTCCCGTCCCAAGTATCGGCCGGGACTGGCGCTCCGGCCGAACTCACAATCTCACGGTCGTGCTCTCATAACCTATTAACCCCCCCAGCGCTTATACTTGAGGCGACACTGTAAGGCGAGCGGCAGATGATCTTTTCCCCCTCTCCCTAGCGGGAAGAGGGGGAGCCAAAACCCGCCGATTTCCTTAATGTTCACGTGTTCGTAGCGTTCTTCGTGTTCATGAACACTGGCAAACGGTGTGTGTGAACGTGGCGAACATTAACCTGAGCGGCAGATGATCTTCTCCCCTCTCCCCAGCGGGGAGAGGGTATACCAAAACCCGCCGATCGCCTAACGCCCGGAGGAACCTTCCATGCTCGTCCAACGTCCGTCGCTTCGAGTGGCCCAACGATCCCGAGCCGGCTTCACCCTGCTCGAAGTTTTGGTCGTCGCGGCCATACTGCTCATCCTGGCGGGTTCGGCCGCCTTCGCCACCATCCGGTACTTGGCCGAAGCCAAGATCAGCCAGGCCAACTTGCAAATGCAGAAGATCGAACAGGCCTGCAAAACGTACTACACGCTCAACGACGGAAACTGGCCGACCTCCGCGCAAGAACTGATCGTGCCGACCCAGGACGGGAAACCACCGCTGCTCGAAGGCGGGCAGAGCGCGATTACCAACCCGTTCACCAACAAGCAGCAGTACAACATCGACCAGGAAGTGGACTCGGTCGGGGCGCTGCGAGTGGTCGTCTGGACGACCGACGACAACGGCAACCGCCTCCAGTGGCCCAAAAACTAACCGTTCCACCACCCGCGAGACGTCCCTTTCGAGATCGACCATGACCCTTTCCCGCCGAACGCGACGCGGTTATACGCTGATCGAGATGCTGGCCGTGATGGCGATCTTGGTCGTCCTCGGCGGGATCGCGGCCCCGGCCCTCCGCACGTTTACCCGAGATAGCCACGTCAAGGCGGGCGGCGACACGCTCCGCGGGCGGATCGCGGACGCCCGTGCGAACGCGATCGAAGACAACCGCCCGTACCGGCTGTCGATTTCGCCGGACGGCACCAAGATCCGCGTGTCCGTAGACGACCCCATGAGCGTGGCGGCGACGGAGGACTCGGACGAGCCGACCGTGATCGAAAGCGAATTGCCCAAAGATGTCACCATCGTCCGCGACGAGGACGCACTCGGCCCGGCCACGACGGACGATGCGGGTTGGATCAAAGTCGCCACGTTCCTACCCAACGGCACTTGCAAGGAAGACAGCGCCCTGCTCGAAGTCCGGGAACCGGGGTCCAAACCTTTGCTCGTGCGCATCCGCGGCCTCACCGCCACGGCGACGATTTCGACCGGCAGCCTCGGCGGAGCCAAGAAGTGATCGCAACCGCGAATTCTCGAACGGGCAACCCCGGACGACGGTCGGGGATCACGCTTTTGGAAGTGCTCCTTTCCATGGCGATTTTCCTGTTCTCCCTCGCGGCGATCGGTTCGCTCGTCGACTACGGCGCGGCCCGCGGGATGGACGCGCGGATGCAGACCATCGGCACCCGGCTCGCCCAATCGAAGCTCGCCGAGGCCGAGGCCGGCGTCGTGCCCGTGAACACCTCCGGCACCGGAATCTTCGACGAAGAGCCCGAGTGGAACTGGACCCTCGACCCCGGTCAGCCGACGATTCCGAATGCATACCCCGTGACGATCACCGTCTGGCGAGAAATGGGCAGCAATCGGTTCGAGGTGAAGCTCACGCAGGTGATCTTCGACCCAACGCTCATGGGCGGCGCCATCACGGCCACGCCCTCGACGACCAATTCGGCCGGCACCACGGTCGAAGACCCAGCCGCCGCCGCGGGGACCGCGCCATGATCGCTCGATCGAAGCGCCGCACCGGGTTCACCCTCCTCGAAGTCATGCTCGCGAGCGTGATCGCAGTCCTGCTATTGGCCGCGCTGTATTACTCGCTCGACATCATTTTGAAGCGCACGGAAACGAGCCGGGACAACGTCGCTTCGGACGACTTGGCCCGGGCCGTCGTCAACCGATTGAACGACGACCTCTCGCAATCCCTCGGACCGCTGCCGCCTCAATCCGGCGGCGGAAGCAGCCCGACAACCCCCGCTCCCACGACCCCCGCTTCCCCGGCGACGACGCCCACGACCGGCACAACTCCAACGACGCCTGCACCAGCGACGACGACTGCGCCCGCGGACCCCGCAGCCGAACCGGATGCGACCGCGGACGGCACCGCCGCCGCGACGGACATTCCGTTCCAGGCCGGAGTCATCGGCACGGATAAGCAACTGACGCTGTTCCTGAGCCGGATTCCGACCTCGATCACCGATCCGAGTGCGACCACCGATGCGAGCATGGCCCAACCCGCGGACCTCCGACGGGTCACGTACTACATGGCCAGCGACGGCCGCGGACTTTGCCGTCAGGAACGCCCGTGGGTGACGGCCGACGGCGTCCGCAACTCGATCGATCCCGACCGCTCGGACGAAGCGGGCGACGTGATCGCCCCGGAAGTCGTGGACGTCGTCTTCGATTACTTCGACGGCAGTGGTTGGGCCGGCGAATGGGACGGATCGCTCGTCGCCTCGGACGGCGTGGCCGTCACCGGCCCGCCCCGGGGGATCCGCATCACCATGACGCTCGAAATCCCCGGTGCGAACGGGGCGACGCAGAAGAAAGTCCAGCACGTCTTCGTGGTCCGGGCCGCCATCGGCACCTACACCCCGCCGACGACCTCGGACGCGACCATGCCCGACACGACGGAGGTTCCCGCACCATGACCCGTCGCAAGCGCCCCGGCTATACGATCATCGCCGTGCTCATCGTCGTCGTCGTACTCTCGCTCGCCGCGTACCGGTTCGCGGACTCGATGACCTCCGAATACGCCGTGGCCGTGCGGAGTTCGGAATCCGCCGAGTCTCGCACCGCCGCGGCTTCGGGCCTGCACTATTCGATTGCCGCGGTCTGCGACCCGGCCACGCTCGACGGGCAGCTTTCCGGCAACCCCTACGACAAAGAGCAGTTCTTCGCCAACCAGCCACTCGCCGGGACGCAGCAGTCCCGCGGCGGCCTGCGATTCAGCATCTTCACCATCGCGGACAGCGGGAGCGGGGCCGGCGAATCGCGGTATTCCGCGAAGTACGGCGTGTCGGATGAAGCGGCCAAGTTGAACGTCAACTCGCTCATCAAACTCGACCCGACCGGCAACGTCCTCCACGACGCATTGATGAAATTGCCGAACATGACGGAAGAGATTGCGGACGCGATCGTGGACTGGGTGGACGGCAACGACACGATCCGGCCCGCGGGGGCGGAGACGGCATACTACTCGGGACTGCCGCAGCCGTACCTGGCCAAAAACGGGCCGCTCAACAGCCTGGACGAGTTGCTGTTCGTGCGGGATGTGACGCCGTTCTTGCTGTTCGGCAACGACCGCAACCGCAACGGCAAACTCGACCCCGGCGAGGAGGACGGCAACGACCTCTCGCTGGGATGGTCTGCTTACCTGACGGTCTACGGCCGCGAACTGGATGCCGACGGTGCCGGGAACGCCCGGATCAACCTGAACCCGACCGCGTTCGACACGTTCGCCGCGGACCTCGACACGGCCCTCGGCACGGAGATGGCGACGTTCCTGATGTACTACAAGCTGAGCGGCGCCACCGCGGCGATTCCCACCGGCATCTCGGCGAATCTTTCGGGTGCTTCCCCCGGAACGACGGGCGCCGTGAAAGCCCCGGCAGCGAGTGCGACCAAAACGGTGCCCGGCACCCCGGCGCAGCTCGCGGCCGAAGTGGAAGTCATGCTGGGCAAAGGCAAGGCGCCGACGAAGAAACTCACCTCGATCTTCGCCCTCGCGACCCTCCAAGCCACGTTGCCCAAAGCTGCGAATGCCCCGGCCGACGCACCGACGGTCGTGGTGCTTAGCCCCCTGAGCGACCCGGCCAAGCGCGCGGAGTTGCTGCCGAAGCTCCTGGACATGACCACGATCCGGACCGAATTCGAGATCCCGCCGCGGGTGAACGTGAACACGGCTCCGTCCGAGGTGTTACTCGCACTGCCGGGGATGACGCAAGCCTACGCAGACGCGATCCTCGCCAACCGCGGCAATCTCACGCCCGGCGATCCGACCACGACGACCGGAGCTTGGCTCATGACGACCGTCGGTATGCCGCCCGAAACGTTCCGTTCGATGGAGAAGTACGTCACCGGCCGGACGATGACGTACCGCATTCAATCGGTGGGGTACTTTGGGACAGGGGGCCCAGTGTCTCGCGTCGAGGCCGTGATCGACACGAACCAAGGCCATCCCCGGATACTGTACTTCCGCGATCTGACGGACCTCGGACGCGGGTTCGATTTGCCGCGCTGACGCTCGCGCTCGGACAAAGCTCTCTTGCGTTTGGCTCGGATTGGAATCGACGACGTTTAAGACTGCAGCCTCGGAGACCGCACCGTGATTCGCTTTTTGGCCCTCGACGCCGACGCCCGTGGTTTATCCTTGGCCGTCGGCCGCTTCCGCGGAACGACCGTCGATCTCGAATCGACGCTCGCCATCACGGACGATTCGGCGTCGCTGACGCTCGCGAACGCCGCCGAACTCGGGGCGAAGCTCAAGGGAATTCTCAAGACCGCGGGCGTCCGCCCGGCCCCGCTGCTGGTGTGCATCGGCCGCGATCGCGTCATCCTCAAAGAAATCCGCCATCCGCCGACGCCGCTCGCCGAAGAACCGATGGTCGTGCGGTTCCAAGCGATCAAGGATCTCACCGAATCGCCCGACGATGTGGTGATGGACTACATCCCCATGCCCTCGCCGGACCCGACGGCGGAGCGGCGGGCGCTGGTGCTGTTCGTCCGCAAAGACGTTTATCAGGCCGCGAAAACGCTCGCCGATGCCGCGGGGCTCAAACTCGCCGGGCTCACGCCGCGGTCGCTCGCGGCGCCGGCGGCTCTCGCGAACGCCTTCGCCACGGGTGCCGCGACCCCGCTCGAAAACCCGCAGAGCCCCGTCGCCGTGGTCGCCCTGTGGGAAAAGGGCGGCGAGTTCACGGTCGTCCGCGGCAGCGAAGTCGCGTTCACCCGCAGCCTCTCGGCTGCGGCTTCGACGAACGAGCAGGCCTTGGCGATCGAGTTGAAGCGGAACCTCTCGCTCTTCGCGGGGCAGAACCAAAATGCCCCCGTTCGGGCGATCTATTTTGCCGAAGGGGACTCGCCGACCGCCGGTTGGGCGGGCCGGCTCTACGATACGCTGCCGGTGCCCGTCTACCCGTTCGACCCTATCGCCGGAGCGCCGGGGGCGGAGGCGATCCCCGCGCTTATCCACGGTCGGTTCCTCGGCCCCGTGGGCTTGCTGGTGCTGCGGGCCGCAGGGCCGCTGCCGATCAACTTCGTCGCCCCTCGGCAGCCGCGCGAGAAGACGGGGCCGAACCGCAACCGAGTCTTGATCGGCGCGCTCGTGGGCGCGCTATTCCTGGCCCTCGCCGCGGGGATCGGGCTCCTAGAAGTGGACAAGGCGAATCGCAAAGTCGCCGAATCGACCGCTCGCCGAGATGCCCTCGACGAAGAACTGAAGAAGTACGAACTCGACTCCAAGCGCCTCGCCGCGGCGGACGAGTTCTCGAATCGGCAGATCGTCTGGCTCGACGAACTCTACGACCTCTCGGACCGCGTGCCGGACGTGAGCAAGGCGACCGTAACCGAACTGGACGGTTCGGCCCTCATTCAAGCGAAGGTCTCCACGCGGCCCACCGCGGCTCAAGCGGCCCAGGCCAAGGACAACAAGCCCGTCGCCGTTTCGAACATGCGAGTGACGTTGCGGAGCAGCAGCGAACAGGTTCCGCAGAAGATCTTCGACGCCTTCAAGAGCGACAAGTACTACGTGAATTCGACCAAGACCGTCGGCGGCACCGGCGGAACCGGTACGGAAGCCAAGGGGCAGGTGTACGTGATCGCGTCCCACATCCTGCACCGCGGACCGGCCGACTACGCCCGCAAGCTGAACGTCGAACGGCCGCTGCCCCCGCCGGTCCCCGCGACCCCCGGCGGCAACCCGACCGAGCTACCGTTCGACGAAGGAGACCTGCCATGACCGACCGGGAACGCAAGATCGCAACCGGCGCCGTGGGCGCTCTGATCGGCACCGCCGTCGTCGGCTTGGTCGGCTATTTGCTCGTTTTCGACCCGCTGATGACGAAGGCCTCGCAGAACGAAGCCCTGCAGAAGGAAATCGACGAGCGCGAGACGAAGCTCAGTGCGATGCGGCTGAACGAAAAGCGGATGAAGGACACGCTCAAGCGAAGCCTTCCGGCCGATCCCGAAGTCGCCCGCCAGGAGTACGACGCGGCGATCAACCGCCTACTGCGCGAGGCCCGCGTGCCGGTCGCGGCGTTCAGCGTCAAGCACAAGGCCGCGGACTCGAAGCCGGCGCCGGAGATTTCGCCGAAGAAGCCCGCATTCATTCGGATCGCCCTGGAAATCACGTTGAAGCCGATCAATTACGCCACGCTGCTGGACGTGCTCCAGCGGTACTACCGCTTGAACTTGCTCCAGCAGATCACGCGGTTCACGGTCAAGAAGATCGAAGGCAGCACGGCTCGCCCGCGGGGTTCGAGCACGCTCGCGGATCGAGCGGACCTCGAAGTGACGCTGGTCACCGAGGCGATCATTTTGGACGGCGCAGAGAACCGCCGTTCGCTTTTGCCCGTCCCCTACGCCGTCGGCGCTGCGGCCGGCGGTGCTGCTTACCACACCGTGATGAGCACGCCCGAACCCTCCCGCGGCTTGAACCCGCTGCAACTCGCCCAGATCGTGGCCGAGGGGAACCGCGATTACACGCTCATGCTGGTAAAAGACATCTTCCACGGCCCTCCGGTGCCGCCCGTCGCGATCCCGCCGAAGAGGGAGGAAGTCGTCGCCGTTGCCCCTCCGAAGGAAGACACGAGCGCCTACATCCGCCTCACCGGCTTCGGCCGCAACTCGGACGGCACGGGCACGGCGTTCATCGAAGACGCGGCGAGCCGGCAGGAATACCTCATCGAAGTCGCCCTCGAAAAGGGCAAGCCCGAGGCCACGGTGACCAAGTTCTACTACACGCTCAAGGGCGCGAAGAAGAACTACGCTCCCGAGCCGGTGCTGGACATTTCGGAATCGTCGTCCGGCACCGCCAAGCTGTTCCGCGTCGTCGGCCTCGATGGCGAAGGCGTGCTCTTGGCGTTGAAAGACGCCGCTCCAACCGAAGCCACCCCGGCCCCAGCTCCGAAATCCACCGGTGGCCAACCGAGCAAGAAGGGCTCCGGCGGCGGCCCGCCCCGCGTGCCCACGCCCCCCGCGGCCGCGCTCGTCGGCGGGTCGTTGATGAGCCAGCCGCAAGAAAAGTATTATCTCTGGGTTCCCGGCGATACGCTCAAAGCGGTGCTCGAAAAACAACTGTCCCCCGGGGACGCCGTGAAGGCATTAGCCAGGATTGCGGGCAATCCACCTCCCAAGGAAAGCACGCCGATCGCGGCACCGATGCCCCGGGAGACGCCCGACGCGGGGCGATAGGCTTCGTGCTTCCGAGCCCGGACGCCAGTGAGGATTTCACTTCAAAACCTCACCGGCGTTCGGGCTCGGACGAGAATCGTTTGCTAATCCCGGCAATTTCGGCGAGCGCCCTGGCAAGCCCGGCAAATCCGAGAACCCCCGAAGAGATTAAATCCTTCGGAAGATGTCGCGAGTTCTGTTGCGGCAAACGATATGCTTCGTTAGATACGCCACACTTCGCGTTCTGACCGGACGCGAACCCGATACATAGGCTGACCGCTCGCAGGGGGAACGCGAGGCGGGAAGCCAGTCAGGGGGGGTTGGGTTATGCGGTTCCACACCATTCGTCGGTCTCTGCGCATTCCGGCTTGGCGGCTGCGGCTCTGGTTGCCCGCGGCGCTCGTCGCCGGCATCGGCGGCACGGTCCTCGCCGTTCAGCCACCCGTACCGGTGCCGGCTCAGCCGCCCGCGGTCCAGCCCGCCAAACCTGCGGAGGAGAAGGAAAAGACCTTCTCCAACAAGTTCGATAAGGCCTCGTGGGACTCGGTCCTGGCGTGGTTCTCCAAGAGCAGCGGGCTCTTGCAGATCACCACGAACAAGCCGACCGGCACAGTCACGCTCGACGTGCAGAACAAGACCATCATCCAGGTCATCGACCTCATCAACGAGGCGCTGACGCTCGAGAAGTACGTGCTCATCCGCCGGGAGCAGTCGTTCTCGCTGCACCCAGCGGACGATAAGATCCCTTCGGACCTGATTCCGCGGATCACGCTCGATCAACTCTCGAAGCGCGGCGGCTCCGAAGTCGTGCAGGTCATGGTGCCCCTCGCCACCAGCGACCCCGACAAGATCGTTCCCCAATTGAAGACCCGACTCACGAGCTTCGGCACGGTGAGCCCGTTCGGTACGAGCGCGATCATCATCCAAGACAAAGCGGCGACGATCCGCACGATCATCGCGGACTTGCACGAAAACGACAGCGGGGGCGGGGCGAAGGACTCGCTTTCGTACCCCTGTAAGTTCCAACCTGCTTTCAAGCTGGCCGCGCGCCTCCGCAGCCTGCTCTCGGACTCGGACACGCAGGTGACTGCGGACACCCCGATGCCCACGGCCGTTCCCGGCGCCTATCCGTATCCGCAGCCGTACCCGCAGTATTCGGACCCGCGCCGCGGCAGCAGTTCGTCCACCACGGGCGGCCGGTTCAAGACCGTGCAGATCGCGATCCAGGAAGAAACCAACACGCTGATCATCACAGGTCCGCCGGACAAGATCGCCGCGGCCACGGATCTGCTCAAGAAGCTAGACGTCGGCAATGTCGAACGCATCAAGGGCCAACAGGCCGAAATGCGTCAGTACTCCGTTCCAGTGGGGACGGGCGAAACGCTCGCGAAGACTTTGACCGAAATGTACAAAGGCTCGCAGATCACGCGGATCACCTCGCTGGCTGGCGGCAGCGCAATCCTCGTGTACGCCCTGCCCGCGGACCACTTCGACATCGTGGCTCAGTTGAAGGGCGTGGTCGAACAGAAGTCCGCCACCGAATCGGTCCTGATTCCGCTCAATCTGCTCAACCCGACGACGACGGCCGAGCGCTTAAAGACGGCCCTCGGCGCGACGGGCCTCACGGTCGAAGCACAGACCGAGGGCAACGTTCAAGGTGTCGTCCTCCGCGGCACCGCTGACGTGATCGAAGAAGCCAAGAAGCTCCTGCGGATCTACGGCGAAGACGTGAAGGTCGGAACCGGTGGCGGGCCCGGCGTTTCGACAGCGCCCCCCGGTATGCGGGTCGTCACGATCGAAAAGGGGAACACCGCAGCGTTCGCAGAAGGCCTCGCGGACATGCTCCAGAAGATGGGCAAACCGCGGCCGCAAATCATCGACCCGAACGCCCCGCCCAAGAAGGTTGCCCCGCCCGCGACCCCGCCGATGCCCGCGCCCATGCCTCCGGGCGGCGCGAACATGTCGGTCGTCCCGAACCGGATGAGCGGCGAATTCATCCGCACGCAGGCCCAGGTGCCACCGCCCGGTTCGCTCGTCGATCCGCAAGCCAAGCTCCCGGCGGCGGACGGCAAGAAGCCCGTGGTCATCACCGTGGCCGGGGACAAGCTCCTCGTCAGCGGCGAGGACCAAGAAACCGTGGACATGGTCGCCCAACTGGCCCGATTGCTGGTCGCGCAGAAGGGCGAAGAAATCTATGAAGTGATCCGGTTGAAGAACATCAGTGCCGAGGAAGCCGCGACCGTCGTCAATGAAGTGTTCAACGGCCCGCCGCAACGGGCCGGCGGTGCTGCTGCCGCTGGGGGGGGCCGCGGTGGCGGTGGTGGATTCAATCCCCTGCAACTGCTCGGCCAACTCTCCGGCATCGGCGGCGGAGGGGCTTCGGCCACGCCCGCGGTGACCCGCGTCCGCGTCGTCGCCGAGAAGCACTCGAACTCCCTCATCGTCGTGAAGGCCACACCCGCCGACCTGTTCACCATCAAGTCGTTGCTCCGCGGCGCGATCGACAACGGCGACCCACCCGAGGGCGGCCTGCCGACCACGAACATCATTCAGTTGAAATACGCTTCCGCGACGGAAGTCGTCACGCTCATCCGCGGCGTGTATCGCAACGCTTACGGGTCCGGGCGTTCCCAGCAGCCGGCCAACCCGTTCCAGTTCCCCTTCGCACCGCAGGGCGGCGGCGGAGGCGGTGCAGCGACACCGTCCACGCTCTCCATCGAGGCGGATACGACCAGCAACCAAATCATCGTCAACAGTCCCGAACCGCTGTTCCGCGAGATCAAGACCCTCGCCGAGACGCTCGATAAGGCCGCGAAGGACAACAACGAAGTCGTGCAGGTCGTCCAAATCAAAGGGATGACACCGACTCAGGTTCAACAAGCGGTGGATGCACTCCTCGGTCGGCCGATCTCGACGGGGAACACCCGCCAGGGCTTCGGCGGCAACCAGGGCGGCTTCGGCGGCGGCCAAGGTGGCTTCGGCGGTGGTCAAGGCGGCTTCGGTGGAGGCCAAGGTGGCTTCGGCGGCGGCCGCTTCGGCGGCGGAACGCAAGGCGGCTTCGGCGGCGGTGGCCAAGGCGGGGGAACCCGCGGCGGAGGCGGGGGCGGCACCCGCGGGGGTGGCGGAGGGAGAGCCAACAGGCTCGACGACGGCGGTGGAGGGCTACTAAATTTTGACGACCGGGGCATGGATGCCCCTTCCGCCCTGCTCTTCGACCCCCAAGAAGACCAGGAAAATGCTGGGCTCAACAGCCCGTTCTTCCAGTTGACCTCCGGGCAAGTGCCCTTGCCCGCCCCGGCGCCCGGCAGACAACCGCCGATGCAGCCGCTGCCCGCGGCCCCGAACCAGCTCGGGCAGGCGGCCCAGTCGCCCGCGCTCGACGTGACGGTTCAACCGCTCGACGAACTCGGGATCGTCATCCTCCGCGGCCGCAGCGCCGCGGACATCAAGCAAGTTTTGGACTTCATCAACTCCCTGCAAGAGCAGATCAAGCAGGCCGCGATCGAACTCGAAATCGTTCCCCTCGAAAAGGGCGATGCGACCGAGATCGTCTACCTGCTCACGCAGATCTTCTCCCGCGTGCAAGTGGGCGTGAACAGCACCACGCTGCCGATCCAGCAGCAGCGGTTCGGCGGCGTCGGCATCGGCGGCGGACAGCAGCAGCAGGGCAACACGGGGTCGATCTTTCTCTTCCCCCTGCCCCGCTTCAACTCGATCCTCATCGGCGTGCCGAAGGCCCGGGTCGACGACATCAAGCGGGAGATCAAGCGGCTCGACCGGGAGAGCAGCAATCAGATGCGGCCCGTGCCGTACGCGCTCAAGCGGGCGTCGGCGCAGATCCTCGCAACGCAGATCCAGAACTTCTTCAACCAGCGCTACCCCGGCGAACTGCTCTCGCAGAACCAGATCCGCGTGACGTTCGACATTCCCGCGAACACGGTGTACGTTCAGGCCAGCCCGTCCGATCAGAAGGACATCAAGGAGTTGATCGACTTCCTCGACGGCGATCGTACCTCGCGGTCGGTCAACGACGTAAAAGTGTTCCGCCTGAACAACGCCTTCGCGGACGAACTCTCGCAGACGCTCATCCAGTCGCTGCTCTCGACGCTCGTGAACCCGCAAACGCAGGCGACGGTGACATCGCCCGTGGGCACGGGCCAGCAAGGCGGGGGCGGCCAAGGGGCACAGGGCGGCCAGTTCAACCTCGGCCAGCAAGGCGGCCAGGGCGGGAACGCCGCGGCGACCCGACTCGGTCAGTTGGGCGGCCAGGGCGGCTTCGGCGGAGCCCAAGGAGGCATTGGGGGCACCACCGGCGCGCAGAGCGGACTCACGACGAAAACGACTTCCCTGCGGTTCTTCAGCACGCAGGGCGGCCAGCCCGTGGAGTCCGGGTTCCTCGAAGACGTCCACATCACGCCGGTCGCCCGGATCAACGCGATCATCGTCGCAGCGCCCGAGAAGACGATGCGGCTGCTCGAAGCCCTCATCAAGGAACTCGACACGATCTCCGCGGCCAAGTCGTTCGTGAACGTTTTCAGCCTGAAGAAGGCGGACGCCACGACCACGGCGAACCTGATCACGCAGTTGTTCACCGGTAGCACGGCTGCGGGGGGCGGTGCCGGCGGCTTCGGCCAGCAAGCGGGAGCGGCGGCAACCACCGCCGCGAGCCGGCCACTGTTGACCTTGACCAACAACGTCTCGGACGGGGCGACGCTGATCGACCTGCGGATCACGGCCGACCCGCGGACCAACACGATCATCGTGGCCGGCAGCCGCAACGATTTGGATACGATCAACGCGATCATCGCTCGGCTCGAAGACGCGGACGCCCCGCAACTCCGCACGGAGGTCTACAAGCTCCGCTCCGCCGCCGCCGCGGACGTGGCGGCTGCGATCACGAGTTTCATCAGCCAGCAGACGACACTGGTGAACGCTCAATACCAAACGGTCTTCCAGACGATCCAACGGCAAACCGTGGTGATTCCGGAACCCGTGAGCAACACCTTGCTCATCACCGCGTCGCCGCAGTTGTTCCAGCAGATCGCCGAAATCGTGATGAAGATCGACGCGCCGCCGCCGCAGGTGATCGTGCAGGTCCTCATCGCCGAAGTCCAGTTGAACGACAACGAGGAGTTCGGGATCGAAGTCGGCATCCAGAGCCCGGTCTTGTTCGCTCGCAGCAGCACGGGCGGAGCGCCGGGAACGCCGGGGTTCAACTTCAACACGACCGCCGCGCTGCCGAACACGACGAACGCCCAGCCGACGACGGTGGGCTTCCAGGGCCTCGGCAACCTCGGGGTCGGTCGGGCCGGAGCTTCCGGGGCGGGCGGGTTCGTCTTCTCCGCCGCCAGCGACACGGTGAACGTGCTGGTTCGGGCGCTCAAGCAGCAGGGCCGCATCGACCTGATGAGCCGGCCGCAACTGACACTCACGGACAACCAGACCGGGTTCTTCCAGGTGGGCTCCCAGTTTCCGCGCATTACGACATCGACGTTGACCGGCGTAGGCACGGCCCAGCAGTCGATCGAGTACGTGGACATCGGCATCGTGCTGCGGGTCACACCGCGGATCAGCCCGGATGGAAAAGTGCTGATGCGGGTCGAGCCGCAAATCTCGAGCGCCAACCCGGTCCAGGTCAACCTCGGCGGGAATACCTCGGCGTCGCCCATCGACATCCAGACCGTGCAGACGACGGTCCTCGCCAGCGACGGCGAGACGGTTATGCTCGGCGGGTTGATCAGCAAGCGGGACTTGAAGAACGAGAACAAGATTCCCGTATTCGGCGACATTCCCTACATCGGCTCGCTGTTCCGCTACCGGACCCAGCAGCAGCAGAAGCGGGAATTGATCTTCATCATGACCCCGCACATCGTCCGCAACGAGGCGGACCGTGCGAAGGTCTTGGCCGAAGAGGCGAAGAAGATCAGTTGGAGCAAGCGGGATCTGGCGGAGATCCACGGCCACGGCCTGGACGTGCTCGCGCCGCGGCCGCAGCCGTACTGGATGCAGGAGAACTGCCCCACACCCGCGGCGTACCCGTACCAGCAGCCGCAGATGACGATCGACCCGAACACGGGCCAGGTGGTGCCGTACACGGGCCCGAGCTTCCCGGCCCCCGCAGGTCCGGCCGTCACGTTGCCCGTGCTGCCGAACAGCCCACCGCCCCGGCCGGTTCCGGATAACGGGACGCCCCAGAGTCCGAGTACGAACGTGCCGACGCCCGGTTTCATGCCGACTTCGAGTACCGTTCCAGTGCCGGCCCGCGGGCCGGTGATTTACCCGCAGCCGCAAACGCTGCCGATGATGCCGAGCGGGAATGGATTCCCGACGACGCAGCCCGGCGGCCAGCCGAGCGTGTTCGACCCGCCGGGAACGGTCGTTCCGCCCAAGGTCGTGCCCCCGCCGGCTCCCAAGAAGATCGAGAAACCCGTCGCCAAGGAGGGCCGACCATGGAGCGTCTTCGGAAAGTAGTCCGCAACGCCATCGGGGTCGCCTTGCCGGCGATCTTGATGGTGGGCTGTGCGTCGACCGAGAAAATGACCCAAACGGTCAAGCACGCCGTGAAACTCGAAGCGTATTCGGAGCCGGCCACGCAGATGGTCTGCATGTGGCGGCGCAGCCTGACGCCCCTACCCGACCCGACGCGGGACGGCTCGCAAACGCTCGGTTTGCCGGGGCAGATGTTCCTGGTCACCAGCAAGAGCGCCGGGGCCGAAGCGAACGGCGACTTGGCCGTGGTGGTGTACGACGAAACGCCCCGCCCCGCGGGTTCGCCCGCGATGCGGCCGGAAGTCTGGCACTACACGAAAGACACGCTCAAGCGCCTCGTCACCAACGACGAGCGATTCGGCAAGAGCTTCGCCCTGTTCCTCCCCTGGCCGGCCCACTGGCGGGATGTGACCACGGTGAAAATCATGGCCCGCTACAAGAGCGAGGGCAGCCCGGAACTGTTTTCCGAAGAAGTGCGAATCGCCCTCGACATGACAGCGGGCGGACCGGTCTGGTCCGACATAGCCGGCGGCCCAGCGCGCCCGGGAGCGAGCGGCATGTCCGAAAGCCGTACCTCGATCCCCGACCCGAACAAGATGTTGATGCAGGCGAACCTTAACGGCCAACCGGCCCAGCAGTTCGCCAATCCCGGTACGACGCCCGCGACCTCGTTCCAACCGCCGCCGCAGTATTCGGGCTTCACGCCGGTCGGAGCCTCCGCTTCACAACTGCCACCCCCCGTGTTGCCTCCGAACGGCCACGCCTGGACGCCGAAGCCGAACCAGGACAACGGGCCGCTGCAACCGGTCGTGATCCAACGGCCGGGGGGCTGAGGTTGGATTGGCTGTGGGAAAAGCGAGAACCCGGCCGCTCGGCCGGGTTCTTTCGTTCGAGCCGCAGCCTGAGGGTTGACGGAGGGGTCAATCGGGTTATCTACTCCGCACGGCTGCAAATGATGCGTCCGTTCGCTGGGTCCACCAACCGGAGGCGTCGGCGAGGTCGCAGACTCCCTCACTGGCGTTCGGTCTCAGATCGAACCGCGTGAAGGTGCCACGGTGCCAGCGCCTACCGATTCATGGTGCCATGACACCCACGGCACCGTGGCACCTTGAAACACGACCACGTTGATAAAGATGCAGGAGCGGTTTTGAGTGGTCGTTTGCACTCAAAAAACGGTCCAAATCGCATCAAAATGCGTCACTTTTCAGTCGAAATGGGGCTCCGGAGAGCCCAAAACGGGTCGTTTTGAGTGAAATCGTGATGGTTTTGAGCCGTTTTGGGGCTCAAAATGCGTGCTTTCGGCCTGTCCGGAGGCGTGGATGCGCCACCCATTCGCTTGCCGACGACTGCCGAGAGACTTCATTCGGTTTTATCTGAGCCCGAACGCCAGTGAGGGTAACGCTAGGCGA
>Ga0209591_10002119_pt1 | contig 24105 bp, 23 predicted proteins | sample MAT01_FD_187207 | JGI IMG/M metagenome (GOLD analysis project Ga0209591, IMG submission 187207) | Freshwater microbial communities from Lake Fryxell liftoff mats and glacier meltwater in Antarctica - MAT-01 (SPAdes) (version 2) | ecosystem: Environmental > Aquatic > Freshwater > Ice > Liftoff... | reverse complement strand
TGCCCCTGGCGCCTCGGCCAGATCGTCGCCGCAGCTCTGGCCCTGCTCCACCACGAGAACCACCGAACCGCATGATCATCGAACTCAGTCACACAGAGCAACCGATGGTTACGCGGAATGGCTCAGTGCGCCGGCCCCGCCTCGGTCGCGGACGCCAGACCCGGCACCGGCGCGAGTTGTTGCCCGGTGGCCCATTGCGCGCCAGGCGTTGCGCTCCGCTCCTGCCCGGGCCGCGGAGCCCTCGACCGGCCAAGATCACGGGCGTATCTTCCACGGTCCATGCCGAACGTCATGGACCGCGCCGACCGCATCGACCCCGCTGCGCGCCTCGGCTTCGACCCCGGCCCGCGTTGGCGACAGACGTCATCACGAGTCGAGGGGCCGGGGCCGCCGTGGTGTCCCAGGTTTGACCCGCCCCGGCACGTCCGATCAAGCTGCCAGGCCGGCGAGGAGGAGGGTGGACAGATCCGCCCGTTCCTGCCGTAGAGCGGTCCGCATGTACCTCATGACTTGCGGAGGCGGCTGATGTCGATGCCCCGCCGGACGGGCCGCCGGGCTCCGGCTACTCGCCGCGCTCGATGACCCGGTCGAGCAGGGTGGTGATGTGTTCCACCCCGGTCGTCAGGGTGGCGAACCCGCCGCGCATCTCGGTACGCATCTCGACCGTCTCCGCGCGGAGTTCGAGGATGGCGTTTCCGTGCTCGACCTGCGTCTCGCGCAGCGCGTTGAGGGTGCGGGTGTGCCCGCGGAGCTCCGCTCGGACCTCGGATACGTCGCGGTCGGCGCCGACGGCGAGTGTGCGGGCGGCGCCGGCGTCCGCGGCGACGATTGCGACCTGGTCGCGGAGGCGAGCGAGTTCGTGTTCGACCACCTGCACGCGGGTTCGGAGATCCTCGTCGTCAGGCATGCGGCGATCCTACGTGCGCCGACCGGTGTCCCAGGGCTGAACCGGCGGTCCCGCTGGATCGCCGCGATGACAGGTCACGCCGGGCCGACCACCGCCCACCGACCATGCCCGGCCCGGCGCACGGGGCTCGCGGTGGTGCTCTTGGTGAGACCTCAGCCCGGGTGGGGTCGCCCCCAGGATCGAAGTACCGCTCCAGGACCGCCCACAGCCGCACACCGCCGTCCTGGGTGCGGGCCGCCAGAACTCCGCCGCCGGGTGCGAACGCGGCGCCATGTTCGGACGACAGAGATTCCGGCAGGACGGCGGCGGGCAGAGGTCGTGGCCCACGGGTGTCCCACAGTTGCAGCGGGGCGGGTGGGAGCACCGATGTCCGTCCACGGTTCACCCTGCCGGTGTCGCCGTCCCACGCGAACTCGCCGTCGGTGATCACGAGCAACAGGCTGCAGGATCCAACTATGCCCAGGCCGAGCACATGTTGGGCGCTGGTGCCGCGCCTGCTGTGGCTGACCTACGCCTCCTACGTCTCGACCGCCACCGCCCTGCGCAGCCGCGACGACCTCCTCGGGAGGAAGCCACGCGCCACCGGATGACGTGACGTCCTCACCCGCCGGGCGCACTCGTCTCCGTCGGGGTGGCGTGGGCATGGGTGCGTTCGGCGACCGCGGTGAGGTAGCGGACGATCGTGGCCCGCTCGTCGTCGGTGAAGGTATCGGCGACCTGTTCCAGGTCGCCGAACAGAGGGGTCAACTCGTCGATCATCCGGGTGACGGAGTCCTCGTCGGGTTCGAGCACCACCCGGCGCCGGTCGGCGGCGTCGCGTCTGCGGTGCAGGTGTCCCGCGCGCTCCAGGCGGTCGGCCAGCTCGGTCCCGGACCCGGTGGAGATGCCCAGGCGCACGGACAGCTCGACCGGCCCGGCCGGCCCCGGCGTCTGCATCAGGTAGGTCATCGCGGCGTAGTCCAGTGCGCGCAGGCCCAAGCGGTGCGCGAGGTGGCGATCCAGCTCGCCTTGCGCGCGCTGCAGATCCCGCACCGCCCACGACACCTCCGACGCCTCGACCCGTCTCCGTTCACGCCGGCCCACGGAGTCGTCCCGCGTTTGCTCCGCCACGGAGGTAGCGTAGCTCGCGGAATGGCTCCGAAACGGAGTCAAGGCCGACACTCCTGGCGGCGTGTCTTCGGGCGCCCGATCAGGAGATGCCGCGCCGATCGGATCCGCGGCGCAGATAGCCGAAGGCGGCGGTGCCCACGAACAGGACGGCGCCGATGAGGGTCAACCAGAGCAGCCCCTCGATGACGGCGCCGAGGATCGTGGCGGCAAGCCAGACGGCGAGCAGAACGGCGATGATCTTCAACATGGGTGGGTCGTCCTTGTGGTCGGTGGCGCGGACCGTGGCCTTCGGGACAAGGGTATGACCTGTCCGCAGAGGACGGTCTGAGAAACCCGGACCGAGAGCCGAGCGATCTACTGGGGAAAGTGTTCGAGCAGGAAGTCGCGCAGGGCCCGCACCCGGTGAGGGACGTGCAGCGGCAAGGGGTACACGAGGTTGAGGGGCATGCCCGTGACGTGGTGGGCGGGCAGCACCGCCTCGAGGCGGCCGTCCCGTACCGCGCGGACACCCACCAGCTCCGGTAGCAGGGCGATGCCGGCTCCCGCTACGGCGGCCCGCCGGACGAAGGACAGGTCGTCGGCCGCGATCGTGCCCCTGAACTGCACGTCGACGTCGCCGTCCTGGCTCTGCAGCCGCCAACGGACCTTGCCGTCGCGGGCATGGAACAGCACACATGGAGCGACGGGATCCTGACCGTCAACCAGACCTCGTTGGGTGGCCGGGCCGGGGTGATCCTCGCCGGGACCGGCGCCGCAGGGCTGTTGCCCGCCGTCGCCGAGCCAGCACCGTCTGCTCGACGGCCAGCGCGGGCCGCTGCTGCTGCTCGATCACGCGCAGGGCGCGCAGCGCCTCGATGTTGGCGCGGACCCGCGTCACCGCGCCCGAGGGCGCCAGGTCGTCCTGGGTGGCCGGGCGGAACCGCGCCGCGCGGCGCTCGATGTCCAGCTGCTCGGGCGGCTCGACGAGGTCACCCGAACCCCTGCCGACGGTCGCCAGGCCGTCCGGATCCAGCCCCGCAGCCTCACCCGGCGCATCGACCGGCGCGCCGGTGAGGTCGTCGCGCTCCCCGCCGTCATCGTTGCGGGTGGGTCGGGACGGAGGCAGCAGCTTGGCCGGGCCGGGCCGGGTCCGCCGGTGCGCGGGGCCGACTCGACCGTCGGCGGCAGCCGCGCCCCGGCTGCGGCCAGCGTCTGGGCCTCGGCCGGCTGCGCGGCGGGAGACTCCGCGACGGGCGACTGGATGGTGGGCGAGGGGGCGGCCGGCGATGGGGTCGCCGAGGCGTCGATCGAAGTGGTCGTGGTCGGAGCGAAGGCCGAGACCGGAGCGAGGGTCAGCTCTGGCGTTGCCAGTACGGGTGAGTCGAATCCTCGATCACCGGCGCCCACGGCGAGACCATCTCCGAGGTGGGCTCGGTCTGGGTCAGGTCGTCCTCGTCGAGGTCGGGGTCGGTCCCCGGCTCCGCCGGCAGCAGGACCAGATCGCGCAGCACCATCTCCTCGGCCTGCATCTCCGCCGCGTTGAGCCGGCCCCGCTTGTCCAGGTAGCCCTCGCCCGGCGGGTCGATCTCCGCCAGTTCCTCGCTGAGCTGGGCGATCTGGTCCGCCGTCTCCTCGCCCAGCTCCGCGAAGAACGTCTGCGGATCCGGGATCTGGGCGAACCGGGTCGGCAACCAGGTCCGCCAGTGCTCCAGCGCCATGCTCGCCTGGTGGTTCATCGCGTCCTCCCTGCTCGACGGTGTCGCGGACCGAACTCGGGCCAGGCGGCAGCTCGGCGTCGGCGGCGGGGCCACCGAAGAGGAACTCCAGCGCGAGCTGGCTGTCGTCCGCCAGCGTCCTGCGTCGCGCTTCCCCCGCGTCTCGATGACCAGGGGAACCATGCCTGCCGACGACCCTCGCACCTGCTCACTCTGTGGTCGCCCGTTCGGGTCTGGCCGCGTCCTCGTCGGCCGGTGGCACTGCCGCTGCGGCGGCCACCGCACCTGGTGGTGCCGAGACGACAAGGGCGGATGCGGCGAGACGACCTACCGGCCCGAGTTCGCCGAGGACTGCCGCGACACCTCGTCGCCCGTCGGGCGGACCGATGTCCGCTGGCTCGAAGCCCCCGCTACAGGTCGAGGGCGGCGCGGAGGCCGCCGTCGACGAGGTCCATGAGCTCGGGGTCGACGGTGTCGACAGGCTCGATCAGGCGTCGACGGATGACCGTTTCGAGGGTCATTGCCGAGGCCCAGCCGTGCGGGTCGATCCGGACGGCGAGCAGCTTGCCGGGGTCGGTGGGCAGCAGGTGCACGCCGAACACGACCGGGGCGTCGGCGCGGTCGGCGGTGTTGATGCCGTCGGCGGAGACGATCAGCCGCAGCGTGGGTGCGTCGCTGCGGCGGATGACCGGGTCGTAGCGCCAGATCTCCCCACGTCTCACGCGGTGCGCTCGGCGTCGAACGCCGCGGCGGTCTCCTGCAGGGCCTGTTCGGCGTGGTCGCGGTGGTCGCGGAACCACCGGCCGTGCTCGCGGACCGCTTCGCGGAGTTCGTCCTGGCGCACGAGCCGCTCCAGGTAGGCCGATGCGCCGCCGCGGGTGCGGGCGCCGCACTGCCGGACCCGCGCGACCGTGCCGGCGTCGAGGGACACCGTCATACGCTCCTTCTGCATACGGCCCATCATACGCAAACGCACTACGGGCGACCACGATCGCGCCGGGAGGTTGCGCTATCCCCTTCGTCCGGCGCAGCTGGACCCGCGCGGTGCGCTGCTTGCCGCCGTAGTGGGCCAACGGCCAATGGTCGTGCTTTAAGGTAGATCGTGTTGCGACACGCCGGGAGATGTCCACGGTGTGGTGATCGTCTGTCGGGATGATCGGCGGGTGGCGCATGACGGGTCGGATGGGGTGTCTCCGGAGGGTTGGTTGCCTGATCGGGTGTCGTTGGGGGCGTTGAGCAGGACGTTCTCGCCGGAGTTGGTGGATCGGGTCGTGGCGACGAAGGCACCAAGGAGGTTCGTCGGCGGTTGTTGCCGGCCCGGTTCGTGATGTACTTCGTGTTGGCGTTGTGGCTGTTCAGGGGCCGCAACTGCGGCTATGGCCAGGTGATGATCAAGCTGGTGGATGGGTTGTGTCACCGGCGCCGCGCCCGGGACCTGCTCGATGGGGTGCTGGATCCGCAGGGGTGTTCTGCTGCGGGCTGCGTGTGGTGTCGGTGGACGGTTCGAGCACCGATGTGCCCGCCACCGAGGAGAACGCCGAGCACTTCGGTCGCCCGTCGAACGGGACCCGGGACGGAGCATCTCCGCAGGTGCGCTGGCTCGTCGCGGCGGAGTCGGGCACCCGATCCGGCCGAGATCGTCGGGCGGTCCGCGGGGCCCTCCTATGTCAACAACGACATGGCGTGGTCGGCAACCGTCCGCGACACCTCCCGGGGAGGACGGCGGTAATCGCGGCCCTTCGGGCGTTCCGGCAGCGTCAGCTCCCGTTGCTCGACCTGCTTCCACGGGACGGTCGAGAGCAGGTGGTGAATCATGTTCAGGCGCGCGCGGCGCTTGTCCTCCGCCTCCACCACGAACCACGGTGAGATGTCGGTGTCGGTGTGCGCGAGCATGTCGTCCTTGGCCTGCGAGTAGTCGTCCCAGCGGGTGATCGACTCCATGTCGATCGGTGAGAGCTTCCACCGTTTGAGGGGGTTCTCCATCCGCTCGCGGAAGCGCCGCTCCTGTTCGACGTCGCTCACCGAGAACCAGTACTTGCGCAGCAGGATGCCGTCCTCGATGAGGAGGTTCTCGAAGATCGGGCACTGGCGCATGAAGCGGTTGTACTCCTGCGGCGTGCAGAACCCCATGACGCGTTCGACCCCGGCGCGGTTGTACCAGCTGCGGTCCAGCAGCACGATCTCGCCGCCGGCGGGCAGCTGGCCGATGTAGCGCTGGAAGTACCACTGCGTCTGCTCCCGCGCCGACGGGGCCGGCAGCGCGACGATGCGGCACACCCGGGGGTTGAGATAGGCGGAGACCCGCTGGATCGCGCCTCCCTTGCCGGCGGCGTCACGGCCCTCGAAGATCACGACCAGCCGGGAGTCCGTGGTCCGGACCCACTCCTGCATCTGGACGAGCTCGCCCTGCAGGCGCAGGAGCTCCTGCTGATAGGTCGCCTGTGGGAACTTGTCGGCCTTGTTCCGTGTGGTCTTCTCGTCCTTGCCGGCGCGGGACTTCGTCATCCGTACAGTGTTGCCGCTACCACGGCGACTTCCCATCGTCACCGGCCCCGAATCGGCAGCATCGTCACGCACATGTGGGACGGTGAGCGGGGCGACCGACCCGGGCCGGCCCCGACGATCGATACTGTCCCCGGCGGCCGGCACCGGGGCGACCGCGAATGCCATGCTCGCCCGCGCCGCCGGTGAAGCTGGGCAGACGGAGATGTTCGACGACACGATGAGCGCCTACCGGCGGCATCTCGACCGCGCACCCGAGTCCGGGATGCTGGCCAACGAGTTCACCTATCGTGAGATCCACATGCGCGGTCTCGCCCGCACCGGACGCGCCGCCCAGGCGATCGAGGTCCTGCGGGGCTCGGGGGCGACCGTCTCGCCCACCGCGCCGCAGTGGGCGGCCATCGAACGGATCACCGCCGGTGACGTGCTCCTCGAGGCGCACGAGCGCGAGGAGGCCGAGGCGGCGTTGACGACGGGCCTCCGTCACGCGCGCTCGGCCCGCCTCCCGCAGCAGGTCCAGCGCGCCGTTCGCGTTGCGACGGCAGGGAGGCTGGACGCCGTGGCGGACACCGGGCGGACACTCCTGAACCAGCTCGCCGACCTCCTCGCGAGCCGCTGAACCGTGGGTGCGAGCTCGGTTGCGAGGCACGGTCCGCGGGTGCTCTTCTCGCACCCTGGACGCGCGGCCGTGCTCCCGCGCCGAGATCGGGGAGTGCGGTTCGTCAACGCCGACGACGCCCGTGCCGACATGCGTGAACGCACCTGGCGGAGACTCCGTGCGGCTCTCGACTCGCTCCACGATGGCCCCGTCCGGTACGTGGAGCGCGGATGCACAGCGAACCGTTCGAGCGTCCTCGCGGTGTCCTGCGGTCAGTGGGCCGGGGAAGGCGATGCTGCGGGCTCGGCCTGCGGTCCGAAGGCCGTCAGGAACCGGTCGCGGAAGGCGTCCATCGGCCAGACCGGGGCCTGCGGACCGGGCTTCAGACCGTCGTCCCAGCCCCACCCCGAGATCCGGTCCAGGACGGCCTGGTCGCGTGTGACGACCGTGATCGGTACGTCGCGGCTCGCGCCGTCACCGGTGATGTTCGGGGTGGGCTGGTGGTCGCCGAGGAAGACGAGTACGAGGTCGTCGTCGCCGTAGGTCTCCACGTAGGAGATGAGGCTGTTCAGCGAGTACTCGATGGAACGCCGGTACTCGGTGCGTACCCGGTCGGGGTCGCTCCACACGGCGTCGAGCTGTTCGCCCTCCGCGAGCATCGGCTGGAAGATGGAGCCGTCGCCGACGTCGGCCCAGTCGATGAGCCGGGGCAGCGGCGCCCAGGGCCAGTGGCTGGACACGAGGGGAATGTCGGCCATCAGCGGGGCGCGGTCCGGGGTCGCGCGCTCGGATCGTTCGAAGGCCGACAGGGTGTACTGGTCGGGGACGGGTGCCCAGCCGAAGTTCGGCCCGCGATACCCGATGCTCGTGGAGTCGTAGACCTTGTCGAAGCCGTAGAACGCGCCCTCCTCCCAGGGCTCGGTGTTGCCCGGCATCACGCCGACCGTGCGCCAGCTCGCCCGCCGGAACGCGCTGGTGAGTGTCAGGCGGTCGCGGGCGACGAGGCTGTCGTAGCGCTGCTGGTTGTCGACCCACAGGCCGGACTGGAACGTGGAGTGGGCCAGCCAGCTGCCACCGCCCGCCGTCGGCGAGGTGAGGAAGCCGCTGCGGGAGGCGAACCCGGCCGCGTCCAGTCGCTGGTCCCCGGCGTCGAGCACCGCGCCGACCTGCGACGCGAACTCCGGATCCTCGACCGCGTCGCGCCCGTAGCTCTCGACGAAGGAAAAGACGACGTCCTTGCCGCGCAGTGAGGTCAGCAGCTCCTCGCCCGGGGTGTCGCGGAAGGCGTCGACGGCGGCGGCCGAGGCGAACCCCTGCTGATCCTGCAGGCCGTCGCGCACCTGGACCGCGTGGTCGTAGACCAGGTCGGTCGCGCTGTTTGTGGCGACCGGCACGCCCGGGACGACCTGCGAGCCGAGCACCGCGCAGGTGACCCAGATGACCCCGAACACCGCGACGGGGCGGGGCGCCGTGGTGTCGTGCCGGGCCACGAGGCGGCTCAGGCGCAGGACCGACCGTGTCATCGCGACGAGCACGACGATCGCGAGAACGACGGCCGCGGCCACAGCGCCGATCACGCCGACCGGGCCCGTCGACCCCGCGACGACGTTGAGGGCGTCGTCGAACAGGACCCAGTCGAGCACCGGGTCGGACGGACGGGCGAGAACCGCGACGAAGCCCATGTCGAACAACTTCACGATGGTCAGCAGCCCGAGGGTCACTCCGAGCAGCCCCGCCACCGCCCGTCTCGCCCTCGCCGGTAGGACGAGGACGAGGGCGGCGCCGAGGATGCCCTCGACCGGGATGCGCACGAACTCACCCGGTGTGAGACGGCCGACCTCGGTCGGCGCGACGAGGGCGACGAGCACGAGCAGTGCGGCCAGGGCGGTGGTCACCCGCACGACGACGGGGTGCCGCGCACTGGGCCCGTCGCCACCGGCGGGGTCGAGGCGTGTGGAGAACGACAACCCGGGAATCCTCCTGAGCGAGGCGGTGAGAGCAGGGTCACTGCCTCGGATGCCATCCCGTGCAGAGCAGTGGTTCACAGGACATCATGGCAACCCGACCCGGACAGGAACCGACCAACCCCCGAGCGGGGCCGGCCACGCGCTCGACGACCCCGGCTGCGCGTCGAGCGGACCGCCGACGGAGCCGTGATCAGCGTATGTGGTGCGGGAGCGTCACCGATGACGCTCCCGCGCCATTGGTGGCGATCATGCCCCGCTCGCGGGCTGTCCTGACGACAGTGACGGCCTCGACGGGCCGCCGGGCGTGGCGTCGGCGGGCGCGGCCGGCACGGTGAACTCGGCCGCGCCACCGGCTCGAAGGTCCCCGCCGCGAAGACGTCGACGCCGAGCGTGGTGCCCTCGCCCCCCGTCGGGGCGAAGTGGGCGAACACGCGGTAGGAGCCCGCGGTCGGCAGCGTCAGCCGGACCGACCAGGTGCCGTCGGGAGCCATCTCGGGGTGCACGTGCTGGAAGGCTGTGGTGTCGCGGCGGACCACGACCGCGACGAGCAGGGCGAGCGCCGCACCGTAGGCGGAGAGCTTCGCGGCAGTGTTCATGTCCGGTCCACCTCCGGTTCCTGGTGACGGCGACGTGGTGACGGCGACGTGGTGACGGCGACCTGATGACGGCGCGGCTACGCCGAGGCGATGCGGTAGCCGGCTTCCGCGACGGCGGCGTGGACGTCCGCGTCGTCGACCGGCTTGCTGGTGGTGACGGAGACGGCGCCGGTGGGCAGGTCGACCTCCACGCCGGTGACGCCGTCGATCTCGCTGATCTCCTCGGTGACCGAGGCGACGCAGTGCCCGCAGGTCATCCCGGTGACGCGGTAGGTGGTGGGGCTCATCAGTGGTTCCTTCGGTGTCTGGGTGTCAGGACTTGACGAGGCGCGCGATCGCCGCGCTGGCCTCGGAGATCTTCTGCTCGGCCACGGCCCCGCCCTCGGCGGCGGCCTGGGTGACGCAGTGCTTGAGGTGCTCGTCGAGCAGTCCCAGCGCGACCGCCTCCAGTGCCTTCGTGACGGCGGAGACCTGCGTCAGACGTCGATGCAGTACTCGTCGTTCTCGATCATCTTGGCGATGCCGCGGACCTGCCCCTCGACGCGGCGCATCCGCTTGAGGTAGGCGTCCTTGTCGGCCGTGTACCCGTTCATCCGTCCTCCTTCGACAGGCAGGACAATACCATAGGGGGGTACCCAATGTGGGTCATGGCACCGGCCGGTGGGCTCAGGAGCACGTCATCGTGGGACGACGCGGAACACGGGATACCCCGGTGCGACCTGCGCGAAGGCCTCGAGGGAGGCCCGATGGTCGATCGGGATGTGCGGTCTCGCTCCTGGAGCGCAGGCCAGGTAGCGGCACAGGATCGGCGGGCGTACCGCCGGTTCGACCTCGTCGAGCCGCACGTTCTCGCGGGCGCCGTGGCGCAGGACGGCAGCCCCACCGGCCGCACGCAGGTTGTGCACCCAGTTCGCCTTCTCGCCCAGCATCGAGACCAGGTAGCGGTCGCCCTCCAGATCGACCATGACCAGGGGGAACGAGATGACCCGGCCGGTGCTGCGGCCGGGCCCCTCCAACGTCACGAGGCGCCGCGGCCACACGCCGGCCGCGTGCATCCAGGCGGAGAGCCGGTTCATGACCCGGGTGACGCCCTTCGGGCGACCTCCCGGATACAGCCGGCGCTGGTGGCGATCCATGACCTTCATCCCCGGCGCCCCCTTCTGATGCGAACTGCTCACACCCACCCTCACCGGTCCGCCGCCCACGGTCCCCCAGAGCCGAAAGCCCCGCTCGTCGAGGGCGGGAGTGGGCGCTGACCAGCGGCGGTACGGTCGAAGGTCCCGGTTCGGATGGTGGGAAGGTCCTACCGGTCCCAGGCCTCCGGCGAACAGAGCCGCGCCCTCGCGTCGGCGGTGGTGGCCTACGCGGTGCAGCTGATCGACCCCGACGCCCCGTCCTTCCGCCACGTGCTGGCGCGCATCGCCCACAAGCACGTCACGCTGGGGGTCACCCGGAGCAGTACACGATCGTCGGACGCCACCTGCTGGCCGCGGTCGGCGAGGTCCTCGGCGACGCGGTCACCCCCGAGGTCGCCGACGCGTGGAACGAGGTCTACTGGCTCTTCGCCACCCAGCTCATCTCCGAGGAGGCCCGCCTCCACCAGCAGGCGGACATCGACCCGCGGCCCAGATGTCCGACGCCGAGACACCGGGGTGATCCGCTGACGCACGGCGGCCCCGTGATCGGGCGGTCACGTGAACCGCGTCGCGGTCAGGCCGTCGGGCCGCCGGTGGTCCTGGCCGCTCCTGCGCGGCGCGCGGGGACACGGATCCGCGGGAGCGTCCAGCGCCTCCCGCTGGGCAGCGGCGTGCCGCCCGCGGCGGCCGCGAGGAGATCCGCGAGGTGCACGGCCCGGACCTTGCTGGACCGGCGCCGCAGGCCCGTCTCCAGCTGGCGCAGGCAGCCGGGGTTGACCGCGACCACGTAGTCGAGGTCCGCGGCCTCGATCGCGTCGAGCTTGGGGTCGAGGATCCGGCGGCTGTCACGGGGACGGAGCAGGGAGTAGGTGCCCGCGGCGCCACAGCAGGAGGCCTCGCCGGGCACCGCGACGAGGTCGGCGACCGCCGAGATCAGTGCGCGGGGCTCGGCGAAGACACCCATGCCGTTGCGCAGGTGGCAGGAGTCCTGCAGCGCCACCCGTGCCCGACGACCCCCGACGCTCAGCCGGCCGACGGGCGACGCACCGGTCTTCACGAGGTGCTCGCTCAGCTCGTGGACGCGGTCGCGGCCGAGCACGGTCGTCAGGTGGGCGGCGCACCCGCCCGCGGTGGTGACGATGACGCCCGGGAGCTGCTCCCCGAGCCGCCGGGCCAGCTCCACGCCCCGTTCGGACTCGCCGTTATGGGCGTGCAGCGCCCCGCAGCAGCCCTGGTCCGCCGGCACGGCGATGTCGGGCAGGAGCGCCCGCGCCGACCGGCTGACCCCCGGGTAGAGACCGCGCTCGAAGCAGCCGAGCATGAGGGTGGTCGGCGCAGCCGGGACGGACGGGGTGCGGGCGTGGCGGCGCACGACTCCGATCGCCCGCAGCAGTGGCGTCCGCGACGCCACCAGCATGAGCAGCTGGGCCAGGGGAGGCCGGCGGCGCCCTCTCCACTGGTGGTCGCGCCAGGTCTCCAGCAGCTGGCCGTACTGCACGCCCGCCGGGCAGACGGGCTCGCACGCCCGGCAGCCGAGGCAGAACGACGCCTCCTCGCGCAGCCGGGAGTCGTCGTCGTCGAGCTCGCCGGTCTCCAGCGCCCGCATCAGGTTGATGCGCCCGCGCGGCGACGAGCCCTCGTCGAGGGTCTGCGCGTAGGTCGGGCAGGCCGGCAGGCAGAAACCGCACGAGATGCAGCGGTCGAGCAGCTCCGGGTCGAAGATGCCGCGCCCGGTGACCCGGTCCGTGGTCACGAGCCCAGCTTCCCGGGGTTGAGGATCCCGGCGGGATCGAACGCGGCCTTGATGCGGCGCAGCAGGGCCATCTGGTCGGCCCCGAGCCGGGCTTCGAGGTAGGGCAGCTTCGCCGCGCCGACGCCGTGCTCGCCGGTGATGGTGCCGTCCATGCCGATCGCGGCGGCGAAGACGTCGCCGAACGCCTTGTGTGCGCGTTCGATCGCGGCGTCGTCGTGCCGGTCGACGACGCACGTCGGGTGCAGGTTGCCGTCCCCGGCGTGGCCGAAGGTGGCGATCGGGACGTCGTATCGCTCGGCGATCTCGTCGATGCGTCCCACCATCTCCGCCAGGCGGGGCCGGGGCACCGTCGCGTCCTCGAGGATGGTCAGCGTGCCGAGCCGGGAGAGCGCGGGCAGCGAACAGCGGCGGGCGGCGAGCAGGGCGTCGGAGCGGGCGACGTCCGCGGCCAGCGTCACCTCCATGGCCCGGTGGGCCGTGCACAGCTCGCCGATGCGGGTGAGGTTGCGCTCCACCGCGTCCGCCGCGCCGTCGTCGCCGAACAGCAGCAGCGCACCCGCGTCCAGTCGCAGGCCGAGGTTCGCGTACTCCTCGACGGCGCCGATGCACTTCGCGTCGAGGAACTCCAGCGTCGCCGGGACGATGCCGTCGCCGATGACGGCGGTGACGGCCCGGCCCGCGTCGGCCAGCGTCGGGAAGTAGGCGACCCCGGTGTTCGTGGTGGCCGGCATCGGCAGCAGGGCGACGGTGATCTCGGTGAGGACGCCCAGCGTGCCCTCCGAGCCGGTCAGCAGGCGGGTCAGGTCGTAACCCGCGACGTCCTTCCACAGCCGCCCGCCGGTGCGGATGATCTCGCCGGTCGGGAGGACCGCCGTCGTGCCCAGCACGTAGTTGCGGGTGACGCCGTACTTGAGGCCCCGCAGCCCGCCCGCGCAGGTGGCGACGTTGCCGCCGACCGTCGACACGGTCCGGCTGCCCGGGTCGGGCGCGTAGAGCAGGCCCTTCGCCGCGGCCGCCTCGCCCAGCGCCGCCGTCGTGACGCCCGCCTCGACGCGCGCGAGCAGCTCGTCGGGGCTGATCTCCAGGATGCGGTCCATCCGGGTGAGTACGAGCACGATCCCGCCGCGGTCGGCGAGGGTGCCGGCGGAGAGGTTCGAGCCCGCGCCTCGCGGTATCACGGGGATGCCCGTACGGGTGGCCAGCCGCAGGACCGCGGCGACCTCCTCGGCCGTGCGCGGCGACACCACCGCGTCCGGGACGCCGCGGAACAGCGGCGTCGCGTCCCGGGCGTAGGGCTCCAGGTCGCCGCGACCGGTGCGGACGTGATCCGCGCCGACGATCGTCCCCAGCTCGCCGACCACGTCGCGGTCCAGGCTCATGACGCCCCCGTCCCGGCCTCGACGACGACCGTGCCCGGGGTGGCCGCCACGGCGGGCCTCACGGCAGCATCCAGCCGAGGACCGGCGTGGACTGCAGGTAGACCAGCACGCAGAGCACGAGGAGCAGGCCGATGCTCCACATCACGACCTTGCGGAACAGCTCGGCCTCCCGGCCCACGATGCCGACGGCCGTCGCGGCGATCGTGAGGTTCTGCGGGCTGATCATCTTGCCGACGACGCCGCCGGAGGTGTTCGCGGCGACGAGCAGGGTCGGGTCGAGCCCGGCCTGCTGCGCGGCGGTCTGCTGCAAGGTGGCGAACAGGGCGTTCGACGAGGTGTCGGAACCGGTCACCGCGGTGCCCAGCCAGCCCAGGATGGGCGACAGGAACGCGAACACCGCGCCGGTGCCGGCGATCCACACGCCGATGGTGATGGTCTGGCCGGACAGGTTCATGACGTAGGCCAGCGCCAGCACCGTCGCGACGGTGAGGAACGCCCACCTCAGCTTGACGGCGGTGGCGACGAGCTCGCTCAGCGCCCTCACCAACGGGACGTGGTAGACCAGCGCGGTGATGAACCCGCAGATCAGCAGCAGGGTGCCGGGGGAGGACAGCCACGGGAGGACGTAGACCGTCGAGCTCACCGGTTTGCCGGCGGCGCTGAGGACGTTGCCGTCCAGGCCGGGCCACCCGATCTTGACGTCCTGGCCGCCGAGGAATTCCTTGACCGGCGTCCACAGTTTCGCGACGGAGAACACGGCGATGATCAGCAGGTACGGGAAGAACGCCATGAGCAGCTTCCCGCGGGTCAGGCCGGCCGCGCGGTCGGTCAGCTTGTCCTGCGCCGTCCGGGTCTGCACGCCCCCGCCGGAGACACCCGCGCCGCCGTCCGTGGGGTCCGGGAGGTCCGGCCTGTCCGCCTCGTACTCGCCGGCCAGGCGCGCGGCGGCCTCGTCCCCGCCCTGCGGGGTCCACACCCGCAGTGTGACGACGGCCGCGACGAGGGCCGCCAGCGCGGCGACGATGTCGGTGAGCTCGACGGACAGGTAGTTCGACGCGACGAACTGGGCGACGGCGAACGTGAAGCCGACCGACAGGGCGACCGGCCACGTCTGGCGCACGCCTCGGCGGCCGTCGACCAGGAAGACCAGCAGCAGCGGCACGATGAACGCGATGATCGGCGTCTGGCGCCCGACGTACGCGCCGATCTCGGCGTAGGGGATCCCGGTGAGGGTGCCCGCGGTGATGATCGGCGTGCCGATGGCGCCGAAGGCGACGGGCGCGGTGTTGGCCACCAGCACGACGACGGCCGCCCGGACCGGCGAGAAGCCCAGTGCCATGAGCATCACCCCGGTGATGGCCACCGGCGCACCGAACCCGGCCAGCGCCTCGAGCAGGCCACCGAAGCAGAACGCGATGATGATCGCCTGGACGCGGGGGTCGTCGGAGATGAGGTGGAACGCGCCGCGCAGGTCCTCGAAGCGACCGCTGACCACGGTGACCTGATAGAGCCAGATCGCGGTGAAGACGATCCACATGATCGGGAAGAGCCCGAACACCGCGCCCTCGGTGGCGGAGAGCAGGGCCAGTTCGGGTGGCATGCGGAACGCGAACACGGCGACCGCGATCGCCACGGCGAGCGAGCCCAGCGCGGCCCAGTGCGCCTTCCACCTCAGCACACCGAGCAGCACGAAGATCGTGACGAGCGGGATTGCCCAACGGGGCACCCTGCTGTTGGAACGCTGCTGGGTGGAACGCTGCTGGGTGGAACGCTGCTGGGTGGAACGCTGCTGGGTGGAACGCTGCTGGGTGGAGCACGGCCTGCTGGAACATCAGTGGCCTCCCGGGAGTCGACGATGACGTGGGACGGTCGGTGACTGGTGCGCCGGAACCGGGTGTGGTGCGGGAGTTCTGTCGTCTCCGGGGCCTCTGACGATTCGCCGGTGAGGCTACGCCGGACACGGTCACAGGACCCGGGATCGCCGCCGAAAGTCCCGGCGGTCAGGTCGAGGTGGTCCGTTCCGGCACCAGCAGGTCGGCGCTCTCGCGGCGCGGCGTCGCGGCCACCGGCCAGCCGTGGCCGATGCGCAGCACCGCCTGCGGCGGGCGGGTCCCGCCGATCAGCTGCCGCAGCTCCTGGCGGATGGCCGACACCTCCACGACCTGGGAGAGGAACGACGTGGCGAGACCGCCGGCCGTGGCCGTGAGGAGCACCCGCTGGAGCGCCTGGCCGACCTGCACCTCGGCCGCGTTGCCGGACAGGTGCGAGGTCAGCACGGCGATCATCGGCTCCTCCTCGAAGTCCTTGCCCGGGACGCGCGTCCGGCCCTTGCCGCCGGTGAAGTCGCGCAGCACCCAGGGGTCCTGGGGTTCGGGAAGCGGGCCGGCCGCCGCTGCGGGCACCCCGTCGCGGCGGCCCTCCGACGCGGCGGTCCACCGCTCGAGTTCGGCCAGGTAGCCGGGGTCGGCCACCTGGATGTCGTGCGCCCGGACCACCATCTCGCGGAGCGCCGCCCGCTGCTCGGGCTCACCGACGATGTGCAGCCACGCGCCTTCGTCGAGCGCGGCCCTGCGCAGGGCGTACTGGTCGGACGGGGCCACCGCCTCGTCGCTGTAGGGGTGCCGGTTGGTCCGCCACGCCGGGACGGCGGTCAGCAGTCGGCGCTGCTCCGGGGTGGGCGCCTTCGAACCGCCGTGCCGGACGACCGCGAGCAGGTCGGGGTCGTCACGGTCGGGGAGGATCGTGACGATCGGCCGGATGCCGTGCTGTTGCACCGCCAGCCGGAGGTTGAACAGTGCGGCGCCGCAGGCCATCCGCAGCTCGCGGCCCTCGGGGTCGGCGACGGGCAGCGCGCGCTCGGGATCGGCGCGCAGTTCGATCGCCCGCGCGGTCGGGTGGAACCGCCAGGGCTGGCTGTTGTGCAGCGACGGTGCGCGGCTCGCCGTCGCCAGCAGGCCGTCCACCTGCTCCGGGGTCAGCTCCCACACGCTCGGGATCGAGGTCATTTCACCCCTGTCGAATCATTCGGTTCCGGTCGTCTGTCGCGCCGGACCGGGACGACGATGCCGTTGCCGGCGCGCTGCGGATACGGCCGAAAGCCCCAGCCGGAACGGTACTTGTGCCCGCACTGTTGCGCGCCGACATGTTGTCGGGATGCTCCGACCGTGTCACGGTGGGTGCGACCGACCGGGGCAGGAGCCGAAGGTGGAAGCTCAGGGGGCCGAGGTGCGAGGCGACGACCGGGATCGCGCGACGGCGATGTCGAGTGTGCAGTCGGGCCTGCGGCTCGACGAGCTGCTGGGCGAGGTGCAGGAACGGCTCGCCGAGATCATCGCGACGCGGGGCCGGATGCAGGGCCTGCTCGACGCGATCCTGACCGTTGCCGCGGGCCTCGAGCTGGACACCACGCTGCGCCGTATCGTGCAGGCCGCCGTGGAGCTCGTCGACGCCCGCTACGGGGCGCTCGGCGTCCTCGCGCCGAACGGCGGCATCTCCCCGTTCATCCACATCGGGATGGACGAGGCGACCCTGGCCAGGATGGGGCACCTGCCCGAGGGGAAGGGACTGCTCGGGCAGCTCATCCTGGGCGACCATCCGCTGCGGCTGCCCGACCTGGGCGCGCACGAGGCGTCGGTCGGGTTCCCCCCGCACCATCCGCCCATGCGCACCTTCCTCGGTGTGCCGGTCCGGTTGGGTGACGCGGTGTTCGGCAACCTCTACCTCACCGAGAAGGCCGGCGGAGGGGAGTTCACCGCGGACGATGAGATCGTGGTCGAGGCGCTGGCGTCGGCGGCCGGGATCGCGGTGCAGAACGCCGACCTGTTCGAGCAGGGCCGGCTGCGTCAGCAGTGGCTCGAGGCGTCCGCCGAGATCCGCAGCGAGCTGCTGTCCGGCGCGAGCGAGGGCGACGCGCTGGCTCTGATCGCCCAGCGCGCGATGGAGCTGACCAGGTCCGACGCCACCGTCATCGTGCTGGGGCCCGACCCGCGGGAGGGGAGCTTCACCATCCGCGGCTCATGCGCGCCCGAGGAGCTCGACCTGATCGGCCGGCGGCTGCCCGGGGACGACCCGCTGCTGAGCGAGGTCACGGCCGGTCGCACCGCCGTGCTCGCGGGGTCGCCCGGAGGTCTGCTCGCCGGTGAGGGGATCGCGTACGGGCCGACGGTCGCGGTCCCGCTGCACCCCCAGGAGACGTTGATCGGCGTGCTGATCGCGCTGCGCCGGCGCGGGGGGAGCGCGTTCGAGCCCACCGAGGTGCCGCTGCTGACCTCGTTCGCCGAGCAGGCCACGCTCGCGCTGGAGGTGGCGGAGAAGAACCGGAACCAGCGCCGCCTCGACGTCCTCGCCGATCGTGACCGGATCGCCCGCGACCTGCACGACCACGTCATCCAGCGGCTGTTCGCCACCGGCCTGCAACTGCAGAGCACGCTGCGCCGCAGCTCGGACCCCGACGTCCAGGACCGCATCCAGCAGGCCGTGGCGGAGCTGGACGAGACCGTGCGGCAGATCCGCACCGCGATCTTCGACCTGCACACCACCGGCGACGGCAGCCGTGCAGGGTTGCGGCGCCGGCTGCTGGACACCGCCGCGGCCGCCGCCGCGGGCAGTGCCCTGGCCCCGTCGGTGCGGATGGCCGGCGCCGTCGACACCCTGGTGTCCCCGGAGGTCGGGGTGCACGCGGTCGCCGTGGTCCGGGAGGCGGTCACCAACGTGGTGCGCCACGCCGCCGCGACCGCCGTGACCGTCACCGTCGAGGCCGGTGCGGATCTGTTGATCGACGTGGTCGACGACGGTGTCGGCATCGACCCGGCGGCGGCGCGCAGCGGGCTGAGCAACCTCGACGCCCGCGCGCGGGCGTGCGCGGGCGCCCTGACGGTGGAGCCGGGATCCTTCGGCGGCACGCGGCTGAGCTGGCGGGTGCCGCTGCTCTGAGCGGCCCGCCGCAGGTCGGAGACGTCAGTTCGGGTCGCCGTCGATCCGGCGCAGCTCCGTGGCGTACACGGCCGCCTCCGTGCGGCGGGCGAAGCCGAGCTTGTGCAGCAGCGAGGACACGTAGTTCTTCACGGTCTTCTCGGCCAGGAACATCTCGGCGCCGATCTGCCGGTTGGTGAGCCCGTCGGCGATGAGCCGCAGGATCCGCCGCTCCTGCGGACTGAGCGAGGAGTACCGGGGATCGGTGGGCTCGTCGCCCCTGCGCAGGCGCTCCAGCACGAGCGCGGTGGCCTTGGGGTCCAGAAGGGAGCCCCCGGCGGCGAGGGTGCGGACGGCGCCGACGAGGTCGACGCCCGCGACCTGCTTGAGGAGGTACCCCGACGCGCCCGCGATGATCGCGCCGAACAACGCCTCGTCGTCGAGGTACGAGGTCAGCATCAGGCAGGCCGGCGGCGGCGACACGGTGGAGCGCACGTCGCGGCACACCGAGACGCCCTCGCCGTCGGGCAGCCGGACGTCGAGGATCGCGACGTCGGGCCGCAGCGCCGGGATCCGGGCCATGGCCTGCGAGGCGGTGCCCGCCTCACCCACGACCTCGATGTCGTCCTCGGTCTCGAGCAGCTGGGCGATGCCCCGCCGGACGATCTCGTGGTCGTCGAGCAGGAACACGGAGATACCCACGAGCCCTCCTCGCTGATCGTCACACCGACCGTACCGCCTGGGCGCCGGATGCCGGGTCGGGGCGCACGGCCCGGGCCGGGAGGGCCGATCGACCCGGTCGCACCGGGCCCGCGCCCCTGGACGGCGACGGCCCGCACCGCAAGGCTGGCTTCTGGGGCCCTGCCGGGCCCGGACGGAGGGCACAACCATGAACGCCAGCAGCACGGACGCCGGCCCGGTCGTGGTGGGGGTCGATCCGTCGGACTGCGCCCGCGACGCCGCCGGGTGGGCCGCCGACCTCGCGCAGGTGTGGGGAGCACCGCTGCACCTGGTGCACGCCGTGCCGAACGGCGGGCCGCTCCCGGTCCCGACGTGGCTCGACGAGCTCTCGGGTGTCACGGAGCGCGCGGGCGCCGGACCGACCCGTGCGGAGGTCGTCCCCGGGGCCGTCGTCGACGTGCTCGCGCAGAGTGCCGCCGGCGCCCGGATGCTGGCGCTCGGGAGCTACGGCGAGGGGGCCCGGTCCGGGATGCTCGCCGGCGCGGTCGCCCTCGCCCTCGTGGGCCGCATCGCCTGCCCGGTGGCGGTCGTGCGCGGGTCCACTCCGCAGCTGCCCCCGCGCCGCGGCGGCCCGGTCGTCGTCGGGGTGGACGGATCGGCACCCGGGCGGGGCGCGGTGGAGTTCGCCGCCGCGCTCGCGGTGTCGCTGGGCGCGCCGCTCGTCGCCGTGCACACGTGGGCCGCCGTGGTCACCGGGGCCGGCGGTGCCACCCGGCGCCGCCTGGAGGACCCCTCCGTCCTGGCCGCGCAGGGCGCGGCGCTGCTGGACACCGAGCTCGGCGTGATCGCCGCGACGCATCCGGGCCTGTCCCTGCAGCGGGTGGTGCTGGAGGACACGCCCCTGCGCGCACTGCTCGACCGGGCGCCGGACGCCCGGCTGCTCGTCGTGGGCCACCGCGGCCTCGGCGCCGAGTTGGCTGCGGGCATGTTGCACGGCTCGACCAGCCGCTCGCTCGTGGAGTTCGCGCCGTGCCCCGTCGTCGTGACCGGTCCGCCGGCCGCGTCCGACGGCCGCTCCACCGCGCGGTCCACGGGGGCGACCCGATGACCGGTAGCGACACGACCGGCAGCGACTCGACCGGTCCTGCGCCAATCCTGGTCACCGGACCGACCGGAACCGTGGGGGGGCCGCTGGTGGAACTGCTGGCCGCCCGCGGGGTGCCGGTCGTGGCCGGCGTCCGCGGCCCGGCCCAGTTCGCCGAGTCGGTCGAGGGCAGGGTCCTGGACTTCGAACGACCGGAGACGTTCCCGGCCGCCCTGCGGGGAATCGGCCGGGTGTTCCTGATGAGACCGCCCGCGATCTCCGACACGAAGCGCTACCTCCGACCGTTCATCGAGGCGGCGGAACGTCACGGCGTCGAGCACGTGGTATTTCTATCCCTGATGGGCGTGAACCGGGTGATGCCGCACTGGCAGGTGGAGCAGGATCTGCGGGCGTCGGGCCTGGGCTCGACGTTCCTGCGGCCGTCGTTCTTCGCGCAGAACCTGCAGACCGCCTACCGGGCCGACATCCGTGACCACAGCGCGATCCGGGTCCCGTCCGGGCGGGGACGGACCAGCTTCATCGACACCCGCGACGTCGCCGCGGTCGCCGCGACCGTCCTCGCCGAGCCGGGGCGCCACGCCGGCCAGGCGTACACGCTCACCGGTCCGGCGGCGCTGGACTACCACCAGGTGGCCTCGATGCTGTCCGCCGAGCTCGGCCGTCCCGTCGGCTACGAGCCCCGGTCGCTGCTCGGCTACCGCCGCGAGCTGCTGGCGCAGGGCCTGCCCCCGGCGTACGTCACCGTGCAGCTCCTGATCAACCTCATCGCCCGGGTCGGCCTGGCCGCGGGCGTCACCGACACCGTCGAGCGGCTGCTCGGCAGGCCGGCGACCCCGCTCGCCACCTACCTGCACGACCTGCGCCACTGCTGGGAGAAGCTCGACCCGGCCGGTCGGCCGGCGGGGCCGGGAGTGGGATGACGTCGGTCACCGGGACCGGGTCACCGCCGTGGCACGCCCTTCCCGCCCTGGAGGCGGCGCGGCGCCTCGACGTGGACCCCCGGGCCGGGCTGTCCAGCTCCGAGGCGGCACGTCGGCTGCGGCGCGACGGCCCCAACCGGCTCGCCGAGGCTCCCCGGGAGCCGCGATGGCGCGCCTTCCTCCGGCAGTTCCAGGATCTGATGATCGTGATCCTGCTCGTCGCCGCCGTGGTCAGCCTGGTCGTGACGCGCGAATGGAAGACCCCGGCCGTCATCGCCGCGGTGGTGCTGCTCAACGCGGTCATCGGCTACGTCCAGGAGTCGCGGGCGGCCTCGTCACTGCACGCGCTGGAGCAGCTGCTCGTCACCACCGCCGCGGTCCGACGGGACGGGCGCATGCTGAGCCTGGACGCCGCGGGCCTGGTGGTCGGCGACGTGGTGACGGTCGATGCCGGCGACCGGGTGCCCGCCGACGGCCGGCTGCTGGAGTCTTCGTCGCTGGAGGTGCAGGAGTCGGCGCTGACCGGCGAGGCGCAGCCGGTCGCCAAGTCCGCGACCGCCGATGTCGACCCGACGGCGGCACTGGGCGACCGTGCGACCGCCGTGCTCATGAGCACCACCGTCACCCGCGGGCGCGGGGAGGTCGTGGTCACGGCCACCGGCATGCGCACCGAGACCGGCGCCGTCGCGCACATGCTGCAGGAGACCGAGTCGGAGCCCACCCCCCTGCAACGCCAGATCGCCGCCCTGAGCAGGACGCTCGCGATCATCGCCGGTGCCGTCATCCCGGTCGTGTTCCTGCTCGGTCTGCTGCGGGGCCAGGACGTGGGCGAGCTGTTCGTCAGCTCCGTCTCGCTGGCGGTCGCGGCCATCCCGGAGGGCTTGCCGGCCGTCGTCAGCTTCGCCCTGGCCATGGGGGCGGGTCGGCTCGCGAGGAGAGGAGCGATCGTCAAGCGGCTCGCCTCGGTCGAGACGTTGGGCAGCACCTCGCAGATCTGCACGGACAAGACCGGGACGCTGACCCTCAACGAGATGACGGCGCGTCACGTGCTGCTGGCGGGCCACCGGTTCACCGTCTCCGGCGAGGGCAGCGCGACCGACGGGAGCATCCGCGCCGACCTGGCCCGCAGAGGTGACGACGAGCTGCTCAGGACGACACTGCTGCCGATGGCGCTGGTCCCGATGGCGCTGTGCACCGACAGCGAGCTGCGCGACGGCCGGGTGGTCGGTGACCCGACCGACGGCGCGCTCCTGGTGCTCGCGGAGAAGGGTGGCATCGACGTCACCGCGCTGCGCCGGGAGCACCCGCGGCTCCGCGAGATCCCGTTCGACGCCGACTACAAGTTCATGGCGACCTTCCACCACTGGACCGACGACGACGGACGGGACGTGGTCCGCTGCTTCGTGAAGGGCGCACCGGACGTCCTCCTCGGGCGTGCCGACCGCCACCTGCGCGACGACGGGACCGTCCCGCTCGACGACGCGGCTCGCGACCGCTACGAGCGCGACAACGCCGCCCTGGCCGGGCAGGGCATGCGCGTGATCGCGATCGGGATGCAGGACGTCCCGGCCGGTGACCTCGCGACCGGTGGCGACCTCGGGGCCGACCCGAAGGACCTCCTCGACCGGATCGTCCTGATCGCCCTCGTCGGCATCGTCGACCCACCGCGCCCCGAGGCCGCACGGGCGATCGAGCAGTGCCGCGACGCGGGCATCCGGGTTCGGATGATCACCGGTGACCACGCCCTGACGGCCGGGGCCGTCGCGGACGAGCTCGGCATCCCCGGTGCCGCCGTCAGCGGGGCCGATCTCGACCGCATCACCTCCGACGAGGACCTCGCGCGCAGGCTCGACGACATCGGCGTCGTGGCGCGGGTGTCACCGGCGCACAAGCTGCGCATCGTGCGCGTCCTGCGGGGCCGGGGCGACGTCGTCGCGATGACCGGTGACGGGGTCAACGACGCGCCGGCGTTGCGCCGGGCCGACATCGGCGTGGCGATGGGTCTCACCGGGACGGAGGTGACCAAGGAGGCGGCGACGATGATCCTCACCGACGACGACTTCGCGACGATCGTCAGCGCCGTCCGCGAGGGCCGCGGCGTCTACGACAACATCGTGAAGTTCACCCGGTTCCAGCTGTCGACCGCCCTGGGCTTCGTGCTCACCTTCTTCGTCGCCGCGGTGACCGGCATCGCCGGCGGGGCGCCGTTCACCGCCGTGCAGATCCTGTTCGTCAACCTGATCATGGACGGTCCGCCCGCGATGTCGCTGGCCGTCGACCCGGTCGCCCGCGACGCGATGAGCCGCCCACCTCGCGCGCCCGCCGAGCGCATCCTGAGCCGTCAGCGCCTGCAGCGGATCCTGCTGGGCAGCGCGGTCATGGCGGCCGGGACGCTGGCGGTGCTCGCCTGGGCGCCCGGTCCGGATCCCGAGCTGGGGGTGCCCACGGTCGCGGGTACGATGGCGTTCGTCACCTTCGTGTTCTTCCAGGCCTTCAACCTTCTCAACGTCCGCCACGACGTCCGCAGCGTCTTCAGCCGGGAGACGTTGACGAACACGTCGGCCTTCCTCGCGACCGGTGCCGTGGTCGTGCTCCTCGTCCTCGTCGTCCAGGTCGACGCCCTGCACGGCTTCTTCAGCACCACCGACATCACGCTGGGCCAGTGGGTGGTGTGCGCGGCGATCGGCTCCGCCATCCTGTGGGTCGGTGAGTTCGTCAAGATCGTGCTGCGAGTCAGGATCGGTGCGGGAGCCAGGATCGGTGCGGGAGCCAGGATAGGTGCGGGAGCCAGGATCGGTGTGCGGGCCCGCGTCAGGTCGGGAGCAGCACCGAACGGAGGTTCCGAC
>Ga0209591_10002116_pt1 | contig 24114 bp, 27 predicted proteins | sample MAT01_FD_187207 | JGI IMG/M metagenome (GOLD analysis project Ga0209591, IMG submission 187207) | Freshwater microbial communities from Lake Fryxell liftoff mats and glacier meltwater in Antarctica - MAT-01 (SPAdes) (version 2) | ecosystem: Environmental > Aquatic > Freshwater > Ice > Liftoff... | reverse complement strand
CACCCGGCTTGAACTGCGCCATCGCCGCCTTGAACTGCTCAAGAAAGGCATCGGCCACGGCGTCCAGCACGATGAAACGCTTGGACGCGGTGCAGGCCTGACCCGCATTGCCCATGCGGCCGCTGACGGCCTGTTTCACAGCGCGCGCCATGTCGGCATCTTCCAGCACGATGAAGGCGTCGCTGCCGCCCAGCTCCATGGTTGACTTCTTCAGGTTCTGGCCGGCCCGTGCAGCCACCACAGCGCCTGCCGCTTCACTGCCGGTCAAGGCCACGCCACGCACTCGCTTGTCGTCGATCAGCGCGGCCACCTGGTCCTTCGACACGAACAGGTTGGTGTAGGCGCCAGCGGGCAGGCCAGCGTCGTGCATCAACTGCTCGAAGGCCAGCGCGCACTGCGGCACGTTGGACGCATGCTTGACCATCACCACGTTGCCGGCCATCAGATTGGGCGCGGCGAAGCGGGCGACCTGGTAGTACGGATAGTTCCAAGGCTCCACACCGAACAGCACGCCTATGGGACTGCTCTCCACCACGGCCTGGCCTTTGTCGGTCTTCAGCGGCTCGGGCGCCAGGAACGCCTCGGCGTGATCGGCGTAGTAATCGATGATCGCAGCGCTGAGCGCCACCTCGCCGGCGCTCTGGGCGATCAGCTTGCCCATCTCCAGCGTAGCCAGCTCAGCCAGGGCGTGCTGGCGCTCGCGCATCAGAGTCGCTGCGCGTTTGAGCACGGCCTTTCGCTGAGCGAAGCTCTGGTCACGCCAGGTGCTCTCAAAGCAAGTCTGCGCGGCCTGCAGCTTGGCTTGGAGCTGCTGGTCGCTGAGTTCGTCGAAAGTCTTCTCGATGGTGTTGGTGTAGGGGTTGGTGCTGCGGTAGGCCATCGGGCTCTCCTTGTTCGGTGTTCTGCGTTTTCAGTCAGGTTCGGCTCGGTGCGGTGGGGGTAAGTCAGCGCACGGCCTGGCGGGCCAGCAGCGCACGCGCGGCCGGCTCCGACGACGCCGGGTTCTGGCCGGTGATGAGCGCTCCGTCGGTCACCACAAAGGCCTGCCAGTCGGCTCCCTTGCTGTACACGCCGCCGCTTTCCACCAGCATGTCCTGCACCAGGAACGGCACCACCTGGGTCAGGCCTGCGGCGTCTTCTTCAGAGTTGGTGAAGCCGGTGACACGTTTGCCCTTGACCACCGAGGTGCCGTCGGAGCCCTTGGCACGCCACAGCACACCGGGTGCGTGGCACACGGCCGCCACGGTCTTGTCGGCCTGGAGCATCTGCTCGATCAACTGCAGCGAGTGCGGGTCTTGCGCCAGATCCCACAGCGGGCCGTGGCCACCCGGGTAGAACACAGCGTCGTAGTCGGCCGCATCCACGTCAGCCAGCTTGCCGGTGTGGGCCAGCGCGCGCTGGGCATCAGCGTCGGCCTTGAAGCGCCGGGTGGCCTCGGTTTGGGCGTCTGGCTCGTCGCTCTTCGGGTCCAGCGGCGGCTGGCCGCCCTTGGGAGACACCAGCGTCACGTTGGCGCCCGCGTCTTTGAACACGTAATACGGCGCCGCAAACTCCTCCAGCCAGAAACCAGTTTTCTTGCCGGTATCGCCCAGCTGGTCATGCGAGGTCAGCACCATCAGGATGTTCATGGAGAGTCCTTGTGATTGTGGTCAACGGCCGTTCGCGGCAGCTGGCAGGCATCCGCTGCGCACCTGGTGCCGCGGGCTTGGACAGCATGGTCAATAGCCCTGACCTCTGGCTGCTGTATGAGCTCTTGCACCGCTGTTCGGCGACGGTGTCTGTAAGCGTTAGTTGGCTTTCCGTTGGTGGTTTGTGAAGTGTGGGAGTCCGGGCGCCGGCGCATCAGCCAGAACGGCAACTGCGGTGCGTCGGATAAGTCGGTAGGCGGCGCCGTAATGCCGCCCATTCGCCGCCCCAAGCGTGTGCCACCCAATCACAGATGATTCGCGCCTTACCCGTCGGGGTCTGTGCGCTGGACCACCGAGCTGCATCGAAGCCAGGGCTTGTCATGGCGACGCCAGTGGCTGTGCGTTTCCCAAGGCGTCTGGTGCTTCGGCCGGCAGGCGGACGGCATCCGGGCGAGACCATCGCTGCTGCCCGGGCGCCGAGCCGGCTTCGATGAACAGGCGCCTGATCATCGGGAAGCGTTCTCGAACCTGCCGTTCGACCTGGCCGATCGCAGCGGCTGCGTCTGCGGCATCGGTGCCCGCGTCGAAGTCGAGATCCATCGTTACCAGCACATCGTCCGGCCCGACGTACATCGACAGCACGCGCCCCACGTCGCGCACGCCGGGCTGTGCCAATGCGAGTTCGCGGATGGCCTGCGCCGTCTCCGCGCGGATGCCCTCACCGATGAGCAGGCCGCGCGACTCCCAGGTCAGCAACGTGGCCACGGCGGCCAGCAGCAGGCCGATGAGCACGGACGCTGCGCCATCCAGCACCGGCATGTCCAGGCTGTGGCTGAGCGCGATGCCGACGGCTGCGATGGCCAGTCCCACCAGCGCTGCAGCGTCTTCCGCCAGCACGGTGTAGGTGGTCGGGTCCTTGCTCCGGTGGACCGCCTCCCAGAAGGGCGTGGCGCCTGCCTGCTTCAAGAACTGACGCAACGCGATGCCAAAGCGGATGCCCTCGAACAGTGCGGCCGCGGCCAAGACCACGTAGTTCCAGGTTGGGTCCCGCAACGGCTCGGGGTGCCGGATATGCTGCAAGCCCGCCAAGACGGACACACCGCCACCGAGGCCGAAGATCAGCACGGCGACGATCAAACTCCAGAAGTACAACTCCTTGCCGTGGCCGAACGGATGGTCCGGTGTGGCGGGCCGCTGGCTGAGCCGGATGCCCACCAGCAGCAGCACGCCATTGAAGGTGTCCACTGCAGAGTGCACGCCTTCGGACAGCATGGCCGAGCTACCGGTGATGCCGGCAACCGCGAACTTGGTAATGGCAATCGCGACGTTGGCACCGATGGCGCCGTAAATCGCCAGCTTGGTGTCCGCCATGGCAGCGCAGGGGTCAAGCAGCAGCCTCGGCGCGACTCATGCCATGCGACCCAGCGCCCAGCGACCCGCTGCGGCTGCGGCGGCGGTGAGCGCTGTGCCCCAGGCGATATCAACCAGGGCCAGGCGCAACGGCCAGCCCCGCAGCGTGGCCAGGTTGCTGAGGTCGTAGGTGGCGTAGGCAAAGAAGCCGAACAGCGCGCCGGCCAGCACCGCGCGCGACCAGGGCACGTCTGTCGGCGCTGCAAGTCCCCCGGACCAGGCGGTGGGTGCAATGGCAAAGAGCAAGACGCCAAGCGGGTACAGCAGGTAGAAGACACCACCCGCCACCAGGTTGGGTGGGTCTGCCATCAGATGCCCGATGCCGTCGCGATAGAAGGACTTGGCGACGACACCGAGCCAGACGACATCCAGGGCCAGCATCACCACCGCAGTGGCGCCGTATGCGGCGAGGTATTTCAGCATGTTGGTTTCATCCTGCTTCGATTCGGCGTTGAAGGAAACTGGTTGACGCAGGTCGGCGCCAAGCGGTCTTTGAGATCTGGTCGTAAGGGGAAACCTATTTCGCCCGAGACGGCGGGACGGGTCTGTGCGAAACACACCACAGCACGTTGGCGTCGGGCACGCTGGCCCGCCATGCTGAGGCGTTGGCTGCCAGGTCGAGGTCGGCAAGCCAGACGCATGGCTGAGCTCTGTGGCGCAGGCGCCGCTCGTTCTCGGAGGTCAACCCTTGGCCACGAAGCGGTCCGCTCGCGCTGCGGCCAGCATGGCTGGGGAATCGATGAACAGCGTCTGGGCTGGAATGGCGCCGTTCAACCACGTGTTCGGTTGCGCGAACCAGCGCGCGACTTCGTCGTCGGTCATCACTCCTGTCAGTTCCGACAGCCCCGCCACGACGCCACAGCGCACACACCCTTGGGCGAAGTCGAACTGAAAGAGTGGCAGCAGCAGTCCTGCACCGCACGAGAAGGCGATCACATGCCGATCGACGATCCAGTGCGCGAGCAGGGAGACGGGCTGCCTGACTGTGAGGCGCAGACGCTCGGCCACCTCGTTTCCAGTGGCCACGCCGCCGCTGGCCGAGTAGTCGGCAAAATCGTCGGCCCGGTGGCAAAGGCACCGGCAGTCCACGCGGGGTTGGGCAGCAGGCTTGCGTCGTTCGCGCGGCAAGGACTCCCACCAGGCGCTTGTCTCTGGGCGTGTGTGCAGAAACGTGCTGACGAATGACATCGGGAACTCCTGTCTGCCGTGGCCATGGCGAACCCATGCCCGGCCATGAAGAGCACATTAGCCGTCGATGCCGCGCAGGTCTGTTCGCGAGCGAACCGAACTCGGTACGCAGAGGGCCACGGCTTGAACCCCCGCGGGGCCGATACCGGCGCCGAAGCGGCGATCCGCAACCTGCAACCGTGCCGTGAGCTGATCTGGATTGGATGCCTCGATGACCACGCCCGATGCAACATGTGCAGGGTGGCGATGCGACAGTGCCACCAGTGGGTCGCGTGCATCTCGACCGCACCCGCCAAGACGCTGTGCTGGCCGAATGCGACAGTCCCTAAGTCTGCTGCGTCGATAGCGAGGCACCGGCGACTTCGGGCACTTGATCGCGCCGGCGCGGCAACCCGGCGTCGCGCACATCGTGCTCTTCTCGCATCGACTCGATCCGAAGAAAGCCCTGTCGGCTTCTTCCTCGGCAAGCCCTCGGTCTTACTGGTCGCGTGGCGCACTCTCAGGGCAACGCTGATCGGTTTCTCCGTTGGCATGCGGAGCGAACGCACTTCAGCCGGGCCGGCCCGATCATCGGGCCTGCGCCAGATGCAGCCAGATCTCATTGCGGCGCATGAACCAGGGTGTGAACGGCCCGTTGTAGCGTGCGGTCACGGGCTCGCCCGTCCACGCCAGGTCGGCAGCGCGCAAGGCCGCCTGCAGGCTGGCCAGGTGTTCGTCGTCGTTCGACTGTGACCAGAAGCCCGAATAGCGGATGACGGCCACCTGCACGGGCGTCACCTCGCGCAGTTGAACGCGTGCGTCCAGCGGTTCGGGTGCGCTGGCCACGGTGACGCCCTTGGGCAGCACGAACTGCACCAGGAAGCCGCCGGGAGCGGCACTTTGCGTGACCGGCGCCGTCATCTCCATCTTCACTGGGGCGACCGTCTGCGTCACTGGTGCCGTCATCGCGAACTTACGCTCGCCCTTGTTCTTGCCGAAGATGTAGCCGGCCAGGATCGGGAACGCCTGATTGCCCGCCTCGCGCTCTGGGCCGGGCACGACGACCTCGGCGACGGCGTAGGCGGCGTACTGACGCACTTCGATCCCGGCAAGCTCGCGAACGACTTGGTACTCAGGCTCTTCAGTGGCGTGACTGGACATGGCGAAGGTGCTCAAAACGAGTATCAACACGGCGGCAACGCCGAGAACTGCGGCAGGACTGCGAGGCTTGTGCAAGGGAAGGGATTTCACCCGACGACGATGTCCACTGCGACGCGTTCTGTCTGTCGCTTGCCGCACATTGGTTCTCAGAGGCCTCGCCGGTGCTCCATGATCCACAGCCTTCAGGGCCCTGGTGATCTCGCCAGCGCAACGGGCGCTGGTCATGTCGCTCACTCGAAAGGCAATCATGTGCTCAGGTTTCCTGGGCTTGCCTGCCGTCGCCTGCCCGGGAAGAAGGCATTCGTGCGGGCGATGTACTCGCGGTAGCCGGGGCGTCGTTCAGCGATGTCTTTCTCCTGCAACGCCACACCCGAAACCTTGAGCAGCAGAACCGTCATCAGCACGGGCGACGCGATAGCCCACCAACCTTGCGCCGACAGCGCAACCAGATAGAAGCCCCACCAGACACAAAACTCACCGAAGTAATTGGGATGGCGGGAGTTCCGCCACAAGCCACGGTCCATGACCTGCCCTTGGTGGGCTGCGTCGGCCTTGAAGCGGGCCAGTTGCCAGTCCGCCACGGCCTCGAACGAGGCGCCTGCCACGATGAGACAGACACCCAGGGTGTCAATCCAGTTCCACGGCCGCGTGTTCACGACGGCCCCAAGCACAGACCAGGAAACGACCCACGCGAGAGTGGCCTGCAAGGCGAACACCAGCACCAGGCTCTTCCACCGGAAGTAAGGCCCGTTGCGGGCGCGAATGGCTTGGTAGCGATGGTCCTCGGGTTCGCCCCAGTGGCGCCAGGTGATGTGGGCTGCCAGTCGCGCAGCCCACAGCGCGACCAAGGTGACCACGACGAGCGAGCGCGGGCCGGTCTGCGGCGCGGCCAGGGCATAGGTCGCCGCGGCCGTCAGGATCAACAGTGGCCAGAAGCTGTCGACGATGCTGACGTCATTCAGGCGCAGGCTCACCAGCCATGCGCCGAACGCCAGCGCGACCATCGGCAGCAAGGCAAGCAACGCAACCATCGGCGTGTGGCGTATGAAGCGCCCGTGATTCGAACGCCCGGACCAGCGTTACTTGGGCATCAGGACCGTGTCGATGGCATGGATGACACCGTTGTCGGCCGCCACGTCGGCAGCCACCACCTTGGCGGTGTCGACCATCACGCCGCCCGTCGTGCCGATGGTCAACTGCTCGCCCTGCACCGACTTGATCTTGCCAGACTTGATGTTGGCGGACATGACCTTGCCCGACACCACGTGGTACGTCAGCACCGACTTCAGCTTGGCCTTGTTCGCCAGCAGCGCATCCAGGTCCGCTTTCGGGATCTTTGCAAATGCGTCATCAGTGGGTGCAAAAACGGTAAAGGGTCCCTTGCCCTTGAGCGTATCTACCAGGCCAGCCGCTTTGAGCGCCGTCACCAGGGTCTTGAAATTGCCTGCCGCCACGGCGGTATCGACGATGTCCGCTGCCTGGGCCGACAGTGAGGCCAAGGCAATGGCGGCAGCAGCGAGGAAATGCTTCTTCATGATGTGCTTTCGAGTGAGGGGGAGCACCCCGGTGCTCAGCGGCACCGGCAGTGGTTGAAAGAACTGTCGCGGTGTCAGGCCGGCGGCATCAGCACGGCATCGACCACGTGGATCACGCCGTTGCTGCAGTCGATGTCGGTCTTCGTGACATTCACGTTGCCGTTGAGCTTCACGCCACCTTGCGTGGCGATCTTCAACTCGGCGCCGTTGACCGTCTTGGCGGACTTGCCGTCCAGCTTCATCACATCAGCGGCCATGACCTTGCCACTGACCACGTGGTAGGTGAGGATGGCCTTGAGCTTGGGCACGTCCTTGAGCAGTTTGTCCACGGTGCCGTCTGGTAGTTTGGCGAATGCGTCGTCGGTGGGCGCAAACACCGTGAAAGGTCCGGTGCCCTTGAGCGTGTCCACCAGGCCGGCAGCCGTCAAAGCGCTGGCCAAAGTCTTGAAGTTGCCGGCCGCAACAGCCGTGTCGATGATGTCGTGCACAGGGAGTTTCCTTTAGTGGGTGAGCTGCTCAACGGGCTGTTGAGCGTGGCGTGATGCCGGCTGGAAGACCAGCGCTCCCGCATCGTGTGCTCTGCGTCGCGAAGCGTCGGTGCGACAACCCACACAGCGGCCAAAGGGTTCAATTCGGGTTCAGTGGCCGCTCTTAGCCGCGGGTCGCGAGTTGGCTCAGACCGGCGCAGCTCGGACTTGGTGTCAGTCTCGCTGCGGTTCATGGCCCGTCAGGAAATGCGATGACGGCCTTACCGTTGAGACGTTTGCCCTGCTCCAACGACGCCAGCAGCGCCGGGGCCTGAGCCAGGGAGACGGTTTGAACGATAGGAATCGCGAGTTTGTTGGCAGCAGCGAGATCGACCACAGGCTGAAGGTTTTCTGCCTTCATGTTTGCGATGACGACCTTGCGGGAGCGGGATACAAGTGCCTTCAAAAACTTCCACTTTGTCGGTGCGATGTCGAAGACTTTTCCGCCCCGTTTGATCAGCCGATCGCCTTCCCCGGGTGACAGGCTTCCATTGGCATCAAACACGACATCGAAGACGCCGTCGAGCGCCGACGGCAGCGGCTTCGTGTAGTCGATGGCAAGGCTCAGCCCCAGCGATTGCGCCTGAGCGATGGATTGCGGCCCTACGCGACCGGTCACCTCTGCTCCGATCTCACGGGCGATTGCAATCGCAGCGTGACCGACGGCACCGGTGGCGCCATTAATGAACAGCTTCTGCCCGCGCTCCAGGCCGGCGTCCTTGACCAGCACGAGCCACGCGGTCACACCCGCAACGGGCAGGCTGGCCGCTTCGGCGAACGACAGCTTGTCCGGCTTCTTCACCAAGAGATCTCGTGCGGTGATGAGTTTCGGGGCAAACGCCCCGGAACTCTTCATGGGCACCGTACCCACCACGGCATCGCCCGGCTTCAGATCCGCAACCTTCGAGCCCACCGCCTCCACCGTCCCCGCGAAGTCCGTGCCCATGGCTCGAGGAAACTTCGACCCGGTGAACATCTTCATGTCGCCACTGCGTATCTTCCAGTCCAACGGGTTGATGGAGGCCGCCGCCACGCGCACAAGCACCTCGTCGGCCTGTGGTTCCGGCAGCGTGAAGGCTGCGAGGTGTACCAGTTCCGGCCCGCCGAATCGGTCGTATTCAAGCCGTTCCATCAGTTCTCCATCACCTTGACTTCGCGCGACGCCTCACCCCAGAACTTGCGGATTGAGTTGCCACATAGAAAAATTGAGTGCTGCAGCGAAGCTGACCCAGAGCAGATACGGAATGAGGAGCGCGCCAGCCAGTGGGCGTACCCTCCAGAAAGATACCAAAGTTGCAATGACAAGCAACCAAAGCAGCACGATGTCGGCGAATGCCAAAGCGCCGCGTTGCCACGCAAAGAAGAGCCATGTCCACAGGGCGTTCACCGCCAGCTGCACCAGAAACAAGGACAGTGCTGCACGGGTGGCGCGCAAACCGTCCGCGCGCCAGACCAACCATGCGGCGATGCCCATCAACGCGTACAGGATGGTCCAGACCGGTCCAAAGACCGAGGACGGCGGTGCCCAATCGGGCTGAATCAGTTGCCCGTAGAAAGGAGCGGCGCGTATCGACGCCATGGCACCAATGCCAGAAGCCACGAAACTGATGGCAAGCCAGACAAGCAAGCCAATGGCTTGCTTCGTCTTTGACCGAGGCAATCCGTGATCAGCCAGGCCGGTGTGGTGACGGGGAAATTGCTGGGCAGAGTCGGTCATGGGATGTCCCTCAAGCTGAGGCCGGGGCCGCGAAGTGCCCCGTGCGCACCAGCTTCTTGTTGACGAACTCCTGGATGCCCATGGCGCCCAGCTCGCGTCCGTAACCCGAGCCTTTGATGCCGCCGAACGGCAGGTCGGCGTCGGACCAATCGATGTTGTTGACGAACATCATTCCGGTGTCGACCTGGCTCGCGACCCGCTGGCCTCGGGCCCCGTCCTTCGTCCACACCGAGCCGCCGAGGGCGCAGCCCATCACGGCGGCGACCCAGGCATTGCGCGAGCTTGACGGCTGACCCGACGAGTGCGTGTGCGCTTTCGCACCAACGAATAAACGCGAACCGCGCAGTCTGAGAGTACGCCCAGGGCTGTGTGCTGACTGCGCGTCTGCCCAGGGAGCGCACGGCCTGACAGTGTCGCTGCATGCGGCAGGGCCATCCTCTGCGCGAACTTCGCTTCGTCATTTGGCACGCGGTTGCAGAACGCCAACAGCTTCGATTTCTAAGAGCTGCTCGAGCGACGTGCCCAACTGGTGGAGTGGAACGATGGTGCAGGTTGGAGCAAGTCGGGTGCCGAAGGCATCGTGCACAGCCGCGATCAGGGCTTTGTGCTTGTCCTCATCGTGATCGACGATGTAGACGGTCAACTTGACGACGTCTGCAATGCCGCCGCCGGCCGCTCGCAGGGCGGTGTCGATGTTCTCGAATGCCACACGGCATTGATCGGCGAAGTGGCCCTTGGGTGCCCCTCCTCCCTGGCCGGCCACGTAGACCGTGCGCGCTGACGCGGAGACGCTTGCCACCTGCGAGAAGCCCAGCGGCGCCGGATCGAACATGGTGTCGGGGTTGAAGATGACAAAACCGCGTTCCTGCTCATCAGGCTCTTGCTTGGGTTCGCTCATGCCGTAGCTTCCTTCTTGCCGCCCCAAGCGACGAGCGCCACGCCCGTGGCGATCAGAGGGACGGCATAGACCAGCCCACGAGGTGGTGACTCGTTCAGAAACAGGATAGCCACGGGTACGCCCACGACCGCGCCCACCGCCCCCAGCAAACTCAGCAGCACGGGCCCACCGCTCTTCTGCAGCAGAAGCAGAAGCAGAAACTGCGTAGCGAACAATGCGGTCTGTACGCCGATCAGAAGGTAAGGCAGCGCGCTCTCATGCGGCACCGCAAGCGAAAAGCCCGGCAGTAGCCCCGTCAACAAAAGCATCGCCGCTGCCGCGATCAACATGCCCGCCGCCAAGCCCTCGGCGTGCTCTTTCTCGGGCCAGCGCAAGGTGCGGTAGAGGTTGCCTGCAGCGAGCAGCACCGGGCCGCACAGCGTGATCGCGATCCAGCGCGCCGAAGCATCGGGCGACGAGAGCTCGAATGCTGCCAGTACTGCGGCACCTGCGAGAGCAAGCACCACGCCGGCCGCCCGAGGGGTGCTGAAGCGTTCCACGCCGAACAGCAGCGCGCCCAGATACGTCAGCAGCGGCGGGAACGTGATCGCGAGTGCCACGAAGGAGGCACCCACATGCTCAACGGCAGAGAAGAACAGCAGGTTCGAACCGGCGACGGTGAAAAACGCGGCAACAGCGAAGTACTCTAAAGTCCGAGCGTTAAGCGCCGGCACCAGGCCGCGGACGGCAACAAAAACCAGCAGGATGAGCGCAGCGCCGCTGACTGACCACGCCAGGAACGCCAGCGGCGGTAGACCGTTTTCTCCCGCTACTTTTGCGAGGTTGGTGGTCAGGCCCAGCGTCGTGCCGGCTGCCAGAAGCAGCAGCAGCGAACGGGAGCGACTGGCAGACGACGTGGGCTGGCGCATCTCGGATTGGGAAGCAGGCAAGGGCCATCGACCCAAGGCATTGTTGTCAAGCAGCACGTGGTGCGGTGGTTCGCCGTAAGCCAGCACCGCGACCATGTCCGTGGCAGCGCGCACGGTGTCGTCCGGCTGCTTGCCGGCGGACGTGCGCACGGCAGCCCGGACGTCGCCAGCAGTCGCCGTGCTGTCGTCGATCTGGTGCTTGCTCTCGTTGGCCGAGAGCCCCGCGCAGTTGGTGTGAAAGCCGCTGGGTTCGACCACCAGCACCCGGTGGCCGAGAGGTTCGTCCACTTGCTGCAAAGTGGTGGACAGTCCTTCGACGGCGAACTTTGTAGCGCTGTCGTGACCGAGCCCCGAGAAACCGCTTCGACGGGTTGCGCGCGAGGACGGTGCGGTGGCCGTGACCGATAGCCTCTTTGGCCAGTTCGAGGCCCACGCCCGTGGGGCAGCCTGTGATGAACCAGACTGGCGGTTTGGTGCCGAGGGAGTTGCGCCGTACGGTATTCATTGGATCTCAGTCAAACTCAGACCGGGGCCGCGAAGTGCCCCGTGCGCACCAGCTTCTTGTTGACGAACTCCTGGATGCCCATGGCGCCCAGCTCGCGTCCGTAACCCGAGCCCTTGATGCCGCCGAAAGGCAGGTCGGCGTCGGACCAATCGATGTTGTTGACGAACATCATCCCGGTATCGACCTGGCTCGCGACCCGCTTGCCTCGGGCCTCGTCCTTCGTCCACACCGAGCCGCCGAGGCCGAAGTCGGAATCGTTGGCCAGGGCAATGGCAGCGGCCTCGTCCTTGACGCGGAAGAACGACACCACCGGGCCGAAAAACTCGTCGCGGAATGCGGGGTTGCCGGGCTTGATGTCGGTGAGGATCGTCGTCTGCATGAACCAGCCCGGCCGGTCGACGCGCTTGCCGCCCATCAGCAGCTTGGCGCCGCCCTTCACGGCGGCGTCTACCTGCGCCAGCAACTGCACCAGCGCGGCTTCGGTGGACAGCGGGCCTTGCGTGGTGGCTTCAATCATCGGGTCGCCCGGCTTCAAGGCTTCCAGCGCGGTCCGGAACTTGACCAGGAACTTGTCGGCAATCGAATCCAGAACGATGAAGCGCTTGGCCGCGCAGCAGGTCTGGCCGGCGTTGTACATGCGGCCCCAGACCGCCCACGGGATCGTCTTGTCCAGGTCGGCATCGTCGAGCACGATGAAGGCATCGGTACCGCCGAGTTCCATGGTGGACTTCTTCAGGTTCTGACCAGCGCGGGCCGCGACCTTGCGCCCCGCCGCCAGGCTGCCGGTCAGCGCCACGCCCTTGATGCGCGGGTCGTCGATCACGCGGTCGGACTGTTCGTAAGACACGAACAAGTTGGCGTAGGCGCCAACGGGTGCACCGGCATCGAGCAGCAACTTTTCGAATGCGACAGCGCACTGCGGCACGCAAGCCGCATGCTTGACCACGAGCACGTTGCCGGCCATCAACTGCGGCCCGGCCACTCGCGCCAGCTGGTAGTACGGGAAGTTCCAGGGCTCGACGCAGAACAGCACGCCCAGGGGTGAACTTTCCATGTGCGCCTGGCCGGCTTTGGGGTGCAGCTTTGTCGGCGCGAGGAAGGACTCGGCGTGCTGGGCGTAGTAGGCCAGGATATCGGCGCTGAACTTCACCTCGCCGCGCGCCTCATCGATGCGCTTGCCCATGTCCAGTGTCGCGAGCTTCGCGAAGTCATCGACGTGGGCGTGCATCAGCGCAGCCGCTTTGTTGACGATGACCGCACGCTCGGCATAGCTCTTGTGCCGCCACGTCTGGAAGCAGTTGTCGGCGGCGGCCAGCGACTTTTCGAGCTGTGCCAAGGTCAGGTGCTCGAAGCTCTTGAGCAGCTTGCCGGTGCTGGGGTTGATGCTTTGGTAGGTCATGGGGTGTCCTGGGTCAGTGGCGCGGGGCGGCCTTAGTCAGATCATGCGCGGTTCGGCAAGATGATCACGATGCGCGCACCGCGTGGTCATGTCCGTGCGTTGGCGCACCTCGCGGGGAATAAGATTCGCGCTGATGGCGATCACCGAGATGTGCGCGGTGGCGGGGTCAGCGACCACCGACCCGGCCGATGCCTGTGCCTTCTTCGCCGCCGGCTTCTTGGCCAAGCCGGCACCTCAAAGCGCGATCAAGCCGACTTCCGTCCGTCCGGCAGGCGCGCATCGCCGTCACAACTCCTCAGCCGGTCAGGGTCGAGGGCGCTGTGCAGGCCGGTGATCAGCCGGGCACCGCGCTCGGCGCTGACATAGGACCAGAGCCACTGCGTCATGACGATCAGCCGGTTGCGCAGGCTGACCAGGAAGTAGATATGGGCGATGCCCCAGAGCCACCACGCAAACCATCCCTTGAGCCGCAGGCGTCCGAACGCGATGACGGCGGTCTTGCGGCCTATCGTCGCGAGCAGGCCTTGGTCTCGATAGTGGAAGGCTGGCGACTTGCCCTTGCCGCTCAGGCGCGCGCGGATGGCTGCGGCGACGTAGGCGCCCTGCTGTTTGGCGACCGGGGCGATGCCGGGGAGTGAGGCGCCGGCAGCGTCATGGGCGAGCGCCGTGTCGCCGATGACATAAATGTCGTCCGTACCGGGCGGCTGCAGATCCGGTCCGACCAACACACGGCCAACGCGATCGCCCGCCACGGCGAGCCAGGCGGCCGCCGGTGAGGCGGTGATCCCGGCCGCCCAGATCACCGTGGCCGCGTCCACGTGTTCGTCGCCCAGCCTGACCCCGATCGCTGCGCAGTGCGTGACCGCCTGTTTCAAGCGGACATCCACGCCCAGCCGTCGAAGCGCCTGCTCGGCATGGCGCGACAGCGGCTCTGGAAAGCTGGGCAGCAAGCGTGGCCCGGCCTCGACCAGCAGCACGTGCGTCTGCATCGGATCAATGGTGCGGAAGTCGGCCGCGAGCGCCTTGCGCGCCAGTTCGACAACGGAGCCGGCCATCTCGACCCCGGTCGGCCCGCCGCCGACGATCACGATGGTGAGGAGTCGTTCGCGCTCGCGCGCATCGGACTCCATCTCGGCGCGCTCGAAGGCGAGCAGCAGACGGCGGCGGATCTCCGTGGCGTCGTCGACCGTCTTCAGGCCGGGCGCATGGGCGGCCCAGCTGTCGTGGCCGAAATAGCCATGGGCCGCCCCGGTCGCGAGCACCAGAACGTCATAGGCAATGTTTCGGCCGTCCATGCTGACGTGTTTGCGCTCACGATCAACGCCTGTGACTTCGCCCAGCAGAACACGTGTGTTGCGCTGGCGTCGGACCAGGCTTCGAATCGGCCAGGCGATGTCGGCCGGCGACAGCCCGGCCGTCGCCACCTGGTAGAGCAGTGGTTGAAAGAGGTGATGGTTCTGCCGGTCGATCAGGGTGATGTCCGCCGCTGCCTTGGCAAGCTGCTTCGCCACAGTGAGGCCAGCGAAGCCGGCGCCGATGATGACCACGCGGGGGCGCTGGCCCTTCACGTCGTCGTCGCCGCCGGCGGGCATGGACGCGCCCACAAGGCGACCGACGCGTTGAACTCGCCTTCATGAAACACCCTGGCATCGGGTGCCGTTGCATCCCCGGCGAAACGGCCGAGCCGCGTCGCGCAATCGAAGAAGCCCGGCGCCGGCAAGCCGCCGCGCCATTTGCTGATGACCATGGCCGCGATGAAGGGGCAGTCGGCCGCCGCGTCCTCGGCCATGAGTTGCTCCAACGCCTCTGTCACTTGATGAATGGTGTTCGGGGGCGATAGCAGCATCGCCTTGGCCAGTTCCCGATAGGTGACCGGTCCGCGCAGTGCGGCGAGCGCTTGAAGATGCGCTCGCAGGCGGCGGGCGAGCGCGTTGGTCGGGTCAGTCGGGTTGTCGACGATGGTGATCGCTGAAGCGGGAACAGGAGTCATCGCGGTGCGATCCCGATGAGGGAGCCCCTCTCCGGCATGGGCTTGCCTTGGACGAAGTTGATGCAGATTCCGTCCAGTTCCTCCAGAAGCAGCGGCTCGCTCGAGAACCCGCACACATAGGTCTCCTGTTTCTCCCGGCTGCAGTCGTCGCCTTCCAGGTGCGTACACGACGCGCAGTTGCCGAACGTCGGTATGCCCCTCTCCAACGCCACTTGGCCGAGCACGCGCTGCAAGGCGTTGGCGAACTGACCCCGCACACCCTGGGGCAGAGTGTCCACGGCACGGACCAGGGTTTCGAAGAGATCATTCTCAAGAATGGCCTTCGCTTTATCCGTCAGAACGAGATGAACACTGCGCCGGTCAGTCTCTGATCGCATGCGCGCCAGATAGCCCTGGGCCTCAAGATTCTTGATCGTCTGCGACGCCGTGCCCCGCGTCGTGCCGTGAAAAGCGGCGAAGGCGGATGGCGTTCGGGAGAAGCGGTTCGCCCGTGCGAAGTACCTGAGCCCCGCCCATTGGACCGGCGTCAGCCCCTCGACGTGTGCCTCTGAGGAAGCGATGCGCCCCAGGTGCAGGATTAGCTCCGCGGTTGCACGACTGTCCATCTTCAGCTCCTTGCCCATGCCTCGATAGTAGCGTTACACAACCATCTTGACAAGTCGATGGTTTCGAAGCAACACTACATGAAGTTCTTGCGGCGGCACATGAACCTGCAGGCGATCCAGCACGGATCAGCCTGCTGGCAGCGCCGATTGGAGTGGCTACCTTGGAGTCTGACTGATGGCGATTACCTTGACAGAAAACGCGGCAAAACAGATTCAGAGCCAACTGGCGAAGCGCGGCAAAGGGCTTGCCCTGCGCATCGGCGTCAAGAAAGTGGGCTGTACGGGCTTGGCGCACACCTTTGAAATCGCCGACGAAATACGCCCTGGAGACCACTCGTTTGAGTCGCACAACGCGCGTGTCGTTCTCGACAACGATAGCCTGTCGGTGCTTGATGGCTCGCGCATCGATTTCGTCAAGGAGGGGCTCAAGCAGATGTTCAAGTTCGACAATCCCAACGTCGAAAGCGAATGCGGCTGCGGCGAGAGCTTCAATATAAAAAAGCCCAAGCTTGAGGTAAAGAATACTGAGGTAACCCCGTGAGCGCAGTCATTGAACAAACCCAGACGGAAATGCCATCACCTTTTGTCTTTACCGACAGCGCGGCGGCCAAAGTCGCTGAATTGATTGCCGAAGAAGGCAACGCCGACCTGAAACTCCGTGTCTATGTTCAAGGCGGCGGTTGCTCAGGTTTTCAGTACGGATTCACTTTTGACGAGTTCGCCAACGAAGACGACACTTTGATGACAAAGAACGGTGTGTCACTGCTGATTGATGCGATGAGCTATCAGTACCTGGCGGGAGCAGAGATCGACTACAAAGACGATCTGGACGGCGCGCAGTTTGTCATCAAGAACAATCCCGGGGCTGCCACGACCTGCGGCTGCGGATCGTCCTTTTCGGCTTGACAGAACAGGATCAACGACATGAGCGCAGTACTGGAAAAACTTATTAGCCAGCCTTACAAGCACGGCTTCGTCACGGCGATCGAGACAGATGTCGCGCCGAAGGGGCTCAGCGAAAACACTATCCGAATGATTTCGGCGAAGAAGAATGAGCCCGAGTGGCTGCTCGAGTTTCGCCTCAAGTCTTACGATGCATGGCTGAAGATGGAAGAGCCGAAGTGGCCCAACGTCCACTACCCGAAGATCGATTTCCAGGCCATCAGCTACTACGCGGCGCCGAAGCAGAAGGCAAAGCTGAAAAGCATGGACGAAGTCGATCCGGAGTTGCTGCGCACTTTTGAGAAGCTAGGCGTACCGCTGCACGAACGCATGGCGCTGGCTGGCGTTGCGGTTGACGTCATTTTCGACAGCGTGTCGGTGGCGACCACTTACAAGCACAAGCTGGCCGAGGTCGGCGTCATTTTCTGTTCGATGTCGGAAGCCGTGCTGGAACATCCGGAACTGGTTCAGAAATATCTCGGGACCGTGGTACCGACCGGCGACAACTATTACGCTGCGCTCAATTCCGCGGTGTTCACCGATGGCTCGTTCTGCTTCATCCCGAAGGGCGTCAAATGCCCGATGGATTTATCGACCTACTTCCGCATCAACACCGAGGAGTCGGGGCAGTTCGAGCGCACCTTGATCATTGCGGAAGAAGGGGCATCGGTCTCTTACCTCGAAGGCTGTACCGCGCCGGCATTCAGCACCAATCAGTTGCATGCGGCGGTGGTTGAACTGGTGGCGCTCGACAACGCCGACATCAAGTACTCCACGGTTCAGAACTGGTATGCCGGTGACGAAAACGGCGTCGGCGGAATCTACAACTTCGTCACCAAGCGCGGCTTGGCCAAAGGCGTCAACTCGCGGATTTCCTGGACTCAGGTGGAAACCGGATCGGCGATCACGTGGAAGTATCCTTCTGTCGTGCTGCGTGGCGACAACTCGGTGGGGGAGTTTTATTCGGTAGCCGTCACCAACCACCTGCAGCAGGCCGACACCGGAACGAAGATGATCCACATCGGCAAGAACACGCGCAGCACCATCGTCAGCAAGGGCATCTCGGCCGGACGTTCCAACAACAGCTACCGAGGGCTGGTCAGGATTGCGCCGACCGCTGCCGGTGCGAGGAATTATTCGCAATGTGACTCGATGCTGATTGGCGACAAGTCCGGTGCCAATACCTTCCCCTACATCCAGGTGCGCAACCACACCGCCAAGGTCGAGCACGAGGCATCGACCTCGAAGATCGGCGAGGACCAGTTGTTCTACTTTGCGCAGCGCGGAATCGGCGCCGAGGCGGCGGTGTCGATGATCATCAACGGATTTTGCAAGGACGTTTTCCAGCAATTGCCGATGGAGTTTGCGGTCGAAGCCACCAAGCTGCTCGGTTTCAAACTTGAAGGAAGTGTCGGATGATTTACAACGACAGCAAGACCCTGCTCGAGGTGCACGGACTGCGCGCGAGCGTGAACGGCGTCGAAATTCTGAAAGGCCTGGACTTCACCGTCAAGAGCGGTGAGGTGCACGCCATCATGGGGCCGAACGGCTCAGGCAAAAGCACCTTCGCCAAGGTGCTCGCGGGCCACGCGGCGTATGAGGTCACGGCTGGCAGCGTGCTCTTCGAAGGCAAGAACCTGTTTGATCTGGCGCCCGAAGAGCGCGCCCGTGCTGGTGTGTTTCTCGCCTTTCAGTACCCGATCGAGATACCCGGCGTCGCCAACAGCCAGTTTCTGCGCCTGGCCTACAACACGGTGCAAGCGCAGCGCGGCCAGGAAGAACTGGACCCGCTCGAGTTCGACGACTTCGTGCGCGAGAAGATGAAGCTGCTCGACATGAGCCCCGATTTCCTCGGCCGCAGTGTCAATGAAGGCTTCTCCGGTGGCGAGAAGAAGCGCAACGAAATATTGCAGATGGCGCTGCTCGATCCCCGTCTGGCGATTCTCGATGAGACCGATTCCGGCCTCGATATCGATGCGCTCAGGATCGTCTCTCAGGGCGTCAACCAGCTCGCCAACAGAGAGAATGCCATCGTGCTGGTGACGCACTACCAGCGACTGCTCAACTACATCGTGCCCGACTTCGTGCATGTGATGGAGTCAGGCCGCATCGTCAAGACCGGCGATAAATCGTTGGCGCTCGAACTCGAGACGCGTGGCTACGACTGGGTCGCTGCCGAGCGCCCGGCAGCAGCGGTGGCGGCAGTGGCGGCATGAGTACCGTCCTTTCCATCCGCCGCCCCGCTGCGGGTTACCTCGAAACGCTGCTGGAAGGTCAGCCGCAGTTGCGGGCCAGTCCACTGGCGTGGATCAACGCGTTGCGTGCGGAGGCGGTGCGCCGCCTGGACGCGCTGACAGTGCCGACCCTTCAGGACGAGGCGTGGCGCTTTACCGATATTTCGCCGCTCACCCGCTTGTGGGTCCGTCCCGTGCGCAGCGCCACCGACCTGCACGCGGCAGACATCGCGAAGTTCCATCTCGAAGACGCCACCATCAGGTTGATTTTTGTCGACGGCGTCTATGCCCCGCAGTTGTCCAGCACACTCACAGACGGCGGCGTGCTGGTTGCCAATCTGTCGTCGGCAGATGCCGCGCAGGCTGCGGCGATCAAGCCCCACCTCAGCCGTCACGCAGCATTCGGCGACAACGTATTTGCGGCGGTCAATACGGCTTTTCTGCAGGATGTGGCGGTGATTGTGGTGCCGCGCAATTTGACGCTGGCAGCGCCAGTGCATCTACTGTTCATTGCGACGCAAGCCGATGTGGCCAGCCACCCGCGCTGCCTGTTGGTCGCTGAGTCGGGCAGTAACGTGACCTTGATCGAAGACTATGTTGCGCTGCAGGATGGGGCCTATTTCGTCAACCCGGTGACCGAGATCGCGCTCGCAGATCAAGCACACGTCAAGCACATCCGGGTGCAGCGCGATAGCGCCAAAGCGTTCCACATTGCTGATTGCGCGGTCTCGCTGGGTCGTTCTAGCAACTATCAGTCGGTGAGTATTGCGCTCGGCGCCCAGATCTCTCGCTACAACCTCAATGTGCTGTTGGCAGAAGGCGCCGAATGCGCTGTCGACGGGCTGGCGTTGATTGCGGGTAGCCAGCTTGCCGACACACACACATCCATCGACCATACTCAGCCGCACGGTACCAGCCGCCAACTTCACAAATGCATCGTCGGCGGTAGTGCGCACGCGGTGTTTAATGGCAAAGTCATGGTGCGCCAGGGTGCCCAGCGCACTGACTCGAACCAATCGAGTCGCAACTTGCTGCTCACCGGCAAAGCCCAAGTCGATACCAAGCCCCAATTGGAGATCTTCGCCGACGACGTGAAGTGCGCGCACGGCGCCACCATTGGTCAGCTCGACAACGATGAAGTGTTTTATCTGAAGAGTCGCGGGCTGTCCGATAGCGTCGCGCGCAGTCTGCTGACCTATGCCTTCGGCGCCGAGATCATCGACCGCATCCCTGTCGCATCACTCAAGCGCCGGCTTGAGTTGAGGATGCTCGAACAAACAGGCAGCCCGCCATGAGCGCTGTCCTGACAGCATTCCATCCCCGCTTAGCGCTTGCCTTTGACGTCGAGCGCATACGCGCCGACTTTCCGATCCTTCAACTCAAGATCGACGGCAAGCCGTTGGTGTACTTGGACAACGCCGCCTCGAGCCAGATGCCGCAGACGGTGATCGACCGCCTGGTGCGCTACCAGACGAGCGAGCACGCCAACATCAACCGCGCAGTGCATTACCTGTCGGAGACAGCAACCAGCGCATACGAGGCCGCGCGGCGCAAGCTGCAGCACTTCATCCATGCGCGCGAAGAGCGCGAAGTCATTTTTACCAGCGGCACGACCGATGCGATCAATCTGGTCATGCACGGTTACGGCCGCAAATTCATCAAGGCCGGTGACGAAATCATTCTGACCACGCTCGAGCACCACTCAAACATCGTGCCGTGGCAAATGTTGGCCGAAGAGAAGGGCGCGAAGATTCGTGTGGTGCCGATCAACGACGCTGGTGAACTGCTCATCGACGATTACGAGGATCTGTTCAACGAACGAACCCGGTTCGTCGGCGTGATGCATGTCTCGAACGCGCTGGGCACCGTCAACCCGGTCAAACAGATGATCGCTTTCGCCCATGCGCGTGGCGTGCCAGTGCTGGTGGACGGCGCTCAGGCTGCGCCGCATATGCAGGTTGACGTGCAGGATCTGGATTGCGACTTCTACGCCTTTTCCGGCCACAAGTTGTGTGGACCGACCGGTATCGGCGTTCTGTACGGCAAGGCGGCGCTGCTGGAAAAAATGCAGCCCTTCAAAGGCGGCGGCGACATGATCATGTCGGTGACGTTTGAAAAAACAACCTACAACACGATCCCGCACAAATTCGAGGCCGGTACACCGGCGATCGCAGCGGCGATCGGGCTCGGCGCTGCAGTGGATTACCTCTCAGCCATCGGCATGGACGCCATTGCCGCACACGAACACACGTTGCTCAGCTCCGCGACCGAGCAGATGACGCGCATGCCGGGCGTGCGCATTCTCGGCACCGCCGCCAACAAGGCTGCAGTGCTGTCATTCACGGTTGACGGCGTGCACCCACACGACGTCGGCACGCTGCTCAATCAGGAGGGCGTAGCGGTGCGCACGGGTCATCATTGCGCGCAGCCCGTGATGCAGCGCTTCAAAGTGCCGGCCACGTCGCGCGCCTCGTTTGCGTTCTACAACAGCATGGCGGAAGTCGATGCACTGATCTCTGGCATTCGCAGCGTGCAGAAGGTGTTTGCGTGATGGCTGACTACCGCGCGCTGTATCAAGAGGTGATCCTGGACCACAACAAGAAGCCGCGCAATTACGGCACGCTGGAGCAACCGAGCCACCACGCGGTGGGCCACAACCCGCTGTGCGGCGATCACATCAGTGTGGCGCTCAATCTGAATCTTGACCCGGAATGTGTCGAGTGCATCGACCGCATCGCGTTTCAGGGTGAGTCGTGCGCGATATGCAAAGCGTCGGCGTCGATGATGACCGTGGCTGTGAAAGGCAAGACTCGCGCGGAAGCGGAAACCTTGATCCAGGAGTTTCTTGCCATGGCCACCGGCAAACTCGACTTGGATGGCCCGAATCACATCGGACGGCTCGCGGTGTTCGCTGGTGTGCGGGATCTGCCGACCCGCGTCAAGTGCGCGATCCTGCCGTGGCACACGCTGCATGCTGCGTTCAATTCGGTCGCCAGTGCTTCGACCGAAGCCGCGCAAGACCCCATGCACGCACCGATCGGCAACGCATGACGGGGCCAATCATCTTGGCCATTGAGGATCAATTGGAGACGACAAGATGCTGACAGCGAATGAGCTGAAGAACACCATCGTGAAGGGCCTGCCCTGCGATCACGTGGAAGTGATTGGCGATGACGGTCAACACTTCGAGGCTGTGATCGTGAGCCCGCAATTCGCTGGCAAAAGCAGGATACAGCAGCACCAGCTGGTGTACATGGCACTCGGAGACCGCATGCGCTCCGAAATTCACGCTTTGTCCATGCGAACCTTTGCGCCCGACGCTTGGGTCGAATCGGCTACTTAATATACTTGGAGAAATTTGAAATGAACGTCCAGGAAAATATTCGCAATCAGGTCACTACCAACTCCGTCGTGCTTTACATGAAAGGCACACCGCAGTTCCCGCAGTGCGGGTTTTCAGGCGCAACAGTGCAGATACTAAAGGCCTGTGGCGTGCAGGACTACACCGCTGTGAACGTCTTGGACGACCCTGAGATTCGCGACGGCATCAAGGCTTATGCCAACTGGCCCACCATACCGCAGCTCTATATCGATGGCGAATTTGTCGGTGGCGCGGATATCGTGCGCGAGATGTATGAGCAAGGTGAATTGCAGAAGTTGATCGATTCATCAGCCGGCCGATAACGATCAAGACGACTTACGCGCAGGGTATCAACTCAACGCAGCCGTATTTTCGCCGCGGAGGTAGTGGCCTCGCCTTCAGGAAGTTCAGATGCCCAAGATTTCAGAAATCGAAGACACGCCCAATCCGAACGCGGTGAAGTTCGTTCTCTGGGAGCCGTTGACCTGGGGAGTCACGCACTCGTACGAGAACCTAGAGCAAGCGCAAGGCGATGCGCTGGCGCGCGCGTTGTTCGACATCGAGCATGTCAGCAACGTGTTCTACGTGGATAAATGGCTCACTGTCACCCAGGACGGCGAAGCCGATTGGCCGGAGCTGGTGCGTTTGCTCGCGGTGCCCATCCGCGCCGCGCCGGCGGCGCAAGCGCAAACAGCGGTGGCGGTGGCCGCGGCAAACCATGCTTACGCCGATCTCAGTCCTCCGGACCGGGAGCGCTTCGACGCAATCAACTCCTTGCTTGACGAGCAGATCCGGCCGTATCTGAGAAGCGATGGTGGTGACCTCCACGTGATCAGCCTCGATGGCGACCTGCTCAGCGTGCACTACCAGGGCGCGTGCGGCACCTGCCCGAGCTCGATATCCGGCACCCTCAGGAGCATCGAGAACTTGGTGAAGTCGATCGAGCCGGACATCGAAGTCGTGGCTGTTTAGGACGACATGCAAGAAGAAGACGCCTTATGAAATCCACGCACAATGCATTGCTGGAACGCTTTCGGCAGGTATTCCCCAAGGCCGCGATCCAGATCGAGGACGAGAGCCATTTGCACGCCGGCCACGCCGGCGCCTCGGGTGGCGCTGGTCACTTTCGAGTCCGAGTGATTGACGCCAGATTCAATGGGTTGCAGCGCATCGCCCGGCACCGGCTGGTCTACGACGCCGTGTCCGACTGGATGCCCGTTCGGGTGCACGCACTGAACATCGTCGCCATGACGCTGGAAGAAGCCAGGGCGCTTGTTGACCGCCCCGGAGAGTCCGCCTAATCGCCAAGTGTCATTCACTGACGTTCTTGGCTCTTCGCGAATTTCCGAGGGGCCCGGCAGTGACGGGCATGTGATCGGCGGCGTGCGTCGTGTGGCTACAGCTGGGGCTGTACCGCAACGTCGAGGGCCCTACGACGGTGTGTTGGCCGTCCGCTTACCCTTGTTCTCCCTTGCCATCGCGTCCACACGCTGCGGCGCGGACATGGTCGTTATCGACGCGTCGGCCAACTTGAAGGCGGGATCGCCGCGCGCTCACGGTCGCGCAGACAAGTCTCCCTGTGCAACTTCAGATATACGGCAGCGAGGCGGGGCGGTCGGATGTCAGCTGAGTGGTCGCCATCGGCAGGTGTCGGCCGGGAAGAAACATTCAGCTGCCGTTTCCGATGGGCGGCTTTGTGAGTGTGAGCCGCCGGTCAAAACGGTTCGTCGCCGTCCCCTGCATTTGCGCAGCACCGAGCGGTGCCGGTGATCAGATCTGCGTGCATGACCTGCTGGGTGCATCAGGCGATGACCAGCTCAGCAAATGTAGCCGCGCTCAAAAGCCAGAAAGAATGCGTTTCCCGGCAGCACTCACAAGTGGGCTCTATGCGCGTGTAGCAGTGATGCCGTCAGATGCCCACGGCCAGCGCGAGGAGCGCACAAGGCTTGAGGCCGCCAGTTGCGCTGAAGCGATCCAGTGCGCGGAACCAGCCCAGGTAATGGTGCAGATAGGAAGAGGCCACGCCGTTGAATCTGCGCATCCAGTTCTTCAAGCGGCTGTGATAGCCGTTGACGTTGTTGATGTGCCAGGGGCCGATCAACCGAAGGCCGATGCTGGCGTTGATGG
>Ga0209591_10002106_pt1 | contig 24177 bp, 15 predicted proteins | sample MAT01_FD_187207 | JGI IMG/M metagenome (GOLD analysis project Ga0209591, IMG submission 187207) | Freshwater microbial communities from Lake Fryxell liftoff mats and glacier meltwater in Antarctica - MAT-01 (SPAdes) (version 2) | ecosystem: Environmental > Aquatic > Freshwater > Ice > Liftoff... | reverse complement strand
CTCACGCATTTACCCCACCCCTAAATCCCCTCCCCATTGCATGGAGAGGGGACTTCAAGATGCGTTTTTCTCCCCCTCTCCAAGTATTGGAGAGGGGGCCGGGGGGTGAGGTAAGCGAAAGTCCTGAGATAATAGAGTGCTAGATTATTAAAGAGAGAAGGAAGGCATTTAGCAGGCAGCTAAATGCAAAAACACGATTATGCTTGACTGGCTCATCATCGGCGGCGGAATACACGGGGTTTCGCTTGCTTTTCATCTGATTCAACGACAGCGCATCCCGCATGAGCGGATTCGCATCCTCGACCCGCACGATCATCTGCTGGCGCGGTGGGAATCCGTCACGACAAATACCGGAATGGATTATCTGCGCTCGCCGGAAGTCCATCATCTGCATAACGATCCCTGGGCGCTGCGGACGTTTGCCCAAACCCGCGCAGGCCAGCCCTTAGCCGATTTTATTCCGTTGTATCATCGTCCCTCGCTCGATTTGTTCAATGCTTTCAGCGTATCGCTCATCCAGCGCACGCATTTGGATACACTCCTCATCACCGGACGCGCACAAGCCCTGACGCGCTGCGAAGAAGGATGGCAGGTGCAAACGTCCGACGGCGACATCACCGCCCATCATGTCGTATTGGCAATCGGCGCGGGCGAGCAACCGCATTGGCCGGAATGGGGGCGGACGCTGCAAAATTCCGATGCGCCAATCAACCATGTTTTTGACCCCGCTTTCGTCCGCGCTGCGCTGCCAGATTGGGAAAACGCGGTTGTGATCGGCGGCGGGATTACAGCGGCGCAAACGGCCTTGACGATGGCGGTGCAGCAGCCGGGAAGGGTGACTTTATTGATGCGCCATCCCATAAGAATCAGCCATTTTGACAGCGATCCGTGCTGGGTGACGAGCATTTGTCTTGCTGATTTTGAGCGTGAAACCGATTATGACCACCGCCGGACGATCATCAAACAGGCGCGGCAGCGTGGCTCGATGCCATCCGATGTGGCCGAGGAGCTAACACAGGCGGTTGAGGCAGGACTCTTACGCTTAAAATTTACGGAAGTAACGCAGGCAGATGGGGACGATTCGGCGATAACGTTGACGCTGACCTCAAATGAAAAACTGATGGCGGATCGCCTTATTTTGGCGACAGGGTTCGATCCAATTCGTCCCGGCGGCGCATGGCTCGATCAAACGATTGCGAATGAGCCTCTGCCTGTGGCGGCCTGCAGCTATCCGATTGTGGATGAAACACTGTGCTGGTCGCCCGGTTTATATGTGATGGGGCCGCTGGCTGAACTCGAAATCGGGCCAGTATCACGTAACGTTATCGGGGCGCGGTTGGCGGTGGAGCGAATTAAGCAGGCGGTATAGTACAAAATAAAAACCAGCCAAAATGCTGGTTTCATTGGGATAATGGGCTTGGAAGGATTCGAACCTTCGACACTCCGCTTAAAAGGCGGGTGCTCTGCCACTGAGCTACAAGCCCGACTGGTATGAGAACATTCTACGTAACCCACCCGAATTTGCAACCCTCAAAACTGAGGACACTCCCACGAAGGTCAGCTTGCAGCGTGACAAAAGCTCACTGTTTTCGCCAATCATTGGAACGGCGAAAACGATTTGCATCCATTGAAATTTTGTACGTGGGGCGCTTGCCCACTTTCTTTAAACGCACATTGCGGATTTGTGCCAAGTTCAGGCTTTGCAGCGCTTGCTCGGTGAGTGGATACGTTTGATGGGTAGGCCACGGCCAGCCCAACTTGGCACAGCCATCGCGTGAAATGCGATACAGCCACACCTCATTTGGCATAAAACACTGCGTTTCAAAATAACCATTCATCACAAGCGCCATGAAAGTCTCTTCGTTGAGATAAGGCCGCGCTTTATCACGATCTGGCTCAATCCAAGGCGCGATAATCTCCTCGCCTCTGTTACGCAAATCATACGGGATAGTGGGACTTACATAAGGTATCCACTGTCCGCGATAATCCCCGCACAGCAGCTTATAAGCAAAGCGCATGGCTTTCTTTTGGGCTTTAGACATGATTGATTGGATGATTCAACCCCATAAAGTTAGGATAAACAACAACAATTGTACCGAATATCGCAACGCTGTGGTTTAGAATCTCTTAAGTGCTGACAGCGACTTTCGGCTCACGGGCGGAGACGCTGATTTGCAGCGCTAAGGCAGAAGCTATGAGTCCTAATACCGCCGCCGAAATAAAGATCAAATGATAATCGCCCAGCCAATCACGGAAAAAACCACCTGCATAGCTGGCGATTCCTGCGCCGATCATGTGTGAGCAGAAAATCCAGCCGTAGACCTTGCCTAATGAAGCGCGTCCGAAGCGTTTTACCGTCAAGTTGACCGTCGGCGGTACCGTTGCCACCCAATCTAGCCCATAAATAACCGAAAAGAACAGCATCCCGCGCATCTCTAAAATGAAAGGCAGCGCGGCGAGAGACATCGCCCGAAAGCCATAATAGGTCGCCAGCAGCTTGCGATTATCGTAGCGGTCACTGAGCCAACCGGAGGTCAATGTGCCGACGATATTCATCAACCCCATGAGTCCCAGCGCCCACGAAATATCCGTCTCGATAAACCCGTGTTCGAGCGTATGCGGCAGCAAATGTGTGCCGATCAAGCCGTTGGTGGTATACCCACAGATGAAAAAACTACCTGCCAACAGCCAGAAATCGCGGGTGCGGATCGCTTCCGCCATCGAAATTGAAGTCGTGTCGTTTTTAGCGGTATTAATCGGCTCGCCCCCGAAGGGTTCAAGACCGACCTGCTGTGGATTGTCACGCATAAACAGGACGGCTGGGATCAGCATGACTGCCGCCGCCAATGCCAAAAGCCCAATCACAGCTCGCCATCCGGTAGTGCTGGAAAGGCCGATGAGCAGCGGGACGAAAATCAACTGGCCTGTGGCGGTTGCTGCGCCGAATAATCCCAACACGAGTCCGCGATACTGTGTGAACCAGCGCAGCGCAACCGTCGCGCCTAGTGTTCCAGCGATTGTGCCTGTTCCCACGCCGACGATTAAGCCCCACAAAAGATGAAGCTGCCAAAGCTGTGCTAAACCGACCAATGGAGACAATCCCAGTGCGATCAAGCCCATGCCGCCGAGCATGACGCGACGTGGGCCAAAACGATCAATCAAACTCCCGCCCAGCGGCCCACCGAACCCAAACGCGAATAAACTGATGGCGACAGCAAACGAAATACTGGCGCGGCTCCAGCCGAATTCAGCTTCCAGCGGCCTGATAATCACACTCGGCGCGGTGCGTACCCCTGCCGAGATAAGCAGCGCAAAAAATGTGACAGTGACAATCACCGCATAATAAGATTTTTTCATCCAAAGCAGCCTTTTTACAATCATGAGATTCCAAGAGAGATACCGCAATCTTCGCGGTGGCGCAAGAGACATTGCAAGCGCGTTTCGTAGGGACAAAAAACGCCTCCCACATGGAAGACGTTTTTTGCAATTATGTTTGTTTATTGATTTTGGGGAGGACAGATTTAGTGCGCTTCGCCTTCCAGCGTCTTTTCGACCACCGTTTTTTCCTCGTGCTTCTCGCCGTTGCCATGATGGGTATGGATTTGATAAGGCACGGTAGTGACGACGACATTTTCCATCCGGCTTAAGGCCAAATTGAAAATGAAAGAGGTATTTTGATGCAGTGCTTGCTCCCAGAAGGTATCCATCGCCAGATGCCCCATGATGATATGCACGAAGCAGCCTGGCTGTGCTTTTTGCATTTCTTCAATATATTCCGCGATGGGTTCCGCCAGCATACGGAATGGCGACTCGACGATTTCTAATTCACCCTCACTGATGCGCTCCTCCCATTTTTGAGCGACCTTAATCGCTTTTTCAGGATTCACTGCAATATGAATCGCCTTCCAAGGATGGCGGAGAGACTTGGCAAAGTTCACCAAACGGGCAGTTTCGGCATGGACATCATCGACCAAAATAATCGTCTGCACGCTGCGCGGATCGACATCTGGCCTTATGCCCGACAAGCTCAGTGAATGTGCCACGCTCTTATAGTGGTTGTGAATTTTGAAGAAAACAGCGACCAAGGTTGGGATGAGGATGACGATGAACCACGCGCCACTTGTGAACTTGGTTACTGCAAAGATAATCATCACGATAAACGTGCAGATCGCGCCAAAACCGCTGATGATTTGCTTGGTACGCCAATGCTTGTCATATTCCAATACTGTTTCCAGCCCTGGTGCTGTTTCGCCCGGCTTGAGCTTGCCGACTCTGTTCATCCTGACTACCATACCTGTTTGAGACATGGTAAAGCTCAAAAACACGCCGATTGCATACAGCGGGATAAGAGCTGTTACGCTGGCCTGCATGATGATGACAAGTACGGAGGCACAAAGCGCTAAAAACACAATCCCCCATGCGAATACCAAGCGGCTGCCGCGATACGTCAATTGGCGCGGCAAAAAACCATCCGCTGCCTGAAGCGCTGCCAAGCGCGGGAAATCAGCATAGGCTGTATTGGCTGCCATGAGCAGGATTAAAGCCGTACCTCCCAGCAGCATGAGATGTAAGGCGGATCCATCTCCAAAAACCACACGCCCTAACTGCGAGATGACCGTTTCTGTATGACTGGGGATGGCATGAATCTGGTTAGCCACAAATGTGATCCCCAAAAAGAGAGTGATGAGGAGCGTGCTCATCCATGTGAGCGTCACAGCCGCATTATGACTACTCGGCTTCTTAAAAGCGGTAATTCCATTAGAGATAGCTTCAATTCCGGTGAGTGCCGTACACCCACTGGAGAAAGCCCGCATAATCAAAAAGACGAGCGCAAAACCAGCTTCCGGTGCAATTTCGGCATGGAAGATGGGTTCAACGCTGCCTTCAGGAACAAGACCAAGTGAGCCTGAAATGGCTTTAAAGATGCCGACTCCCAGTGTGAGGAACATCATCACCAGGAAGAAATAAGTCGGTACGGCGAAAACACGTCCACTTTCCTTTACACCGCGCAAGTTTATAATCATTATCAATATGATGACGGCAACCGCGATATGCACTTTATACGGTCGCAAGTCTGCAAAAAATGAGGTGATTTGCGCGACACCTGCGGAAGTACTCACAGAAACCGTCAAAATGTAATCGGTGAGCAGCGCCGCCCCTGCAATTTGCGCGGGAAGTTCGCCTAAATTATCGCGTGCAACGATATAAGCTCCACCACCATTGGGATAGGCATAGATCGTTTGGCGATAAGAAATGGTCACAATTGTCAGCAAGAATGCAATGGCAATGGCGATGGGGATAGAAGCACTTAAGATGTTGCCGTGCGTCACCCACATACCCGCACTGCTGGCTGCTGCGATGGAGAGGATAATCAGAATTTCTTCGGTGGCGTAAGCGGTGGAAGAGATAGCGTCTGAAGCAAAAACCGCTAAACCAATGGGGCGACTAATCGACTGATGCGCCAAGTCTTTGGTTTCTAGCGGTTTACCGATAAGGATACGTCCGAGGCCCATAAGGACTCACTTTCAGATTTACCGTCAAGATTCTATCAAGATCAATACCTATTATCTCATGATTTTGTAAAGAGAAAATGTGGAATTTATATAGATTCTCTTAAACTAGGGGTAAGGCAAGTTGCCTAAACCGCGTCTAGTTTATTCGGTCTATAATGCGCGGCAGCAAAATCAACGCGCAAATAATCAAAAAGACAATCGTCGCTACCAGCGATGCGGTTGATGCGACATCCTTGCCCACTTTCGCCATCGGATGCGGCGCGTCTGACCCCATATCAATCGTGGCTTCGATGGCGGTGTTCAAACATTCGGTAATCCAGACCGCCCCCAACGCCAACGTTAACAGCGCCCAGCTAAAAATGCCGACTTGTAGCCATAGTCCTACGACCACCACAATAACAGTGATGATCGTCGCTAGTTGGATGCTTGGCTCGCGCTTAAGCACATACAACATCCCGGCAACGGCGTATTTTAAACTTTTGAGGCGGTTGGGATTGGAAGAAACAGATTTATAGTCCGCCGGGTCGATCTTCATCGTCCCCATAATGGAAAGATCAATTTCCTCACCTTCGGGAGTGACCAAAACGTCTTTCTTTTCTGCTTCGGCTGCTGGTTTAGTTTCTGATTGTTCGCTCATTGTTTTCATCCCCCATATTATTGGCATAAAAAATGGCACGTTTACCCAAAAAAGAGCAAAAGAATAAAAAACTCTCTATAAAATTATTTTTTAAAGTGGCCTTGCCGAGAGTATGGAGGGGGAGTAGTTATCGGTTACAGCCGCCGCAAAACAGGTTTAACCTGTCCGATGAAGGCATTGTATCGCATTCTAGAGATAATCTGGAATATTCATAAGTGGCATTGGCCCAAAAACAACAAAGACTCTCATACAGAGAGTCCTTGTTGCGTTTAAAGGCTGAAAGGGATAAGAGCGCAGTGATGCGCCCTTACCTAAGATCAGACTGACTTAGAAGCTGGTGTTGTCGTAGGGGTTGGTCCCCGCTGTGAATTCATCAGCGTTGCTGAAAGTATCACCGTCGCTGTCAATTTCTGGCGCGTAGGCATCGACAATGCCGTCGTTGTTGCTGTCGTCTATACCATCGCCGATGGTGTTACCGTCGCTGTCATTGAAGATCAGCGGTTGCGGATCCACATCGTCCAGTAGGCCGTCGTTGTCGTCGTCGGTGTCGGCATTGTTGCCTGTGCCGTCGAAATCGGTATCGGTGCTTTCGCTGGCATCCAACGGGAAAGCATCCTGATCGTCGGCAACGGTGTCGTTGTCGTCGTCGGTATCGACATTGTTGCCTGTGCCGTCGGTATCAGTATCGACAGATTCAGACGCATCTAACGGGAAGGCATCGTCAACATCGGCCACGCCGTCGTTGTCGTCGTCGGTGTCGGCATTGTTGCCTGTGTCGTCGAGATCGGTATTGACAGATTCAGACGCATCTAACGGGAAGGCATCGTCAACATCTGCCACGTTGTCGTTATCGTCGTCGGTGTCGGCATTGTTGCCTGTGCCGTCGGTGTCGGTATCGGTGCTTTCATTGACATCCAACGGGAAGGCATCGTCAACATCTGCCACGTTGTCGTTATCGTCGTCAGCATCCACGCTGTCAGGTGTGCCGTCAAGATCGGTGTCCAGTTCGGGTACAACGGGTGCTACCGGCTGGACAATAGGCGCGGGTGCGTCTGGTGTCACTTCTGGCGTGACGATTACCTCAACTTCATGTTGGCAGAAGGGCAAACGGAAGGGTGCGCGGTTGGTTTGTACCCATGCGAACAAACGCGTACCGTAACGTTGTCCCATCAGCGAAGGCAGAAGCGGGCCGTAGAACAGATCAATCTGCGACGCGCAGGTACGCGGAATGCTGACGGTGAAGGTCGTTGTTCCGCCGTTAGCAGCGATTGTGGTGTAAGGATTGTTCGGGTCGCCAGCCGTCATCGGGTCGGAGTCGTACAATTCCTGATTATCCACAATGCCATCGAACATTGCGTAGGAAGCTAGACCGAGCAGAGTTGGGCAGCTCAATGTGCCGTTATTGGTGATTGTGCCATGCGCCACCCCGTTAGCAATATCAACGGAGATTACGCCCGACATATATTGTTCGGCATAGGCCGCGTAGTTGTAATTGTCGCAGGTCTGAACCGGAGGCGTATACAAGTTGGTAAAGGTGCAGGTCACGGTTTGTCCAGCGGTGAGGTTGATGGTCGCGGTTGCGCCATTCACGCTGGCACTGTTGCTATTGCAGGTTAGGCTTTGCAGTGACCAGTTGGCCGGAATGTTGACTTCCGAGACGGTGTATTGACCCGCAGCAAGGGTGCTGTTGGTGTTATTTTCACCGTCAGACAAGTTGAAGTTACCACCATAGCTGGGGTCAAATTCAAATTCTTGTGCCGAGCCATTAGGATCGGTTTCCTTGCGGATGACAATCGTCCCTGTCGTCGGTTGTTCTTGAACGTTGGTGAAAGTGCAGGTGACTTCCTCGCCCACACCCAGATTAATCGTCGCGGCTGCGCCATTGATGTTCACAGAGTCGCCATCGCAGACGATGCTGCTTAAGTCCCAGCCCGCCGGAATGTTGACTTCCGTGATGGTATAGGTGCCAGTGGCGATATTCTGGGAGATGTAGGGAGCCGCTGCGTTGGTCAGGTCGAAATTGACCACCGGATTCACGCTGGGGTCATCGTAAGTGAAGTGGAAGGCTGTGTTGCCGCCGCCAATCGCCACTTTGTCGATGATGATCGCGCCCAGTTTTTCATTGGTGAAGGTACAGGTGATATTTTCGCCTTCTGCCAAATCAATGCTCACGCCGCTGAAGATTTCGCTGCTATCGCCGCCTTGGCATTCCACGTTGAGCAGTCGCCAGCCAATCGGGACGATTTCTTCCACTGTATAGCTGCCAGCGACCAAGTTGTTGGTAACATTACTATTGCCGTCGGTCAGCAGGAAGTTATTGCCGTAGCTTGGGTCGAACTCGAATTCCGTTTCTGAACCATCCGGGCTGGTTTGCTTCACAATGGTGATGCTGCCAGTTTCCGGCACTTCTTGGACGTTATTGAACGTACAAGTGACGTTATCGCCCCAGTCAAGTTCGACGGTCAGCGTATCGCCTTCGCGTGAAGACGGGAAGGCTTCATCCGCGCCAGTCACACAGACGATGCTTGCCAAATCCCACCCATCAGGGACTTCTTCGGTGACTGTGTAGCTGCCCGCGAGGCGTTCATAATTGGCTGAGAAATCACCGTCAGATAGAATGAAGTTCGGCACTTGCAGGTTAGCGCTGCCTGTGAAGGAGAATTCGGTTGGGTCGTTGTTAGGATCAGTCTGTTTGTAGATCGTCAATTGTGCGCGGGCATAATTGGTGAAGGTACAAATGACGGTTTCATCGGCATTCACGGTCACATTAACCGATGTCGTGTCTGAAGATGCGACAACAGCATCGTCCACCTTGCATTCGACACCGCCGTAGGCATAGCCGCTTTCATAGCCGTCAAAGATTTCTGCGACGGTGTAAACGCCTGTTTCTACAGGGACATTGGCCGGAGTGCCTTCGCTGAACGTACCATCAGAGACGAGGGTGTCTCCCTGCGTGACTTCGTAATTGAAGTCCGTATTTCCATTCGGGATGCGATCTTTACGGATAATAATTCCGCCTTCTGTGCGTTCATTCGTGAACGTGCAGGTGATCGTCTCGTTCACGCCGAGGGTGATCGTCACGGTTGCGCCGTTAACGCTGACGTTGGCATTGTCGCAGGTTAAGCTGCTCAAGAACCAGCCATCGGGGAGATTCACTTCCGAGACAGTGTACGTGCCTGCCGGAATATTATCGAACAGGCCATCGCCGCCGCCGTCCGTCAGATCAAATGGGAAGACCGGATTTGCGCTGGGGTCATCATAGGTGAAGTGGAAGGGGGTGTCGCCGCCGCCTGTCGCCACTTTGTCGATGATGATATTGCTCAATTTTTCGTTATTGAACGTGCAGACCACATCTTCGCCTGCTGTCAGCTCAATGCTCACACCCGACGCAATCGGGGTCACATCAGCATCGCCGCAGTCGATACTGGCAAGGCGCCAACCAATCGGGACGATTTCCGAGATGGTATATGTGCCAACAGGGGCAACCGGAAGTAAGCTGGCCTCACCGTCAGCGAGGAGGATGTTTGGATCCTGCCAACTGACTTCAAATTCAAATTCGGTGAGCGAACCATCAGGGTTGGTCTCCTTCATGAGCGTGATTGTGCCGGGTTCAGGATCGCCGGCGCAGGGGGTATTCGCTGGTGCTTCGGTGATAAAGGCCGCGAAGTTCACACCAACGCTAATTTCGTCGCCCGCACCGGGTCCGACGGGGCCGGGGCCATCGAAGCTGCCCCACCAGTTAGCAGCAGCATTGACGGTGGATGCGCCGTTGTTCTGCATCCCAAGATCACCGTTTAGGCAAATCTGGTTGCCAGCACTGAACACGTATCCGGTAGCGGTTTCACTGAGGATAGTCACGCCGTCGTTGTCATTGCTATAAATCAGGTTTCCGCTGGCAGTTCCGGTGACAGCGCCAATGGTACGGAAGCCTTCGCCATTGTCAGAAATGTTGTTACCGGTGACGGTAGCACTGGTTGGGTTGGCATCACCGCGATCAAAAAAGGATGTACTCTGCACATTGGCGATGTTGCCAGCTTGCAGCAAAAGCCCAACCTCATTGCCCGTGAGTTCATTATCACTCACGGTATGATTGGTGCCTTCGACTACAATACCAAAGCCATCACCTGTCACGCCGCCGAAGAAGCCCGTTACGGTGTTGCCCGTCACTACCACGCCTGTTGGCTGATCAGCATTCAGGACACCACCGTTGCGACGGAAAACAGCGATACCCGCATAATCACGCGCATCGGTAGGCGCGAGGGTACGGCTGACCGTATTATTGGAGACAACAATGCTGCCCGCGCCGTTAGTTGCGCCGCTGCCGTTAGGAACTTTAACTTCAATCCCATAACGACCATTGTTAGTGACGGTATTTTCCGTGATAAGGTTCGACCCCGGACCTTGTACGCCGAGTACGCCAATCCCTGAGTCGCCATTGCCAATGACTTCGTTGTTTTGAATCAACAAGTCTGTGACATTGCCATCACTCAGATCAAGCCCTACGAGACGGTTGTTATTAAAATTGCTGTCAGTGATCTCGATATCGGCCTTAACGCCATTGATGAACCACAGGCCGCGCCCAAATGTTGCGCCAGCGCCGTTGTTGTTAGCGTCCACGTTATCAATTAGCACACCATCCGTATTGCCAGCTTGTGACAGAATGCCGTGAACACAATTGCTGCTGGCATTGACCTCGGTGATCGTCAAATCGGTGATCGAAAAACCAATGTTTTCGCCGACACGTAGACCAATGTCATAACCCGAAACGCTAAAACCAGTCAAGGTAATACCACTGTGGTTGCCCAAGAGGTCAACGCCTGCTGTTGCGTTGGAAGACATCGTGTTTGTGCAGGCATCAGGGGAGACCAGCAGCGTTTGCGCTTTACCCGCACCCCTCAAAGTCAGGTCATTAATGTCAATATCGACCTGCTCGTTGTACGTGCCTTCCGCCACCAGCACGGTATCGCCTGTTTGCGCGATGATGTCAATATCCGGCTGAATATTGCCATCAATGCGGCGCACATTGGTGAAAAGATAAGGGCCGCTTATATAGTTGAAGGTGCGAACATCAAATGTTGGGAAATCTTCTAATGTGACAACCGCACGTTCATACGTATTGTCGTCCCAGAAGGATTCCCAATCAAATTCAGATTCAATATAATCGCCACGCGCCCGGATGTACTGGGCAGTTGGGGCGAAGGTGTTGCCCGTGACAATCGCGCCGCCAACCTGATCGCTAAACCAAGGAACACCGCCGCTGCCGTTGAAGCTGACCGAGGGGTAATCGCCATAGCCATCGGGAATGGCAAAGCTGTTGTTGGTGATAACGCGCCCACTGACGGGGCCAGCATCACCTGCGCCGCTAGTAATGGCGATTTGGGTGCCATCTTCAAACAAGTTGTTATCAATGGTATAGCTTTGCACCGTGTCATCATCCGGCTCAAAGTCATTGATATAAAGCGAACCGCCGTCGCTCGTCTCAAAAATTGAGTGCTGGAGGGTGAAGTTATCGCCGATGACTTCGATGGTTTTGTTGTTGCCACTCGCATTATCGCCAATTGCCAGCGCGCGAATGGTCACATCGTCGCCTTCGACGAAAACGCCGGAGGCCCCAAAGTTATTGGTGGCGTTGGTGGTGACGTGCGCCAGAACACCCGCCGTCGTCATAATCGGCATTCCTGTGCCTGTTACGCCTTGAATGGTGATGCCATTTTTATCTGTGCCGACGAATAGGCCGAATTGATACGTTCCGCCGATGCTGGTCAGGGTGCGATTGGCGGCGGTTTCGTCATAATTGCCGGGAAGAACGCGCACTTCGCCGCCTGCGTCTACCGCATCAATCGCGGCTTGGATGGTCTGCTTGGCATCTACGATGCTTGTGCCGCCGTTGGCATCACTGCCATTGACGGTATCGGCATAACAAATGGTCGTACATTGTGGAGTTGGTTCAAAATTGGCTGTAATTTCGTCCGCGCCAAATGCAATTTGGACATTATCGACGAAGCCTTTAAAGACACCATTCCATCCCGACCCAACACCGACATTCATGCCGACGATCAGCGTGTTAGCGCTCAGGACATGGGGCGTTTGTGGCGCAGTAATCGTGCCGCTGCCATTGTCATCGTTGGCTGTCCACTCAGCGAGCGTTACGCCAAAATTTTCCACTGTTTCACCGGGACCAAACTTCCGCATCCAGAAGTTACCGCTGAAAATATTGCTGGAAACCCAAGTATCGGTAGGCACGCTGACGGTGTACCCGTTGTAAGCCTGTTCCCAGATCAGTAAACCGCTTTTATTCGTTGCTGCATCGTAATAATACAACCGTAGTACCGGCGCTTGCACGGCTGGATTGGTGCTGGTAGCTGCGCGATACCATTCAAAGGCAAGTGCGCTTAAATTACCCAGTGTCCGATTAGGGTAGGTCGCCGGGTTCCAATAGTAAGCTAAATCTGCTTTAGCTATGCCGTCGGCTGTATTGAATTCCAGCGAACCCTCGGTATCGCGGGGCTGCGCCGAAGTTATCGCTACTGAACCACCCGGACGGATATTTTCGGGTCCCCAAGATTCAAGCGTCGTTGTAGGGTTAGCGACGAGATTCGATGGATATATCACGTCGATTGCGAAGGCGGTGCTGGCAGTGAAGACCAGCCCAATAAGACCTAGTGTGAGTGCGATGAAGAGTGTTTTGTAGGTCGATTTAAGTCGAGTTCGTTTAAGCATTTTAGTAACCTATATTTCTAATGAGGGTGTCAACTGTGCGAACTGATAAAAATCGGATGAGAACGTGACTTTGATGAAACCGCTAAGGATTTCACCCCGCTAGTACTAAATCTCCTATTTATGAATTTCTCTTAGGAAATAGGTAAACACCTTACTAAAAGAGATGATAAACAAGTTAATTTTCATCAACAAGATTATTGCGAATTGAATTTACATTATTCGGAGAAAATTTACGTTTTATGTAATAATAATGCTATAACATAGAAGTCATTGCTTATATTACTAATCAAGTGGGCAGTAGAGTTTCTTAATATTAGGACTTTCGCTCACGCATTTACCCCACCCCTAAATCCCCTCCCCATTGCATGGAGAGGGGACTTCAAGATGCGTTTTTCTCCCCTTCTCCAATACTTGGAGAGGGGGCCGGGGTGTGAGGTAAGCGAAAGTCCTGAATATAACAAAATAAAGAGCGCATTTTCATGCGCCCTAATTTTCTGTCTTTATAGCGGTTTATGTTTAGTGAGCTTTGATTGTTCTTTGCGACGGAGTGCTATTTCGGACATAGGCTGCTAGGGCGGTTTCTAAGGTGAGCGATTTACCTGCTCTTCGGGCGGCTTCTAAATCCGCTGGCGGCAACAGCCACGTCGCTTCATCAATGATCTCCATCGCCCGTTTTAGGGTGTCCTTTTCGCTGGCGGGATGCTCAACCAAAAAGAAGGCGATGCAGACGGCTTGTTCGGGTACTTCTTCGCGTAGTAGAAGCGCCGCTAACCCGCTGAGATGGCGCAGGGTTTGCATAATGGACTGGACATCATACGCCTCATGAATAGCTTGGGTAAAATACTGCCTTGCTTCCTCCAATTCGCCCAAAGCCAGCGCAATATCGCCCAAGACATAATGCGCCCCAGAAACCGCCCAAGGAAAGTTGATCTGCTGGAGGATGGCGAGGCTTTGATGTGCGTAGTCGCGGGCATCTGCGTAATGTTCTAATCGCAATTCAATCGAAGCGCGTAAGATCATCGTCCACGATTCGCCTTCTATATCTTGCATTTCGTGGAAAATCCGCTGCGCCTTTTCTTGAAAGATCAAGGCATCTTCATGCTCACCAACAAAATAGCTGTTCCAACCGAGGTTATAGACCGTCCAGACCATGCGCCGCCGATCACCCATTTCCTCATAAATTTTGAGCGCATTTTTGAGGGTCGCTTCCCGATTCGTGCTATCGTAGGAGTCTGTGTAGTCTTCTAGCCATGCCTGCGTCATTGTGACCATCACCCGGTTATCAATCGCCTCCCAAAGAGGAAGCGCCTGTTGTAAATAGCCCCTAGCGACCTCATATTGACCGAGCGTAAACGCACTTTCCGCAAGCATCCCTAAAATTTCTGCCATGCCGCCCGGCTGCCCCACCTCCGACATTAAGGCAAAACTGCGCTCAAGATGCTCACGCGCCAGATCATATTCCACATGGTTATGTTCAATGCCGCCCAGCGCATACAAAGCCAATGCGATGCCCCATTTGTCTTGGGTTGTCTCATAAATCGACAAGGCTTCATTCACGAGTTCTCGTGCTTGCGGGTCTTTGCGTCCGGGAATATTTTTTAACAGCCCCAATAATAACAAAGGAAAGGCTGTGGCTGCCTGCCCTTTGAATTCATGCAGGAGTTCTAAACTTTTTTCTGTTAGGGTGTCGGCTCGTTTGCGTCGTCCCATTACAGCCACATTAGTGGCGTAAGCCGCCAGCAGCCGTGCCAGCAGCAGTCGTTCCGCCGGATCATCGCTATCCGCACGAAGCGCTTCGATGGCTTTCCGCAGCATTTCTTCGCTTTCTTCATAACGCACCCGCACGGAATAAAAGATCATCAGCGCATCTAAGGACTTCGCCAAGACATCGACTAAGCGATGCGCGGCGGCGTAGTGCCAAGCCTGCCGGATGTTGTCCAAGTCTCTTTGGAATTCATCTAAGGCTTGCGGTTCATCAGCACTTTTAAGCGCGACGGCCAGCCGATCTAAGAAATCACCAAAGTAAACCGCATGACGCATCCGCGCATCGGTGTTTTCGTCGGGGGTAAGTTTGCCCTCGGCATATTGGCGCAAGAGTTCGTGCATTTCGTAACGCCCATTCAGGAAGGGATTACGCCGAAGCAGCGATTTACTCACCAATACGCGCAGGATATGCAGTGATGCGCCAGCGACAGCCTGCGTTGCATCGTAGCGGAATCCGCCCATAAAGATCGACAACCGTCGCAGGCTGATTTGCTCCTGCGCGTCCAGCCCATCCCACGAATATTCAAAGACCGCTCGTAAACTGCGATGGCGCTCTGGCACATTCCGCATGGAGGTGGCTAAGAAATCCAGGCCTTTTTGGATTTCCGCCGCGATTTCCGCGCATGAAAGCACCTGTACCCATGTCGCGGCGAGTTCAATCCCCAGCGGCATCCCTTCCACCAGCCAACAGATACGCACCACCGATTCGGGATCGGAAAGGGTAAAATCTGGGCGCACCCGTCGCGCACTTTGGACGAATAGGCGCACCGCGCCGAAATCTTCCAGCGAGGACGGATTTTCGTATTGGGCGGCGATGAGCGGAAATGACAATCCGCCTGTCTCGAACAGCCATTCCTCATGCAGATTCAACTGCTCGCGTGAAGTCACCAAAATTTTGACTTCCGGCGCATGAGCTAAAATATCACTCAACAGCCCGGATGCGTCCAGCAGATGTTCAAAATTATCGATGACCAGTAGCATCTGTTTATCGCGCAGATAAGCCAGCAGATGCCCCTTTACATCCTCTTGGCTGGCTGGAAAGCAAGCGGTTTCGGCGGCGATTGTCTGTACCACAAACTCTGGATACCAGACCGATGCCAATGAAATAAAATACACCCCATCTATGAAAGCGTCAGCTAGATTTTGCGCGGCCTGAATCGCCAGCCGCGTTTTGCCGATTCCGCCTTGCCCGATTAACGTCAGCAGACGACAGGCGGGATCATCGAGTAAACGAGCGATTTCGGTCAGCTCGTTAATCCGCCCGATAAAGGGGGTCATTTGCGCGGGAAGTTTGACGTGCGGCATCGGCATCGGAACAAAGGTGGATTGTGCGTCGGCTTGTTCCGTCGGGGGAACTTCTTGAATCGGCAGCGGCAGCCGCCGTGCTTGAATCGCCTCATTGAGGGCGGTTGTTTCCGCATCCGGTTGAGTACGCAGTTCCGCTTCTAAAATGCGCGTGACTTCTTTATATTGGCGCAGCGCCGCCGCATAATTGCCTGACCAGGCATAAAGCCGCATCAATTGTTGATGGGCTTCCTCTCGCAGCGTATCCAGCGCCAGCCAGCGCCGCGCTACGATGATCGCTTGTTCGTATTCGTCTAAGCTGCTGTGCAGGGCGCATAAACGCTCTAACGCAGTCGTCAACTGCTGCTTAAAGGCTTCTGCTTGTAAAAAAGCGCCATTCTTCAAATTCAGGTGCATCTTTGAGCGTGAAACCCGCCATAAAGTCGCCGCGCACTAACCCGACAGCTTGCGTTAGTCCATCACAAGCCGTGCAAGCGAGATCACTGCTTGCTCGAAAATCTATTTCTTTGGCGGACTCTAATAAAACCATAAATTGGGTGACATCATCTTTAATGCCTGCTTCCGGGTTAAAGGCAACCGTCTCGCCTTCGATGACGGCCCAATCTTCACCGAGCGCTTTATTGAGCGTCCAGAGGGTGTTCCGCAGATACGCATAGGCACTGGAGTGATCGTAATCTCCCCAGAATAAGGCCGCCAAAGTCTCGCGTGAATGCGGCTGGCGGGTGACGACTAGATAGGCCAAAAGTGCGGTGGCTTTGCGCCGTTCAATTTGAACCAGACTGCGATTATGTTCAATGCGCGGTGTTCCCAGCAGAAGAATCCGGCGAGGTTCCATCATGACCTGCTCCCCTTAGTGATAATCGAATCTTATGCGTCTCAACGAGTTCACGCAATAGCTATGTCTGAGACGCTTTCTGAGACGGCTGCGAGACTGGCCTTTGCTATGGTGAGGTTGTCATCCAAACAAAGTAAGTCGGGTAAGGACAATCTTTATGTTTTACGACGCAGGCGCAATCAAAAAAGGGTTTAATCAATTGGGCAGCGATGCACTGGAAAGAAAACAGGCCATGTCACAGTATGAAAGAGCGCTGGGTCGGGGCCGCCGTCAGCAGCTTCAAGCGAAATTTACCGGGCGTTCACGCCAGTTATTGGCACTCGCCGATTTACACAACGGGCAGCATATTAATGAACAGCGCTATGGTGGTGTACGGACGGTCTCGCTGCACCAAATTCGTGGGAGCGAGAATCGCGTAAAAGAATTCGACATCGACTTTAATCCGCTGGCTGAACACATCGAACAGCGTTGGATCGGGATAGCCGCCGCCCATTTGACAGGCAAGCATTTGCCGCCAGTGGAATTGATCCAAGTAGGAGAGACGTATTTCGTGCGTGATGGACATCATCGCATCTCGGTTGCACGGGCTTATGGACAGTACGAAATCGATGCTATTGTGACGGTGATGCAAGCCAGCGAATAACCGCGCAATCCATTTTTAACCACCAAGAGCGCCAAGAATGTTTTGTAAGAAATCCTCTTGGTGTTCTTTGTGTCTTTGCGGTTCAGAACGATGCAGTTTGTGGTAAAATTAACCTTATACTCACCTTAGAGGGTGAAACACGATGGCGAAGGCTCCCGAAAGGCAAAGGACGTTGATCGATCAGAAAGATCGCGGTGTGCGTCGTTGGTTGGTATTGGGAATCCATGCCGCCGTCTTCATGCTGGTAATCATCCTCTATCCGCGCTTGGAAAACGTGCGCCCGGAACTTTTGGATACTAATGCTGCCCGCTTCGCCGTTCCGGCATGGGGCGCACTAATTCTGCTTCATGTCTTCTTAACCTACCTCGCGGATATTCGCTTTTTGGTGCGTCGCGCACGTTCTGAACGGATTCGGCTGCGTCTAAATCGTCCCGCTGCTGCCCCACCTTTAGCCTACGGCGGACATACGACGGCAAGTGATAATGAATCCGGTTATGCAGAAGAGTTCCCCCAATTTACGCGCCCTCCTGCGCCAACATCCCGCCGCACGAAGAAAAATACCCCGCCTCAATTTTACGAAGGCCACTAAAGTTACGCCTCGAATCTTAATCTCACGTTAGAGACTTCTGTTTTCTGCGACCCGCAACTTAGACCTCGCGTATATCTATCAACGTTCGCAAAAAACAGGACAATCATCATGGATCACAAATCGTGGGGTTCGCATTCGCAGCATTTTCATCGCGGGGGTTGGCACGCAGGCCGTCACCACAACATGGGTTGGATTGGCCCCGTCCTCATGCTGTTCTTTGTGTTCTTCCTCCTCAAGACATGGTTTGTTTGGCCTTTGCTGATCTTTGCCTTCATCGCCATCTCGAAAAGCCGGTCATGGGGTGAATGTGCCAGCGGTGACGAGAAAGAAAAACGCAAGAACGACATCCGCTTTATCGACCATCTGGAAGACAAACCCAAGCGCGATAAAAAACGTTACATCCGTACCGAAGATGGCGACTATTTGGAAATTGTCTGAGATCAAGCAATCTGAAATCAGGGCGAGTTATGGCTCGCCCCCACAAACTAAACAAGCCACGCCGTAAGCCACTCAAGTACCTACACCTACCCAATCGGGCAGTTTATATCGAACACTCAGGTAGGAGAGCGTAACAAACGTTATACTTACCTTATCTAATGGGATAACGGACAGCCTACAGAGAGAAATTTAGCTTATGGCGACGAAAGAGACGACAGCAGTCAAGCCTGTCATTATGTCGGTAGATGATGATCCTGCCGTATTAGCGGCGATTGCGCGTGATTTGCGGAAGCATTATGGCGAAAATTATCGGATTGTCCGGGCAGATTCGGGGCTGATGGCGTTAGATGCGCTACGCGAACTCAAGCAGCGGAATGAACCTGTCGCGCTGTTTTTGGTCGATCAGCGGATGCCCCAATTAAACGGTGTCGAGTTTTTACAACAAGCGATTGAATTTTATCCCCACGCGAAACGGGCGCTGCTGACGGCTTATGCCGATACCGACGCAGCGATTCAGGCCATTAACGCCGTTGCCATCCATCATTATTTGCTCAAACCCTGGGATCCGCCGGAAGAAAAATTGTATCCGGTAATTGATGATCTTTTGAGTGATTGACAGGCCAATTATCGTGCGCCATTTAGCGGGACACGCATCGTCGGGCATCGTTGGTCAGCCGAAGCGCACACGCTCAAAGATTTTATGGCGCGGAATCATATCCCCTACCAATATTTCGATGTGGAATTAGCGCCGGAAGCAGCGCAGCTTTTAGAGCAGCTCGGTAAGCAGGACGCAAAGCTGCCGCTGGTGATCTTCCAAGATGGCGACATTATGGAATCGCCGGAAACACGAGTCGTCGCGGAAAAAATGGGACTCAAGACTCGCGCTGAACAGCAGTTTTATGATCTAGCGATTGTGGGCGGCGGCCCGGCGGGACTTGCGGCGGCGGTCTATGGCGCATCCGAAGGGCTGCGGACGGTTTTGATCGAGCGACAAGCGACGGGTGGACAAGCCGGAACGAGTTCGCGGATTGAAAATTATCTTGGCTTTCCGAGTGGATTAAGCGGGAGTGATCTGGCGCAGCGGGCGACGACCCAAGCACGTCGTTTCGGCGTGGAAATTCTCTCGCCACAAGAGGCTGTCGCCGTCAAGATTGATGGCCCCTATCGCACGTTGGTGCTGGAAGACGGCAGCGAAATTACCTCTCATGCGCTGGTCGTGGCGGCGGGGCTGCAATACAGCAAACTCGATATTCCCGGCGTAGATGCCCTCATCGGAAAAGGTATTTATTACGGCGCATCCCTGACAGAAGCAGAATCGTGCCGTGAGCAGCCGGTCTTTATCATCGGCGCTGGCAATTCCGCCGGACAAGCGGCTATTTATCTGGCGAGTTCAGCGGCGAAAGTCATTTTGCTTGTGCGGGGCGAGTCGCTCGGTGCGAAGATGTCGCAGTATCTGGTAGATCGCATTGAATCCACACCCAATATCGAAGTTCGCTTGAATACGACGATTGCGGCTGTCGCAGGCCAAGATCATCTGGAGACCGTGACGATCTGCAACATCAAGACCAACCAACAGGAAACACAGTCTGCCGCTGGATTATTCGTCTTTATCGGGGCGGTGCCGTGTACTGGATGGTTGGAAGAAACGGTCAAACGCGATAAATATGGCTTTGTGTTGACGGGGCCGCAGTTGATGGAAAATGGCAAGCCGCAAGCCGGATGGCCTTTAGAGCGTGATCCCTACCTATTGGAAAGCAGTGTCCCCGGCATTTTTGTCGTGGGCGATATTCGCTCGGCCTCGGTCAAGCGCGTTGCGTCGGCGGTGGGCGAAGGGTCAATCGCAGTGCAGTTCGTACATCAATATTTGAGCGAGGGGAAATAAGAACCCCACCCTAAGTCCCTCCCCGTATATAAGGAGGGACTTGAAACGACATACGCTGTGCTGGAAATTAGGAGTTGGAAGTGGACGAGTTACATCAGATTGAACTATTTGAAGGCATTACCGATGAGGAATATGAATGGCTGACCGAAAACAGCTATGAGATTTTTATGGAACGTGGCGATTATTTCCATAAGCTCGGCGAACCCGTAACCTGCTTTTATATCTGCCTTGAAGGCGAACTCCAAGTTACACGCATCATGGAGGGCAAGGAAATCGTCGTCGGCACAACGCCACGCGGCATCATCGGGGGCGAATTATCACTGCTCAACGGCACACTCTCCACCGTGAGTTCGCGGGCGATTATGCCCAGTCGCTTGATGGTGTTTGACGAGCCGGAATTTCGGATGTTGTTCGGGGCGGCTCCTGTTGTGGGGATGCGAATCCTCAAGATTGCCGCCGAGCGCACCACTTTGGTGGCGACGGCCTTTAAACAGCAGGAAAAAATGGCGGCGCTCGGCAAATTTTCTGCCGGACTCGCCCATGAACTGAATAATCCAGCAGCGGCAGCACGACGATCTGCCGTGACACTGCGCGAGATGCTGCCACGTTTGCAGGACTTGACGATGAGCCTGTGCGCGTTAGGGTTAGAGCAGCAGCATTTAATCAATTTGTCGATGTTCCAGCGCGATGCCATTAACAACGCAGGCGAGGCGGGAACGCTCTCACCGATGCAGCAAAGTGACCGCGAAGATGAAATGTCCGATTGGCTGGATGAGGCGGGTGTCGAGAATGGCTACGAACTCGCGCCGACCTTTGTGGCGGCAGGCGTGACGACAGACGGACTCGGCGAATTGATGGGACATTTCCCAGAGTCGGCTGTCGCGGCGACCTTGACTTGGATGAGCGAGGCGCTTTCGGTAGCGGATTTGCTGCGCGAGATCGAGGACAGCACAATTCGCATCTCTGATCTGGTGCAGTCCGTTAAGGAATACACCTACATGGATCAAGCGCCTTTGCAGGAAGTGGATTTACATCGCGGCTTGGATAACACCTTGCGCGTCTTGAATCATAAAATCAAGAAAGCCAAAGTCGTGCGCGATTACGACCCCGAACTGCCTAAAGTGATGGCGCGGGGCGGCGAACTGAATCAGGTGTGGACGAATTTAATCGACAACGCGATTGATGCGCTCCTTTCCGCCAACACAGCCGACGCGACGGTGCATCTCATTACGCGCTGTGAAAATGATTATGCGATGGTGGAAGTGACCGATAACGGCCCCGGCATTCCGGCGGATGTCGTTCCGCATTTGTTCGAGCCGTTTTTTACCACCAAAGAGGTCGGCAAAGGGACAGGGTTGGGGTTGGATATTGCCTACCGCATCATCCAGCAGCACAACGGCACAATTGTGGTGGATTCGCAACCGGGGAGTACGCGCTTTATCGTCCGCTTGCCCGTAGCAGGCGTGACGGAATAAAAATTAGGCCTGAATGATCGTAATCCCCAGCGCACGATATGGCGCTAGGGTTTGTTCGGAGGCGTTTTTTTCGGTGACAAGATGCGTCAGCTCGTTGAGTGGACTGACGACATAAGGCGCAGCCGTGCCGAGTTTGTTGCTGGCAGCAAGTGCGACGACTTCCGCCGCACTGTGGATCATCGCCCGTTTAACGTGCGCTTCATCTAAATCTGGCGTGGTAATGCCGACTTCAGGATGCAGGCTGCAAATCCCTAAAAGGCAAATATCGGCGCGAATTAAACTCAGCGTTTCAATGACGGATGCGCCAATCGTCGCTAACGAGTCCTTCAGCAGTCGTCCGCCGATCATAATCACATCCAACAAAGGCGCTTCGGCTAAGGCAGTCGCAATCGGCGGACTGTTGGTGATGACTGTCGCCCGTAAATCGTGCGGCAGAATCTTGGCGACTTGCAGCGTCGTCGTCCCGCTGTCGATGAGTATCACCTGTCCATTATGTAGAAGTGGGAGTACAGCGTGAGCGATGGCAGCTTTTGCTTCCGGGGATTGGCGTTCCCGCGAGTCATGATCGGGCAGAATCGGTGAGGCAGGCAGAGCGCCACCATGGACGCGCTGGAGTTTGCCTGCTTCTGCCAGTTCGCGCAGATCGCGCCGCATCGTATCCTCAGAAATCCCTAATTCCGCGCACAGCTTCCCCGCCAGAATTTTTCCATCCCGGCGCAGCATGTCCAAAATATAGTGATGACGTTCTTCTTTAAGGAGTGTTTGCATGGTCTTATTGGCTTTAGTTGACGGCTGCATTTTTATGCGGGTATAATCTTGATTATGCGTGTTTTTGCGGGTTTTACAAGTGTAAACCTCTTAAGACACATTGAAAAAATAATTCCAAAACAGGAAAACACATGACGACGATTGCAAAACCGAGAGTTCAAACGCTGCTAATTATTTTTGCATTTATGGCTTTTGCCTGTATCGGCTTAAAAGACAGTCTTTTGAACGTGGCGACACCTTCGATTCAGGCGACATTTGATATTCCACTAGGCGCGTTTGGCATGTTGTTTTTAAGCAGCATGATCGGCTATACGCTTTCCGGTGTCCTCAGTGGGGCGATTATGGCACGTATGGGCGTGGGGCGGATGCTGGCATTAAGCTGCGCGGCGATGGGATTAGGGCTGGTCGGTTATGCCCTTGCGCCGGGCTGGTGGGCGATTGTCCTGCTCGGCTTGTTTTCTGGGGCGGGCGGCGGCGCGATTGATGCCGGATTAAACACCTATGTTGCGACCAATCATAGCGAAAGTGTGATGCAGTGGCTTCATGCGTGTTTTGGGGTGGGCAGCACCTTGGGGCCGCTGCTGATGACGGGCATTTTGGCGCAAGAATTGTCGTGGCGATGGGGTTATGCCGTTGTGGGAGCCTTCCAAGCGGGTTTGGCGCTGTGCTTTTTTTTGACGGCGGATTTATGGCGTACCAATCCATCTGCCAAAAATACCGATTTGATGGATTATAAGACACCCGCCCGCGAGACACTGCGGATTCCGACGGTGTGGTTGAGTATCTTCATCTTCTTTTTATATACCGGCTTAGAATACGGCACAGGCGTATGGAGCTATACGCTTTTCACCGAGTCTCGCGGAATCTCTGAGGAAACCGCTGGTTTGTGGGTGAGCCTTTATTGGGGCGTGTTCACGATTGGGCGTATCACTGCCGGGATGCTTACCGGGCGTATCAGCCTCTCGACGCTGCTTCGCGCCTGCATGATCGGGTCAGTCGCAGGTGCGGCGCTGCTTTGGGCGAATCCATTCCCTGAATCCGGCGTGATTGCGCTGGCACTGATTGGCTTTTCGTGTGCGCCCATTTTCCCCGGCTTGATTTCCAACACACCGGCGCGGGTGGGCGCGGCACATGCGGCGAATACGATTGGCTTTCAGGTCGGTGCGGGCAGCTTGGGGATTGGGATTTTGCCCGGTATCGCGGGTTTGGTGGCGGATTATATCGCCATAGAAGCGATTGGGCCGTTCTTTCTAATTCTCGCGCTGGGGATGTTTGCCTTGTATGAAGTGATGCAAATTCAGCAAAAGCAGGAAAATCTCACAATTTTAGAAATTGGGTCTTGAGTGTAGGAGATTGGTTTAGTATACTTCCGCTCATCACCAATATTTACAACACAGCGACAGTAATTCCCGGTTGGGAGCGCACCCCACCTCAGAATTAACTTCCGTGTTTTCCGGTGATATGCTGATTAAAAGCATGAACATGCACCTTAACAACAGAGCAGTGCAGACAGAAAGAACAAGTCAGTAGGTAAGACTGAATAAAGGCAAACTCACGGAGAGTTTGATCCTGGCTCAGGATGAACGCTGGCGGCGTGCCTAACACATG
>Ga0209591_10002102_pt1 | contig 24190 bp, 21 predicted proteins | sample MAT01_FD_187207 | JGI IMG/M metagenome (GOLD analysis project Ga0209591, IMG submission 187207) | Freshwater microbial communities from Lake Fryxell liftoff mats and glacier meltwater in Antarctica - MAT-01 (SPAdes) (version 2) | ecosystem: Environmental > Aquatic > Freshwater > Ice > Liftoff... | reverse complement strand
ATAATCGAGGGGGAAGACTAGGCGCCGGCGCGCTTCGTCGAAGTTCGCTGAATTCACGTGTTAGCCTGTAGTTGCTAGGGCAGGAGCATCCGGGGGCATTCGGGGGGAATCAAAGACAAGAACACAGTGGATCACCGGGCGGACAACTGCAGGGCTTGGTTTCCGTCTTACCGCTACCACTGGGGCGAGGGCGACCGCCGCCCCCCATGTTCTTTTGCTGATCTTTGTTGAGCTTGATTTGTTGCTCCAAGAGCGCGCGCTCCGCGTCGTCTTTCACCGATCGTAGCTTGCTTTCAAGATCGGCCCCCGCCTCTTCAAGCGCCTTCATCTTGCGATCACTTTCCTTGACTCGCTCCTCGGCCTCCTCGAGCTGTTTGGCCTGCTTGTACTGAGTTTTTCTGTTCTCTTCCGCGATGTTTAGATACCAGGCCGTGCCGCCCACAGCGAGCAGCACCAGTGATGCAACAGCCGCCCCGATCATGACCTTCAGCTTCTTCTGCGATTTGTCGCCCTTCATCGCAGCAAGCTGCTGCTCGTGGGCTTGCTGTGCGTTCATCGCTTCCATGCGTGCGCGATGTTCGGCTTCTGTTCGAGCCTTTTCGATCTCGCCGTGCCGAATGGCTTCGAGGCGGGTTTCTTCTTCGCGACGCCGCTGCTCTTCTTGCCGGCGGGCCTCTTCCTCACCGCGAATCCTCGCCTCTTCAGCCTCACGCTTCGCGTGCTCTGCTGCGGCGCTCCGTTCCTGAACCTGGCGTTGCGCCGAAACTTTCGCGTCCTCCTCGGACTTGATCCGATCTTCCTCAAGATTCATCAACTCTTTGAGGGAGAAGAGTACGGAGCTTTCTTTCTGTTCAGCCATGGGTGGACAATTCCTATCTAGATTCAGCAATAGTGCGGCGCAAGAGCCGTGAATGAAAGTCCAAACACGGCGAATACCAATCTAAAGATTGTCGCGTCAAGCGTGATCCTGATTGAACCGCCGTGCCGAAGGGACATTAAGTTTAGTGATGTAGGTATAGGTGCGAGATGTTTCGCGTCGCGTGCCGATCGCGAGAGCAGGTTTTCGACATCCCGCTGGGTTGGAGATTGGGTGCTCACGATCTTTGTGTGTAATGTTGTTGCATGAGTGAGGTTGGCGCGCACATTACCGGCACAGTTTGGAAGATCGTGGTTCAGGTGGGGCAGCGGGTGTCGGAGGGGGAAACGCTCGTCATTCTGGAGTCGATGAAGATGGAGATGCCCGTGGAAGCGCCGGAAGCTGGCCTCGTCAGCGCGGTGTTAGTGGCCGAGGGGCAAGCGGTTGAAGAAGGGGACGTGCTGGTCACGCTTGGGTAGGGATGGGCGAGCCCTCGGGTTCCCGAGTTGCGGAAAGCTTTCTGCGCGTGCTCTGCCAGAGCCACAGGGTGCTAGCGAGCAGCAAGAGATTGAGAGTGAGGGCACCGCCGACGATCACTTTCAGCAAAGGCGCGGAGGAGCGAGTCACGGTGATGGGACCGAGCTGGCGCAGCTCAAGCCGTGGCGGGGGCTTTTCGGCGGCAGATTGGCGAGAAATCACCGAGACATCGCCAGGTGCAAGTCCTGTTACCGCACCCGCAACGAGCCGCTGGATCTGAGACTCGCTGAGTGGCAGCTCCCCACGGCTCGTCAACAACACGGACGCTGTGGGGCGCGCAGGTAGTGCGTGCTGAACGTTGAGGGCTTCGACAACTGGCACGGCGAGGTGCACTCGCACCGTGAGCACGCCTCCAACGCCGGAGAGCGAGCGCTCCAGCTCTCCCGCGATCCCGGTTAGCCATTTGGCGCGCTCCGTCTCACGAGAGGGGATTATCGAGCCTTCCCCAAGCGCTTCAAGCACCCCCGGTGGGCGCCGATGTGGGAATCCTCCCTGTGCCAGAATCTGGGCTGTGCTGGTTGCATCATCGGAACTGACGGAAAGCCGAAAATGCCCTTCAGCGTCGGGATCTGGCTCCTTCCTCGCGACCACGCCGTGTTCTTGCAGCCTCGCGAGCGCTTGGTTGGCGTCCGCTTCCTCCAGCCCGCCCGCTACTCGGGTTTCGCAGCCAATCAGGCTCAGGCCAAACAGCAAGCCAGTAAGCATTGCCCCGAGTCTTTGACAACTACCAATTAACATCTGCACAAAGGCCCGAAGTTTCTAGAAGCTGGTGCGGGTCACGTCGAGCTTAGGATGGCTCGGAAAAGAAAGCCTTCGAACAGCTGACGCAACGCAGCTGGTCTTGCCAGAGTCTTTCGGCGAAGTGGTGATCGAGACGCCGACGGCGCGTCCGTTCTGCACAGCGGCACAAATGCTGAGCTTCATGGAATCAGGAATGCCACAGTGCGAGAAGTAACTCCCACTGTTGAGGATCGAGCCATATTGCCCTGCGGTTAGGTCCGCTTGGCCTTTGGGCCCACCAATCGCCATCTCTTCCACGTACGCAGTTTGCGCGCCTTCGCAGCTCATTCCCCCACCCAAAATCGGGATACCTCCCTGGCTGCCCACCACTCGGCCGCGTTTGCCGGAGCCCGTTTTCTTGCTGGTGAGCCCTTCGTTGGTTTCGACGCTCGATTGGCTGGCCTCCTGCACAATGATCGAATCGTTCTTTTGTCCGTGTGCGGTGAGAAACCACGCGCCGGCTGCGACCAAAAGTGCAGCCAGCGCGGCCACTCCGAGAAACGCCTTGCCCCGGGTGCTGCGCCCCTCTTGAACCACCACGCGCTGAATGGCTTCTTTCTCAGCCTTGATGTCGCGATGACGGCGAGCGTGATCCGCGAAAGGAGCAAACTCCTCCCAGTCTTTGATTGAGCGTTCGTCGCCACCGAGCGTATCGCGGAGCACATCCTCTTCCACAAATGTGTGGGTCGCAATTTGCTGCAGGAGTTCCACGGCGCTGAAGGGTCCGTGATCCATTCCATCCTTCGCAATCACGTAGCGTGGCCGTTGATCGGCTTCGAGCCGCGCTTTCAGCGACAAAAGCTCGTTGGATGCGTCGTCCATTCGTGGCCGTGCAGGGCGTGCTGGTTCTTGCACTTGCACTTGCATCTCGAAGGGGCTCGATCCGACGGCCTTGGGGGTCTTGGGGGTCTTGGGGATCGGTGGCAGCATGGAGAGCGACACGTCCACGTTTAGATTGTCGTCGTGATCGAGGTGTGTCACGTCGGCAAGCGGAGGCGTCATGCTGTGCCTTGGTGCCAATTCGTGCAGTGCTTGGGCCAGGGCATTCAAATCGTCGGGGCGATGGACTGGGTCGGCTACCAACGCTTTGCTGAGAATGAGCTCGAGTGCTGCAGGCAAGCCCTGAACGACCTCGCTCGGTCGCAGCATGCCGGGGCCAACGCTCTTGCCAGTGATCAACTCATAAAGGATGGCTCCAATCGAGTACACGCTGGCACGCGACCCGCCTTTGGTGCCGTGGCGACTTTCTGGCGACAAACACGCTAAGTCATGCGGATTGGAAGGAAGTGCTTGGGACAGCTCGGGTGCGACAGCCACCATGTCGCCGAGAAGCCTCAGGCTCGATGGATGTACGTGAAGGGTTTGACCCTGCCGGTGCAGTTCTGCCAATTCGACGCAGAGAGGAACGATCAGGCCAAGAGCTTCGCGAAAGTCGAACGCGGGTGTGGACGCAGTTGCACTTGAGAGGCGTGCTCGCAGGGTTCCTGCGCTTGTCTGCGGCCTCGGGCTTCCCACTTGGGGGGCGGTTGTCATGGGGGGCGGAGTCTATCAAAAGTCTTCGCAGGTGCCGACCAGCTTTTAGTGTGGACGCAATTGTCGGTCAATTGGCCGGTTACGGTGGTGTCAAAATTGCTTTATTGCTGTGTGTTGGCCCCAAATGCTAGCTTCCGCCCGGGATGGACCAGGTTTCGCTTGATGCACTAGTAGTTCGCTTGGTGAGTGACCCCCACGACGGGGAGGCGCTGGCACTGGCTTACGAGGTGGGGACGCTCGACCCGAAGCGTTACGCCGAGTTCTTGGAAGCCGTCGCTGGAAAGAGCGCGGAGGGTGCCATCGCCAGCCATTGGTACGCAGAAGCTGCCAGTGTTTGGTCAACCTCGCTCGGCGATGCGCCTGCGGCGGCCCGTGCCCTCATGAAGGCTGTGGATCGCGACCCCACCCAGGATGCGGCATCCGATCGGCTTGCCGAGATGTATCGCGAGAAGGGCGATGTGAAGGCACTCTGTGCTCTATTGGAGCGCCGAGCGAAAGCACTCGACCCCTTGGCAGCTGAAGACTCAGCGCTCAAGCCCATGGCCGCCGCGATTCACCGAGAATTGGGGCGTTTGTGGCGCGAAGCTCCGCTCGCACAGCAGCCGAAAGCCATCGAGAATTATCGGAGGGCGATCGAGTTTAACGATCAGAGCCTTTCCACAATTTCGACACTGCGTGAGCTTTATCGGGCTGACAATCGCGCCCGCGACGCGCTCCCGTACTACGAAAAGGAACAGCGACTCCTCTCCGACCCCGAGCGAAAGGTGGCCCTCTACCTCGAAGAAGCAGAGGTTCGGCGCGAAATGGCGGACTTGCCTGGGGCTGCCCAGGCACTCAGGGAAGCACGAGCCATCGAAGGCGGCACGGATGCCAGTTTGAAGCAGCAGCTCGGTGCCATCATCTTGGAGCGCGTCCAACTGGAACAGCCGGTTTCGGCGACCGAGCGCGCCGAAGCCGTTCAGCTATTTGTCGATTTGGCTGAGGAATTCCCAGGAGAACACGGCTATTCGTATTCCGCCTGCGCGCTAGAGCTTGCGCCGGAGCACGAACGCGCAGCACAGCTCGTGATGTACTACGGAGCCGAGCTCGGGCAAGACGAAGACGTCGCGCCTCGTGTTGCCGAATACCTCCGGGTAAATCCCGAAGGGCTGATGTCGGAGGAAGCCCAGGCTTTCGTAACACGGGTTTTAGGCCAAGCGGCGACTGACGCCAGTATGGCTGAAGGCCGCGCTAGCTTTGCGGCTAGAGCGATTGGAACCGGGCATCTGAGCGAGCCAGCTCCTGCCGCAAAGCGTGCCGAGACTTCTGTCGTCGCGCGTGCACCGGAACCGGACGCGCAGGAGCAATCGGTGGTGCTGCGGCTATTAGGAGAAGGGCAAGCACTGGCGCGTAAGGCGCGAAAACATGATGCCGCTGCCTCGTATCAAAGTGTGCTCCAACATGACCCCGCCAACGCTGAAGCAATCGCCTTTTTGCAGAACTATTTGAGGCAAACACGCAAGTTTAAAGAGTTGCGGGAGATGCTCGTGAATGCGTCGCGCGGCGCACGCGTTGAAGCCCACACTCGGCTCGATTGGTTGCGAGAGGTGGCGGCTCTCAGTGAAACACAGCTCAAGGATCTGGAGACTGCCGTTTGGGCGTGGAGCCAAGTATCCGTACTCGCACCGGAAGACGAACAGGCCTCGACGCAGCTCGCGCTCTTGCTCGAAAAAAGCGCACGCTGGGATGATCTTGCGGCGCTCTTAGAGCAACGCGCTGAGCTCGTCACGGATCTTGAGGAACGGCTGGTGGTCGAAAAGAAAGCCGCCAAGATCCACGAAGAAAAACGCGGCGACGCTACGGCTGCCGGGAGTGTCTGGGCGCGCATCGCCATACTGGCCCCGGATGACGACGCCGCGATTCAGACCGCCTTAAGGCATTTCGCTGCCGCTAAGCGCGCTGATCTGGCTGCTCAGGCGCTCACCGAAATAGTGGGAACGGTTGAGAATGAAACGGCTCGGGCAGAGCTTTTCGGTAAGCTCGGCGCGTTGCGGGATGAGCTTGGGGACGCCGAAGCTGCAGGTGATGCCTTCACGGAGGCAGGAGCGATCTCGGCCGATCCGAGCCACTACCACGCCGCTGAGGCCTGCTACGTCCGAGCACAGGCCTGGAACCAAGCAGCGACCTCGGTGGAGGCCCGATTGGAAAAAGCGAAGGCGCCCACTGAACAGGCCGCGCTCTTGGCCACGGTGGCGGGGTACCTCCTGAAAGCTGGCGATCGCAATGAAAGCCTCGTGCGCCTGGAAAGAGCCGTGGAGCTGGACCCTCAAGCGGCAGAGCCAGCGGCGGAGCTTGAGGCAGGCTACCGCGCGGACAACAGGCTTGAAGACATCGTGACGGTGCTGTTGCAGCGCGCGGATGCGGTCGTCGATCTTGAACTCAAGATCAGCTTGCGAAAACGTGCTGCGGCCCTTCAACGCGTTGAACTCGGAGACGTGGAGGGTTCGCGCGATACACTAGGTTTGATTCTTGAGGATGCCGAGGATCTTGACGTCCTTGAGCAGCTGGCTAACGACGAAATCGAGCAGGGCAACTGGGCCGAAGTGGCTCAATATCTGCACCGACAGGTTGCCGCGCAGCCGGATATCACACAGAAGACGGCCCTCATGCTCCGTGAAGGCGCAATTCTAGGTAACCAGCTTGCGGATCCAGCGGGGGCGACTGAACGCTATGAGCTCATCCTCAGTCAGCTGGATCCTACGAACCGAGAAGCGCTGCAACGCATTGCGGATCTGAAAGCAGCCGAGCAAGATCATGTGGGGCTGGCCAAGACCCTTGAACGCTTGTTGCCGCTGATTGAGAATACAGAGCCCAAGCTTCAGATAGCCAATCAGCTCGCCGATTTGTACGAAGACACCTTAAAGTTGCCCAAGGAGGCCGTCCGGATCCTGCTGTTAATACGACAGCTCGACGCCGAGGATTTTAGCGCAATTCAGCGTTTGGTGACGATTTCCGAGGCACTTGGTGACTGGAATGCGCTCGCCGAATATATGATCGAACTCATTGAGGTCGAGGGGGACGAAGCAGAAATCAGTCAGATGACTCGGCGTCGCGCCGAGATCCTGAACGAACACCTGGCACGGCCCGAAGAGGCGCTCTCCGCGCTGAAAAAAGTGGCTGATTCAGGTGATGAAGCCTGTCGTGCCGAATACGTGGCGCTCGGAGATAAGCTTGGAAGAGAGCCTGATGTCGCGCAAGCGTTGTTGGACTGGTGCCGAGGTGCGGCGCCCAGTGAGGCGCGCCGGGAAGCGTTACGGGGCGCCTTCGAACGTTTTCTGAAGGTTGAAAAGACCGAAGCGTTGTTGGGTGTGGCGGAGGATCTCGTACGTTCAGGGGGTGCTACTCTGAGCATTGCCTCCAAGCTTGAGGAGCTCGCAGCGAAGGGTCAGCAGCTCGGGGCTCTGCAGCTGGCTCAGCAGTTTCTCGTGCGTGAGCTGAGCGGCCCGTTGCGTGCCGAAGAAATGGTGCGGCAAGCAGGCGTTCTTCGAGCTGCACGGGTTCCGGTCGAGCAGTGTTTGGAGCACGGTGAATCTGGGCTCGCGAGTATGGGGCCCAAGGATGTTGGACCGCTCTTGGAACGCCTTTCGGAATACACCGAATCTCCGGAACAAACGGTGGATCTGTATGAGCATCAGGTGATGCGCTGCAAAGATCCGGGTGACAAATTGAGGGCCCTCGCGCGCGCAGCCGGGATCGCCGCTCGACATGGGCAGCTGCCGCGTGCTCAGCAGTTCTTCGAGATTGCCTTGGGTTCCCCCCTAGAAGATGAAGGACTGGAGCTCCTCGTAGCGAGTGCCACCGATAGCGATAGCGGAGCAGGGGGCCACGCCGTGGTCAGACTCCTCGCACAGGTGCTTTCCGCCTCCGGTCAGTCCGCGCGCGATGGGGGTCGAATGAGGTCACGCTTCTTAGCGCGGGCCGCGTCACTCGCAGCATTGGTGTTGGAAGATAATGCTCAGGCGTTTACCTGGATGGGTGACGCTCTGATCGCTCACGTTGATGACGAACGGATTTCGGGCGTGATCACGCTAGCTCGAGAGCTCGGGGACTTGAAGCAAGCCGAGGCAGTCCTGGAGCGCGCGCTTCAGGAAGTTTTTGATGGCCCGCATGTGCGGCTCCTCTTGGCTAGCAGGGCGAAGCTTCGGCGCACGGAGCTTCATGACGTTGCCGGTGCGGGAGCCGATCTCAAACGCTTGCATGAACTCGCTCCAGCAGATCAAGAAGTCTCTGACCAGTTAATCCTTCTCTATCACGAAACGCAGGATCATGCTGGGTTGGTGCACCTGTATGAAGATTTGGTGCTTCGTACCAAAGACAAGGATTTGCGTGCACAGTTATCACGGAAAGTCGCGAGTCTCTGGGAGTCCAAGCTTGCGGACCCACGAGAAGCTGCTGACGCTTGGCGCCGCGTGCTGCGTCTGATCCCGAATGATCCTGAGGCAACGGCTGGGCTTGACCGGGCCAAGCGCAACATGTTGCACCCCGCAGCACCGGAAGAGGTGGGGGAGGACCAGTTCGACGAAGCTCCGCCGCTCCTGGTATCACCCGTTGAGGTGTCACCCGTTGAGGTGTCACCCGTTGAGGTGTCACCCGTCGAGGCAGAAGTGCAGCAAGCTGACTCCCCCGAAGAAGTAGAAGCCAGCGCGAGTGCCCCAGCTGAGATGGCATCCGAGCCGTTCGCTACTGAACCGGCACTACTGCCCTTTGAAATTGAAGCACCCCACGAAGCGCGAGCGGTTGATGTGTCCGCGCCCGTCGATCCGGAAGAGGGGATCGACGGCGACGGGCTGGCAGACGAACTTTCGGCAATTTTTAGACGCATTGAAACGCCAGCGTCGGCTCCCAATTTAGACAGCCGTATTGAGATCGACCTGGCGTCGAATGCTGAAATTGGTCTCAGGGGCGACCTGAGCCTGGAGGCAAGTGTGCGGGAGGCCGTCGCGAGCCAGATCGCGACAGATGGAACGCTTGCGGCCGATGTTGCGCGAGCGCCAGCGCCCAGCTCCGAAGAGATCGATGTTGATTTTGATGAAGGTGCGGAACCGGCGGCGCTGCCGTCGCGTCGGCTTTCTCCGCCTCCGCGTCCTCCTGAGAGGCGACGTTCAAACGCGCCGCCTCCGCCTCCGCGCCGACCCTCAGCGGATCCACCCGCCTCTCGTGCAATCGTTGTTGACGGTTCCGATGAAGAGGCGATGGACCTCAATGATGAAGAGTTGCTGGAAGGCCCCGCAACTTAGCCTCACCGCGGAGCTATTGGCCTTTCGGCTGAACCGTCATCGTGAGTGTTTGGGTATCGAGAGTGGCGTGTGCACCGAGTAGCAATGGCTCGTTCTGTGCGCCGTGACCAAACGGGAGTCCACCCAGAATCGGTAATCTGAGGTGGCCCAAGCAATGGTGAAGCATTTCCGCGACCGGAACGCCGAACTTGCTGGGTGAGCAGTCGGTGAAGTCGCCGAACGCGAGGCCGGCACAGTGATCAAAAACACCAGCAGCGAGCAGCGCCATGAGCATTCGATCAAGGCGATAGCTGGCCTCTCCGATGTCTTCCAACATCAGGATATACCCCTCCCGAAGCTGCACCCGCCCCGCTGCCCACGCCGCAAACCACACGCTCAGGTTCCCTCCTACGAGCGTCCCAGAGGCTCGTCCGCTGACGATAACTTCGCACCCTACGTACCTGCGGAGGAGCTCCGGTGCTTCAAGCGCGGCGAGCCAAGGGTCCCAGACCCGCTCGTGTGCCCGACCAAGGCCCGCAACATTGTGAGCATGCAAGGACATCACGCCCACGCGAGCCGCCTCGACATGCAGGGCGGTAAAGTCCGAGAAACCGACGAGCCACTTCGGGCAAGCACGCAGCGCGGAAAAATCGGCCCGAAAGCTGAGCCTTGACGCGCCGTACCCTCCGCGGGCCGCGACGATCGCTCGCGTATCACGGTCCCGGAGCGCCCCGTCGAGCTCGGCTAGGCGTCGTTCATCGCTACCAGCCAAATAACCCTCCCGATCAAATATCCCCGGCTCGAAGAGGACGTCAAAACGCTCGGAAAGAAAGCCAATTCCCCGAAACACCAACGCCCGGTCGAATGGGCTCGACGGCGCGATCACGCGCACGCGGTCGCCGGGCTTTAGCGGAGGCGGAATGATCACACCGCGAGTGTTTGCCACGGGCATCACAAGTTGCCAACCCGGCATAGCTGTCGCAACCTTCGGCCCCGGTTCCCCCGGAACCGTCTACCGCATGAATCCTTTAACCGCCCTTGCCCGCCTTTCTCAGGTTGCGGAGACACGTCTGCTACCGCTCGCTGGTGAGGCGTTGGCGTTCGTGAAGCGTTCACGCCGTGAATTGGGTGTGCGATTGCTGGGTCATGACTTTGAGCGGCGCGCTCAGATGCTCCGCGAACGCTACGCAGGCGTCGGCGGGGATCCGTTTGGTCTAAATCCAGAAACAGCCGCAGGCGTAGTTAAGATTGCGGCATTCTTTCACCGCTTCTACTTCCGAACGGAGTGTCATGGCCTCGAACGGCTCCCAGCAGGGCGTCTGTTAATTGTTGCCAATCATTCAGGTCAACTGCCTTGGGATGGCGCGGTACTCGCAGCGGCTCTTTTCTTAGACGCCGAGCCTCCACGAGTGACACGCGCTTTGGTGGACAAGTGGGCGTTTGGGCTACCGTTCGTTTCGACGCTGTTCAGTCGGATCGGCCAGGTGCCTGGTTTGCCTGAAAATGCACGCCGTTTGCTGCGCATGGGCGAGACGGTTCTCGTCTTTCCTGAGGGCATGCGCGGCATCAACAAGCCTTTTTCACAACGTTATCAATTGCAAGAATTCTCCCGGGGCTTCATGCGGCTCGCCCTGGAAACGGACACTCCGATCGTGCCGGTGGCGATCGTGGGTGCCGAGGAACAATACGTGAACGTGGGTAATCTGAAGTGGGCAGCCAAGGCATTCGGGCTTGAATCATTGCCAATCATTCCGCAGATGTTCGTCCCAGGGGGGCAGCTCCCGCTCCCAACGAAATACCACATCACGTTCGGTGAGCCGATGTACTTTAATGAAAGCGCGGGCGACAACAGGGCCTCACTTGAGCACAAAGTTTGGCTCGTGCGCGAGGAGATCCAGAATCTACTGAATCAAACACTCAAGCAGCGAAAAGGGATATTTCGCTGACTGTGTCGGATTCTACGATTAAGAAGGTGATCCTCACCGGGGTGTGCGGGCGCTTAGGTCGGTGGGTTCGGTTGACGCGGAGCGCTGGGTCGCCTGACGTGACGCGTGCAGAAAAAGTGAGGTATGGTCATGTTTCTCCCTAGATTCGCTGGTTTTCTGTGGGCGCTCGGCCTCGCTGCGACGGCGCTGCTGACCAGTTGCGAGCGTCCGCCACGTCCCTCGGGACCCCCACCGGAATACGTTCGCCCGTCCGTCCCAGCTGCACCCATCACGACCGCCCCCGCAGATCCCTTCGCAAACCTGAACGAGGCCGTTATCCACGAGCCACCCCCTGGGGCAGCAGCCGGCGCTGGCGGCGCAGATTCTGGCGAAAAATTGCGGTAAATGTCGATCCCGTGCTCGGGAAATAGAAGCGTTGCGCGTGGGAGCTGAGTACACTAAGTCGAGAGCCCCCTTTGCCAATGACGCACACTGAGCCTTGAAAGAACCATTTGTGAGTTCCGTTCGAAAGCAAGCTGAACTGGCTCGCCATGCCGCGAGAAAGCTCGCCCCGCTCCGGCGTGCCGTCAAAGACGCTGCACTCTTGGCAATCGCCTCGAAATTGCGCGCGAATGTCGCGGTGATCACGCAAACGAATCAAAGAGATCTGGAAAAAGCTCGAGCTTCAGGTTTGGGTGAAGCGCTCTTGCAGCGCCTCACGTTGGGGCCAGCCGAGGTTGAGGCTACCGCAAAGGGTGTCGAATACATCGTTTCACTCCCTGATCCAGTGGGTTCGCGCAGCGAAGCGCGGCGGTTGGACAATGGACTTTTAGCGGGTAAGCAGCGTTTGCCTCTCGGGGTGATTGCGATGATCTACGAAGCTCGTCCGAACGTGACCGTCGACGCGGCCGCGCTCTGCTTGAAGTCCGGCAATGCCGTGCTGCTGCGCGGAGGCAAGGAGGCGGAAGAGACGAATCAACTCCTCGGGCGCCTGATCGGCGAAGCGTTGACTGTTAGCGGGCTCCCCAACGATGCGGTTCAGATCATTCCGGCCACTGATCGGGAAGGCATCAAGGAGCTGCTCTCCTTGAGTGATTTGGTGGATCTCGCCATCCCACGTGGAGGTGAGGGTTTAATCCGGTTTGTCGCGGAGCATGCGCGTGTGCCCGTCGTGAAGCATTATCAGGGAATTTGCCACATGTTCCTGGATGCGAGCGCTGATCCGGAGAAGGCGGTGCCACTCGTACTGAATTCAAAGGTGCAACGGCCGGGGGTGTGCAATGCCCTTGAGTGCCTGTTGGTACACGAAGACGCGGCGGTATCACTCTTGCCTAAGCTTTGGACCGCACTCCAAGCTGCAGAGGTTGAGGTGCGCGGCTGCGAGAAAACCGTGAAGCTCTTGCCGTTGGCTCGGGTCGCCAGCGAAGCTGACTTTGGCGCGGAATTTCTGGCCAAGATCTTGGCCGTGCGTGTTGTTCGTGACCTGGATGAGGCGCTCGCGCACATCGCTCGTTACGGCTCCAATCACACGGAGAGCATCTGTACTGAGTGCTATGCCAACGCGGAACGCTGGGTCAATGAAGTCGACGCGAGCTGCGTGCTCGTGAATGCCTCCACGCGTTTCAACGATGGTGGGCAGCTCGGATTAGGTGCCGAAATTGGCATCAGTACTTCCAAATTGCACGCGTACGGCCCTATGGGTCTCGAGAGTTTGACCGCAGAGAAATGGGTCGTGTATGGCTCAGGCCAGGTTCGGGTTTAATCAATGAAAATCAAGGCGCCGGTAAGGAAAGATTCATCCCTGCGAAAGGGTATGCCCCGGCAAATGCCGAGCGAGGATGCTCGCAAGCTTGCGCTGCTTGCTGCTGAAGCGGGGCTTGAAAAACAGGCGTTAGACATTGAGATCATCGATGTCACCGGCAAGGTAGATTATGCCGACTTTCTGGTCATCATGACTGGCCAGAGTTCTCGGCAGGTTTCAGCAATTGCAGGTGAGGTCGATGAGCGCTTAGCCAAGAGTGGCACCAACGCTATTTCGATTGAAGGCCTGCCTAAAGCCCACTGGGTGCTGATCGACTTCGTTGATGTTGTCGTGCATGTTTTCTTAGACGAGGAACGTGCTCTCTACGATCTTGGCGGGCTTTGGATGGATGCGCGGCGAGTTCCCGTGCCGGAAACCCCACCCGATTCCGGTTCCGCGGCGAAGCGCTAAACCTAGGGCCAAGAAACGAGCGTGCCGTAAGTGGCACGTGCCACTCAGATGAAAATAGTCATTATTGCGGAAGGTAAGCTCAAGGAGCCAGCCTATCGAGCCCTCGCGGATGACTACGGGGCAAGGCTCCTTCGCTATTGCCGAGTGGAAGAAAAAGAGGTGGCTTCTCGGGAGAAGCTTGAGCGAGCCATCCCGGAATCCGCCCAGATTGTGGCACTCGAGGTCGAAGGGGAGGCGCTTTCGAGTTCGGAGTTAGCGCGCAAGGTGGGGACCTGGAGCGCCCAGGGCAAAGGGATCTTGGCATTTGTCATCGGGGGTGCGGAGGGGATCCCAAAAGAGCTGAGTGCGCGGGCTAATTATCGATTGAGTCTTTCCAAGCTAACGCTACCGCATCGTCTGGCAAGAATTGTTTTGTTGGAACAGCTGTATCGCGCTATGACCATCCTGAACAACGAACCGTACGCCCGCGAAGGTTAGAGTGAGTTAAATCCAATGACGCTGTTGCCAAAGAAGCCCGAGAAATTCCAATCCGAACGGCGTGCTCCAAGTAGTGCGGGGGGTACATCGCGGCCCAACACCAACGCATCGCGGCCCAACACCAACGCATCGCGGCCCAACACCAACGCATCGCGGCCCAACACCAACGCATCGCGGCCTAATATTGCTGGCGAACGGGATCGATCAGGCCCGAGCCCCCTCGGGAGTCGGCGGGGCGATTTTGCGGGCGGTGGCAGTCGCAGGGAGGATTTTGCGGGCGGTGGTAGTCGCAGGGAGGATTTTGCGGGCGATGGTAGTCGCAGCGGCAATATTGCGGGAAGCGGTAGTCGGCGGGACGATTTCGCCGGGGCTGTGAGCCCAAGGGCATTTCAGGGCAAGCCAGTCGTTGCTGAGCAGCGTCCGCGTCCAGCGATGGCGCCAGCGCCATCGCTGACGCCGAGAAGGCCTACGCGGTCGAGCGATGCCAGCGCATTTGCTGAACTTGGTTTGTCTTCGGCGCTTGTCGCCGCGCTCAGTGAAGAGGGTTACGAAACCCCCACGCCGATTCAGCGACAGTGCATTCCGACGATTCTTGAAGGCCGTGATCTGCTCGGTTCGGCGCAGACGGGCACCGGCAAGACAGCCGCGTTCATGCTGCCGATCTTGGAACGGTTGGGGGCCCCCAAAGGGACGATCCGAGCACTCGTAGTGACTCCGACGCGTGAGCTCGCGCTTCAGATAGCGGAGCGCGCCACCGGCTATGGCCGGAATCTGAAGCTTGGCAACACCGTCGTTTACGGAGGAGTTAGTCAGAAGCGGCAAGAGGAGCAACTGCGCTTGCGCCCTGATGTGCTCATCGCAACGCCTGGAAGATTGCTCGATCTGGTGCGGCAAAAGGTCGTCTCCTTGCGCAACGTTGAGATGCTCGTCCTGGATGAAGCAGACACCATGCTTGATATGGGCTTCATTCACGACGTGCGGCGGATCCTCTCGGAAGTCCCCACCAACCGCCAAACCCTGCTATTTTCGGCAACTCTGCCAGCCCCGATTGTTGAGCTTTCAGCTCGTTTCTTGCGCGATCCGGTGCGCGTTTCCGTGGCGCCCCAAGGCACCACCGCCGAGGGTATTTCTGAATCAGTGTACTTCGTGTCGCAAACCGAGAAGCGAGCGCTGTTGGAGCAGGTCTTGAAGACCGAAATCCCTGGGAGAACGCTGATTTTCTCGCGGACGAAACACGGAGCGAACCGTATCGCGAGTCAGCTGGAGAAGGCGGGAATTCAGGCTGCCGCCATCCATGGCAACAAGTCGCAGAGCGCGCGCGTGCGCGCCCTGAATGAGTTTCGCGAGGGCTCGAATCTGGTGCTGGTCGCGACGGACATCGCTGCCCGCGGCATCGACGTTCAAGATGTCTCACTGGTTGTGAACTATGAGTTGCCCAACGTTCCGGAGAGCTACGTGCACCGTATCGGGCGTACCGCGCGCGCTGGGGGTCAAGGCAAAGCCATCGCTTTCTGCGACAATTCAGAGCTTGGTTGTTTGCACGCGATCGAAAAGCTCACCCAGAAAAAGATCCCGGTAGCGGGCGGTAGCCCGGGCGCTTTCCAGAAAAGTGAAGCTTCCGGCTCCGAACGAAGCACTGGCCCGCGCGGCTCTAACGGCGGCTCAACCGGCGAGCGACAAGCAGGTCGGAATGGGCAGAATGGCCGAAGACCGTTCCGGCGCTGACCAATGCTCCTCAGGGTGACCAAACAAGAACCCCTGAGCCATATTGCAGCCCTGGGCGATCATGTAGTGCATCTGAACTTCGGATTCGATGCCCTCAGCGACGACCTCTAAGCCCAACTGGTGTCCAAGGCCGACAATGGCTCCAGCCACAGATTCTCGCTGATTGTCGCGTGAAATCGCGCGAATGAAGGACTGATCGATCTTGAGCACGTCGACATCAAATCGGTCTAAGTAGGCGAGCGAGGAGTACCCCGTCCCGAAATCATCAATTGCGATGCGCACTCCCAGCCGTTTGAGTTCGGCAAGCGTTGCATTGGTCCGATCGGTGTCGCGCATCAGGAGGGATTCGGTGATCTCAAGTTCCAGGCAAGCCCCGGGGATATCGTAGGTTTGAAGGGCATTTTCGACCGTTTGGACCAAACCTTGGGCCTCAAATTGTTTTGCCGATAGATTAACAGCCATGCGCAAGGTGCGCTGGCCGTCATCGCGCAACTCTCGGAGCTTGCGACAGGCTTGGTGGAGCACCCAGGCGCCAGCCTCCAAGATGAGCCCACTTGCCTCAAGGACGGGAATAAACTCAGCGGGAGAAACGAGCACGCCATCATCGCGCCGCCAACGCAATAAGGCCTCAAGCCCAACCACTTCCAACGACGGCAAGGCCACCTGTGGCTGGTAATAGAGGCAAAATTGATCGGTCTGGGTCGCCACCCGGAGTTGCGCCGCGAGGCTGAGTGTCTTTTTGACCTGAGCGTCGTGGGGTTCTTGCACGCGGACGAACGTGTTCCTGCCGCGTTCTTTGGCGAGGTACATGGCAAAATCAGCCGCCTTGAGTAGTTCATCGGCGGTTTCCCCGGCACCGGGGAAGCTAGCGATCCCAATGCTCGAGGTGACGCACAGCTCCGCCTCATCCAGCTTAATCGGGCGCGAGAGTGATGCCACGATGCGCCGAGCGAGCGCTTCGGGGATTTCGGCACTTTCCAGGCCTTCAACCAGAATTGCGAACTCGTCGCCGGCCAGCCGCGTGACGGTGTCGTACTCGCGGACAGCAGCGAGGAGCCGGTCGCTGACCTCTCGCAACAATTTGTCGCCGGCTTCGTGCCCATACGCGTCATTGATCGACTTGAAGTGATCGAGATCGAGAAACATCACTGCAAGCTTCTCATTACTCCGTGTGGCCCGAGCCAAGGATTGCACGAGTTTTCTTCGTAGCGTTGAGCGATTGGCTAGCCCGGTTAACTGGTCGTAATTCGCTCGGTGCGCGAGGCGTTGTTCAGCCTTCTTTCTTTCGACGGCAAAGCGGATCAATTGGCGAAGATTGCGCGCGGAAAGATCAGCCTTGGCTATGAATTCTTGAGCGCCCACCCGAATTGCTTCGAGTGATAGCGCCTCATCGGGAGCATCACTCAACATGATAATCGCGGCGTCCTGGGACGCCGGATGTAGCGCTCGCACGCAATCGAGACCACCGGCATCAGGCAAGCTGAGATCAGCCAGAATGATATCCACTTCTGCATCGTGGAGCTTGGCAATCGCATCACGTACAGAGCCAGCTGTGGTGAGCCGAAGGCGCCCGTCGAGTGCTTCGCGGAGGCAAGCTGCTAAGGGCGAGGGGGGCACAGCTTCGCTCTCGACCAGCAATACTCGATAAACATCAGCGTCAAGCGCAGCTGACTCAGCGCGTTGTCGTTGGAGGTCGTAGGCGCGCTCTACAATGCTTGCGAGTTCGTCGTCATTCCATGGTTTGGGAACGATGGCTGTGATCCCGTGGTGCGTGCCGTGGTCCCGCCTGAGGTCCACTTCCGGCACCCCCGTTACCACCACAAAGGAAGTGTCCGGATAGATAGAAACGATGCGTTCGATCAGTGCGACGCCGTCGAGCCCAGGCATGCGCAGATCAGTGACCACTACAGGATACTGCTGCAGTTGAACGGCGCGCAGCGCTTCAGGGCCGCTTGCCGCAGTTGTTACGGTGAAGCCGCGTTGTCGCATTGTGCGCTCAAATGCGCGGCGAACGGGAGCTTCATCATCAACGAACAGAATGGGAAGGCGAGACGGTAGGGGGGTCATGCAGTTGCAGGCCTCTGAGCAAGGATCGTACCCAGCTCGAAACGACCCGATTCTCAGATGAATAAGGGCGAAAGGAAGAAGTCTGCGAACGCGTCGGCAACTTCGTTACACGCCGGGGTGACAGGAGCGTTGATGTGTTGACGTGCGGTTAGCCGGTTTGTCGACGCGTCAATCGTTTGACGGTGACTTCTTACGGCCGAAGAGCCACGCCACGCCAATCGAAATCCCATAGAGCAGCATCAGCGGCACGGCCATCATGATCTGACTGAGCGGATCGGGTGGCGTGAGGATGGCGGCGATCACGAATGCGATCACGATAAAATAGCGAAAGAATTTGATAAGGTGGGTGTGGTTGACGAGCCCAGCGACCGACAAGAACAGCACCACAACCGGCAGCTCGAAGATAATGCCGAAGGCCATCAACATCTTCGTGATGAAGCCGATGTATTCGGTGATCATGAGCGTGGCCTTAATTTCCACGCCTGGGAGATCGGGGTCCTTGCCGGCATAACTCAGTAGATATTCGGCGGCGACTGGAAACGCGAAGCGCCACGAAAAATAGCTGCCCATCATGAATAGGCCGCAAGAACTGAGGACGAACAAGATCGAATACTTCTTTTCTTTCTTATAAAGGCCAGGCGCGACGAACGCCCAGATTTGGTAAACAATCAGGGGAAAGGCCATCACGAAGCCACCCAAGATCGCGATCTTGAGGTACATGACGAAGCCTTCGCCCAACGCCCTGAAATGGATTTCGAACGGGCCATATTTTGCTGGATCCCAAGCATCTTTCAATGGTTGGGCCAAGAACATAAACATGGATTTGCGGAAATACCAACCGATGCCAGCGCCCAGCACCGCGGCCAGCAGCGCCTTGACCAACCGGCTGCGGAGCTCATCCAGGTGCTCCCAGATCGTCATCGCGCCGTCGTCGTGTTCGGCTTCTTTTTCTGCAGGTGCCTCGGTTGTTTCGGTCACAGGGTTCTCAAGAGCGGATGCGTAGGTTTTAGCGAACTAGCTCGGGCGAGCTTAAGCGTCGGAAGCTTCGGGGCTCACTGGCGCGCTGCTGGGGCTCGGGTGCTCGGTTGGAATGTCGCCCACGGACGGCGGTGCGAGATTGGCAGGTTTCAAGTGGGAAGGAGCGCTCGGTCGTGGCGGAGCGTTAGGGCGCGGCGGAGCGCTGGGCCGCGGGGGAGCGCTCGGACGTGGCGGAGCTGCGGTGCTGGCGGACGGCGGAGCTGCGGTGCTGGCGGACGGCGGACTGGGGGGTGGGGGGACTTGGGGCCCGGGATCGGGCAGAGGGGTGCTGGCCTCTACAGATTCCTGACTGATCGTTTCGGCTGAAGTTTCTCCGCCGTAGCGCGCCTCGTGATGCTCGACCTCTTCATCTTCGTAGGCTTGATGCGCCAGATCCTCAGGCAGTGAACCTTGGGCGTCGACGCCTTCGGGCGGATACTCGCGTGAGGCATCAATATGCACTGCAGCGGGCTCAGATTTCGCGGGAGTCGGTGCCTTCTGCTGCTCCGCCGAGTGCTCAGCTTCCCATTGCCGGCGCATGCTTCCGAGATCGCCGCGAAGCGTATCGCGCAACTCGCGCAGTTCGCTCAGCCCGCCTGCCAAGCCTTCACCTCTGAGAATATCGTCGATACCACTATTGTTTCGCATGTCGAAGGCCATGCGCCGAAGCTTGCGGACCCATTTGCCGAGGGTCTGGAGCATTCCAGGCAAACGCCTCGGTCCAACCACGAGGAGAGCCACGGCCATGACGACCAGTAACTCGGAGAAATCCATTCCAAACACACCCCCAAGCTACCCCCGAAGGTCGGCTGCCGCAATCAGGCGAGAGCCGGAAAGTCACGGATACTATGGGTGTGTGACGCAGCTCCTTGCTGCCTCCGCCTCGCTACTTAACGAATCAGCTGACGAGCGATGACGAGGCGCTGGATTTGGCTCGTGCCCTCGTAAATCTGAAGCACTTTTGCGTCGCGCATCAGCTTTTCGACGGGATAATCCCGGACGTAGCCGTTGCCACCGAAGACTTGCACGGCGTCGATAGATGTCTGCATTGCGCGGTCGGCTCCGAACGCTTTGGCGTAGCTTGAAACGATAGGATCTCGGACGTTGTTATCCAGATTCCAGGCGGCTTTTTGATAGAGGAGGCGAGTGGCTTCGGCGCCAATTGCCATCTCGGCAAGCATGGCTTGAACCAGCTGATGCTCAGAGATAGCAACACCAAAAGCCTGACGTTGCTTGGCGTAAGCGACGGATTCATCTAGGCAGCGCTGCATCAGGCCCGTTGCCATAGCGCCAATATCCGGGCGCGTTTGGTTGAACGTCTCCATGGCAAGCTTGAAGCCTTCGCCCTCCGGAGCCAGCATATTGTCGCGACTCACCACGACGTCTTCGAAGTGCACGGCCGCGGTGTCGCTCGCGCGCTGCCCGAGCTTGTCCTCGTGTTTACCAACGCGCAGGCCAGGAGTTTCCCGATCAACGATGAACGCGGCGATGCCCTTGTGGCGTTTCTCTGGGTTGGAAGTGGCAAAAACGACGTAGAAGCTCGCAAACGAGGCGTTGGTGATCCAGCACTTTTCGCCATTCAAGACGTAATCTTCACCGTGCTTTTTGAAGGTGGTGAGGAGCCCCGCGACATCGCTCCCACCACTCGGTTCAGTGGTGCAGTAGCTGGCAAAGATGGGCGAGCTTGTCAGCAACCCCAAGTACTTCTTCTTCTGGGCTTCGTTCCCTGCGAGCTTGATCGGTGTCGCAGCCAGCGTGTTGGCCAACATGCTGGTCTGAATGCCGGTGCAGCCATAGGCCAGCTGTTCTGCGATGAGCGCATTCTCAAGCTCGCCCAGGCCTGGGCCTCCGTACTCCGTGGGTACCGTTGCGTTCACGAAGCCGAGCTCATGCCCAGCCTCGAACACATCTTTGGGAAAGCGACTCTCCCTATCGCACAGCGCAGCCACGGGGATGATGCGCTCCTTAGCGAAGCGTCGGGCTGCATCGACAAGCGCAGATTGTTCTTCGGAAAGACCAAAATTCAACATGGTTGATTCACTCCTTGGCTGCCTTTTTGGCTTTGGCCACTTCTTTGCGTACGGCCTGCATTCCCTTCACATAACCAGCGGCCACACCCAAGATGAAGATCACTGGAATATAGATGAAATGCTCGAGGGGCATACCGCTTTAAGACCGGCCTCGCTTGGCTAGCGCTGCTTCCAGCTCCCCGAGCCTGGCATCCAGCTTCTCCTGGCGCCGCCAGGAGAGAAAGATAAACAGCATCAAGATCGCCCACATCCCACAATAAGCGGCCACCATCAGGTTCTCAGCGCTGGTGGTTTCGGGGCCGCCCTGCACGGCCACAAATTCTTGCGCGCGGTCGGCTGGGGTTTTTAGGGTGCTCGTGGGGTTTGGTGTCGGTGTTTGCATAACGCCCATTCAGATGCCTTGCCCCTTACGGGCTCTCAAGTAAACCTTCGACCGCCGCGTGTTCTTCCAGGGCCAAGAGTTTGGCATTCGTTTGCGCAAGCCGCGCGCGCGCGATGAGTAGCAACACGGCCAAGAGAGTCATGGCTAAAAATCCCAGATAGAGCGCCAAACGCATGTTGGGATCGGCCAGCCCACCGCCCCCTTCCCCGACCACCGTGGGGTGATTCCCGCCCCATTTCTTAACGGAATAATGCACGATGGGCAGGTTCACCGTGCCCAGAATTCCAAAGCCCGCGGCGAACTTGCGCTCGGCATCGCCGTCTCCAGTGAACGCCCGCATCACGACCAGCGCAATATAGATGACCACGCTCAGCAAGAGTGTGGTTAGGCGCGGATCCCAGGTCCAATACACCCCCCAGGCTTTTTTCGCCCAAAGAGGACCACTCAGCAAAACCATGCATCCAAAAACCACTGCGCACTCCGCGCCCGCGCGTGACCAGGAGTCCCACGTGTCCGAAGGCCGGTAGAGATAGCCAGCGCTGGCCACGAAACAAACGGCCCCGGAAAGGTAGAGCGCATAGGCTGAGGGCACATGAAAGTAGAATATTTTCTGAGCCAAGCCTCCGGCTTCTGCTTGTGCTTGAGGAACCGTGAAAACAATAAATTGGATCAAATAAAAGAAAACCAACGCCGTTGTGAGCATTAGAATGGGTTGGGAGAGTTTTTTGAGAGTCATGGTCCGAAGGGCTCAGCTTAGCCCAAGCCCGCGAGCCGTTCGACCCTGCTTTTGATGCAGATTTAGATATCGCAGCTAGCCTGCGCGAGCAGCGCGGTGATCTTAGCCTTCACCAGCTCGAATTCCTTGATCGCCAGGTCGAGTTCGCCGGAACGCAGGCGGCGCTCGGTGTCCACCACGTCGAACGCTGTGCCCGCGCCGTTGATAAACGCAACTTTTGAGAGTTCCGAGCTTTTTTGAGAGATGTCGCGTGCCTGTCGGCTTACTTGGAGGTTGGCTTCGGCAACCTTCACAGCACGCGCGGTTTGCGAAAGTTGAAGTAGGGCGCGACGGCGTGTGTCGGTGGTGGCCTCTTTCGTCAGACCAAGCTGTGTCGCCGCTACGTCGCGGCCGGCGTAGCGAGCGCCGCCATCATACAACGTCCAATTCAGAACGCCTGCGACTGTCCAAGTGACACGTTCGCGATTAGGAGTTTGATTGGTGTTGCTGAACAGCGTTGCTGTCGAAACCAGATCAACGCTTGGATAGAAACTGTAATCGACACTCTTCAAGCGCCGGGAGGCCAAGTCAACATTACTCTGGGCCACCAAGACGTCCGATCTCAGATTAATGTCTCGTTGTCGGCGACAGACCGCGTTGGCATCGCCCACTAAGGCATCGAGCTTGATATCAGGAGCCACTGACCAAGCTTTCTCCGAGCCGAGTGCGAGCCCCAACGCTTCTCGTGAGCGCTGCACACCTTCGAGGGCAGCGATAACCTGCGCCCGCGCGCCCGCGACTTCTTGTTGTGCTCGTAGAACGTCGACTTGGCTGCCACCACCGAGGCTCTCCCGGCGTGTGTTCAAATCCAACGTCGAAAGCGTCGAACGCAGGGAAACTTGGCTCACTTCGAGCAAACGCTCTGACGTGATCACGTTCACGATCGAATCGGCCAAGCCAGCCAAAAGCAGGCGCTCCGTCTCGCTGCTGCTCAGCTTGGCAACTTCGATAGCAGCCTCGGCAGTCCCCCTATCGTACCAGGCTTGGGCGGCCAGCACCGGAACGCGCAAGGTAGCGCCCGCCTGCCAGGTGGTGGCCGGGTCTGGTAACTTGCCAACGCTTGCACCCGGCGGGGCAAAAGGGTTTTGGGAGCCATCGCCTAGCAGTAGATGCCGTGATAGAACTGCGTTTGCGCTGAGCGAGGGAAGCGATTGGGCAAGCGCCTGCCGCGATTGGGCTTGAGCTTGTTGGATCTGAAGGAGTGCGCTCTTCAAGTTCGTTGAATGGGTGCGCACAAGGGAGATAGCCTGCTGCCAGTTGGACAGCACCTGCCCGGCCGGGAGTTGCTCCGTGAGCAGCGGATCGCTCAGGTTCTGGTCTGGCGGCTGGGCCGAGGGAGCGGCAGTGGAAGTCGCTTGGGCACTCGGAGCTTGGGCCCAAGCGAGCGGACATGCCGCGGAGAGGACCATGAGACAACTGGGAAGAATCAACCAACGCATCGAGCTTCTCCGATAGTGGCCAGAAGGCAAAACGGAAAGGGGGCCGCTAGCGCTTTGCCCTGGACCAGCGGGCGAGCAAAGCGTCTACCTCTGGAGGACCGTCGAGCGCGCCGGAAAGCACCGCTCGGGCTTCCTCCTCGCGCTTGGTACGCAGCAGGGCATGGGCGTAGGAGGCCGCCATCTCACGCTCATCCGGGGCTGAGAGGTGCGCCTTCCGCAAATAAGTGAGCGCATCTTCGGGCCGTTCCAGCGCAACGTCGAGCAAGTGCCCCAGATTATGGAGGTACCAGGCGCAATCTGAGCGAAGGCTGAGCGCAGAGCGATAGGCATTGGCGGCAGCACGGAAATTACCGAGCAAGGTGTGTGCGAGGGCGAGCATCGCGTAGGTGCGGTCGTCTTTTTCAACACGCAGAACGTCTCGCGCGTAGCCCGCAGCACGCCAGGGATCTGTCTCCATCAACAATTCAGTCAAGTGGCGTTTGGCGTTGAGGGCTTCAGCGGCTTCCGGCTCAACCTGCTCCAAGAGGTGCTGCAGCATCGGCACGAGATCACGCGCAGGCATCCCATTTTCAAGGGCCCAGTTCACGTCTTGCAGGAGCTTATCGCGGGCCCTGAGCGCCATCTTGGGTTATCGCCTAGCTTCTTCAGCGCGGGCTTTTTTCCCGGCCAGCTCGCTACCATCCAGAGCCGCGAGGGCTGCCGCCAGTTGCTCGCGCTGCACACTGACGAAGGTGTGTCGATCACGGATCCGTACCGACTGACCATCACCGACCGTGAGCCCCTGATTTCTCAGCAGCGCCACCAGCTCTCCCTCGTTGAGGCCGTCGCGCCGTCCGAGGTTCACGAACACTTCTGCCTCCGGGCCCTCCACGCTGTTCGCATCTTTGACGTGCGAGGCAGAGACAGTAGGAGCATTTGCCGGCGGTAAATCTTGAACGGTGTAGGCGAACTCATCGCCGCCGCGCGGCCGATCTCTTCGCGGACGCAGCGGGCGGGTGTCACGGCGCTCAGGTGGCTGGGTTTGAACAACTGGAGCTGTGGCAACGGGAGCTACGGCAACGGGAGCTACGGCAACGGGAGCTACGGCAACTGCAGCTACGGCAACTGCAGCTGGAGCTGGAGCTACGGCAACTGGAGCTACGGCAACGGGAGCTGGCCGAGCGGCTGTTGGTGTTCCCGC
>Ga0209591_10002101_pt1 | contig 24192 bp, 23 predicted proteins | sample MAT01_FD_187207 | JGI IMG/M metagenome (GOLD analysis project Ga0209591, IMG submission 187207) | Freshwater microbial communities from Lake Fryxell liftoff mats and glacier meltwater in Antarctica - MAT-01 (SPAdes) (version 2) | ecosystem: Environmental > Aquatic > Freshwater > Ice > Liftoff... | reverse complement strand
CATGTTATCTTGATTTCACGGAAAATAAAGACAGCAGTAGAAAATTATACCCATGACTCAAACTAATGATCTGGTATTGATTACTGGTGCAACAGGCAACATCGGCACGCTCGTTTGTCAAAATCTCGTTAATGATCCTGCGACTTTCAAGGCAGGTTACGGCGGCGATATTACATCCGATCTCGAAAAAATTCTGGGTCGATCTCCAATCAGTTTCGACCAGTTCGTCGCCGATCATAAAACCAAACTTATTGAATTCGATCGAAAACTAGCAACTTAGGTCGGTTAATTATGACAAACACCCCAACTACTCTTACCTATAGTCTAGAAGAAGTTCTACAACGCTTTGAGCAGAGAGTAGACAAGCAATTTGCCGAGATTAATCAAAAGATGGACAAGCAATTTGCCGAGATTAATCAAAAGATGGACAGGCAATTTGCCGAGGTTAACCAAAAATTAAGTAAGCTTGAGATTGGACAGACAGAGCTTTCAGGTGAAATTAAAGCTTTAGATCAGAAACTTTCAGGACAAGTCAAAACCTTAGAAGAAAAAGTTAATGGTATTGACAAACGTCTTGATAACCAAGAATTTATCAATCGCAGTGTGTTCGTGGCGATCGTTGTGGCTTTGATTGGAGGAGCAGCAAAGCTGTTTGGCTGGTTGCCAGTGAGCTAAACCGCCCTTAATTTTGGCTGATTAAATCATATCGTCAGGCGCACAACTTTTTCAGCCCTAGTCAGTTCTACGCCTAACTCGTAGATCGATCGACCCTGACCGTTAATTGCTTGCAGGGGAATATCATCGATCGAGACTTGAACAGCACGAGTTTGCGGATCGTCTTTGGCGCGGGTAACGATCAAAGTTATATGGGTCTGGTCGGTTGAGATCGGCGCAATCGCTGCCAAATAGTCATGCTTATCGGCAAAATTAATCGCTTGCGAACCGATGCTGCCACGCGGCGACAGACGTAAATGCTCGGCAATAATTCGCTTAGCAAAACCTTGAGCGGTGACGAGCAACAATTCGGTATCGGGATGATTGACTAGATCTAGTGCCGCTACCCCGATCAGAGTTTCGGTCGATCGAAGTCTTAATGCCTGATTACCCAGTGCCGTGCGTCCCAAGGTAGGAACCTGTTCCTCGCTTGCCGACATTCTCAGCATCCGTCCACCAGATGTCGCGATCGCCAGATGTCGATCGATCCCAACTAGATTTGCCCAGAACAATCGATCGTCGTCTTTTGCCTTGATCGCCACTAAACCACGCGGATTAATTGCGGCAAATTCTGCTAGAGGCAACCGCTTAATTTTTGCCTGAGTTGTGACTAAAACGAGGCTATCAGAAGTTTCTGGGTTTTTATCCCAAGGGAAATACGACACGATATCGCCCGCAGCATCGGGCAACAATGCGATCAATGGTGTGCCGCGTGGATTCTTACTTTTTGCCCCACTTGGCGGAATATCCTTGACCGCGAGCGGGAATGCTTTACCAGAGCCAGTCATCACGATCAGATCGAGCGCGTTATTAGTTTTGAAAGTTGCCACAATTGGATCTTCTGCCAGATTGCTCTGAGTCGCTGATGAGCTAGATAATTTGGCATCAGCATCAAGACATTTGACATAGCCTTTGTGGGTCAGTTGGACGATTACCTCCTTCACAGGCGGTTCCGATCCTGAAATATCAAGGAGGATATTCCGATCGTGCTCAACCTTGCCGTTCCGCTTCACCAATTTCTCGACCACGGTTGCAGATTCTGGTTGTCGATCGATGCGTGACTTCTGATTTTTAGCTTCTGCCTTTTGAGTTTTACCTGTACTTTTAACTGGACTTGGCGGCAGTTCGACTAGCGGGGTAGAACTATCGAAGCCTCGGCGGAAGTAATCTGAATCCCTTGCCTCAATCCTCGATCGACGATCATCACCATGCTTTTTCTTCAGTTCACGTAGATCTTTTTTAATCAGCTTCAAGAGTTCGCGTCGATCGCCCAGTAATTTTTCTAACGATCCGATCTGGCGGCGCAAATCAGCCATCTCGGTTTGGAGGTTCTGCCGTTCTAGACCCGTGAGCCGACGCAGGGGCATCGCCAAAATTGCATCGGACTGGGGGGCAGAAAGCCCAAATTGCGACTGTAGTCCTGCCTTGGCAGTGGCACTGTCATCACTAGCCCGAATCAGCTCGATCGAAGCATCGAGATTTGCCAGCACATTGACTAAACCTTCAGTGATGTGGAGCCGTTGCTGGGCTAGATCGCATTCGTAGTTGAATCTGCGAGTGAGCGTAATTTCGCGGAAATTAATAAACTCCTGCAATATTTCACGCAGATTCATCTGCTTCGGCAAAGAGTCGATCAAGGCCAGCATGATCACGCCGAAGTTTACTTGGAGTGCGGTTTGGCGATAAAGGTTTTCCAGTAGGAGGTTGGCATTGACATCTTTTTTGAGTTCGATCACGACCCGCATCCCTGTTCGATCGCTTTCGTCCCGCAGATCGATAATGCCTTCAAGTTTGCCATTCTCAACTAGTTCGGCGATTTTCTCGATCCAGCCTGCCTTATTCACCTGAAATGGCAATTCGGTGACAATTAGACAAGCCCTCGATCGACGATTCTTGCCGATCGGAATCACCTCTGACATCACCACGCCCCGCAAGGTAATGCTGCCGCGCCCAGTGGTGTAAGCCTCTTTGATCCCACCGTCATTGATGATGATCCCACCCGTGGGGAAGTCGGGCGCAGGCACTAAGGCAAATAAATCTTCATCCGATAAGTTGGGTCGATCGATCAGAGCAATCACGGCATCGACAAGTTCACGCAGATTATGAGGCGGAATATTTGTCGCCATCCCCACGGCAATCCCAGACGACCCATTCAACAACAAGATTGGCAGTTGAGCAGGTAAAACAGTTGGTTCTTGCTCCGAACTGTCAAAGTTATCGGTAAAGTCGATCGTGGCTTCATTAATCTCGCTGAGCAAAGCTTCGTTGCCAATCGGGGCAAGCCGACACTCGGTATAGCGCATTGCCGCAGGTGGGTCGTTATCCACCGAGCCAAAATTCCCATGTCCTGCCAGCAACGGGTAACGACTAGAGAAATCTTGCACCAGACGCACGAGGGCATCGTAAACCGACTGATCGCCGTGGGGGTGATACTTACCCAGCACATCGCCCACGACACGGGCGCATTTGCGGTAGGGGCGTTCTGGCACTAAACCCAACTCATGCATGGCATAGAGAATACGACGGTGCACGGGTTTTAGCCCATCACGGACATCAGGCAAAGCCCGACCCACAATTACACTCATGGCATACTCAAGGTAAGATTGCTGCATTTCGATATGCAGAGATGTGGGAATAATTTGACCTTGAGATGGTTCTGGTGTTAAAAGATCTAACTGTTCAGTCCGCTTTGCCATGTTCTTTCAGCATCAACTCAGAAATTTAACCAACAAGAAAGGCATGATAGCCCTCTAAGTCCATATAGTCTATATAATTCATTCTAGAAAAGGTTTGGTAAGTATTGTGGCACAAGGTTCTACTCGCAAATGGATTGTCAATGGTGTTTTGATCGTAGTTACCCTGTCATTCTTGGGTATTTCGATCGCACCGTTGATCGGCAGCATATTAGCATCACAGTCAGGATCGCAACCCGCTACTGTAGCAGCGACTGGCACACCCGAAAAAGACAGGCTCAAAATTCAAATCGAAGGCTTCGAGGCCGTACTAAAACGGGAGCCAAAAAACCAAACAGCTTTGACTGGTTTGGTGGAATTGCGCTTACAGTCAGGTGACCTCAAAGGGGCACTAGAGCCAATGCAAATCCTCGCAGAGGCTAATCCTGATAAGTCTGTCTATCGTCTCGTACTAGCTCGTACCCACCTGCAACTCAATGATCCAAAGAACGCGCAGGCAGAATACCGTAAGGTGTTAACTACCGATCCTGGTAACCTCGAAGCGATCCAACGACTAGTGGGGATCGATCTGCAAGCCAATCGTCCTGAAGCCGCGATTGGGATTTTGCAGAATTCGATCGACACTGCCGACACTGCGAATAAGATCAAAGCTGATACGGTCGATAAAGGCACTTTAATGTGGATTTTGGGCGAACTCTATCGTGGTGAGAAGCGTTATGCCGATGCCACAGACGTTTATGAAAAAATGGCAAAGAATAATGCCAAAGATTTTCGTCCTCTCGTAGGTAAGGCTCAGATCAAACGCGCACAAGGCAAGGAAGAAGAAGCGATCGCCCTGTTTGCTGATGCCACTAATGTCGCTCCTGCGGAATTTAAGGATGAAGTAAAAAAAATCGCCACCACAAAGCCACAGACAGGCATCCAGCCAAAATCTGATAAGCCTAACGAACAGTCTCCTGAGAAAGTGAAAGAGCAGCCCAAACCATAATCAGATCATACTTCTCGAAAAAACAAACACCTCAGATCAACTTGGCCGATCTGAGGTGTTTTAGTTATCAGAAGTTTGGGTGAAATTTCTTCAGATTACAATTCTTCAAACTCTTCTTCGGGCTGCTTGATTTTCTCAGGGATTTTTAGTTCTTCACCCCAAATATCACTGATTTCTTGCTTGGGTTCTTCGTACTTATCTTCGCTTTTTGGGTCTTCGCTTTTTGGTTCTTCTCTTTCGATCTCTTCTTGGTAGCTGTCCTCATATTTCTCCTCATATTTTTCGATAGGTGGCTCAATAGGTCGTACAGCCGATCGACTGTTTGAATCATTCCTAGAATCAGATCTTGGAGCGGCTGCCGATCTCAAAGGAGGTGCATCTTGTAAATCTTCATCGTCATCATAATATTCGTCGTCATCGTACTCATCATCATCGTAGTACTCATCTTTTTGGGGAGCAACAGGACGATCTTGCCGAAATTCTTGTCTGGGCTCTTGTCTAGGTTCAATCCGCTCGGCACGGGCTTGACGACGTGGTGGATTGACGGGAATCCGCTCGTCTGACCAGTTGTTGTCATCATCATCTTCCCAGACCTCTTCGCGGCGATAGCTAGGACGTTCCTGACGTTGAGGTGGATAATTATTGTAAGAACTATTATTCCGTTGCCCTGTGCCCAAAGCATTGCCAGACATCGTTTGGGGCGGTAGATAATCATCCTCAAATTCCTGTTCCCAAGGTGGTTTACCTAAGCCCAGACGCTCTAGAACCCCTTTGGTAAGCTGGACGAGGCGATCTTCCATGCCTTCGGTGACAATAATTCGATCGCGTCCTACGGCAATAATTTCGTTGACATCGAGTTCGTAGGTACTAATCAGAGCTGAAGGTACTAACGGCGCACCGATCGATGACAAAATCAAGTAAAACAAATCGCCCGTGAGTGGGTCGAATTTAAAGTCGCGCACTTTACCCAGCAGTTCGCCTGACTCAGTTACGACCTCATTGCCAATCAAGTTTGTGTATTTTTCGGTGACCAGAATATCTTCGATCGCCGACTCATCGTCTACTAAGATCGCATCAGGACCAAGCAAAGAAATGCGCTCTAAAGACATATAGGAGGTATCGCCAAAACCAATTGGGGTTCCAGGCAGAAATCGCTCGGCAATGCTAAAACCCATCACCTTGCGCTGATCGACATCCAGCCAGATCTGGGTGACGATGCCCAGTCTACGGGCAGAGGCTTTACTGATAATTTGCGTACCTAGGATAGCGGCGCGTTGGCTAATTGGTTCTTCGGATGTCATCATGGCTTTATTAAATGCTGAGCAAGAATCCTAAAATTAGAATGGCTCGATCTTAACTTAAATGTCATCTAGCGATCGCTAATTGACTTGTACGTAATACCGTGCAGTCCAGTGTAGACCTGAGTAGGGCGAAACAGTCGATTATCGGCAAGTTGCTCCTTCCAATGGGCTAACCAGCCTGGGACGCGGGCGATTGCAAAGATCGCCGTAAACAAGTCGGTAGGAATGCCCAGTTTTTTGTACACCAGCCCAGAATAAAAATCAACGTTAGGGTAGATGCCTTTTTCTGCCAGTCTTTCCGTCGCTACTCGTTCTACTTCTTTGGCAATGTCATAGTAACGATCGTGCCCAAATCGATCGAACAACTTATCTGCCAACTCTTCAAGTACTGGAGCGCGAGGGTCTTTGACTTTGTAGATCCGATGACCGAAGCCCATAATTTTCTCTTTGTTTGCCATCTTTCGATCGAGATAGGGCTTGACGTTTTCGATCGAACCAATTTCTTCAAGCATCCGCATCACCTCTTCATTTGCACCACCATGCAACGGCCCACCCAAAGTCCCGATCGCTGAGGCTAAGACCACATATGGGTCATTTAAGGTCGAAGCCGTCACCAAGGCACAAAAAGTCGAAGCATTGACTGTATGCTCGGCGTGCAAAGTTAAACAAACGTCAAAAGTGTGCGCTGCTAAAGGCTCGGGCTCGACCTCATTCAACATGTAGAGGAAATTTGCAGCATAGCTAAGTTCGTCACGCGGCGGCACTGGGTCATTACCCTGACGCATCATGTGAAAAGCCGCTACCAATGTCGGGATCTTGGCAATTAGCCGAATTGCAGCATTGTAAATATAGTCGGCTGAATGCAAATCTCGCTTGAGTGGGTAAAACATCCCCATTGCCACTGCACAAGCCTGCAAAGCGTCCATCGGATGGGCTTGATCGGGGAAGCACTTGATCATGTCGCGGATACGGTACTTGATCCGACGACGGTGCAGAATTTCGTGCCTAAAGCTATCGAATTCTGTCATTGTTGGCAATTCGCCAAAAATCAGCAGGAATGAAGTCTCTAAAAAATTACTGTATTTACATAGATCTTCGATGCGGATGCCTCGATATTCCAGTAATCCAGTCAACCCATCAACGTAGCTAATATTAGATTGGGTAGCAGGAACTCCCTCTAAACCTGGCTTGTATTCACCGACGGACATTACGCCACCCTCTCAATTTTAAGGTCGTTTAAGAATTTACCATTCTTGATGGGGAGAATGCAGCAAATAGAAGCAGAAGTCAGGATAATTTGTCAAAAAAGCAGATTAGTCCTCTGAAACCTGACTCCTGAACTTTGTCGCTATTCACTAAAAAAAACTGAGTAAGTTTACTGAAAAGGATTATTACCACGCTTGCCAAATAGCTTGGCTTCACCCTTGAGCATAGCTTTGCCCATATTAAAAGCAGCCCAGAGAACAACCAAACCAATCGGACCCAGCACTAATAATGGTCTGAAATCAATATCCATCTTTTATAACCTGATTAACACTAATAAACGTTTATGATGCTTAGTTGATTATCGCAGTTTCTGCATCTAGATTAAGATGCCTTTCGCTTTTTTTGACTAAAAGTCTTACCAGATAAATTATGGAATACGTGCAAGCCTTTATTTTGGGAATTATTCAGGGTATCACCGAGTTTTTGCCAATTAGTAGCACTGCCCACCTGTTAGTTTTTACAGAGGCGATGGGTTGGAAGCAACTCGGAGAGAAAGCTTTTGTTGATGCGATTCAGCTTGGTAGCGTGTTTGCAGTAATCCTGTATTTCTGGGCGGATATTCGCAGTATTTTAACTGGGGCACTGGCTGCATATCAGGGCAAAGATTGGCAGCGCGAAGAGTGGAAATTATTGGTGGGCATTGCAGTTGGGTCTCTGCCTGCTTTGATCGTTGGTTATATCTTTAAAGATGCATTGCCGAAGAGTATCCTCGTAATCGCGATCGCCTCAATTGTGATGGCATTACTTCTAGGTGCAGCAGAAAAGTTTGGGGCGCGCCAACGTGGTTTTGATAAATTGCAGATCCGCGATGGGCTTTTGATTGGATTGGGGCAAATGCTGGCACTTGTGCCAGGCGTGTCGCGTTCTGGATCGACCCTGACTTCAGCTTTGTTTTTGGGGCTAGAACGAGATACTGCTGCTAGGTTTTCATTTCTGTTGGGTATTCCTACCCTCGCGATCGTCACACTTTACCAGTCACTTAACGTATTCAAAGCGATGGATGCCTTTGGCCCTCTGCTAGTTGGGATTATCTCTACCTTTGTGTTTTCGTACCTATCGATCGCATTTTTGATGCAGTTTCTCAAAACCAAAAGCACTTGGATATTTGTGTGGTACCGTCTCGCTTTTGGCACAGCACTGTTAATCGCTAGTATGTACAAATTTTGAATTACGGAGATCGATCGAAATCTTTACAGTTGGTAGTAGTATTTACAGTCGCTAAAAACGAGAGATGATAATCTTGGGCGTGGGGAGAAATTCTACCGAAAATAATGATGCAGACATTAAGGTTCCGATAATCTAGTTTTAAAATTAAATCTGAGATTAACCCTGAAATATTCAACTCGATCGATCTTACAAGGCAATCATAATATTAATTTTATTTTCATCCATCACGCATATGCCTCAAATATTTGACCCAGTGCCTGGAAATGCGGAAGATGACAAGATCGTCTGCTGCTACGTCAACGCTACTAGTAAAATCCAAATTGCTCGGATTACCAATTTGCCCAACTGGTATTTCGAGCGGGTCGTGTTTCCCGGACAACATTTGATTTTCGAGGCATTACACACAGCTCAGCTTGAAATTCATTCTGGAATGATGGCAAGTTCGATACTTTCAGATATCATTCCATGTGTGCAGTTGCAGGTTGAAGAAGATGCTTCACCAGTTTTACCAAGCTGGATTCCCAAGCGGGCGATCAACCTCTCTGCCTAAAAGATGTTATCGAGTTAGGCATGGACTTTCTATCGCTTCAATATGGGGTTTTCCTGATCGGTCTTGTCGTTGTCTATTGGTCGATTCCTCACCTTCAGGCTCGATTAATAGTTTTGCTACTGGCGAGTTTATTGTTTTACGCGCTGTTGCAAGCACAGTTTGTAGCGTTGTCGCTGGTCAGTACTGGGATTAACTTTTGGCTGGGATTACAGCTTAAAAACAGTGGGAAACGCTGGAAGCCTTGGCTTTTAGCATTGGGTGTCGGGCTAAATTTAGGCTTGTTGCTATTCTTTAAGTACGTGCCGTTTGTAAGTATGACGGCGGCGAATGTGTGGGGATGGCAAGGGGAGAATTCGATCGCGACATGGGCAAGCAAAAATATCATTGCGCCAATTTCAATTAGCTTTTTTACTTTTGAGATGATTGCCTATCAGGTGGATATCTCTCGTGGGGCGATGCCTGCGAGGGAATTACTCAGTTTTGCGGTTTACAAGACTTTTTTTGCCAAGCTTTTATCTGGCCCAATCGTGCGCTATCAGGAGTTTGCGCCGCAGTTAATGTCTCGATCGAGACCCGATCCAGAGCAAGTTATTAATGGGCTGTGGCTGATTGCCTGTGGGGCGTTTAAAAAAGGCGTAATTGCCGATAATCTTGGGCAATTGGTGGATTTATCACTCGGCAATATCGAGCGTGCGGGCAGTGGCGATCTGTGGCTGGCTCTGTGTGGTTTTGCCTTACAAATTTATTTTGATTTTAGTGGCTATATCGACATTGCTATGGGTAGTGCTTTGTTGCTGGGATTCAAATTGCCCCCTAACTTTGACTTCCCCTATTTTGCTGCCAGTATTAGCGAGTTTTGGCGGCGATGGCATATTACTTTGGGAAACTGGTTGCGGGACTATCTCTATATTCCCTTGGGCGGATCGCGGCACGGTTTAATTCGCACCTGTGTAAATTTAATCTTAATTATGTTGATTGCTGGGATCTGGCATGGCGCGAATTGGGGCTTTGTGATTTGGGGGATTTGGCATGGGCTGCTACTAGCGGGGCATCGTTTGTTTATGTCTTGCTGTGTGCGGTTTCAAGTGATGATCGATTTTTGGAAAACGATCTGGGGCAAGATTTTGGCGATCTTGCTAACTCAGGCTGTTGTTTTAGTTAGTTGGATTCCCTTCCGTTTACCGAAGCTAGCTGATACTCAGATCATGCTGCAAAGGTTATTTGGTAAAACCGCCGATCCACAGTTTGGGCTGAAAATTTACATCGAGTCGCTGGGCTTAACCGCAGGTCAAATTGCTTTATTGATGGCAGGATTGGTGATTGCCATGTTGGGGGGGTATTTATTCGATCGAGCCAAGTGGCGACTCAGCTTCCCAGTTAAGTTGGCGATGGTGCCAATCTGCCTCTACCTAGTGGCAATTCTAGGTCCACAGAGCAATTTGCCATTTATCTACTTTGATTTTTAGCTTTTTGGTGTTCAGGAATGTGTTTCTTTCGATCGAGAGCACGATCATTATTTCTGGTTCCATGTTGGTTGGGATGGCAAGCGTCGCGACTTTGGTGTGATGGTTTACCTCAAGATCGAGCAAGGCAAGATTTGGATCGAAGAAGATTGGACAAAACAGGGCATCGCCAATGAATTATTGGATGCTGGTGTCCCACCCGAAGACATCGTGTTGGGATTCCAACATCCGAGCAAGCGCTCATTAACCGAATTTGCCGCTGCATAACTTTATTCCCCCTCTTTCCCCTTAGCAAGAACCCAAAAACTTTCTGTCTATCCACCTAAAATGAGATCTTAGGCGGAAACTTTCTGCCTAAGACATAGTTAGCTGTTGTAGCCCACTCTTTGGTCGTATCTTGCGGAGAAGATTTGCGGCGAGATGCTTTGGAGAGGCGAATCAATGCGATACTCGAAAAATGTCTAAAAAAATAATGTGGTATGGCATCACTTCCCTCTAGTCCCAAGATTTATCACATTACCCATATAGACAATCTGCCCAACATTGCAGCCAGTATTGGGCTAGTTTCGGATTCATACCGCATTGCAAGTGGACTTTCCTGTTGGTTGGTTGGAATGTCTACCATTAAGCAGCGCCGACTTGATGAGATAAAGGTTTCATGCCATTCAGGGACAACGGTTGGACAGTTTGTGCCTTTCTATTTCTGCCCACGTTCTATCATGCTCTACATTCTGCACATGGGAAATCATCCAGATGTGAGCTACAAAGGTGGTCAGCAACCTATTGTCCACCTTCAAGCCGACTTTAATACAGTAATCCACTGGGCAAATTCAAACACAGTACGTTGGGCTTTCAGTAATGGTAATGCAGGTGCTCGCTTAACTACCTTTTATAATCATCCCGCTAAACTCAGTGAGATTGACTGGTTCGCCATTGCGTCTACAGATTTTCGTGATGCCAAGGTCAAAGAAGGTAAGCAAGCAGAATTTTTGATGTTTGATGTCTTTCCATGGACACTGGTCGAGAAAATTGGGACAATCGATAGTACGATGGCAACAAAAGTTAAGACAGCTTTGGCAAGCGTTGGGCATCAACCCGTTGTAGTTATAGAGCCTAGCTGGTATTTCTGATTGGAGACGCAGAACCTATGATTGAGCTAACTCAAGGTGATATCCTCAAAGTCGATGCTGAAGCATTGGTTAACACCGTGAATTGTGTTGGAGTCATGGGGCGTGGTATCGCACTGCAATTTCGGAAAGCCTTTCCAGAAAACTTCAAAGCTTATGAAGCTGCTTGTAAGACTCGCCAAGTGCAACCTGGCAAGATGTTTATATATGACCTCAATCGCTTGTATACCCCTCGCTTCATCATCAACTTTCCCACTAAGCGTCATTGGAAAGACAAAAGCCGCATCGAAGACATTAAATCGGGACTTGCAGACCTGATAGGCGTTGTACAGCAGCAGCAGATTCGTTCGGTTGCAATTCCTCCGTTGGGTTGTGGATTAGGTGGGTTGAACTGGGAAGACGTGCGACCATTAATTATCGAAGCTTTCCAATCCGCACCAGAGGTAACCGTTCTTCTGTTTGAGCCTGTCGGAGCACCCCAAGCTGCTGCAATGGTCAGAGATAACAAAGTGCCGAATATGACTGTTGGACGTGCGGCTTTGCTAGGACTAATGCGTCGCTACTTAGCAGCCGTTATGGACCCTACTGTGACTCTTCTGGAAGTGCATAAGCTAATGTACTTTATGCAAGAAGCTGGTGAACCTCTGCGTCTGAATTATCAAAAGGCTCCTTATGGACCTTATGCTGAAAATCTACGCCATGTCCTCAGTCATATTGAAGGACATTTCATCAGTGGCTATGGCGATGCTGAAGATCGACCAGATAAACCATTAGAATTGAAGCCTGACGCCTCTGAGCAAGCCGAAACATTTCTAACAGAGCATGAGGTAACTCAGCAAAGGTTTGCCCGTGTTGCGGATCTCATCAAAGGATTTGAGACGACTTTTGGCATGGAGCTGCTATCTACTGTTCATTGGGTTGCCACTCGCGAAGAAGCTACAACAGCAGGAGAGGCTATCACTCGAATCCATGCTTGGAATACACGAAAATGTATGTTTGAATCCCGTCATATCCTTTTAGCGTGGGAGCGCTTGCATGAGGCAGGATGGTTAGCTTGCTTCTAAATGGTTGAGTCATAAACAACATCTAACAAACGTGTTGTATCGGACAGTATTCAGGATACAAAGGCTACTTGCTGCCGCTGAACACAACCGTTGGGAGTAGTAACAGCAAAGTTTCGGTTTAAACTTAAAAACTTATGGAGCTAAGCGGATTCGAACCGCTGACCCTCTCAATGCCATTGAGATGCGCTACCAACTGCGCTATAGCCCCAGATTTATCGCTTACCTATGATCGCCTAAGTTGGCAATTGTGTCAAACTTAGTATAAATTCCTACTTGTTGCTAGAATAAGTAAATTAGGTATGTCATAGAAAGTCATTCGGGAGCCAAGCGCGCGTGATTGCAACATCCCTTCGTCCTGTAGGGCGAAATCTGGGTACACTCAGTTTTGCTTCGACGTTGTATCTCAGACCGATCCTCGACCTTCTGCTTGCTGAGGTACCACCTCATTGGCAAGCTGAATTAAGGCTTGGTTTGCAGGAAGCTCTTGTAAATGCGGTAAGACACGGCAATAATCTCAATCCTGCTAAACAGGTAACAATTCAGTTTTCTGTGACATCACAACAGTATTTGTGGATTATTACAGATCAGGGTTGCGATCAAGATTTCGATTTAGATTCTCAATTAAATTGCCAGCAAGAATCAGCAGCCCAAGCTCCATGTTGTGATTCTGAGTGTGGTCGTGGTCTTTACATCCTTCACCAAATCTTCGATCGAGTTGATTGGAATCGTTACAAGCGGCAGTTGCATCTCTACAAGCAAATGAAGCGATTTAGTCAGCCGATTATTCAGTAATTATGATCTTAGTGATGATTTTAGCTATGACATTAAGCTATGACTTTTAAGTGCCTAGTTCGAGACGCGATCGAATCAATGTCAGGCTCTGTGCCAGCGATCGACGTTAACATTGACCCAAATACTCCGATCTCAGGCGTAAGTACAGATAGTCGCAATATCAAATCTGGAGATTTGTTCATCGCTCTAGTTGGCGAAAATTTTGATGGGCATAAATTTGTCGATCGATCGATCGATCGAGGCGCAGTCGTAGCAGTCGTCGATCGAACATTCAGCGATCGGTCACATTTACCCCTGCTGATCGTCCCAGACACGCTGAAGGCATATCAGGATCTGGCGCATTGGTGGCGCAATCAGAGCAATTTACCTGTAGTGGCGGTTACGGGTTCGGCGGGTAAGACTACGACAAAAGAGTTGATTAGTACTTTGCTCGATCGATATACCCAGCCCAGTAAAAAAGTTCACAAGAGTTTAGCAAATCATAATAACGACATCGGGGTAGCGCAAACTTTACTATCGATCGATCCCAATAAGCATGATTTCGCAATCGTTGAAATGGGAATGCGTGGTCGAGGTGAAATTGCTCGACTAGCCGCGATCGCTCGTCCGACGGTGGGCGTAATCACGAATATTGGCACGGCTCACATTGGTAGACTGGGATCGAAACAAGCAATCGCCGCCGCCAAGTGTGAACTATTAGAACAGATGCCAACCGATTCGATCGCGGTCTTGAATGCTGAAGACGAGTTGCTGTTGGATTTTGCTAGCAAGGTTTGGCATGGTCAGACGATTACTTACGGGATTGGGGTGGGCGATGTCAATGGTGAGTTGGCAGGCAATACGCTCAAAGTCGCAGGATTTGAGTTCGATTTACCGATTCTAGGTCGGCATAATGCTTTAAATCTGCTTGCAGCTTTGGCAGTGGTGAAGGCTCTAGGGTTAGATTGGCAAGTTTTAGATCGAGATTTGGGCAGCTTGACTTTGCCAGAAGGACGCGCTCAGGTGCATCATTTAGCTGGCGATGTGATGATTTTGGATGAGACTTATAATGCTTCGCCAGAGGCTGTAATCGCGGCACTAGATCTATTAGCGGATACACCTGCAACTCGGCGTTGGGCAATTTTAGGCACAATGAAAGAGTTGGGTGATGCTTCTGAAGCTTTACACGCGCAAGTGGGCAGGAAGGCGAAGGAGTTGGGGATCGATCGACTATTAGTTCTAACGGATGGAGAATCTGATGCCATTCTCAGAGGAGCTGGATCGGGAATGGGATACACTTCGGGTGATGAGATTGTCCAGGAACTTTTACAGTCGGTAAAATCTGGCGATCGAATCCTGTTTAAAGCTTCTCATTCAGTTGGGATGGATCGATTGGTACGAGACTTCCAACTAGGTTGGCAGCAAAGATAGAAATCAGTTGAGAACGTAACTTATGAGTATGGGAGAAACAATCGCAGCGATCGCGACGGCAATCGTGCCCCAGCAAGGTAGCGTCGGCATTGTGCGGTTATCTGGCAATGATGCGGAATCGATCGGGCGGGCAATTTTTCATGCTCCAGGTAGTCAAATTTGGGATAGTCATCGCATTCTTTACGGCTATATCCGCGATCCTCGCACTCAAGCCACGATCGATCAGAGCTTACTTTTGATTATGAGAGCACCTCGATCTTTTACCCGCGAAGATGTCGTGGAATTTCACTGTCATGGTGGCGCGATCGCAGTTCAGCAAGTTTTACATCTCTGTTTAGAGCAAGGCGCGAGATTAGCTCAGCCTGGAGAATTTAGCCTCAGAGCCTTTCTGAATGGCAGAATTGACCTCACCCAAGCTGAAAGTATTAATGATTTAGTCGGAGCAAAATCACCGCAAGCAGCTCAAACTGCAATCGCCTCTTTGCAAGGGAAACTCGCTCATCCCATTCGTCAGTTACGTGGTGAATGCGTCGATATCTTAGCGGAGATCGAAGCTAGGATAGATTTTGAAGATGACTTACCACCATTAGATCGAAATTGGGTAAAAAGTGAGTTAACAAGAATCACCTCGGCAGCACAATCCATCCTCACTACAGCCGATCGAGGTGAATTATTACGTGCTGGGCTAAAAGTGGCGATTGTCGGTAGACCGAATGTCGGTAAGTCCAGTCTGCTGAATGCTTGGAGTCGCAGCGATCGAGCTATTGTCACCGATCTACCTGGCACAACTCGCGATGTCATCGATTCACTTTTAGTTGTGGGTGGTATTCCGATTCAAGTATTGGATACCGCAGGGATTCGAGAAACAGAAGATGTCGTGGAAAAGATTGGAGTCGATCGATCGAGAAAAGCGGCTGAATCTGCTGACCTAATCCTGCTCGTACTTGATGCCCAAACTGGTTGGCTAGAGGCTGATACAGCAATATTTGAGACAATCTCCGATCGAATGGTGATTTTAGTAATCAACAAAATCGATCTGGTAAATCAAGCGTCAGTATATGGGATACCAGAGCAGTTCCATTTCGCTCAAACGATCGAGACGGCGGCTTCGATCGGTCAAGGGATTGAGGATCTAGAAGCAGCGATCCTTAAATGTGTGCATCAAGATCGACTGACAGCATCAAATCTCGACATTGCAATTAACCAAAGACAGAAAGCTTGTTTGCTCAATGCGGTGCAATCGCTCGAAAAAGTTCAGGTGGCGATCTCAGACCGACTCCCACTCGACTTTTGGACGATCGATCTGCGTAGCACGATCCGCGCTCTCGGCGAGATTACAGGCGAAGAAATCACCGAATCAATCCTCGACAATATCTTCAGTCGTTTCTGCATTGGTAAGTAATCGGTAAATAATCGATCGATAATTTCAAAAAATGCTATAAAGTTGAAGCCATCTGCTTTTCTTGATATGTCTACGCTTGTCAATCATCGCTATCAAATTGAAAAAACCTTGGGCGCAGGTGGGTTTGGCGAGACTTTTCTGGTAATTGATACCCAGATGCCATCACAACGGCGTTGCGTGCTGAAACAGTTGCGCCCCATGACCGACAATCCGCAAATTTACCAGATCGTGCAGGCGCGATTTCAACGGGAAGCGGCGATTTTAGAAACGCTCGGTCGAGGCAATGACCAAATCCCAGAACTATTCGCTTACTTTACCGAAAATGGATTGTTCTACTTAGTGCAGGAATTAATCGAAGGACAGACACTGACTGACAAAATCGCAACTGAAGGCGCAAAGGATGAAAATTTTGCGCGGCAAATCCTACTTAACGCTTTACCAGTGCTTGATTTCGTGCATAGTAAAGGGATCATCCATCGCGACATCAAACCCGATAATATTATTCTGCGGATTGCCGATACCAAGCCTGTGCTGATTGACTTTGGCGCGGTTAAAGAAATGGTCGGGACGATGCTCAATTCTCAGGGCAATGTCACAAGTTCGATCGTGATTGGCACACTAGGTTTTATGTCTAATGAGCAAGCCGCAGGTAGACCAATTTTTTCTAGTGATTTGTATAGTCTGGGTCTGACCGCGATCTTTGCGCTTACGGGTAAAGTGCCCCAAGCCCTCGATACTGATTTGAGCACGGGAGAAATTCTCTGGCAAAGGGATATCCCAGATCTGACTCCAGAATTTGCGGCGGTATTGGATCGATCGATTCAACCTTATCCACGCGATCGATATGCCACGGCATCGGAAATGCTAACTGCACTCCAAGCCACAGGCAAATCTAGCCCCACAGGTAAATCTACAGGACTGAAACCCACAATCATTTTGGCGCAACAACCCGTTTCTGTTCAGACCTCTCAGACCCAAGCTCAAAACCCAAGGCAGGTTCCAGATCAAGAGCAACCAACCGCAGTCGTATCACCAAAGGCGACATCGATCCCAACTTATCCATCCGATCGAAAACCAATTCTAATCGGTAGTGCGATCGTCGGGGGATTAGTCAGTACTGCTGTGTTTGCTGGCTTCTATCTCATGCAACCCCGCAATCCCAGCCCAGAGAAACAATCGATCGAGACATCCTCACCCACGCCAACCACTCCATTAGAAACTCCGACACCCACCGCAACAATAGAACCACCCAAAATCAAACCTCTACCTCCAATCACAAATCAACCTGAGCGGATCGTTTTTAGCCCAGGAGCAACTGGTGAGACGATCCAAGGCAGCATCCAGTCTAATCTGCCTAGACGCTACATCATTAGCGCAGAGGAAGGACAACAGTTTATACTCAATGTGATCGCTGGCGATGTGAAGGTAAAAATTCTCGCCCCTGCCAAAGAGACTCTGACTGAAGCAGTGAGTTATTGGGAGAACGCCTTACCAGAAACAGGTGACTATTCGATCGAAGTGCTCGGAAATGCTAATACAAGTTACCAGATCTCGATCGAGATCACAGGCTATCCTTGGCTGGAAGATCGCCGTGTCACTGATGCCGAACTCAAGGGCAAAAGTCCTTTCCAATTAGATGTCATGCGGAATGAGATCTATGCGCGTCACGGACGGATTTTCGACGATCGGGAGCTACAGTCATACTTTGGCAATCAATCTTGGTATGAACCTAAATATAAAGCTGATAATTTTCCTGACGATCTAATTTCTCCAATCGAAAAGCAAAACGCTGCCTATATTCTGCAATATCAAAACCGTAACGGCTTAAAGTAGCAGCCTTAATCCAATTTCTGTTTAATCGCAGTCGCGGAAGCGGGAAAGAAAGATTGGAATCCTAACTGTCGATCGACAATTGGTTCAGGCCCATAAGCCCAAAGACTGCTGTAGTAAAAGAAAGATATGCCCAAGTTTCGCTCTTGAGCAGCTTGGACTTGCGGCTGAATCTGGCGCATTGGGACTGGACTACTTCGCAATCCTGTGAGAATGGCGACTCCAGTGGGAATCTTTTTCTTCGCTTCTTGCAGCTCTGGTCGATCGCATTGGGCAATAAAGCTCTTTAGATCGGGACGATAAACCTGCACAATTAGCTCATCCACAATATTCTGCCGAATCCAAGTCAGCCAATCTTGGAGGTGAAGTTTGTAGGCAAAGTCATAGTAGTTGGGCGAGATCGAAAAAATCGCCTTGGGATTTTTAGCTTTTACAGCTTTGTTCAGCTTCACCATAAATGCTGTGATTTTATTTGCCCGCCAACGAACCCAAGCAGGATTATTCGGGTCACGCGGCGGTTCTTTTTTGGTTTCTTTTTTGTACATTGCCACGGTAAAGCTGTCATAGCCAAACTCATTCGGCAAACTCATGTGATCGTCAAACTGAATGCCATCACCGTCATATTGAGTCACCGCTTCCAATACTAGATCGGTAATAAACTGCTGCACATCAGGACGGAATGGATTGAGCCACATCACCTCGCCACCTTCACTGACTGAGCTTTGGCTGCCATCTCGCTTTTGAGTAAACCAATTAGGACGATTTACGGCTAGTTCTGAAGTTGGCGGTGCCATAAATCCAAACTCAAACCAAGGAATCGCTAATAATCCTTGGCTATGTGCTTGGGCGATCACATCAGCGAGAATATCGTGTCCGTCATTGCCCTTGTAAACAAATGGTTGGATACCTGTCTGCTTTGCTGTGGCACTGGGAAACATCACATAGCCAGAATTCCACACTACAGGATAGACGGTATTGAAGTTGAGCTGTCGGAGTTGCTTAAAAGCCTGTTGCACCCTAGCCCGATCTCTCGTCACGTCGAGGTCATTATTGGTCAACCACACGCCACGAATTTCCGAACGAGTTTGCTGCGCTTGGGCGGGGGAGAAACTATTTGCCAGCAACACGACAACCAGCGAAATCAAAGCTAGCAGAGGAAACAGCCCTCTGGCAAGAAGTCTGCGCGATAATCTATGCCAAGATTGCCCACAAAATTTATCAGACCAACAATTCAAATTAAACAAATTCATCAGTACTTTTTTTGCTTTATGTCAAAATTATAGGTATAGAAAACCAAGAATCACACTTTAATTTACTTTTAGCCAATGCACATGAACGTGTCTAAGTTAAGAAATTCAACAAATTTCTTAACTTAGAGGAATGGGATGATAACAGTAGCAAAAATAAATAAATCAAGTTCTCAACGTCTGTCCTTAGACTATTATCTCAATCAAAACTATGAGATCGCCTTCTATCCCGATCCTGATGGGGGCTATGTTGCTGAGATTAAAGACTTAAAAGGCTTTATTTCACAAGGCGAGACCATTGAAGAAGTAGCAACCAATATCAATGAAGCCCGCGAACTGTGGATAGAGACCGCTTAGGATCGTGGATTTATTAAGGTGCAATTCTTTAAAATAATTCGTATTTTAATCAAAGCATCTGAATCTGTAGAATTACAGGTAATTTGATCCACGATCCTTACGAACATGGCGACGAAATTCCTTTACCGATCTTGAATTCGGGTTTTTGAACCACATTGGACGCAAAAGTTTACTTCTAATTGATTCGATCGACCACATGCGAGGCAAATGCAGTTAGTCATAGGTGGATATTTTAGATATTTCTTAAATTAGATTATGACACCATCCTGTCGATCGAATAAAACAGCGAAAATCTTAGAAAATATGGGCAGAGCGAGATGGATCTGGGATTGGGTTTGATTCCAGTGCTGGTTTTACTTTGCCAAATGGGGCGGTCAAGTCACCTGATGCGGCGTGGTTGAGACTGGAGCGTTGGCAGACTCTGTCAGATCGGGATAAAGCTGCTTTTGCGCCAATCTGTCCCGATTTTGTCGTGGAGCTAAAATCAGCTAGCGATCGACTGAAGGATGTCCAAGCAAAAATGCAAGAGTATATCGAAAATGGAACAGCCTTGGGTTGGTTGATCGATCGACAGAAACATCAGGTTCATATTTATCGTCCTGATGTCTCGATCGAGATTTTAGATCATCCGACTTCAGTAAGTGCAGATCCGATCATGCAGGGATTTACACTGGATTTGAGCAAGATTTGGTAGGGGTTAATCTAAGATGACATCCCATTTGTAAGGCTGATTGAACTCTCCCGCAAGGTGATCGAATAATTCGATCGTATCTCTAGAAAGTTCCGTCTGCCATCGCAGATCTAACTTAATCTCAGGAGGATGTTCTTTGTAATAATCTTGACGTTTTTCTAGCTTATAAACAAGAGAGGAGTACTTCTGCTCTTGGGCTTTTAGAACTAAAGATTGAGTACCGCTATTACCGCCAAGGAGATGATATTCATGGTGATAATAATTCAGCATTGATGGTTCATAGATGATTTCGAGAAAATCACAGAGATCGCTGACTACTTGAGCAGGTTGAGTCGCTAGTTGCTCATAGTGAAGTTTGGTTTTGGGTAAAGAAAATGTCGTGAATAGTTCTTCGGTTTCCGTGATTTTATCCATCCAAGCCGTAATAATTTCTTTAACATCTTGGTCTGGAGATTTTCTGATCCGAGAATTAACTACGGCTCTACCGTCTCTTTGGAGAAATATTAAGTAAGGAGAGATATCCTGCTCTATGACTTGGGCAATTTTTTGTTGCAGCCAAGTTATCCGTTTGGTCGAGTCAATAATCATTGGCTTTTGGGTAATTGCCATGATCTGCGAGTAGATATCTTCAGACTTAGCTGGATTTAGTTTTGACCAGACAGGGCAACCGAGACCGCAAAACTTACAAGTTTGTTTGCGAAGAGGATTTTGGGGACTATTAAAATATCTGGTTTTTGCGGCTTCCCCCGCGTAAAAGCACTGGCTATGGCTGCCAAGGATCATGCCCAGCAACGTAGAGCCAGAATGTCCAGCCCCACAAATGAAGATAACTTTATTCATAGATCTAATTGTTACAGCTTATCGATCTGCCCAAACTTGTGATTATGGAGAATTTATTGAAGGTGAAGCACCTAAGTCTGTTAAATTTATAAATGTTTACAAAACTATTTATTATAAATGTCTTATGACCTTACTGATCGTTGGTGCGACTGGCACACTTGGTCGCCAGATAACTCGTCATGCATTAGATCAGGGGCTAAATGTTAAGTGTCTAGTCCGTAACCCCCGAAAAGCTGGGTTCTTGAAGGAGTGGGGAGCAGATCTGATTATTGGCGATTTGACAAAACCCGAAACTCTGACCGCAGCGATGGCAGATACCACCGAAATCATTGATGCTGCCACCACCAGAGCCACAAGCAGTCAGAGAATCAAGCAAGTGGACTGGGAAGGCAAAGTATCCTTGATTCAAGCGGCTGAGATCGCTAATGTCAAAAAATTTATCTACTTTTCAATTCTGAATTCCGAAAAATATCCCAACGTACCGCTAATGGATATTAAGCAGTGTGTTGAAAAGTTTTTGCCGACAACTAGCTTAAATTACACGATCTTAAAACCTTGCGGCTTTTTCCAAAACTTGATCGGCGAATATGCAATCCCGATTCTAGAGGGGCAGACAATCTGGATTGGTGGCGAAGCATCCCCGATTGCTTACATGAACACTCAAGACATTGCCAAGTTTGCGGTCAAAGCCCTGTCGATCGAAAAAACAGAGAAGCAGTCTTTTGCGATCGCTGGGCCAAAAGCTTGGTCACCCACCGACATCATCCGCTTATGTGAACGGATGTCGAACAGAACTGGTAAGACGGCTCGGATGCCTTTGGGAGTGTTAAAATTTGCCCGTAAAGTCGCTCTGGCATTTGAGGGTGGCTGGAGTTTTGCCGAACGAATGGCTTATGCCGAAGTTCTCGCGAGTGGGATTCCCTTAAATGCAGAGATGGATGCTACTTGTGAACTTTTTGGCATCAAACAAGACGATTTAACCACTCTAGAGTCATATTTACAGGAATATTTTGCGCGGATTTTACGCAAATTAAAGGAGTTAGATTACAAAGAGCCTAAAGTTAAGTCGATATTTTAAATCTTCAATGAGTTTAATTAAGCAAATATCGCTGATATTAGTGCCACAGGGTGCTGAGTATAGTGCCGTGCGCCGAGGAATCAATCAGGTATCGATCGATTCTCCACTAGTTAATGCGATTCCAATTGGGATAAAGCCATTGACCCGCTATCTCTGCTCAGAGCATTTTTTAGCGCATTACTCAAACTGTACAGGAGTCTTGATGATGGGGCTATGTGGCAGTTTAAAGCCAGATTATCAGATCGGAGATATTGTCGTTTACCAAGAAGGCCTCTCTAGTTTGGATGGTCAAATCTCATCCTTACCGTGCGATCCAAGTTTGACATCATTACTATTCGATCGACTGCAAGATCGATCGACACCAAAAGTAAAACTAGTGAGCGGCTGGACGAGCGATCGAATAATTCACTCAGCGACGGAAAAGCTCCAACTGGGGCAAACCTATGATGCTGATGTTGTGGATATGGAAGGATTTGCGGCTCTGGAATTTTTTCGACAATTGGATATCCCAATCTCGATCGTGCGAGTAGTAAGCGATAATGTCATGTTTGATTTACCCGATCTCAATCAGTCGATCGTTGATGGTGCGATCAGACCTTTTCCTCTAGCGATTACGATGCTGCGTCAACCTTTAGGTGCGATCCGATTAATTCGTGGTTCGCTCCAATCATTACAAGTTTTACAGCAAGTCTCTAAGTCTGTATTCTCTTAAATTCAACCCGATGGACAACTTTTGAATGCTGAGAAATAGCCGCTTCAACACTGGCTAGTCTTCGGTTATTCCCATTATTCGATCGAGTTCTGCCAAAGAAATTAGATTGGCTTCTTCACCCGTTAAATCGCCTAGGTAAGTTGGGATATATCCATCGACTTCGGCGTAGGCATACAGCATGACTCCACGCATGACAAAAAAATCGGTGTAACCAGTCCATCGTTGTGGCGCATCGATGGGGCAAGCTTTGTCAAATCCGTGCTCTGGTAGGCAGCAAACGACTTTCAGAATATTTGCTTTCCAGTAATAGGGTAATACGATCGCAGGACACCAAGTTCCGAATGCGGTCTGTAACTCTCTACAAACTGCAATTCCGCCCTGCATTGCAAAGTACGGAAGTTTTTCACTGTCTGGTTCCATAACTTCCTGTGATTTACGGTGACTCGTTTGGTTTGTAATAACGTCAATTATAACGTTCGAGCTAACCGGCCCACTACGGCAGGTCGGACGATCAACTTCACGATCCACTCGAAGCGATTGAGGTGTAGCTCGATCTCTTCATGCGTCGAGAACAACGTGGTAGTCCGCCGGTCGTGCGCGAGTTCGTTCCTAAGGCGTGTGTAGAGTGTTTCAGGCTGTCCCGTCTTCGGTGACGATGTTTGATGTGTTGTAGGTTCAATAGCAAGGATCAACCTATCCACCTCAGCTTGGCGGTCACTACCAACGGTCAGTAGCAACGAGTAAAGGGCAATGAAGCGGCCGATTGGCTCAGGAACACTACACGCGAAGTTGAGGCGCTTGACTCGATCCAAATCGTAGTTCGCGAGTAGCTCCGCTCTATTTGCGTCAAACCAACCCTCACCTTCCACCCCTACAAGTTTTGCAAACGACCCCGATGACTTACGGTTGAATTGGTGACGCTGTGCATTGAATTCGTAGAAGACGTCGCCTGTGGGACGGATGACCGTGTCGCGAACAAAAGCCAGCACGATCCAGAAGTGCTCAATTTGTAGCTTGGCTTCCGCGACAGATGAGTCAAGCACAGACGAGTGCTGGTGTGGTAGCTGCTTATCGATCTTGAATTCGTGAAGACCACGGGCAGAGTCGACAAGAACTATAGAAACGGACGGGAAAATCGCCCCAAGCTCTACCCGCTGAGACGCGAACTGGTTTATCTCCAGTATGGCTGGGAAGACTATCTGTGTTGGTGTCATGCGCAGTGTGACGCCTAACTAATAATTGTGCCGCAATTGCAATGCAATCATCTTACTAGGTAACCATTACCGCAAAAACGTACATCTTGTCAATACTAACAATGCAACGATTGCTCAACTTAGTATCTTTAGACTTTTTGAGCAAAAGTGCGTCCCAATAATCCCTGTGGTCTGACCAGTAACATGATGAAAAGGAGCGCAAAAGCTACGGCATCTTTGTAAGCAGAGAAATCGGAAGGGACAAATGCTTCGATCGAGATTACCGTCCACTCAAACGACCTTTCCC
>Ga0209591_10002098_pt1 | contig 24211 bp, 17 predicted proteins | sample MAT01_FD_187207 | JGI IMG/M metagenome (GOLD analysis project Ga0209591, IMG submission 187207) | Freshwater microbial communities from Lake Fryxell liftoff mats and glacier meltwater in Antarctica - MAT-01 (SPAdes) (version 2) | ecosystem: Environmental > Aquatic > Freshwater > Ice > Liftoff... | reverse complement strand
TGTTAATTAATTCCATTTGGAAAAATTTGACGTTTGCCATTTTGCAAAAACCACAAAAAGTCGATATTTTTCAGGAGCAAATTTTGTCAGAATTCCCGTTACGAGGGACTTCAGTTTGGATTTGTCTCTTTATTAAGCCCGTACATCTTTATAAAAAATACATCGCTTGATTGCAAGTAGCAAACCGGATTCCCGGGCTGGTTGCTTTATGCCAACTAACCCAGCTTTCCGGCTTTTGTGAATTATAAAAGAAAACAAAAAACGAAGAAAAATGGAAAATTATTGGTTCGATGTACCCCAAAAAACTCGCTTTTAACAGTTTCAATTATCGAACCGCCCGGCTCATCAAAACTGTTGAGCTAACATATAAGCTGGAAGAGGGCTTCAGCGAAAATAAAAATGGACAAGCCGAACTAAATTTCAATTTGTCCACTTCAGTGACTTTGATTTAATCCGAACCAATGACCCTCCCGATTAAAAATCGGGATGCCCTATCCAACTGAGGTATCAAGGTTTCAATAAAACTAAAAAGCTTCCGATAATATCGAAAGCCTTCTTGTGACCTGGATTGGATTCGAACCAATGACCCTCAGCTTAGAAGGCTGATGCTCTATCCAGCTGAGCTACCAAGTCGTTTATTTTTTTGCAAATATAGGGTAATTGAATAATTGAATGCAAAGCTTTCTTGATAACCGATTGTAAACCGGCCATGGTATTGAATAATTTTATCTTTCTGTGTTTTCTTTTAGCATTCAATTACAACCTTTGTGGCGTGAAACAAACAATGCCCTCTTATCAAAAGGACACTCTGTTTACGAAAATTGATTTGCCTTAAATTAAGCGGTTTGCAATTGCAATTCCTCAACCTAATTATTGGTCAATAGATCCCAATACCTTTTTCATAAAACTATTGCAGGCATCCTTTTCAGGCATACCGTCTGCAATTAGCTGGTGTACTTCCAATGCTCCGCAAAGATTGGAAATCAGCTCTCCTATCACATCCAGTTCGGGATCTTTTAAAGAAGGTGCTTCGGAAATGTTTTCTAACACCGTGATTGCATCATTTATTTGCGCTACTGTGCTGGTGCGTTGAATATGTCTAATTACTGGTAACTTCATTGAACAAGTTTTTTAAGATTTCTTCCTTATTGGTTTGTACCTGGTTGATCAATATTCCTTTTTTAAAACCCGCAAATGTTGGCAAATTGCTTACGTTGGCCACTTTGCGGGAATTGGGAAATTTTTCCGCATCTACCAACACAAATGTAATGGGTTCGTTTTCTGTTGACATCCTTTTGAATTTTGGTTTCATCAACCTGCAGTTGCCACACCATCCGGCTGAAAATTGCACCATTACAGTATCATTCGCTGCAATAACCGATTCAAGGTTATCTTCCGTTAATTCTATTAACATGTTTGTACTTTTTAGTAAAGCAGGCGAACTAAATTCGCCCGCTAATTTTTTAATTGGTTGAAAAATATTCAGCAACACCTTTTTGTGTGGCCTGCATCGCATCTTTTCCTTCTTCCCAGTTTGCGGGACAAACTTCACCATACTTCTCTACATGTAGTTGTGCATCCACCAGACGGATATACTCATCAATATTTCTTCCTAACGGAAAATCATTGATCGATTCGTGTCTTACGATGCCTTCCTTATCAATTAAGAAAGTACCACGGTAAGCAATCGGTGCTCCGTTGAATGACCATAGTTTGGTGTCATTGTTATAAGTGTATTCGCCACCCAACACACCGTAATTCAATGAAATGGTTTTTGAATTGTCTGCTACAATTGGAAACGTTACACCCTGTATACCGGCATTGTCTTTTGGTGTATTTAACCAGGCAAGATGTGTTTCTTCAGAATCGGTTGAGCAACCCACTACAATGGTATCTCTTTTTTCAAACTCAGCTAATTTTTCCTGAAAAGCATGAATTTCTGTTGGACAAACAAACGTAAAATCTTTTGGGTAAAAGAAAAACAGTACATTTTTTTTGCCTACATACTGCGTTAAGCTAAAATCATCTACGATTTCTTCTCCATTTATTACTGCACCAACTATAAAATGCGGTGCTTTTTTTCCTACTAATCCCATAATTTTTTTTTTAGAATGCAAATGTAGGTTAACTATTCTGTTTAACCAATTAGATGAAACTCTTTAACAGTTATATTTTTGAATAGAAAAATAGAGAGACCGTATTTTCTGGCTAAAAAAGCCAAAGGAATAGAAATTGTAATTACTAAAAATGCCCGGCTATATTAGCAGCGGGCATTTCAATTTATTTTCAACGTTAAAGATTACCCCATTTTTTCTTCCAGCTCCATTACTTTCTCAAAAACGATTTCATATTCTTTGTTTAACGATTCTAACTCATTCGTTACTTTTTTATAATCAGTTTCTGTCTGGTGAAATTTATCTTTATTGGCATAGCCGTCTGGTGAAGCCATTAACAATTCCAGGCCCGACTTGGTTTTGTTTAATTGCGCCAGTTTCTCTTCTATCTGCTGAAAACGTGTTTTGTTTTTTTGATATTCTTTTTTAATTTCTTTATCAACAGGACTGCGTTGGTTATTGGCAGTTTGTGGTGCCGGTGCTACTTCTTTTTGCGGAGCCTGCTCTTTATTATTATTATTCTTTGAAGTGTTGTTTCTCAAAGCAGGTTCTATAACTTTAGTTTTTGCTTCTTCCAGTTTAGCGGCAGCCAATCTTCTTTCCTTCCAGTCTTCCCACTCTGCATAACTTCCTTTAAACTCTACGATCTTGTGGTCTTCAATCTCCCATATTTTATTGGCAATTTTACTTACAAAATGCCTGTCGTGACTAACAAATACGATACTGCCTTCATAATTATTCAACGCACCAATCAACAAATCAACTGAATGTATGTCCAGGTGATTGGTAGGTTCATCCAACATCAAAAAGTTGGCTTTGCTTACAATGGTTTTAGCCAATGCTACCCTCGCCTTCTCACCACCACTTAGTACCTTAATTTTCTTATCTACATCATCGCCACTAAATAAAAAACAACCCAGCAAACTTCTCAATTCAAGATCCGTTTTTCCACTGCGGCTTTCCCGCATTTCATCCAACACATTGTTATTGATGTTCAGCGCTTCCAACTGGTGCTGTGCGTAAAATGATTCATCCACATTGTGGCCCCAAACCCTGTCGCCAGTAAATTCTTCATTGCCCACAATCACCCGCAACAAAGTTGATTTACCCTTACCATTTGCGCCAATCAGGGCAATTTTATCACCACGGTCTATTTCAGCACCAGTATCTTTCATAATTACGAGGTCGCCAAAACTTTTGGATACATGTTTCAATGTACACAAAACCCGTCCTGGTTGTTTATCAATTGAAAAGTTAATCCGCATATTCGGCCTTTCTATTTCCACATTTTCTATCCGGTCTAACTTCTCTAATCTTTTTACAATACTCTGTGCCGCTGCGGCTTTACTTGCTTTGGCTTTAAAACGTTCTACAAAGCGCTCGTTTTGCCGAATGTAATCCTGCTGATTTTCGTATGCCTTTTGCTGCATGTCAACCCTCAGTGCTTTCTCCGTTTCGTAGTAGGAATAATTGCCGGTATAAAAATGTAACTTCTGTTGGTAAAGCTCCACCACTTTGTTCACCATTCGGTCTAAAAAATAACGATCATGGCTTACCATTACTACTGCACCCTGGTAATGCTGAAGGTATTTCTCCAGCCACTCAATACTTGGTAAATCAAGGTGATTCGTAGGTTCATCCAGCAGCAATACATCCGGGTGCATCAAAATCATTTTTGCCAGCAACACCCGCATGCGCCATCCTCCACTAAATAATTTGTAAGGCTTGTGTAGATTTTCGTTGGTAAAACCAAGACCCTGTAATATTTCTTCGGTTTTATGATGAATGTCGTAACCGCCCAATACTTCCAGCTCATGCAATTTTTCAGAATAGTCATGCGCCAAAGTTTCATCACCGGTTCTTTCCAGTTCAAGACCAATGGCTTCGATTTCCTTTTCCAGTTGCTTCACTCTTTCAAACGCACCCATGGCTACTTCAAGGATAGAATCTTCAGTATCAAAGCTGAGGAGATCCTGGTGTAAAAAACCAATGGTTGTTTCCTTCCCTTGTTCTACGGTTCCTTTGCTGGGCAAAAACTGCCTTGTTAACACTTTAAGCAAAGTTGATTTTCCTGTGCCATTGTACCCTATCAGCGCAATACGCTCATTGGGTTGTATATGCCAGGTGGCATCTTCTACTATCGTTCGGGCCCCAAATTCAAAAGTCACATTTTGTAATCCTAAAAGCATGGTTTCTATTATTTTCTAAAATCTTAAAACTGAAATATTTTGCAAAAGTAAGTTATAGCATTTACAATTTGGCTGAAGAGCAGTTGTGAAGCGACTAATCTATCCTGTAAATTGTAAAGTCTGACGCATATCCTGTGAAAAATACCGGTTAAAATGCCTCCTTTTTCCTTTACGGAAGATATTAGAAAATAATATCCATCATTTAACGGATGCAACATTTTATACAAAAGTCTATTTGTATGCCTTTAACTTAAAGCCAGCAGTTTAAAAATTCTCCCAACATTTTTTTGCACGACATCCAAAAAGTACACGATTTCGAAACCGTTTAGCCCTAAACTATTTATAGGATTGTTTGTTAATTTGTAACTTAGCCGAAATTTTGAAATGAAAAAATTATTATTGTTATTAGTTGTTTTATTAATTGGGTTTGGCTTGTATTGGGTTTTATTCAAAGAAAAAAAAACAGGCACATCAGATGGAAAAACCGGACCGATGATAGCAAAAAAACACTCTGCTGCTTTCAACAGTGGGATAGATAGCCTGATGACTACCTACTTTAGTATCAAAGATGCTTTTGTGAACGCAGATTCCACCACAGCAAAAGCAGCCTGTTCAAAATTGATTCTTTTGTCGGATAGTAGTAGATTGTTTGAATTAAAGACGGACTCTGCAGCCATATACGAAAGTGCCCTCTTATTGTTGGGAAATGTAAAAGCCAATGCAGAAAGTTTAGTAAACCAAACCGACCTTACCGAAATGCGACAGGATTTTAGAATGATTGGTGAAAGCCTGTATCCACTATTAAAAACGATTCATTACGAAGGCGACACATTGTATTGGCAAAATTGCCCAATGGCATTTGGCGACAATAAAGAGGCCAACTGGATCAGTAATTCTAAAGAAATTGTAAATCCTTATCTTGGTAAAAACCATCCCGAATTTAAAGGGTCCATGCTGCATTGCGGTGAAGTAAAGGATATTATCAAGGCGAAATAAAAAACTTTAAACATAGATTGTTCACTTATCGGCTCACAATATTACGATGTCTTTTTAATCATAAGAATACGTCCATACGCAGGACTATAATGACGTTTAAAAATCATCTTTCAAATTAGCTGTATTTTAATTTGCCATTCGTGGCAGCCCTATCGCAATGGCAAACAAAACTTTTTTTATCTTACTCTTTCTATTACCCTCCGTGCTTTTTGCCCAAAAAAAACACACGATCAGTGGCTATGTAAAAGACAGTCAAAACGGTGAAACCCTCATCGGGGCGGCCATCTCTATTAAAAATCAAAACAAAGGTATTTCCAGCAACCAGTATGGTTTTTATTCTCTCACCTTAGCCGAGGGCGACTATGAATTGATTGGATCTTACGTTGGGTTTCAACCTTTGATCATTTCTGTAAAACTGGATGCCGATAAACAATTGAATTTTGATTTATTGCCAAGAGCGGCATTGCAGGAGGTAATCGTAAGTTCTAAAAAACGTGATGAAAATGTTAGAAATGCCCAGATGGGAAAATTTGTATTGCCGATTGAACAGATCAAAGCAGTACCCGCATTTTTAGGGGAAGTGGATTTGCTAAAGACGGTACAATTGTTACCAGGTGTAAGAAATGCTGGCGAAGCAAGTGCAGGCATCTATGTAAGGGGCGGCGGTCCAGATCAAAATTTGATTATGCTGGATGATGCCATCGTTTACAATACCGGGCATCTGTTTGGCTTCTTCTCCATTTTTAATTCGGATGCCATTAAAAACGTTTCACTCATTAAAGGTGGAATGCCGGCACAATATGGCGGCCGTTTATCAAGTGTGTTGGATATTGCAATGAAGGAAGGAAATGACAAAAAATTTCAAGTGGAAGGTGGCATTGGATTGATCGCCTCCCGTTTGTCAATACAAGGTCCCATTAAAAAAAACAAGGCTTCATTTATCGTTTCTGCGAGAAGAACTTATATTGATGCATTGACTAAACCCTTTGTAAAACCAACCAGCCAGTTTTATGGCTCGGGCTATTATTTTTACGATTTAAATGCAAAAGTGAATTACAAATTTTCTGAAAAAGACCGCTTATATATAAGTGGATATTTTGGAAGAGATGTTTTTGATTTTGTGAATGGGCAGCGAAGCCTGGATGTAAATATTCCCTGGGGTAATGCAACAGGAACGCTTAGATGGAACCATGTATTTAATAACCGCCTCTTCGGAAATACGACGGCTGTTTTTAATAATTACAATTTTACTTTTGAAGCAGCTCAAAACAATTTCAATATCAAGCTGGCCTCTGGCATACGTGATTTTAGTTTAAAGCAGGATTTTGATTTGTATCCTTTTACCGGTCATAAAGTAAAATTTGGCGGACTATATACTTATCACCGTTTCACACCCAATGTAGTGAGTGGCCGGCAGGATTCTGTTGTATTTAATCCCCTGAATGCACAACCCAAATTTGCACATGAAGCAGCCGTTTACATACAGGATGACTGGGAGGTAAGTGATAAATTAAAAATCAATGCAGGCCTGCGATACAGCGCTTTTCAACAAGTTGGCCCGTATAAAATTTATCAAAATGATGACAATGGCAACCGGTTGGACAGTTCCGTATTTAAAGCTGGCCAGCCGGTAAAAACCTATGGTGGTTTAGAGCCCAGATTTACAATGCGATTTGCCATAGATGATGAAACATCCATTAAAGGTTCTGTCACAAGAAACCTGCAATATATTCACCTGGTTAGTAATTCAGGTTCTACCCTTCCGACCGATCTTTGGGTACCCAGCACCTATCGGGTAAAGCCGCAAATCAGTTGGCAATATGCTGCAGGTTATTTCAAAAATTTTAAAGATAATATGTATGAAACTTCGGTAGAAATGTATTATAAAAGTATGCAAAACCAGATTGAATACGAGGAAGGCTACACGCCGAATACACTGGAAGACACCGAAAACTTTTTTACGTTTGGCAAAGGCTGGAGTTACGGAACGGAACTGTTTATAAACAAAACAAAGGGAAGATTAACCGGTTGGATCGGCTACACATTAAGCTGGACCTGGCGTAAGTTTCCCGGACTAAATTTTGGCGAAAAATATCCTGCCAAGTACGACCGCAGAAATGATATGAGTGTAGTGGCGATTTACGAGTTGAATAAGCAATGGAAATTGTCCGGCACCTTTGTATTTGGAACCGGCAATGCCGCCACATTGCCCCAGCGATTTTATACCGTTAATGGCATACTTACGCAAGAGTACAGCAGAATCAACGAATACCGGCTTCCATCTTACCATCGGATCGACTTAGGTGCAATCTATTCATCCAAAAAAAATGCACATCGTAAAATAAAAACCGAATGGGTATTTAGCGTGTATAATACGTACAGTCGGCAAAATCCCTATTTTATTTATTTCGATCAAACCGGAAATCCTTTTGATGGCACATTGAAAGTGCAAGGCAAACAGGTAAGTATATTCCCAATTATACCTTCTGTAACGTGGAATTTTAAGTTTTAGAAGAAGAAAAGAGGCCCCCAAATCCCCAAAAGGGGACTTTGCTTCCTATAATTATTACCGATTTTATATTTGGGAAAAGTGATCCTTTGTTTAGAGGGTAAATGATTTTAAATGCTGTCGAATTTTAATTTTGGTCTTTGCTTTCAAGTTCCCCGTCTAGGGTGTTAAGGGGCCTGCCTTTTTGGAAAACCTGATTGTTCCACTTTTTTTAAGATCGGAGGCAATTCTTACTTCATAGCGCCTGTCGCCATCCGTTACTACCATCAATGCTGTGTTGGGTGGGATTATGCCTAAATTTTCGGCATACATTGTTAGTTCGTTTATTGCCTTTCCATTGGTTACTTCCAATGTGAGTGAGATTGGCTTGTCGGTTAATCTTTTACGGGACAGCACCAATTTTCCATTGTAGAAGAGTGAAATACTGTCGCCATCAATATCGCCGTTGTCATACAAATCAACTTTAAAAGTTGCATTGCTGATCTCTATTGTTTTAATGATATCACTGGTTCTTTTGTCGAACTCCATTTGCTGCGTTTGAATCGTAACTGACTGCTTTTTTGTTTCAGGTACAATGATATCCGGAATACTCCTGTCAATCATTTTATTTCTTACAGCTACTCCTTCAGACGCTGTTGAGGATTTCGGCCTTGAAGTAGTTTTTGCCAGCGGGGTTGCTGCTGTAGGCTTACTATTTGGTTTTATAACAGGGGCTTTCAATTTAGGTTTTGCAGCTACAGGAGGTACCTGTTTAGCGTTTGTCTTTTTAGTGACGGGATTATTTGGTTTTGCAGCCGCCGGGTCTTTTGAAAATGGAGTACCCTCTTGTGATTTATTAAAAGATGCAAGATCCTTGCTCAAGGTTCTTCGTGTTAATGTAGTGATTCCTTTTCCACAATTACCTAACTGTCCTTCAGCAGGAATCCATCTGCCCTTTAACTCTTCGGTTCCGGATTCTTTCTCATAGTTTAAAATATGTGTTTGCAAACAATCGCTCCAATCGGGTGGAGTGGAGCCTTTGATACGTGCCAGCTCTGTCACCTTCATGCTATTGGTACTTTTATAATAGGTGCCACCAAGCGAACAAATAACAAAAAAGCGTCTGTTTTGAAAATAGCTGTAGGAATAGCCAGTAATTTCTGTACCGTTTACCTCAATTTCAAGTACGTACTCTGTGTTATCGGCACTGGCTTGGGTTATGTCTCCCTTACTATCAAAATAGCCCCGCCATTGGCCGTTTATTTTTTGGCCAAACATTGCCAATGAACTAAAAAAAAGAGCGGTTACAATTATTATTTTCTTCATGATCACTTTTGCATTTACTTTCAAAAAATAAGTATAATTATCTTTAATTTTCATCATCCGCAAAGATATTTTAGTTCTGAACTTCCTTAGCTAATAGTTCGTTAAATTTGCATCTCAAAAATTAAGGTTGAATTTATATAGATTATGATAAAAATTACATTACCCGACGGTGCGGTTAAGGAATTTGAGGCGGGCGTTAGTGCCATGGATGTGGCAAAATCAATCAGCGAGGGCCTTGCAAGAAAAGTTTTGGCTGCTGCAATCAATGGACAGGTTTGGGATGCGGCCAGACCAATCAACGAAGATGCTTCACTACAATTATTAACGTGGAACGATAATGAAGGGAAAACCACCTTCTGGCATTCCTCTGCACATTTATTAGCAGAGGCGCTGGAATTTTATTACCCCGGCGTTAAGTTTGGATATGGCCCGCCGGGCGAAAAAGGGTTTTACTACGATGTGGATTTGGGCGACCAAACGCTGAAGGAAGAAGACCTCGCCAAGCTGGAAAAGAAAATGATGGAGCTGGCTAAAACCAATGAAGTATTTGAAAGAAAAGAAATTACCAAAGCAGATGCAGTAAAATACTTCACTGAAAAGGGCGACCAGTATAAGCTGGAAATCATCGATCGTCTGAATGATGGTGAAATTACGTTCTACACCCAGGGCGGCTTTACAGATTTATGTCGTGGTCCGCATATTCCCAATACCGGATTTATCAAAGCCATCAAGCTCACCAATATTGCCGGTGCTTATTGGTTGAATGATGAAAAAAATAAAATGCTAACCAGGATTTACGGCGTTACTTTTCCAAATGCTAAGGAATTAGAGGAACACATGGTTTTGCTGGAAGAAGCAAAAAAGAGAGACCATCGCAAATTGGGTAAAGAATTAGAACTGTTTGCATTCTCTGAAAAAGTGGGTATGGGTTTGCCATTGTGGTTGCCCAAAGGTGCTATGCTTAGAGAAAGATTGCAACAATTTTTACAGAAAGCTCAAATGGATTCCGGTTATCTTCCGGTAATCACTCCGCATATCGGCCATAAAAATTTATATGTTACATCGGGCCATTATGAAAAATATGGAAAGGATAGTTTTCAGCCAATTAAAACACCACAGGAAGGAGAAGAGTTCTTTTTAAAACCAATGAACTGTCCTCACCACTGTGAAATTTATAAAACCTCACCCCGTAGTTATAAAGATTTACCATTGCGATTGGCTGAGTTCGGTACTGTTTACCGCTACGAACAACATGGCGAATTACATGGGCTTACCAGAGTAAGAGGATTTACGCAGGATGATGCTCATTTGTTTTGTATGCCTAACCAGGTAAAAGATGAATTTAAAAAAGTAATTGATTTAGTGTTGTATGTTTTCAATTCGTTGAGCTTTACCGATTACACGGCACAAATTTCGCTCAGGGATAAAGTTGACCGTAGTAAATATATTGGCACCGACGAAAACTGGGATCTTGCAGAACAGGCTATCATTGAAGCTTCGGCTGAGAAAGGACTGAAGACTGTAATTGAATATGGAGAAGCCGCCTTTTATGGTCCAAAACTGGATTTTATGGTAAGAGATGCCATTGGAAGAAAATGGCAGTTGGGTACCATCCAGGTAGATTATAATTTACCGGAACGTTTTGACCTTACTTATATCGGAGAAGACAATGCGAAACACCGGCCGGTAATGGTTCATAGAGCGCCGTTTGGAAGTATGGAACGTTTTATTGCGGTATTGATTGAGCATTGTGCCGGTAAATTTCCGTTGTGGCTGGCACCAACTCAGGTAAAGATTTTGCCTATTAGTGATAAATTTTTACCGTATGCAGAAAATCTTTTATCTCAACTAAAAAATGCGGATATTCGTGCCGAAATTGATGATCGCAATGAAAAGATTGGTAAAAAGATCAGGGATACAGAATTGGCAAAAGTACCGTTGATGCTGGTGTTGGGTGAAAAAGAAGTGAACGAAAACAAAGTTGCCATCAGAAGACAAGGCAAGGGCGATTTAGGCGTAACAACGATACCTGAATTTATAGAAATGGTAAATGAAGAAGTTAAAAGCAAAAGAGCATTTGAATAAAAATATTTATTAACTTTAAAGCAAAAAATTGGAGCTGCGGCTCAAAATTTTAAATCTAAAATCAATTAATGGCATTTCCACCAAGAGCACCCAGAGGGGCATTTAATCCCCGTTTTAAAAAAGAACAACAACAGGAACACCGCACCAATCATATGATTCGAGTACCCGAAGTACGATTGGTAGGTGAAAATATTGAACCCGGCATTTACCCTACGGCAGATGCATTAAAGATGGCTACCGATCAGCAATTGGATTTGGTAGAAATTTCTCCCGGTGCCAATCCCCCGGTTTGTAAAATCATCGATTACAATAAGTTTTTGTATGATGAAAAGAAGAAGAAAAAAGAAATGAAGGCGAAGTCTAAAACCAGTGAGGTTAAGGAAGTTCGTTTTACTCCAAATACAGATGATCACGATTTTGAATTCAAGTGCAAACACGCTGAAAAGTTCTTATTAGACGGGAACAAAGTAAAAGCCCACGTGCAGTTTAAAGGTCGTGCCATCATGTTTAAAGAACGAGGTGAATTGTTATTATTGAAATTTGCTGACCGGTTAAAAGATGTAGGTGCTTTGGAAGGGATGCCTAAAATGGAAGGTAAACGAATGCTAGTAATGTTTGCTCCAAAAAGTCAGAAAAAAGTAAAAAATACTGATAAATAATGTGTCAGTAAACAATAAAGATTTATTTTATATTTTTATAGAGATGCCAGGTGCATCTCTATTTTATTTTAATGTATTGAAGTAAAGCATCAGATAAATCACCTAAATTGTATGCATACAAAATGCTTAGATTGAAAAAGTAACTTAATTGTGAAATGGGATATTAAGGTTTCAGATTGGAAATGTCAGTTACTTTTAAGATATTTTGTTGCTGAGCTTATTTCAAAATTTGCCAACCCTTCGTTACTGACAGGTGAAATTTGTTAATCAATACCCTCACAACGCTTATCACGTTAATGAATAAACTTTTCAAGGGAAATTGAGACTTTAAGTTATTTATTCATCATCATATATTTTAACTAAATTGATGCCAGAATATTTCTTAAAATTTAATAATCTTTAAAACGTATGACTAAACCAATCATTGTCCTTTTGCTGCTTATATCAATCAAGGTACAAGCACAAAATATTGGCATCGGTGTTTTAAACCCTTCTAACAAATTGCATGTTGTCTCTACATCCGATCCTTTACGGTTAGAGGGGTTGCAGGGCGGAACTGCTACCGATAGTTTTGTAACAATAAATTCTTCCGGCATTATCAGGCAAAGATCTATTACGTTGGGAGGAACGGGCTGGACCACCACAGGAAATACCGGTACATCCAGTGCCAGTAATTTTATTGGCACCATAGATAATATTCCTTTTGCAATCCGGACCAACAATCAACGCTCAGGTTTTATTGACCCGGATTTTTTACGTCGAAATAATTCAATTGGCAACAGATCATTGACAGCAATAACTGCCGGAAGTGGTAATAATGCGTTTGGTTACCTTGCTTTATCGAAACTAAATTCAGGATCTTCCAACATAGCATTCGGCGATTCTGCCACATTTAATCTCACCTCCGGATCGGGCAATATTGCGATAGGTGCTGACGCTCTTACATCCATAGTTGTTGCTTCTGGCAATGTTGCCATTGGAGACAACGCACTAAAAAACACTGTATCATCAGAAAACATCGCCATTGGAAATCTTGCTGCAACCAATAATAGTATTGGTAGTAATATATTGGCCATTGGAGCAGGTGCATTACAAAATAATCAAAATAGTTTTACCCAGTTAGCCATCGGTAACAATGCCTTGCAACAAGTTGTAGGTGGTATTGAAAACTTAGCGGTGGGTTATAATGCTGGTATCAATTTAAGCTCCGCATCATATAATGTTTTGCTTGGCCATTATGCATTCAGCACTGCCACCGCCGCAAACAACAATACCATATTGGGCCACAATGCTGCACTCTCCTATTCTGCCTCAGGCAACACCAACAATACTTTTGTAGGCTACCAGGCTGGCTTAAGCCAAACGGGTGGCACCGGCAATACGTTTGTTGGCACCTCGGTTGATCTGGCAGGTACCGCAGCGGTTAGCAATTCTTCGGCACTTGGACAGGGCGTACAAATAACGGCCAGCAACCAGGTAAGAATTGGAAATACTTCAGTAAATAGTATCGGCGGGCAGGTTGGCTGGACAACTTTTAGCGATGCTAAAATAAAAAGAAACATAAGGGCTGATATACCGGGCCTTGATTTCATCATGCGCCTTCGGCCGGTGAGTTACAATTACGATTTGCTTAAATTACAAGAGCTGCAAGGTACCGTGCCTGCTGCGAGAACAGCTATAGATAACAAGATGGCTACTACAAGATTTTCCGGTTTACTTGCACAGGAAGTAGACCAGGCAGCTACTGAACTAAATTATGAATTTAGCGGTATTGATAAACCTGCAAATGTTCATACACCCTATGGATTGCGCTATGCGGAATTTGTAGTTCCACTGATAAAAGCCATGCAGGAAATGAAAGAGCTGATTGATCTGCAACATGCAGAAATTGAACGCCTCCGAAAATTGATAGAGGCCGGAAGGTAACCAGGATATAAAAGAAATATTGGCTGGCATTTAAAGCTCATTTTTTGACTGAAAATTTTTATCATAATTTACAATTGCTTTTCCATAATAATTAAAAAAACACTGTATGGATAGGAATGATTTTTTGCAGACCCTTCTTAATAGTCCCGGTAAAAAAAAGAAGACGACGCTGCCGGAAAAGGCGGTCTCATCAATTCAGAAAGTTGATAATACAGTAGATCCGATTGCTGGTGGGATAACTCCTTACACAGGTGCGTGGACAGAAAACGAAGTAATGCATTTGTTAAAACGCTTGTGCTTTGGTGCACCCAGGGAGCAGGTTGTTACTTTTACTAATCTTACTTATGGGCAGGCGATAGACCAGTTGCTAAATACTGTAACCACTCCAGCAATTATTGGTGAACCAGTAAAAGTTTATAGTACCGATATTGTTAGCACACCCGCCAATGATCCGGACTGGTCAGTAGCTGTAGGCAGAACCTGGGTAAATACGCCTACTAATTCTGGGTCAGTTAATTATTTTAGAAGAGAATCGGTAAAAGGCTGGTGGTTTAATACCCTTATCAACCAGCCCAGTGGCATTGAAGAAAAAATGATTCTTTTTTGGAGTACTCATTTTACCATTGAATTTGATACAGTGGATACCGGAACACTTTGTTTTGACTATTTAAAAACGCTTCGTCAGAACGCACTTGGAAATTTTAAGACATTTACAAAAGCCATCACCTTAAACCCGGCAATGCTGGTTTACCTAAATGGCTTTCAAAACAGTAAAACCGCACCAGATGAAAACTATGCCAGGGAGTTACAAGAATTATTTACAATGGGCAAAGGGGTTGATAGCAATTATACAGAAAATGACGTAAAAGCGGCTGCCCGGGTATTAACTGGCTATCAGGTAAACCGAACGACCGTTACTTCTTTTTTTACACCAAACAGGCACGATGTAAACCCAAAACAATTCTCGTCTTTTTATGGAGACTTAGTAATTAACCGCCCCATTGCGCAAGCTCCGCAGGAGTTGGATGATTTATTGGATATGCTAATGGCGAAGGAAGAGGTAAGCAAGAACATTTGCAGGCGGTTGTATCGTTTTTTTGTGTACAATGATATTACGGCTGAAATAGAAAGCAATATCATAACTCCACTTGCCGAAACCTTTAGAAATTCCAATTACGAAATAAAGCCAGTACTGGCCCAGCTTTTTAACAGTGAGCATTTTTTTGATGTACTCCAGTTTGGCGCCATGATAAAAAGTTCTGCCGACTTTACGATCGGGATGGTACGGGAATGCAAACTTCGCTTTCCCCCAAAATCAAATCCACAGTTGCTTTACCGTCACCTTACTTACCTGGGCAGCAGCTACATGAATACGCTGGAACAAAACCTGGGTGACCCACCTAACGTATCTGGTTTTCCTGCCTACTACCAAACGCCTCTTTTTGACAAACTCTGGATCAACACAGATACCTTTTCTAAACGGCAAAACCTGGTGAACACGCTTGTGAACAGTAGCTACAGTAATGGCGGCTTTAGGTTATTTTTTGATGTAGTAGACTTTGCCAGGCGTATGAGTAACCCGGCTGATCCAAATCAACTTGTACTTGATTTTAATAAATACCTGTTGCGAAGAACACTTAGTCAACCCTTGCGGGACAAGATAAAAACAGATATTTTACTGACCGGCCAAACGACTGATAACTACTGGACGGCTGCCTGGAATACTTACCTGGCTGCCCCGGAAAACCTTAATAATTTTAGTGTGGTAAATGGGAGGCTAAAAGCGCTGGCACAATACTTTTTAAGTAAGCTGGAAGAGTACCAATTGATGTAAACTGGTTGTTTTAAACTGATAAATATTTTAAGTAAAATGAAACGCAGAAACTTTATTCGCAACACGTCCATCACTGCAGTAGGATTGCCAGGTGCATTAAATGGCTTTGGCCTTACAGCCCATACCGATGATAGTTTACTGGGGCATTTCTTTCCTCCCGGCACAACCAACGATCACATACTGGTGGTGATTCAAATGAGCGGTGGCAATGATGGCTTAAATACCGTTTTACCATTGGATCAATACAGCAATTATGTAAACGCCCGAACAAATATTGCCATCGCACAAAATAAAGTACTTGCATTAACCGGAACCAATGCCACAGGATTACACCCTTCTTTAACCGGCCTTCGTGATTTATACAATAATGGAAACCTCTGTATCATTCAATCTGCCGGCTATCCCAGGCCCAGCTTTTCACATTTCAGAGCCACGGATATCTGGATGACTGGCGCTGCAAGCGACCAGTATTTGAATGATGGTTGGCTGGGTCGTTATCTTAATGGAGAATACCCGGGTTATCCTGGTGTTTATCCTACTGCTGATATGCCCGATCCATTGGGTATACAATTTGGTTCTGGCACTTCGCTCTCTTTACTGGGCCCATCATCACCAATGGGATATACCATTAGTGACCCGAATGCATTCATCAACAATGCAGATGGAGGTGAAGACATAGTGCCGGGCAACACGCCCATGGGAGCAAAACTTCAATACGTAAGGGAAGTATCGAAGCAGGCCCAGACATATTACAATGCTGTAAAAAATGCCTACAACCTGCCAGGAAATACGACCCTGGCTACCTACCCAACCAACTCACTTACCAACCAGCTAAAAATAGTTGCCCGCCTTATAAACGGTGGTTTGAAAACAAAAATATATGTTGTAAGTTTCGGCGGCTTTGATACGCATGCAGGCCAAACAAACTCAAATGACACCTCTACCGGCGCACATGCCAATTTAATGGCCACATTGGGAGATGCTGTAAAAGCATTCAACTCCGACTTAAAATTAATGAATAAAGACCAGCGTGTCCTGGGGATGACCTTTAGTGAATTCGGCCGACGCATAAAAAGTAACTCCAGCGGCGGTACCGATCATGGGTATGCAGCCCCCATGTTTATTTTTGGCACACAGGCAACCGGTGGAATAATTGGCACAAGCCCTGTGTTGCCTGCAATAGCTGGCGTAAATGATAATATAGCTTTGCAAAACGATTTTAGAAGCATCTATTTCAGCATTATGAAGCGTTGGCTTTGCCAGGATTCCGGCAGCCTCCAGCAGATTATGTTACAAAACTTCAACGAAATAAACGTTTGCAGTAATACAAACTGTACTCCATTTCAAAGAATGACATCTTCAGAAACTGTGCTGATAAAAAACACTCCCAATCCGGTTGTGGGAAATACAAAAATTGAATTCAATACAGCAGGCGGACATACATTGATTCAGTTAGTTTCGCCGGAAGGCATTTTGATTGCTACATTGCTGGAAACAACTTACGATCGCCCACAAACCATTACCAAAGAAATAAACTTGTCGGGGTATAAGGCAGGTATGTACTACCTGCGGTTTCAAAACGGTAATAACCAGCAAATGAAACCCATTATAAAAGTTCAATAATATGTCGGTTTATTTTTGAGGTAGCGTTAAACTTGCCTTCGCACAATTTTACAAAAAAATTCCTTTATCTGGTTTAGATAATTGATTACACCAATGCCCTAATTATGCAGCAACCGCCAAATTATTTACTTAAACAGCGAAGTAAACTCTACCATAATTTTATATTTTTTGCTGCGCTTTTATTTTATACGAATTTAAATGCACAGGTAAAATGGATAAACGTAAATGACAGGTATACTCCTTTACCAAACGGGATGAATGTGTACACTACAATAGATTCACTTGATGGAAAACCTTTCAGAGCTTACTATGTGAAGGCTGATCTTAAAAATAAAACACTAACGTTTACCACCGATACTACTTATAAAAGAAGACTAACTCCTGCACAGTTTTTTAAAAAAAACGAATCGCCTTTGCTTGTTGTAAACAGCACCTTCTTTTCATTCGCCACCAATCAGAATCTTAACATTGTTATTAAAAACGGTCAGCTCGTTTCTTATAATATTCATTCAACGGCAGGCAAAGCGGCAGACACCCTTACGTATCGCCATTCATTAAACGGGGCATTGGGTATTTCGAAGAAAAGGTCGGCAGATGTGGCATGGATATATACAGATTCTTCTAAAAAATTTGCTTATGCATCACAAGAGATTATTGAATCCTGGAAAGATTCTTTTAGCATCCGCCCGTTTAGTGATTTAATGCAAAACAGCCCGATGGCATTAAAAAAATCATCGTCAGCGGGCGTTAAAAAATGGAAGATGCAAACAGCAGTGGGTGGTGGCCCGGTGTTGGTTCAAAACGGAGCTATAAAAATCACCAACAATGAAGAACTAAAATTTACGGGTAAAGCCATCAATGATATGCATCCCAGAACCTTGATGGGATATACAAAAAACAATCAACTCATTATCATGGTAATAGAAGGCCGTAACCCCGGCATAGCAGACGGCGCCAGTTTAATACAGGCAGCTCAGCTAATGATTGAACTTGGATGCAAAGAGGCGCTCAATTTAGATGGTGGTGGAAGCAGTTGCATGCTCATCAATGGAAAGGAAACAATCAAGCCTAGTGATAAAGGTTTAGAGCGTCCGGTGCCTGCGGTATTTATCATACAAGAAAAGGTGAAATAGAAGCGTTAGTGGTGAATTGTGAATGGTGAATGGTTGAATGATGAAATTGATCATTTACAAATTGAACCATCATTTTATTCTTTACATAATACCACCATTTTTTTATTGAAAAATTAAATCGTAATCAAATCGATTTTTCTGGAATGTGCAATGGCTTCCCCACTATGAGTAAATTGCAAAACCGGAATGTTTCTTCCCTCAATAATTTTTCAAATTTATTCGGTGGCCATCTGGCAGAGTACGGCACAACTTTTATGATATATACGGCAGCAATGGGGTTTCCATATTTTTGTATGAGCATTTCATAAATAAACGGATCGTCATGAAAATTACTAACAAACAACACCCTATCAAGTGTCCAAACCCCGGTATAATTTTAGCACTCTTTTTTTTGCCATAACGAAAATCAACAATTAAAACAACCAGTATGTTATCAAGCAACTATGTGCAAAATTTACTTTTTATTGTAAACCCCTTTTCAGGCAACAACAGCACTGACTGGAACGAATTGATAATAACCCATTTCAAAGAAAAACCGGTAAAGGCGATTGTACACATATTATCTAAAAACTGCCCCCTTCACGAATTGAAAGCAACCATTCAATCTTTACAGCCAGAAAAGGTGATAGCTGTAGGTGGTGATGGTACGGTGAAAATGGTGGCAGAGGCATTGATGAATACCACTATACCTCTGGGTATTTTCCCGGCCGGGTCTGCCAATGGCATGGCAAAAGAATTTGACATCCCTGCAGATTATACAAAAGCATTTGAAATTATAGAACAGGGTGAACAAATAAAAATTCACCTGGTAAAAGTGAATGATGAAATATGTATCCACTTGAGCGATATTGGCTTTAATGCCTTTGTGGTTAAGAAATTTGAAGAAGAAAATACGAGGGGAATGTGGGGCTATTTTAAATCGGCCTGCAAAGTACTTTGGCAGCATAATAGAATGGATGTTAAGATAAAGTCCGATGATGCTTTCATTAAAAGAGATGCCGCAATGGTGGTAATTGCCAATGGTACCAAATACGGAAATGGCGTAGTAATTAATCCGCTGGGTAGTTTGCAAGACGGCTTATTTGAAGTTGTAATCATCCGCAAAATTTCATTTACTGAAATTTTTAAGATGCGCTTTTTCAGGGACCGGCTCAATAATGAAAAAACACAATTGCTGCAAACGGCTCACCTTGTATTGAGTTCCAAACGGGCAATGCACTTCCAGATAGATGGTGAGTATTTGGGTAAAACTAAAAGACTGGTAGCAGAGATTATCCCGGAAGCGATTAGTGTCCTTGTGCCATCTGCATCATCATTAGAGGATTAAAATATTGCATGGTGCAGCGCTTCTGGTGAAATAGTGAATGTACTTTGTAAGCCACAATCCTCAATTGCATTTGCATTCGTCATTACAATTCATTGTTCGTTCAAAGCCTTAAAAGTCGACAAATAAGCCTGTGGAGAATTGCGGTCATTGTCCAAAAAATACATTTTATAAAATTCTCACCGTGCTGGCTTAACTCGTCAGGCTACTCCCCTCTTTTTACATACTTTAGCAAAGCAAAAAATCACCCACTAACAAATTGCTTGAGATGAAAAAAACGATCGTCTTTTTATTAATCCTCCTTTTGATTGCAACCAGTTATGCCAACATTACCATGCCGAAAATTTTTGGCGATAACATGGTATTGCAACGCAACAAACCCATTAGCATTTGGGGCTTTGCGGCTGCCGGCGAAAAAGTTACTGTTCAATTTAATGGACAAACAAAAACTACTAAGGCTGACAAAACAGGCAAATGGCAGGTAATGCTGGCACCAGAAAATGCAGGCGGTCCTTTTCAATTGTTAGTGAAAGGAAAAAACCAGGTAGCTATTGAAAATATTTTAGTAGGAGAAGTTTGGATCTGTAGCGGTCAGTCCAATATGGAAATGCCGATTGATGGCTGGGGTAAAATAAATAATTACCAGGAGGAAATTAGTACAGCAGACTATCCACAGATACGACATTTTAAAGTACCCAATGCCGTTAGTACTACATTGAAAGATGATATTACTGGTGGCGACTGGAAAGTATGCAGCCCCGCCACAGCAGGCGATTTTTCAGCCACTGCTTACTTTTTTGCAAGACAATTGTACAACCAGTTAAAAGTGCCCATCGGCCTCATCAACACATCATGGGGCGGCACTCAATCGGAAGCCTGGACGAGCAAACAAGCATTTGAAAATGCCCCTGAAATGAAATATGTAGCCAACGCCATGGGCAACAACAACATGGATCAATTCATTAAAAAACGTGCAGAAACCACCTTAAACAATATTAAAAAAATACAAGGCAATTTTGAAAACAACGCCAACACAGCCGACTGGAAGAATGCCAGTTTTGATGATAGCAAATGGCCGGTGATGCAATTGCCAGGCTTATGGGAAGCACAAGGATTGCCTGACCTGGATGGCACCGTTTGGTTTAGAAAAACATTTATCATCAGTGATGCCGATGATGGCAGGGCCGCTATCCTTAACCTCGGAATGATTGATGACAATGATGAAACTTTTGTGAATGGCGTAAAAGTGGGTACCACAGACGGTTACAACACACCAAGAAAATATACGATTGCTGCCGGCATTTTAAAAGCAGGTAAAAATACCATCTCCATCAAGGTAGGTGATACAGGCGGCGGTGGTGGCGCATACGGCCTGGCTACAGATATGAATATAACGATTGGTAATAAGCTACAATCGCTGGCTGGCGCCTGGACATTCAGGGTTGCAGCAATACCCGCCTCCGCGACCTCTGTTGGTCCCAATGATTACCCGAGCCTTTTGTTCAATGCCATGCTATACCCGCTGGTGCAGTACACTATACAGGGCGCCATCTGGTACCAGGGCGAAAGCAATGCAGGTCGTGCCTACCAGTATCGCACCGCCTTTCCGTTGATGATCAACGACTGGAGGCAACATTTTGAACAAGGTGATTTTCCGTTTTTGTTTGTGCAGCTTTCTACCTTTGGTTCTGCAGCAGCCAATAGTAAAAATGGAAGTAACTGGGCCGAGTTAAGAGAAGCCCAGGCGATGACACTAAGCCTGCCGCATACCGGTATGGCTATTACTACAGACATTGGAAACCCTGCTGATATACATCCCAAAAACAAGCAGGATGTTGGTAAAAGACTCGCCTGCATTGCCTTACACGATTTGTACCAACAGCCGGGTGAGAGTAATGGCCCAATGTATCAATCCATGAAAGTGCAAGGCAAAAAAATAATCCTAACATTCAGCCATACCGGAACCGCCTGGTTGGTAAAAGATAAGTATGGCTACATCAAAGGTTTTGAAATAGCAGCCGCCGACAAACAATTTCAGTATGCTAAAGCAATGGTAGAAGGAGATAAAATAATTGTGTACGCTGATGAAATTAGCGAACCGGTCGCCGTTCGATACAACTGGGTTGATGATGCTACCGAAGGCAATCTGTTTAATAAGGAACAATTTCCAGCCGCCCCTTTCCGCACCGACGATTGGGAAGGCGTAACCGAAAAAAATAAATACACGGTGCAGCAATAATGGTTCATTTTAAAGTGTAAGATTTTTAAGAGAAGTTGTATAAAGAACGGTTTCGTTGTAATATTCTCTCTTTTGTTTGAATCGGTAAGAATAGCATTCATCAACATCGTTGCATCGCAGTAGGACGTACTAAATATTCTAAGTGGTTTTTATTTCAACAATTGCATTGATATAGATGCTAACAGAGTATAGACGAAATCTGCTGGCAAATACCACTGTCGCCATCGTTGTGCGGAATATTTGTTTTACGACAAATTACTTTTAGTATTTTGTATGACGTCATGCCGTAAATTTATCATGCTGAACGGTACGTATTTGGCCAATCAGATTCCCGCTGATTTATTTTATTTATCAGTATGAAGATAACACAATGATTAGCATCTTAAAAAAAATAAACATGGCATTTATTCCAATTACCATCGATCGGTATGTAGCAACTTATTTAAAAAACAACCCGGCTACAAAAGAAGCTGATTTAAGAAAACAAATACAATTTGCTTTAAATGCTTATAACAACGGGGTCAAATGCAGTCGTGGAAATGACATTTGGATCATTAAATCTGCTTCGGTTGGAAATGGTTGCTTCACCTGCATTACAGGTGAGCGTATCCCTGAGGATGATTACGAAATTGCTACAGCCATCAAGAAAAGAGAAAACAAAAAAGGTCGCAGGCATATCAATGATATTGATCCATCTAAAATTGCCGGATTTTTTGATGATGAAGGTTACGAAATAACAATGCACTCCATAAAAAAGCCCTCTCTCTGTTTAATTTGCAAAAACAACGACGATCAATATCAATAGATGTTGTGCAATATGACAAGGCATGACCAGAAAGATGAGCCTGAATTTAAGTGCTTTGCTTTCAGGGAAAATAAATAAAACTGCTACGAGCAACTGAAATAAAGGAAAAGAAATTCTAATCTTTTCACGTGGCAATCCGCTTACTGTAAATAAAATTTCGGTAGTAGCAACCGATCTGTCAATAGATGCAGTGCTACGCTTTGCCCGTATTCATTTATACAGGAAAAACAAATAAGTAATATTCTTCATAAAATTGTTTTATCATTGTTACTCAAACCTAAAAAACAAAACAATGGAAAAATTAGAATCTGATTACAACATGATTGACTGGTGGAAAAAAGTAGTCGTTAACAACTACGCCAATTTTAAAGGCAGGGCAAGAAGAGCCGAGTACTGGTATTTTACGCTTGGAAATTTTTTAATGATCATTCCTTTTTACATTCTGGCAATTGTGGGCGTTTCTTCAGATAGCTCAACATTAATGACATTAGGAGGAATCGTCTATGTGCTGATTGCACTGGCTACCATCGTGCCAGGTTTGGCCGTTGTAGCTCGTCGGTTGCATGATATCAACAAAAGCGGCTGGTATTACTTTATTGCCTTTATACCATTGATTGGTGGTATCATATTGCTGGTTTGGCTTTTCACAGACGGCAACAGATTTGAAAATAATTATGGTGCCGATCCGAAAAATATCAACGAACCTGAATTTGATTTTGAACAGACACAAAAAGTCAGTTAATTTTTTTATACCTCTGGATAAAGCCCTGCCATTTTAGGCGGGGCTTTGTTTTATTTATCCAATTAGTTAATTGAAAGATTGTCGACCTCAATTCGATTACATCGTGAAGAATTTAAAACAAAAAGTGTGCATTGTCAGATTCTTATTGGCGTAAGAGTATAAATCAAATCAGTAAATACGGTTTGCGCTAATCACTTATTTTTTGTTGCGTGAACAAAAGTTATTTTATCCCTCACTTCAATTTTTTAAACCCTCTTGAAGTAAAATAAATTGGTTAAATTTATGCTGAATTAACGAATGCTGAAAAAGCGCAACCACACTTACAAGTAAACGCTAATCCGGCAAAATTATTTATGTATTTTTCATTTTTAACCGTCTGATTAAATCAATAAAATGCTATGTCATCACGTAAAAAATTTTTACAGCAATCCTCCATGCTGATTGGCGGAGGCGCCCTTGTATCGGCCTTCAACAACAAAGCATTTGCTATTTTAAACAACGGAATTGCTCCCAGCGATCAGGTGAATATCGGCGCCATTGGCATCAAAGGAATGGGCTGGGCAAACGTAAAAGCAGCCTTGAAAATTGCCGGTGTAAACCTGGTAGCCGTTTGCGATGTAGATAAAAATGTAATTGAAGAACGGCTGGCCGAATTGGCAAAAACAAATGTAGATGTTAGTAAAATAAAAACTTACGATAACTACCAAAAGTTGTTGGCACAAAAAGAC